>PDWI01001494.1_pt1 | contig 64333 bp, 54 predicted proteins | sample 1430891 | NCBI WGS metagenome assembly PDWI01 (sample SAMN01162508, study PRJNA174530) | Oral metagenome, whole genome shotgun sequencing project. | biome: Marine environment; feature: Marine mammal; material: Swab sample of the gingival sulcus; isolation source: swab sample of gingival sulcus... | reverse complement strand
TAGATATAAAGTATGGCTATAAGAATTGTCGGCGTAGATTTGCCACAAAACAAGCGAGGAGAAATTGCCTTGACTTACATTTTCGGAATCGGTCGTAGCAGTGCTGCTAAGATTCTTGATAAAGCTGGAGTCGATCGCAACATTAAAGTACAGGATTGGACAGACGATCAAGCGGCTGCTATCCGTGAAGTTATTGGTTCAGAGTATAAGGTGGAAGGGGATCTTCGTAGCGAAGTGTCTCTAAACATCAAGCGTCTGATGGACATCGGTTGTTACCGTGGTATCCGTCACCGTATTGGTTTGCCTTTGCGTGGACAAAGTACTAAGAACAACTCTCGTACTCGTAAGGGTAAGAAGAAAACTGTTGCAAATAAGAAGAAAGCTACTAAATAATAGAGGTTAGATATGGCAAAAAAGAATGTAACGAAGAAGAGAAACGTAGTGATCAGTTGGTCAAGTGCAGGTAAGATGGGCTTCCGTAGCTCAAAGAAGAATACACCTTATGCAGCTCAAATGGCTGCTCAAGACTGTGCAAAGGTCGCTCACGACCTTGGTCTTCGTAAGGTAAAGGCTTATGTAAAGGGTCCAGGTAACGGTCGTGAATCTGCTATTCGTACGATCCACGCTGCTGGTATTGACGTGATGGAAATCATCGACGTAACACCAATGCCACACAATGGTTGCCGTCCTCCTAAGAGAAGAAAAGTGTAATACACGATTATTAACAGTATTATATAATTCATTTGCTATAAGTATAGATTGGTAGGGCATAGCTTACTACGAGAGAAGGTTAAAGGTGAAATAAAGATTGGCTATACTTTCATTATCTATCCTCTCCTATAACCGATCGCGGCTGCACCTCTTCTAAGAATAGTACTGCATCATCGCTCTATAAACTATTGTAGCTTAAAAATAAAAATAATAAAATGGCAAGATATACAGGTCCTAAGTCAAAGATTGCACGCAAACTTGGTGTTGCTATCTATGGTCCAGACAAAGTGCTGACTAAAAAGAATTATCCTCCAGGACAGCACGGAAATAACCGCCGTCGTAAACTTAGTGAATACGCTATTCAGCTTAAAGAAAAGCAAAAAGCTAAATATACTTACGGTGTATTAGAGAAGCAATTCCGTAACCTATTTGAAAAGGCTCAAAGCCGTAAAGGGGTTACTGGTGAGATTCTTCTTCAACTTCTTGAGTGTCGTTTAGACAACGTTGTTTATCGTATGGGATTGGCTCGTTCACGTGCTGCTGCTCGTCAGTTGGTATCACACCGCCACATTCTTGTAGATGGACAAGTGCTAAACATTCCTTCATACTCTGTTAAGCCAGGACAGGTGATTTCTGTTCGTGAGCGTAGCAAGAGCCTTGAAGTGATTGCTGATTCATTGGCTGGTTTCAACCACAGCAAGTATGCTTGGATTGAGTGGAACGAAGCTAAGAAAGAGGGTACATTCTTGAATGTTCCTGAAAGAGCTGATATTCCAGAGGAAATCACAGAGCAATTAATCGTTGAATTGTATTCTAAGTAATCTTAAAATCCTTATAGTTACATGGCAATATTAGCATTTCAGAAACCAGAGAACGTTATCATCACGGAGCAACAAGATGATTTTGCTAAGTTTGAATTTCGTCCACTTGAACCGGGGTATGGTATAACGATCGGTAACGCCTTACGTCGAATACTTCTTTCATCACTCGACGGTTACGCTATCTCTTCAATCAGAATAGAAGGCGTAAATCATGAATTTGCTTCTGTTGAGGGTGTTACGGAGGATGTTACTAACATTATTCTTAATCTAAAGCAAGTACGTTTCAAACCTCTTGCAGAGGGCGTTGAAGAAGAGCGTATCCTTATTAAGGTTGAAGGCAAGACTGAGTTCGTGGCTGGCGACCTAAACGAGAAGCTTTCTTCTTTCAAGGTGTTGAACGAAGACTTGCACATCTGCACAATCGACAAAGACTATTCTATGACGATTGAGTTAGAGGTAAATAAGGGACGTGGGTATGTTCCAGCTCAGGAAAAACAAGACGAGGTAACAGAGCTTAATTGGCTTGCTATCGACTCTATCTACACGCCGATACGTAATGTTAAGTATGTGGCAGAGCCTTATCGTGTCGATGATAGAACAGACTTCGAGAACCTTGTGTTCGAGATTACTACTGATGGTAGTATCTCTCCAAAGAGTGCTTTGGAAGAAGCTGCATACATCTTGATTCAGCACTTTACCCTCTTCTCTGATAAGAAGATTTTAGAAGATGAAGCTAAGGACTTCGTTATTGAAAATGAATACGATGAAGAGACAGGTCGTCTTCGCAAGAACTTGAAGAAGGAGCTTAAAGACTTTGACCTTTCTGTTCGTGCATTGAACTGTCTGCACGCTGCCGAAATCCAAACACTTGGCGAACTTGTCGCTATGCACGAAGATGAGGTAAGTAAGATTCGTAACTTCGGTAACAAGTCTTTGAAGGAGCTAAAGCAACTGCTTGTAAAGACTAAAATAAGAGATGAGACATAATAAGAAATTCAATCACCTCGGACGTAAGAAAGCGCACCGTGAAGCAATGCTTTCCAATATGGCAAGCTCGTTGATTCTTCACAAGCGTATCTTCACAACTGTAGCTAAAGCTAAGGCTCTTCGTGTTTACATCGAGCCAATGCTTACAAGAGCTAAAAAAGATGACACACACGCTCGTCGTGTAGTATTCTCTTCATTGCAAAACAAGTACGCTGTAAAGGAACTTTTCGGTGCTGTAGCTGAAAAGATCGCTGATCGCCCAGGTGGTTATACACGTATCATCAAGACTGGTTTCCGTCTTGGGGACAACGCTGCAATGTGCTTCATTGAACTTGTTGACTTCAACGAGAATATGAAGAAAGAAGAGAAGAAAGCTACTAAGACTCGTCGTTCACGTCGTAGCTCTTCTAAGAAGCAAGAAGAAGCTCCAAAGGTTGAAGAAACTTCAGCTGAGTAATCGTTTCTTTCTCGAAACAATAATAAAAAAGGCTTGCCAATCACGGCAAGCCTTTTTTTTGTGCTATTCAAAAGCCTCTCTTTGTTTCGTTACTACTCCGTATAGAGTGAGAGGGAGACACGGAAATGCTCTGTGGCATTTATCTTTAGTTCATAACGATTGGGATAGGCTACCTTTAGTCTTTCTTCAACATTCTTAATACCTACACCACTATAGCTTGGATCAGTGTTGCTTTGGATAGATTGATCCCTTGGGTTTTCGCAAGTGAAATAAATACCTTTTTTGTCTTGTTTGATCTCAATCTTGATAGCCTCCGTTTCGCTGTTGGCAGTCGGGGTATATTTAAAGGCATTTTCTACGAAAGGCATAAGGAGCATTGGTTCGATAAGTGTCGTCTCATCTTGAATATCTATCTGAAAGGAAACCTTAATATCCTCATCTTTGACTTGCTGGAAATAGATGTAGTGCCAAATATAGTCAATCTCTTTGCTTAGGAGGACTTGGGCTTCTCGGCAGTCATAGGTTACGTACCTCATCATCTCCGCTAAGGTGTTGATGTATTTGTTGCTCTCTTTGGGTAGAAAGCGGTTGATGTATTGCAGATTGTTCAAGGCATTGAGGAAAAAGTGAGGGTTCATCTGCGAACGTAAGTATTGCGTCTCAATGAGCAGACGCTCTCTCTCAAGTTGGATTCTTTGCTTCTCTTTTTGGGCAGAGTTAAGTGCTAAGCGAATGATGGTGCTGATGAAGATAAAGCTTGAATTAATGAGAATCAGCAAAACAAACTTTGGGGGTAGGTGAAAAAAGGAGCGATGTAGCCGATGTGCTCTAAAGCCCCTAACTGGTAGATAGTTAAATTTGAATAATAAATAGGGTGGTAGGACAACCAGAAGGAAAATAAGGATTGTATATAGGAGATACTTCCGCTTTAGAAAGTATTTAGGTACAAGGACGAAGATGTTCAGGTAGGTGATACTTGCCAAGAAGCCCACAAGAACAAAAGTATTAAGCAAGGCACGAGGCATCTCTTCCCGCAACCCAAAAATCCTATTGATTAGCAGAAAGCAGACTATCCAGAAGATGAATTGGACAATGATATTCTCCCGTTTATCCATAATTGCGATAAGAGGGGCTGTCGGAATTATTTTCCGCACTCAGCCCCTCTTCAATGATTATTTTTTATTTACCTTAGTTTGTCTTTTGTGTTTGTGCATTCTTTTGTGCTTGTGCATTTGGCGAAATTCCTTTCTGTCTAAGAAGCCATCTTTATTCTTATCAGCGTGCTGTAAGCGTTTCTTGTGAAGGCTCACTGCTTCTTTGATACTTACCTTGCCATCGCCATTCTTATCCAAGCGTTTGAGCAACTTGCCCCCTTTAGCTTTTTGCTTGTGACAGGCTTTTTGTTTAGTACATTTTTTAGCGTGATGTCTCATTGAGCGAACTTCAGCTTTGTCTAAGAAGCCATCTTTATTCTTATCGGCGTTCTGTAAACGCTTCTTGTGAAAGACGATTGCTTCTTGAATGCTCACCTTACCATCTCCATTTTTATCCAGACGCTTGAAGAGGTTCTTTGTATGCTCTTTTTTGTCCGCTCTCTTACATTGCTTTTGAGCAAGGAGGATTGTTGATCCTAAGATTAGTGATACTGCTATTAAAAATACATTTACTTTTCTCATATCCTTTTCTGTTTTTTGTGATTGTTGAATGTTTGCAAGCATTTTTTCGTTGCTTTTCTATTACAAATGTAGGATTTAGTTTGTTAAAAGCAAAAGAATTATTGCTTTATTCAATAAATGGCTACTTATTGTCAGTAAATGGCAATTCCTTGCTTAGAATACTTCTTCTTTAAGGACTTTTAAGACCTCACTTCTATAAGTTTTCCCAATCGGGATACGACTTAAATCCTTTAGGATAAGGTTGTAATGCTCTCTTGCTTTGATGTGATCTAAGGCGATGATGTGGCTACGATGAACTTGCAAGAATGAGGACGGCAGTTCTTCTGCTAACTTCTTTAGGCTACCAAGCACGTAATATTCTTTGTCCTTGGTTATATATTTGATGTATTCGCCTTCGGCTTCAAGGTGAATAAGCTCGTTGAGATAGAGCTTATGGACTTCAGCTCCTGATTTGATTGTAAGATAATTCTGACTTGTATCGTCTGATTGATTAAGAGCTTGAGCTTTATACTCTGTGTCTAAGAGCGTCTTGACTTTCGTGATGGCTTTGTCAAAGCGTTCTTCGTTGATAGGTTTGAGGAGGTAATCTACGGCATCTAAGTCATAGCTCTCAAGGGCATATTCAGAATAGGCTGTGGTGAAAATGACTTTTGCTTGAATGTTTTGCTTTTTGAGAAAGTCAATACCTGTTTCATTGGGCATTTGAATGTCAAGGAAGATGATGTCAATAGGTGTTTGCGAGTCTAAAACTTCCTTAGCCAAAGCCGTATTCTTGTACTTCCCCAGCAGTTTGATATCCGAATGCTTCTTCAGATAGTCAGCAATTAATTCACGAGCAAAACGCTCATCATCAACAATAATACAATTATATGTCCTCTCTTGCATTCTCTTGTTCAAACAAATTTAGTTCTGTTTATTCATCGTTGTTTTTTACTGCCTAAAAGGTTTTTTGCATTCTGAGATGTTATAACCTTTTTGCCTGTTTTCTCTTCTAAAGCTCTTCGTGCATCACCTGCGATTTGCCCACCTTGTTGAGCGATTGAAGCACTCTCTTGAAAGCTTTCAGGATTTTGAGCTTCTGAAATATCCTTAGTAGATGCTTCTGCCAACATATTTAATATAAGCTCAGTATTTGTCATATTGTCCCTTAGGTTTTCTTTCTTCAAACCTTTTAAGACTTTATACTCTTTCGTTGTTTGTCCACTCCAAGATTTTGTGATTATGTCGGTTAGGATAGCAAACTCTTGTCCTTTCTTCACGCCAACCCTTTGCCATTCATCTGTCAGTTCCTTACGTATCTCAATGGACTTCAAGCGTTGGTTAATCCAACTCTCACTATAGCCAAGACGGAGATAATGCTCTAAAGCTCGGTCTATTGCAAGCTCAGGGTCTTGAATTTCGTCAAGTCTTTCTCTACCAACTTGAGCTAACCATTGCTTAAAAGGTTCTGCTTTCGGTGAAGGGATAGATTGAATAAGTCTTAGTATCTGCTCTGTGTCGGCAACATCTGTCAGCCTCATCTTACCATCAGGAGCTTCCATTTTCAACTGTACGATGCTATCGTACAGTTCACTTCCTTCCTTACTTAACTTGATCTTGAGGTCGCTCCAATACCTTCTTGGATTGGTACTCTCTGTCAAGATCTCAACGACATCAATGATTGAGAAATACCATTTTTCTGCTTCAGAGTTCCAATGCGTGCGGACTTGCTTGCTCTCAAATAATTTGACTTCTTTGCTCATAACTTTCTCATTATTGTTTGTATTCATTAGCTTTCGTGAACAATGCGTTTGGTCTCGGCAATGACTTCGTCCTTATAAGCCACAACTTTTTCAATTACTTGCTTTTGTATTGCCCCAATAAGGCTTTCCATATAATCGTAGTCTATTGAGCCGTCTTCTGTTATTGGTAAGGATATGAGAGTCTCTTTTAGGTTACTTTCTTTGAAAGATGAAGAACCCCAAGAATAAGTAGAGAAGCCTAAACGCATTGCTGTAATGAGATAAGAAGCAAGTTTTTCATCTAAGATGAATCCTTTGCTACTCATTATCTTAATTTTATCGCCTGTAAAGTATGGCTCGTCTTGGTAAAACATTGTTGCCGTATCTTGACCAAAGGAAATCGTATGTGCATTATTTAGGTATTTAGTGTCTTCTGTTATGTAAGCTCTAATACCATTATTTCCACTTCCTCGGGCTATGTAACGATATTTCCCATTAAATGAAAGGCTGTTTGCATTAAACTTTTTCTTACTGGATTGTACTGTAAATAGTTGATCAATTCTGAAATCTTGTGTTTTTCGCTCAGCAACTTCGAGGTCGCTAATACGCTCCTCTTCGAGGTCGCGTATTAGCGACGCCATAAAATCAAAGGCTAATTCACCACTCGGTAGAGTGGGTAATTTTATCTCAGTGTCATTCAGCCTGTCCCGACTTATTTTTTGAGTGTAATTATATCGTATATTGTTTTTTCTTAGGACAGATGCGATATATAAGCCAACTTCTCGGTTAAGCCATTCTGATTTTAGAATTAGGATATTGACAGATGCACAAAAATCTCTTTCTTGATAGAATACAGTTGTTGCATAGTTTACAGAAACTGTAATGGCATTTCCTTTTGTGATATGTTTTGAATGTGCAAGTTTTGTAACACCATTATTTGTTGATGTTTCATTTATCATATAAAACTCCCCATCAGGAACTCTATTAGGAGCAGCCTCTTTTCCTCTTGTTTGGATAAATAAATCTCCTATCCTATACGTTTTATATTCGCCTCCGTTTGCCAAGAACTCGTCTTGTAACGCTTTCAAACGAAGGCTTATGCTTTTTTTGAGCTTTTTTCCTTTCCTTGAATAACTTGTGAGACCTTCCACGCTAAGTATTCTTTAACTGTTGCTTGAAAGTCTTCTAAGCGAGGTGTTGTATCTATTTTCTTATGTTGGTCGAAGTTCCAATCAGCTCCGCTGTCTGTGATAAAGTCCTCAACGTAAATTTCAGACAAGTTCCATAAGTCCTCACTAACTTTCGCATTTAGTCCTGCCTTATAAATCTTGATAATATCAGCATAACGCTCCGTTGGTTTATCTTCCTCATACAAATCTCGCTTTGTCCTCTTGTAGCCATCTGTGCGGAAGTCAATAAACTTCACCGTCTTCTCAAAGTCGTGTTTCTCCCACGCACGGAAAATATAGATGCTTGTTTGTACCCCCGCCATTGGTTGGAAGAGGTCTGTTGGCATTTTGATACTTGCGAGTAAACGATGATTTTTTAGAATTTGCTTATTGCTTGCAACAGCTTTGCCCGAGCCTGCACTATCTTGAATGATAATTGCTGCCAAACCTCCAACTTCCATCTGCTCCAAGCCAAAGGCGATGAATGGCATTCCATTCTCTTCAAAGCTAAAAGGAGGATTGAGCAGAAGGCGGTTAGCCTTGAAACTTTCGTATAATTCCTTCGGAGTGCTGAAGGTGTTGGCTTTCTGTATCTTACTTGAGCCGTCTCCACGCAGAATCATATTCGTCGCCGCCAGTGTAAACATTTCGGCATTAAGCTCAATTCCTAAGAGTTGCTCTTCCTTGATACGCTTAATAGCTGTCATTGCTTCGCTTGTGTTCTTACCATAACGTTCTTCAGCATAGGCAATCATCTGTTCCATTGACGAGATCAAGAAGCCAGCCGAACCTGTGGCTAAGTCCATCACCCTACAATGCTCGTCCATATCCAAGATTTGGGTCATCATTTTGGTTACGTAGGGCGGAGTAAGGACAATGCCTAACTCCTTACCATCTCCAAGGGCATATTTAAGAAATTCGGAATACAATTCTCCCATTATATCCAAATGTCCCTGCATAGCTCCAATAGAGAGGTAGATATTATAATAGATGTAGGCAAATATCTGCTTACTAACGCTGGCTTCTCCACTTAGGTCTTTGCTAACTTCCTTGTCAAGCTTTGTTAGTTCGTCCCTCTGCTTGTCTTTAGAAATCTCGCTAAAAGACTTGAGCATTAGTTCTTTTTTGCTTTGCTCTATGCCTTTTTCGTTGAGGTATTCCTCTATTTGATTGAAAATAATAGCACTATCACGACTTCTTTCACCCTGTGAGCCTTTCAAATCTTCAGGACTTAATCCTTCTTTTATATTGGGAATATCCTGCATAGATAGGAGCATACCTGAGACGTATAGCACTCGCTGAGGGGCGGTAATGCTATGATTATGCATTAGTTTGTTGAGCTTTTTGGCTTTTTCACTTAGGTCTGCCTTGCTCTTGATGAGGATATTATGCTTTTCATCTTCGCTAAGGATACAATCTTTGTAGAAGGCTGTAAAGCTATCTTCACTCTCTAAGAAGTCAAGACTTTTGTATGCTTCAAGGAACTTACAAGAGGCAAAATTTGAACCAAAGACATAATAGACTTCAATCTGCGTGTTTGCTTTGCTATCGCCTGCTATTCCAATGGCAATGGCTTCGGCATACTTCCCGCTACCGATGACTGAAGTCGCATAGTGAATAGCTCCATTGACAGCGAAAAGATTTATAGATTTTTCATCGTCTTTGATGATGTAGTCTTTTGTGGCTTTAAGTTTCTTAGAGCTAAGTTTATCCTCAATAAGTACTGGTATTCTATACTTACTTGTGTCTTTGCTATATTTCTCTATTGAGAAATCGGGTCTACCTTTGTTGTTCTTTGTCTTTGGGTCGTCTTTTTTATTATTTTTATAAATAATTCTTTTTGATGAACCTTCTAATGCGCTATTAAGGTAATCACTTACGGCAGACTCTTGTCCCCAGTCTTCAGCTTCCTTCAAGCCAAGACGTTTAAACTCAGCCTTTACAAAGTCGTTTACTTGAACTTCTAATTTATATTTTGCCATTTGTTTACTAATGTATTTTATTATGATAGTCAAAGATACAAAATGTCAGCTTAACTAATGTAAAGAACTTTATTGGAAAGCACAGAAACAAAACCACTTGTGTCCTAAATAGTGTGTTAGTTGTTTATTTATCAGATACTTATGTTTAATGAGTCCCCTAAGCAATAAATTCCTCCCTTGGTGGGAGGTGGCTTGCGACCACAGGGGAGCAAGACGGAGGGGGTTAAAACAGCCAACATAAGGCAGGTTTTGATAATAACCCCCTCCGCCTCGCAAGCTCGGCACCTCCCACCAAGGGAGGAATTGCATTTATAACTTAATTTTAACAACACTTCAACCAGCTCAACGACCGGAGGCACAGCCTCTTTTATCCTTGCAGAACTCTTCATAAAGGAGTCATACTACCCCGTCAGTTCAGTCGCTCCGCTCCCTTACTGCCACCCCTTCAAGTCTTTGAAGGGGAAAAGCGATTACTTCTTTAGCACACAAAAGTAACGTGGGCGTTCTTTCTTTGCTCCTTTGCCTTGAGGGCGACCTTCGGTTCTTTTAACTCTTGAAAAGAAAGGAGAGTTAAAACTCCATTGGAAAATAGAAACAAAAATCATTTTGATAGCATTTCGACAGGCTCAATGACCGAATGTTGCCTGTTCCGATTTGTGGCATCTAAGTCGGTTGGGAAAGTGATTGGGAAGAGTCAGAAAAGTTTTTGGGAAAACTTTTAGAAATTATCAGGAAAACTCATTTGAGTTTTCCCAGTCATTTTTTTGCTTTAAAACAAATACTTGTATCTCATTGATAGATAGTTTGTTGGGTGAGCCTGTCTGAGGCAGTTCTGATTTGTGATACTTTGCTTTGCTCTGCAAAAAGATTTAGAATGTTGTTTGCTTAAATTTTTTGAATTAATTTTGCCTTACAAAAATTATAACAATACATTAGATTTGTATAAAAGATGAAACAGATTTTTCAGCTAATAGCCTTGCTTGCCTTAGGCTTAACATTCTTGTCTTGCGAGAAGAGTGATCCGAAATATAATGGATTTAAGGGACAAATAGCAGATGAAGTACACCGCTTTGAGCTAAATAGTTCTTTGGGTGCTTTGAATCTTGAACCCTTAAGTAGTAATACTAATGATATTTCGGACGACGATTTGCGAGCAACGCTTTACTTTAAGAATTCTAACAGTCCAGCTACGACGACACTTAAAGCCGATGACTTTGGCTTAAACAAACGTTTGGCACGCTGGGGGGTGATTTATGATGGAGGCAAGAAGTATGCCCTCAACTGTGATGATGCGGTTTCGGTTGAACCTAATAACCCAAGTAATAATACGGTTTTCTTCAAGGGGACGACGACGGACAACACGATTGAGGGAGCGAGTCTCAGAATGTATTGTCGCTCATTGAAGACGCTTGATGATATTACGAAAGGTATTATGATGCTCGAAGGTAAGGCTGGCACCGAGCCTAATAGCACGAAGTTGTATTTTAAGGGCGAGACGAATACCGATCCTAATCATCGTATCGAAGGCTTGCAAGGTAATACTTTCCAAGAAGACCGTCATATTCCAATAATGACTAAGCTTGAGGAGTTTTCTGAGATGACTAAGCCTTTAGCAACGACGGAAGTTAAGTTTGGACCTCGTGGCTCCTTGATTGGTCTAAATATCAAGAATAGAACGAATACAAATATTATTGTAACAGCTATTGAGGTTGAGAAATCGGGTGCTTTGGATTATAGCGGTTACTTTGACTGGGGAGAAGTAGATAGTGACAAGCGAGCAACTTTTAAGGTTGAATATCCAGCTGGAAGTGCTACGACCCTATCTTTCCCTGTTTATGCGAGCAAGACGGCTCCAGAAGTTGGTTATACGATCGCACAGAACAATAGAGAGATTCCTTGTTTCTATGTTTGGGGTTTCCAGAATCCAGACAAAAAAGGACAAGATTTTCAAGTAAAAATCCGCTATAAGACTACACCGACAGGGACGGAGCAAACGACACGCATCTTCAACGTTCACGCACCTAATTCTGTCGTAGATGGCGTAGCTAAGCAATTTGATGATGGCTATTCCTATCACACAAACTTGACGATTAACTCAAGTAATAAAACTGGTAGTGCTAATGGTAATGACTGGAACTATGGTGGTACTTTGTCAAGTGAGGAAGAGAAAATAGAGAAACCAAAAATTATTAGTTTCAGTGTCTCAAAAACCGATATAACAGACGACGGTCTGTTAAAAATAGAGAAATCTGAAAAGGATTCTGAAATTAATTATAACCAAAAAAAACATCATACTATTTTAAATGTTTTAGATGGAGATGTCTATATTTATTATTCAGAGAGTGTCCCTGGAGATGAAGAACAAATTCAATGTGATATAATCATAGAGGGGGATAATATAGATGGGGTAGAGGATCTTGTGAGTGTCCATAAAAACTCATTTGGTTCATCCGCTCCCCCATTTCCAGTAGTTGAATTAGCTCACGAAACGCCATCTCAACGAAAATTTAGAATAGTGTTTAGTCGATTTCAGAATTCTATGGGTTACCTTCCTAGTCATTTCGAACAATTTAGTAATTATTTTGAGTTTAGTGTTAAAGGGGGGGCTTCCTTTAGAGTGTATCCGTATATCATCTTGTTTCAATAAAAAAAGTTAAGGAGAGAGGAAGTGTTCTTTTGACACTTCCTCTTTTTGGGTTACAAACATCAGAGAATAGATATTGCAAAGAAGAGTATGCGAAAATACTTGCCTTATTAGGGATTAAGAAAAGTACCGAAAAATTAATAATTTCTACTTATCTTTGTCTTATCAGAACAACTAAAAAAGAACATTATGAACATAGGAGATAAAGTGGAAGATTTACTTGGTCTTGACCAAGATGGCAAAGAAGTTAGATTGTCCGATTACAAAGGACGTAAGATTGTGCTATATTTCTATCCAAAAGACAATACATCGGGCTGTACAGCCCAAGCGTGTAGCCTAAGAGATGGTTACCAAGAACTAAGAGAAGCTGGCTATGAAGTCATCGGTGTGAGCAAAGATACTGCTCGTATGCACAAGAATTTTATCGCTAAGCACGAGCTTCCTTTCCGCCTCGTAGCGGATACCGAAACGACCCTAAACCAAAAGTTTGGCGTTTGGAAAGAGAAAAGTATGTACGGCAGAAAGTATATGGGTACAGAGCGTACAACTTTCGTCATCAACGAAGAGGGTATTATCGAACGCATCATCAAGGGGCGTAAGGTAAACACCAAGGAGCATACACAGCAAATCCTTGAAGACTAAGATTTTTTATTCAAATATATATTAAACATTGTACTAAATTATGGCAGACAAAAGCAAAGCAAAAGTCGTAGAGATCACAGATCTTGATCAAAAGAAAAAGGCTCTCAAAGCCGCAATGGCAAACATTGAGAAGGCTCACGGTAAAGGTTCTATTATGAACCTTGGTAGCCGTCCGAACGAAGCTATCAGCGTTATCCCATCAGGTTCGCTTGGTTTGGATATTGCTCTTGGGGTAGGCGGTTATCCTCGTGGACGTATCGTAGAGATTTATGGACCAGAGTCTTCGGGTAAGACTACTTTGGCTATCCACGCTATTGCGGAAGTGCAAAAAGCTGGAGGCGTTGCCGCTATCGTTGATGCCGAACACGCATTTGACCCAACCTATGCCGAAGCTCTTGGTGTAGATATCAACGAATTGTGGATCTCGCAACCAGACAACGGAGAGCAGGCTCTTGATATTGCTGAGCAACTAATTCGTTCGTCAGCGGTGGACTTGGTCGTTGTGGACTCTGTGGCAGCCCTTACACCTAAGGCTGAAATTGAAGGCGATATGGGTGAGAATAAGGTTGGTTTGCACGCTCGCTTGATGTCGCAAGCTCTTAGAAAAATTACTGGAGCGGTGAATAAATCTAATACAACTTGTATCTTTATCAACCAACTTCGTGAAAAGATTGGTGTTAGCTTCGGCAACCCTGAAACGACTACTGGGGGTAATGCTCTGAAGTTCTATGCTTCGGTACGTATCGATATTCGTAAGAGTACGCAGATCAAGGACGGAGATGATGTCTTCGGTAACCTAACGAAGGTGAAAGTTGTCAAGAATAAGGTGGCACCTCCTTTCCGTCGTGCCGAATTTGATATTATGTATGGCGAGGGTATCTCTCGCAATGGGGAAATCCTTAACTTAGGGGTGGATCTTGATATTGTCAAGAAGAGCGGTTCGTGGTTTAGCTACGGCGAAACAAGACTTGGTCAAGGACGTGAAGCAGCTAAGCAAACACTTGCCGACAATCCAGAGCTTGCCGAAGAAATCGCGGCTAAGATTACCGAGCAAATCAAGGCTGGTAAGCAAGTAGCTAAGAAGAAAGGTAAAGACTCTGAAGACGAAGATTAAGGCGTAAAAAGGAGAAAATGTCTAAACTAATTATTATATCAGCTCCTTCGGGGACGGGTAAGAGTACGATTATTAAGGAACTGATGAAGCGAGAAGAACTCGCTTTGCAGTTCTCTATCTCGGCAACTTCTCGCCCCAAGCGAGAGGGAGAAGAGCATCAACGTGAGTATTACTTTTTCTCGCCCGAGGAGTTCCGTCAGCGTATTGAGGCGGACGAATTTCTGGAGTGGGAAGAGGTCTATCAAGATAAGTTCTATGGTACGCTCAAGAGTGAGGTGCAACGTATCCTTGATAGTGGAGCAAACGTGATTTTTGATATTGACTATGTGGGAGCTTTGAATATCAAGAAGATTTATGGTCAAGAGGCCTTGGCTATTTTCATCAAGCCCCCAAGCCTTGAGGCTCTTGAAGAAAGGCTCGTGGCTCGTGCCACGGATAGCGAAGCCATCATTCGAGAGCGACTGGACAAGGCAGAACAGGAGATGAGCTTTGCTGGCGAGTTCGACACGGTCTTCGTCAATGACCAGCTGGCTGATTGCGTCGAAGACGTTTATCACTGCGTACAGAAGTTTATCTTAGCGTAAGTAATTATGGATTAATCATAGATTTTTTTAACCAAAAACCTCATTTTGAAATAAGGGCTATTCCCTTGATCTGAATGAGGTTTCTTAAACAAAAAACATTAGTAGGTATGGAAAAACTAAGACTAAATGGAGTTAGCTTAATGCTTTCTTTTTGTTTGTTGTCTGCGTCTTTGCCTACTTTTGCCCAAAGCAAGCAGGGGCAGAAGTCAAGTAAGCAAGACAAGAAGTCGGACAGCAGATTGATTTCAGGACGGGTTACCGACAGCACGGGAGAGGGACTCCCAAGGGTAACCGTCTATGTCGCAGACTTGAAAATCTATGCCCTGACAGATCTTGATGGGAATTATAAACTAAGAATCCCTCGTAATAGAGATGTTAGCGTGCATTATTCTTTTGTAGGTTTGGTTCCGCAGACGAAAGTCTTCCGCAAAGGTGGAGGTGATGTTAAGCAAAATATCCGCCTGAAGGACAACAAAGAGCTTGAAGCCGTTGTGGTAACGGGTATCTTCAATCGTAAGCAAGGTAGCTTTACAGGTTCTGCCACGACGATTACTGCAAAAGACATTATGAAGAATGGAACGCAGAACGTTTTCCAAAGCTTGAAAAACCTTGACCCAACTTTGCAGATTGGCGATGGCTTCTTGAATGGTTCTGACCCTAATAGTATGCCTGACCTCTCTATCCGTGGTACATCAAGTTTGCCCTTGCAAGAGGGAGGCGACTTCCGTAGTCAGTATAGCAATCAACCTAATCAGCCTTTGTTTATCCTTGATGGTTTTGAGACTTCTATTGCTACGATTCTTGACCTTGATATGAATCGTATTGAGTCGGTAACTATTCTTAAAGATGCTTCGTCTAAGGCTATTTATGGATCTAAAGCGGCTAATGGTGTCATCGTTATTGAGACGAAGAAGCTCAATGGTAATGAACAAAGAGTTACCTATAATGGTACTGTCTCTTTCGAAATGCCTGACCTTAGTAGCTACAACCTAACCAACAGCTTGGAGAAACTTGAAGTAGAGAAAGCTGATGGTCGCTACGAGAAAAAGAAACTGACAGGGACTATCGCACTGGAGCGTCTCTATAACGAACGTCGTAAGCGTGCTGTCGAAGGTCTGAATACCTATTGGCTTGCTAAACCTCTTAGAACAGGTTTGGGACAGAAGCATAACCTAAGCATTGAGCTTGGCGACTCTAAAAGCTTGCGTAGTGTCGTTAGCTTCACTTACAACAAGCTTGAGGGTGCGATGAAGGGTTCTCAAAGAGAGAATGTCTCTACGACAGCTAATATCTCTTATCGTACAGAAAACTTTATCTTCCGTAACATCTTGACTTATTTGGTTAATAAGAGTGAAGATTCTCCTTATGGTGCATTCTCTCAATATGCACGAATGAACCCTTATTGGGAAGCAGAAGATAAAGAGGGTAATATCTTACGTTGGGCAGAGGAAGATATTCCTAATCCAATGTACGATGCGACGATTGGGACTTCGCTGACACGCAACTATTCGCAGTTTACAGACAATCTGTATGCCGAGTGGATTGCTACGGAAGACCTTCGTGCTACGCTTCGCTTGGGCTATATGCAGAATAAGTCGGGCGGAGATATGTTCTACCCAGCTTCGCATTCAAGATTTGCTCTTCGTCAAGGAAATAAAGAGAAAAACGGCTCTTATACGCTTGACCACGGACATAAGGTGCGTATGTCTGGCGACTTGAACCTTCGCTACTCTAAAAAGTTTGGTAAGCATTACTTCTTTGTCAATGCAGGATCTTTTGTGGCTGAAACAACTTCGGACTCTTACCGCCACATCGCAGAGGGCTTCTCTAATAGTACAAAGGCAGACATTACTTTTGCTCGTGGCTATCAAGAGGGTCGCAAGCCTGCAGGCTTCTCTTCTCTAAATAGAGAGGCGAGTTTCCTTTTGGCTACAACCTATGACTACGACAACCGCTATATGCTTGACGCAACTGTTCGTGAGAGTGCTTCGTCGCTCTACGGTAGCGATAATAGATGGGCAAATAGCTGGTCTATCGGTGCTGGTTGGAATGTACATAACGAAAAGTGGATGGAAGACTTTACGCCACTGAAGAAGTTGAAAATTAGAGGTTCGCTCGGTCTGACAGGTAATCAGAACTTTAATACGAATACATCTGTTGCTACTTATAACTATTATTCAGGTATTGTTTACGGAGGTATGACAGGAGCTTACCTAAGTAATATGCCTAACCCAGAGCTTAAATGGGAGCAGAAGATGGACTACAACATCGGTTTAGATGCTACCATCTATGGTTTGAACTTGAGCTTTGACCTCTACCGCTCGGATACGAAGAATATGCTCACGGACTTGACTATCCCAACCTCTACAGGTTTCCGTATTGTTAAGGATAACTTAGGTCTTGTGCGTAACTCTGGTTTTGAGCTAAAGGCAAGCTACAACTTGATTAGACACAAGAATGGTTACCTAAATATCTTCGGTAGCGTAGCCAGTAACGAAAACTATATCGTTAGTCTATCAGAGAGCTTGAAGTCTTACAATGATAAGATCAGAGAAAACTCTGCCAAGACTTCCAAGGCGGCAAGCCGTCCTATTGCTCTCTACGAAGATGGTATGTCAATGTCTACTATTTGGGCGGTGCCATCGGCAGGTATTGACCCCGGTTTAGGTAAGGAAATCTTCATCAAGCAAGACGGAAGCTATACCTATACTTACGATCCAACAGATTTGCAAGCCCTTGGAGATAGCCAACCTCTATACCGAGGCAACTTCGGTCTTAGTGCTGAATACAAGGGCATTGGTCTGAATGCTGTCTTTAGCTTCTTAGGTGGTGGCGAGATCTACAACTCAACACTTGTGTCTAAAGTAGAGAATGCTGATACAGAGTATAATGTAGATGAACGTCTTGCCGAAGGGCGTTGGCGTAAACCAGGGGAAGTAACTCGCTTCAAGAAGTTTAGAAACTCTCCTAAAACACGTCCTACCTCTCGCTTTATCCAAGATAGAGATGAATTGCACTTCTCAAGCCTCTCGCTTTATTACAAAGTGCCAGCATCATTCTACAAGAAGTTTAAGATGAATCAGCTACGCCTATCGCTGAATATGAATGATTTGGCTACATTCTCATCTGTTAGGGTGGAGCGAGGAACAAGCTATCCGTTTACACGTAAACTATCAATGTCTATTACAGCATCATTCTAAAAAAGCATACCATTATGAAGAAATATATTTATATCCTTTTAGCAGGACTGATGTTAAGCTCTTGTAATGAGTGGTTTGACGTTACTTCAAGTTCGGAGATTCGTAAGAAAGAGCATTTCAAAACGGTGAAAGGTTTTCAGCAGAGCTTGGTTGGTGATTATATTGGAATGGCTTCAGATAATCTCTATGGCAAGAACTTGACTTGGAATGCCATCGAACTTTTGGCTCATCAATATAAGATCTCATCAGAAGAGACGCTCAAAGCTATTTACCAACATAATTACAAGGATAAGAACGTTATCTCAATTACAGATAATATCTGGGCAAAAGCCTATAATATCATTGTTAATATCAACGATGCTTTAGCAAGCCTTGAAGAGCAAAAGTCAACGATTAACCCTATCAACTATGCAGTCTTAAGGGGAGAGTTCTTGGCTCAAAGAGCTTATCTAAACTTTGACCTTATGCGTTTGTATAGTGCTGGAGGTTGGGCTACTCGTGGTGCTGAGGTTGGGCAACAGCTTGCTCCTCCGTATGTAACGAAGCTAAGCAAGCATATTGAGTCTCAAATTACAATTCAGCAGGCCTATGACCTTATTGTCAAAGACCTTGAGGAGGCGAAGTCTTTGCTCAAAGACAACGACCCTATCACTAAGGTTAAGGAACAGAAAGATTATGCTTTGATTAATGCAGATGGCTTTTACAATCATCGAGACTTGCACCTAAACTATTATGCCGTTTGTGGTTTGCTGGCTCGTGTGCATCAATGGAGAGGTACAAAGGAAGATCTGGAGAAAGCTTATCAGTCTGCTAAGGAGGTTGTAGAGCTTGGAGATAAAGGTTTGTATGGTTATTTCGATACAACGATTGCTTTCGTCTCGACTTGGCGTTTGAGACCTTATGCTTACGCTATGGTGATGGAGTCGCTTTTCTCTCTCGAAGTGCCTGAGCTTGATAGCAAGACTTCGCAGTATATTTTCCCTGACTTTAACAACTACAACCCGCTACCTCTGCAAATTCAGAAGGAACGCATTACGGAGTTGTACGGAACTAATACTCGAGATATTAGACTCTCTAAGCTATTGTACAAGAATACTAAGACAGATAGCTATATGAGCCTTAGACTCTATCAAGCAGACTTAAATGCCAGCAATAGAAATAAGGTTAATCTAATTACGCTTCCAGAGGTTTACTATATTGCTGCCGATGCTATTTTGCAGACAACAGGGGACCTTGCCGAAGCAAGTAAGATCCTTAATAGAGTAAGAAAGGCTCGTGGACTTGCTAAGCTCAAAGCTGATATCACTGCTGAAGAACTTGCCAAGGAAATTAAGCTGGAATATGAGAAAGAATTTATTGCTCAAGGAGTGATGTTCTTCTACTATAAACGTAATAATCAGGCTAAAATCACAGGAATGGAAGATGCTCAAACGATGACAGATAAGGAATATGTATTGCCTTATCCTGATTTTGAGATACAGTCTGGTCGTAGGCAAACACTTAAATAAAAAGAACTATGAATACATTATATAAGAACGTTTTGTTGATAGCTTGTGGAGTATTGACTCTACTTAGCTCTTCTTGTAAAGAACAAGAGATTCCTTTCTACGACAAGCAGTATGATGCTGTTCGCTTTCCTCAGAGAGGAGAAGATAATGAAGAACCCATTGGTTATGATGAGGAGAATAAGATCTTTGTCGCAACCCATACATTCATCAAAGTGAGCGATGATGCTGTCTATGATTATAAGCTCCCTGTTGAGCTAATCGGCTTGGTGTCAGATCAAAATCGTAAGGTAGCCGTATCTGTAGATAAAAGCAAGACAACTGCACCTGAGGGTAGCTATGAGATTGGTGAAGCTATTATCCCTAAGGGGGAGAGAGAGGGGCATATAATGCTCAAGCTAAAGAACTCTGTAGCTCTACAGTCTACGGTTAATTCTCTGGTTTTGAAGTTAGGTGCTTCTTCGGATTTAGCTCAAGGTCCTGAAGACTTGATTTATGCACTTGTCTCTTGGAGTCAAATGATTCCTGTGCCGGTTCACGAAGATCACATCAAGACTTATAATACGTTAATCAAGGGCGAGAGTTCGTCGTCAAGTGCTTCTTTGGATTATTTTAGCCCTCGTGCTTTACGTCTAATCGTGGAGGTTCTTGCTTGGGACGACTGGGACGACCATAAGGTTCACGGTATGGTTAACTTTAATGGTGCTCGTTACTTTAAGTACAAATATCTGCCTCGTACAGATGTCATCAGCAAGGGGAAGAAGTACAAAGCTTATGCACAGAAGCTTCAGAAGTATCTTGATGATTATAACGCCAAGCACCCTGGTAAGCCACTCCTTCACGATGCTGGTAAGCTAAAGGGGCAACCTATTGAAATTCGTTTGTAGAGGGATCAGTAACACAAAAGAATAAGTATTATGAAACATAAAATCATATATGCAGTAGCCACTCTAATGGTCTTGACCTTTAGCTCTTGCTATAAGGACTCAAGCACCTTGGCAGTTAATGAGATTGAAGCTATCAAACTTGATACAGCAGGTATTGACCCTAAACTCTATGTTGAGTTTAATGAAGAACTTGTCGTATCGCCTAAGTTTACGCCAAAAGATGGACAAAAGGTTTCGTACACTTGGTCTATTTCTGAGAAGGATAAGACCGCTTATGAAACGAAGATGAAAGTAATTGGTAATAAGCTTGAACTTAAATATAATGTAGAGCGTCCAATCTCAAATAACCCATATATCCTCAAGTTGGTCGTAAGAGATGATAGTAATCAAGGACTGGAGTATATCTATACTTGGGATTTGACGGTTAATAGTCCATACATCACAGGTCTTCTTGTGGCAGAGAGCAAAGATGGACAAAAGACAGACTTTACTTATATCAAGCACAAAGAGTTGTCTCGCAACTACAAGAAAGATGAAGTCATTATTCGCAATGTGCTGGCAGATGTCTCTAACGCTGGAGCTATCACAGGAGAAGTAAAGGGGTTGTTCTACACCTCTCTTGGTCGTCAGTGGTCGAGACATACAGCCTTGCTTTGGGCATTGACAAAGGAAGGTAAGCTTTATCGCTACAAGACGCAAAGCTTTGACTTAGATGGCGACTCAGATAAGGATAATCTAATTCTCTTTAAGCCAACATCAGACTTTAAGTTTACGTCCTTATTTAAGGCAGGCCCTTCTCTTATTGCCGAGACAACGTCAGGTTGTTACTCTTGTCCAATAGGTCAGATTGCAACCTTCACAACGCCTGATAGCTATCTAAAAGAAGCTAAGATAAAAAATGGAGTCGTAGCATTTACATCTAAGTCAAATCTAAGGAGTAACTATCTCATTTGGGTAGATAAGGCTACGAATGCTTTCTCTTCGCTTTCTGCAGCAGGAAGAATCTTAGCTGTTGATGGCTTTGAAAAAACAGACGCTTTTGATCCAAATAATCTGGGAGATGTAACGCCTCTTGCTGGGGAAATCGCAGATGATCACCTCAAGGCTTCATTCTTGATGGAAGAGGGCGGTAACTATACAATCTATACGCTTGCTTTGGCTAAAAGAGATAAGAAGGGATCTGCTTTGGGGAAATATAAAATACCTAATAGCTTTTCTGCACAAATGGCTACGGCTAAGTCATTCTTTTTCTCTAAGCTAAATCAAACTCTATATGTAGGGACAGAGAAGGCAATCTATGCGATTACGTATGGAGCAGGAGCGGAAGCTGTCGTAATGCCACAGCCAATCTATACGATTCCTAATGGTGAGACGATAGACTTTGCTAAGCTCTTTGTTCAAGGAGAGTATTCTGCCGATTCTTCTGAGATGAACTTTCTCAAGTTATATGGCAATCCTCCGCTGGCATTTAACCTAAGAGCTTTGATTGTGGCTTCACACACTTCAGCTGATAAAGGCTTTGTCAAGGTTATTCCTCTTGGAGAGGACGGCAATGTCGCTCAAGATAAGATCCTTAGTTATGATGGCTTTGCTAAGGTGCTTGATGTCATCAGTATTGGTATGTAATTACTTTAATATACTATTAAATGAAAAAGATTCTATTATTACTAACAGCATCTTTGTTGGTAAGCACAAGTATTCGTGTCTCTGCACAGCAAGAGTACCGTAAGTTTCTGTTCTTTAAGATTAAAAAGAACGGTTCTAAAAAAGCTAAAAAGCAGAGTAAGTACGAGCGACTATTTGCTAAGAAGCACACTAAAGTGGAGGGGTTATTTACCCTCCACTTGATGGATAATCGTATTTATTTCGAGATGCCTATCGACTTGATGGAGCGTGAAATGCTTATTGGCTCTACAATCAGTAAGATTTCGGATAATGCTCACGCTGTCATTGGCTCTAAGCCTTATTCACCTCTGCACGTTGCTTTTACCAAGACGGACTCTCACGTTCAGTTGCGAGAGGTAAATCTTGGTTTTATCTCGGATAAGGGCTTGCAAAAAGGTACTGTTCAAGCTAATAGTCGCATACCAAGTATCATTGAGAATAGCAAGATTTTAGCTTATTCGCCAGACTCTACAGCTGTTGTCTTTGATATGACTAACTTCTTTGTTGGCAACAACAAGAAGATGTATCCTTTTGATGATGTGGCTCTGATCGGACGTGTCAAGCGTAGAGAGTCGTTCAAACCTCAAAATTCTTATCCGATTAGTGTTAAGGCTTTTAAGGATAACGTTACGATTACTTCAATGCTTTCGTACACCTATACGCTTTCTCTGGGGAATGGAGCTGTTATTGCCAAAGATGCACCTTTCAGTGCGGAGATGACACGCTCTATTGTCTTGCTGGACAAAGAGCCTTATCGTCCACGCTTGGCGGACTATCGTATTGGTATCTTCAACTCATCTCGTGAGATGTTAGCTTCAGAAGCTCAGACATCTCGTTACGTTCGCTATGCTCGTCGTTGGGATTTGCAACCCAAAGATACAGTTGCTTATCGTCAAGGTAAGTTGGTTGAGCCTATCAAACCTATTGTTTTCTATATGGATAATACCTTCCCTAAGCAATGGGTGCCTTATATCAAAGAGGGTGTAATGCAGTGGAATGAGCTTTTTGAGACGATTGGTTTTAAGAATGCCGTTCGTGTAAAGCCTTTCCCTACAAAGGAAGAAGATCCAGAGTTTGACCCTGATAACATTAAGTACTCTTGTATTCGTTATGCTCCGTCAAACTTCCAAAATGCGATGGGTCCTTCTTGGGTAGATCCTCGTTCGGGAGAGATTATCACGGCTTCGGTCTATGTGTACCACGATGTGGTTAAGTTGCTTCGTCGTTGGCTCTTTATCCAAACGGCTCAAGCAGATAAGAATATACGTACGGTTAATCCTCCAGAGAAGGACTTAGGAGATGCACTTCGCTATGTAATCGCTCACGAGGTCGGGCATTGCCTTGGCTTTATGCACAATATGATTGCCTCAAACTCTATTCCTGTAGAGTCGCTTCGTTCGCCTGAGTTTACTCAGAAGTATGGTACGACACATTCAATTATGGACTACGCTCGCTTCAACTATGTTGCTCAACCGGGCGACAAGGAGCGTGGGGTCAAGCTTACACCTCCTCGCTTTGGCGTTTATGATAAGTACCTTGTTCGTTGGAACTATACGCCTATTTTTGATGCGAAGACCATCGAAGACGAAGCTAAGATTACCTCTAAGTGGATTACAGAAGCCTTGGCTGAGTCTGACCAATATCGCTATGGCAAACAGCAGTTTGTCGGTATCTTAGACCCACGCTCTCAGAGTGAAGACCTTGGAGATAATGCTGTGAAAGCTTCTAATTATGGTATTAAGAACCTCAAGTATATTACCAAAAACTTAGATACTTGGATTACGACCGATGATGATGATTTCTCATTCCGTCGCAATATCTATGCAGGTATCATTGATCAGCTCTATACCTATGTGCGACACGTAGCGAATAATGTTGGGGGCTATAAGTCTAATGAAGTTAAGAGCCAAGATAAGATGCCTCGCTATGCTCCGCTATCAAAGCAGAGACAGCGTGATGCTTTGAACTTCTTGATTGCTTTGTACGACGACTTGGAGTGGCTTGACAATGCTCCTGTGCTGAAGAAGATTTCTGTTAGCGGTTCGCCTAAGCACCTGATGCAGTCTATCCTTGCTCGCACGATGTTTAACTTGCCAATGCGTGTCTCTCGCTATGAAGAGATGTCGCCAGATTCTTATCAGTCTGACGAAGCCTTTAAGACGATTTATGATTTCGTTTGGAATAGCAAGGGTGGAAAGGCTAAGAACTTATCAAAGGATTACGCCGATTTGCAGGTAAGCTTCTTGAAGAACCTAACAGATATTATTAAGTCCACAAGACGTCATCCTTCAGGTGTTAGCCTAAGAGAAGAGTTTGACAAAGAGCTAAATGCTTTGGTTGGTCTGCAGACTCAGCCTTCAGATTTCTGTGTTAGTTCGCAAGCTCTCTCTTCGGAGGTAGCAGGCTTTGAGCAAGTGCCTAACGATCGTTATGTGCAGACTCGTATGACCAAAGCTGATATTTATGCTTATATAATGCAAGTTAAAGCATTGTTGAAGCAACGTGTCAAGACAACTTCAGGAGATACTAAGGCTCATTATCAGGTCTTGTTGAACCTTATCGAAGCTGATTTCTAAAAGAAATAGAGGTATATTATGAAAAAATATCTATCAAAAGCTCTTTGTGTCCTTATCCTTTTGGCAAGTCCTTCTTTGGGCTTTGCCAAAAGCAAGAAGGGGCAGGACCCGATTTATCGCAAACTTTTCCCCAAGAGCAAGGAACTGACAACTAAGAGAAATGGACAATTAAGCATACATCACTATCAAGATAAAATCTATCTTGAGCTACCGCAGAGCTATGTCAAGGAGCGTGAGTTTCTCTTGCGTACGATTATCTCCAAGAGTAGCCAAGATAGGCTGGTAGGGGCTTTAGCTTCTCCTAATAAGTATATCCGAATGGAGCGAGTAGGGGATAACTTGCTTTATAAAGAGATTGTGCATAACATCAAGGCAAATGCCGAAGACGAAGCTCAGCTCAAAGCTTTGCAGATGTCCAAAGGAGAGCCAATCTTCTACAAGTTCCCGATCAAAGGTTATACCAAGGATTCTGTCAATCTGATTTGCGACGTGTCAAATCTATATAGCCCAATGAATAGAGACTTGATTCAGCTAAGAGGTATGCCTGTTAGTCCTGTTATCTTGATCTCTAATAGTATGCGAAAGAGGGGATTGTCTTACTTCAACCGCATTGAGGCATATCCTAATGCCCTTATGGTCAGCAATACGCTGAGTGCTTCTGTTGGCTTGAGCTTTTTGGGTTTGTTCAACTTAGGGCAGAATCAAGATTTGAGCTTAGAGTATGATTCTTATTTGGTCTTATTACCTAAGGATCAAATGGCGATGCGTACGGCGAATAACAACGTTGGAACAGGTATTACTTACTACTACGACTACCGTCCTGCTATTGATACGAAGTTCAAGAAGGTGGTTACGAAACGCCGTTGGGCAATGGGCGATAAGATTACCTTCTACATTGACCCTGCTATTCCAGAGTCTTGGCGAAAAGCGATAGCAGAGGCTTCTCAGCGTTGGAATGATGTCTTTGAGAGCAAAGGCTTAGGTCGTCCAATGGAGCTTTTGCCTTACCCTAAGGAGGATAAGACTTTCAACCCAGAGAATCCGAATTTTAACGTCATTGCTCTCTCTGATGCGACACGCCGTAGTATGCAGGTTAGCAACTTGACAGACCCTCGCTCTGGAGAGATTATAAGCTCTAAGATCCTTGTTTCTCGTAATGCCGCTGCTCCAATCCAACGAATGGGAATGGTACAGCTCGGTGCTGTTGATGAGCGTTTCCGTTCTTATACTTTGCCTGAGTCAGCTCTTTGTGAGACTTTGCGAGGTATTGCTCTGCGTAACTTTGGCTATACGCTTGGTTTGGTGGATAATATGGCAGGTTCGTATGCTTATAGTCCTAAGCAAATTCGTTCGGCAGAGTTTACTCGTAAGAATGGCTTTACGGCTTCTGTGATGGATGATGTCCTCTTTAATACACTTGCTCTGCAAGGAGATAAGCAGAAAGGTGTTAGCTTAATCGTGGATAAGGTGGGGACGGCTGATGCTTTGGCTATTGAATATCTCTATCGTAACTTTAGCTGGGATAAGAGCAAAGAAGATGAGGAGCTTCAGAAGTTAGTCCTCAAGCACGAAGGAGACCCTCGTTATCTCTACATTGGAGAGTATTCCATTGTGCCTTCTGACCCTCGTGGGCAATGGGGCGATTTGGGTAATGACCCTATTACTTTGCTCCAGAATCGTACGAAAAATATCAAGTACGTAGCTCGCAATGTTGCTAAGTGGTTGGCAGATGACAATGTGCCATATTATTACAAGGGTGGTATTCCTGACTACCTCATCAACGAATACTACAGCAAGGTAATGTCTCCACTCTTTGCTTATGTTGGAGGTTTTTACATCAATGATGTGAACCAACGCTCTAAGCTTAAGCCTTATACAATGGTGCCTGCAGGTTTACAGCGTGAGGTTGTCAAGGAACTGATCAAGGTAAGTGAGGATATCTCTTGGCTTAATAAAGAAAAGGCTTTCTTGCAGTTAGCTGGAGCTAATAGCAATGTTACGGAGTTTATCGCCAAGCAAGGCTTACCTATGCGTGCTTTGATGCAACGCCTTAAATATCTGCCTTTCTCAGAGTCTAAGATGAGCCAGCCTTATCGTTCTGAAGAGTTCCAAAAAGCTATTGAGGATTATCTCTTTACAGATATTAGTCGTGGCAAGAAGCTAAGCCCAGAGAAGTTCTATTTGTTGAAGGCCTATTATTTGACATTGCTCAATATGTCGCCTACGCTAAAAGCTGTTGATAAGGCTGTTAGCTCTAAGAGAAAATCTTTCGCTCTTGCTGAAGAAGAGGCTAAGACCTATGCTTCTCTTGAAGCTTATCAGAGCTTTGCTCGTACGAACTTAGATGAAGAAAACTCTGTTCGTCGTCTGGATAACATTTCTTTCTTTAGTCTTGAGGATCGAACGCCTTTTGTTTATAAGAGCTTAAAGCGTCTTAGCACTAAGCTTCAAGGGGCGAAGCGTGTCTCTTCGGATAAGCATTATCGTGCGAAGTTAGACTATTATCTTGAGGCTATTGACCGAGTGATCAAACCGTCTAAATAGTTAATTGCTAAATATACCAATAGGGCTGTGTCGTAAGGCACAGCCCTATTTTTGTTTCCTCAAAGTCCTTAAACTTATTTCCACCCTTGTCCTGCTCTCAAGGTCTGCTCCTTGACAGGCACTCTCCTTAAGAGCCGTGTTTTGTATCATTCTCCACCGAGGGAAGAGCTTTGCACGGGGACTTTGAATAGACTCTATTCGGTCGTTGAGTTTATCGAAACGCACCGCTATGGGAAATAAATGGGTCTGCGACCCCGCTTGGACAAGCTCAGCGACCGAAGACTTAATGACAGAGTCGACACTAAAAGTTAATTATGCAAAGCTCTACCTTGGTGGGAGGTGCCGAGCTTGCGAGGCGGAGGGTGTATTATTGTCTGATTTAGGAAAGTTACACATAGCTTATATTACTGCTTATAAGTATGGTGTCAAAAACTTGTCTAATGTTGGCTGTTTTAACCCCCTCCGTCCTGCTCTCAAGGTCTGCAACCTCGGTCGCAAGCCACCTCCCACCAAGGGAGGAATTGCTTGCTTAATGACTAAAGTGATTGGGAAAAGTCAGAAAAGTTTTTGGGAAAACTTTTAGAAATGACTGGGAAAACTCATCTGAGTTTTCCCAGTCATTTTTTGACCTTAAAATGAGGGTTTGTATCTCCCTGATAGATAGTTGGTTGAATAAATCTGTCTGCGACAGTTCTGATTTGTGGTATTTTGGTGAATTAAGAGCTAAGAATAAAACCTTATAAATTGGTTTTTCGGGGGCATCACACTACCCCGTCCTGCTCCTTTTAGTCGCAGTCCACCCCTTCAAATCTTTGAAGGGGAAAAACAATTACTTCTTTAGCACACAAAAGTAACGTGGGCTTTATGCTGTTTGAGTGAGCGACCAGCGAACGAGTTCATAAAGTCCCAAAAGGGTTCTTTCTTTGCTCCTTTCTTTTAACCCTTGAAAAGAAAGGAGAGTTAAAACTCCATTGGAAAATAGAAACAAAAAGCATTTTGACAAGTCCTTCGACAAGCTCTGGAACCGGCTCAGCGACCAAATAAAGTCTATTGAAAGTTTCAGTACAAAACACAAGTTCTTCATAAAGAACAAATAAAAACTTATCTTTGTAGCGTAAAAGATAATAACACCATAATTTATATATAGAAAAGATGAGAAAGATAGGAATTTCTAAGGGACTTATTGCCCTCTTATTATTAGCTTCTTTGGGAGCTTGTGTTGATGATAATCAACCCAAGCAAGAAGAAGACATCAAAAAAGAAATAGAAAAGGACAAGCCTAACGAGGGCGACAAGAACAAAGACGAGGAAGGCAAGGACGAGGATAAGCCTGCCGAGGAGGACAAGAACAAAGACAAGGAAGGTAAGGACGAGGATAAGCCAGCCGAGGGCGACAAGAACAAAGATAAAGAAGGTAAGGACGGGGATAAGCCAGCCGAGGACGACAAGAACAAAGACAAAGAAGGTAAGGACGGGGATAAGCCAGCCGAGGACGACAAGAACAAAGACGAGGAAGGTAAGGACGAGGACAAACCTGCCAAGGACGACAAGAACAAAGACAAGGAAGGTAAGGACAAGGACAAGCCTGCCGAGGACGACAAGAAAGACAAGGAAGGTAAGGACGAGGACAAGCCTACCGAGGAAGATAAGCCAATGCAAGGCTTTGCCAAGCCTGCGAAACGCTCTCCTGTCTTTTTGCTGGAGTTTACAGGACAGCTGTGTCGCTATTGTCCCGAAACATCTCGTTTATTAAAAAAGAAGGAAGAAAAGTATGGCAGAGACCGTTACCTCTATGTAGCTTTACATTCAGAAAAGAAGTTTTCTAAGCTTCCTAAAGGAAACGTTTCTCTATATAACGAAGAGGCAGATCAATATGGCAAAGATGTCAAGAAGCCTAAAGGCTTGCCACAGCACCAATACAATAGCCTTGCAATCAAAGTGCCTGATTTGCTTTTTGATGAGATGCTTGAAGAACCAGATTTATTAGAGGCTCAAGGAGAAGCTAAACTGGTTAATAAAAGCAAGATAAAGCTAAATCTTAGTACTCGTTTGCGTAGCGATAGAGTGGCTTTTGCTAAGGATAAAAAGATTGACATATTAGTTTGGATTTTGGAGAATGATATTGTCGCCTATCAAGATGATAACGGCAAATACACTTGGCCGAAACATCAGCGTATCTTCCGTAGCAGTCTGAATGGACACTGGGGGCAGTCTTACGAGATTGGCACGAGCTATCGCAGAGAGTTTGATATTCCGAAGAATGTTGCCAAGGCAGAGAACTGCGAAATCATTGTATTATTCTTAGACAATGAAAGAATGGTGCTTGATGCCGATCATTTCAAGCTTCATTAGTAGAGAGCTTTTCCCTCTGATACAAGACAAGCCGTAAGCATTGACTTACGGCTTGTCTTTTTTATTGCTATAATAAGCATAAAGATGTCTAAAATACTACCGAAATACTTTATATAAAAAGATGTGAATTTTTCAACAAAAGTATTGCGTTATATCTTTTTTTTATCTAATTTTGCTTTCGTAATCCTATACAATTAATCAATAAAAATTAAAGATTATGGACAAGAAACTATTATTGCTTTTGTCTTCGTTGTTACTGATATTTGCTTGTAGCAAAGACGATGCTCCAACAGACCCTAATGCTAAGTTCAAAGAATCTACTTGGGAGGGTACACTTACATTTAATGGCAAACGATCTACTGTGTATTTGATTAGAATAGTCTTTGATAAAGATGGTCTTGCAGACCTATATTATCAGTATAAAAAAAGTGAAAATGAGCCTGAGACCGAACTCTCTCTTGACAACATTAAAATGGTTAAGACTTCCAAGACCTTGGAATGGAAAGGATTTAAAGAATGGACAATTTTCTCTGGAATATGGTTCATAACGAAAGAAACAGATGACAGCATAGAATTTGATGTTGATAAAAGGTCAAGCGGGAGTGATAGGACTATTAAACTAAAAAGAATATAGCTTTGTCGTCAAGTTTAGCGACCGAAAGTTAGAACTTATCGCATAAGTTTTTCATCTATAATACTATAAATTAAATAAAGATTATGAACAAGAAATTATTATTGCTTTTGTCTTCGTTGTTCTTGTTATTTGCTTGTAGCAAAGATGATGCCCCAAAAGACCCTAATGCTAAGTTCAAAGAATCTACTTGGGTAGGAACACTTACCTACGATCGTGAAATACCTATTGTATATTCAGTTAGAATTATTTTTGACAAAGATGGCTTAGCTGATTTACATTTACGTGATGATGAGGGAAGATTACATGAGCGATTTAATAAACTTGAGATGGTCAAAACCGCCAAGAGTTTAGAATGGAAACAATGGGTTGAGAAAGAAGATAATAATTTTAGATTGGAACTCTTAGAAAGGAAGTATCGCTTTTCTGGAGTATGGTTTGTAAAAAAAGAGACCGATAATAATGTCGTGTTTGAGATTGACAAGGGGAGTCCTGAAAGTCATAGGATAATTACACTAAAAAAGATATAAGTTCTGTCGTCAAGTTTAGCGACCGAAAGTTAGAACTTATCGCATAAGTTTTTCATCTATAATACTATAAATTAAATAAAGATTATGAATAAGAAACTATTATTGCTTTTGTCTTCGTTGTTCTTGTTATTTGCTTGCGGAAAGGATAATGAACCAAAGACTTCTGTAGATAAGCTTTTCAAAGAGTCTTCTTGGGTCGGAGCTTTGACCTTTGAAGAAATAGGTAAGACATATCAAGTTTCAATCGTGTTTGACCTCAATGGCAATGCTGTTATTGATACTGATCGTGAGCATTCCTTTAGTGGGAGTTTATTTAGAGATGTTAAAGTCCAAATAGGAGAGAAATCATTAAAGTGGATAGGACTTGAAAAAAACAATTTGTTTTCAGGTGTTTGGTTCTTTAAAGATGTCAATGATAAGCAAGTCCTTCTTGTAGTAGATCAAGGAAGTATTGACCATAGAGAGTTACTCCTAAATAGAGTTAATTAGAGAACATTTTCTTAGAGGCTAAAATAACAAAGGCTTGCCATATCGTGGCAAGCCTTTGTTGTAAAAAGATAATCAAGCAATATTATTGCTTCGCTGGAATGTGCTTGAGGACTTCAAGCAAGTGTCTCCACCACAAATCAACAGTCTTAATCTCCATTCTTTCGTCAGGAGAGTGTACATCTCTTAGCGTAGGACCGAAAGATACCATATCCAAATCAGGGAATACATCAAGGATTAGACCGCACTCAAGACCAGCGTGAATAGCTTTCACTTTCGCTTCTTTGCCGAAAAGCTCTTTGTATGTATCAGCCGCCACCTTCAAGATAGCAGAGTCTGCATTTGGCTTCCAACCTGGGTATGGATCACGGATACTTGTTTCAGCACCAGCCAACTCGAAAACAGACTTAACCATTTCGGCAGCACTCAAGCATAGGCTCTTAGTAGAAGAGCGTTGGCTCGTCTCAACCAAGATAACGCCGTCCTTCATCTTGATAGAAGCAAGGTTGTTTGACGTCTCTACAAGGTCTTCAAGCTCGTGGCTCATACCAAGTACGCCGTGAGGACAAGCATACAAAGCTCTCACAAGGCGAGAAGCAGTCTCTTTGTCTAAGACTTCTTTTGGTCGCTCAGCAGACTCAAGGCTAAAGTCGATGTTAGGATCAACACGCTTTAGTTCCTCTTTGACATCTTGGCTAAGTTGAACCAATAGTTCTTCTGCTTTCTCTTTGTCAGCTCCCTTCAGACCGAATACAGCATAAGACTCACGAGCGATTGCATTGTGTAGGTTACCACCACCAATCTCAGCAAGCTTCCAGTCGGCAACATTGTCAAGAGCATAGAGATAGCGAGTAAGCACTTTATTGGCATTACCCAAACCAACGTGAATATCGCCACCTGAGTGTCCGCCCTTTAGTCCGAAAACCTTAATCTTGTAGAAGTCATAACCCTCTGGCGTAGCTTCTCTCTCTGGGTGGAACGTTGCCATTACGCCCATACCACCAGCACAACCGATGTACAATTCGCCTTCGTCTTCGCTATCAAGGTTCAGAAGAATCTTACCTGAGAAGAAGCCTGGTTTAAGCTCCATAGCACCTGTCATACCTGTCTCTTCGTCAATAGTGAATAGACACTCGATAGGACCGTGTTCAAGGTCGTCAGAGGCAAGAATAGCCAGCTCAGCAGCACAACCGATACCATTATCCGCACCAAGCGTTGTACCTTTTGCTTTCAACCATTCGCCATCAATCACTGTTTGGATAGGATCGTTCTCGAAGTCGTGCTCTACATCAGCGTTCTTTTCACATACCATATCAACGTGGCTCTGTAGGACAACCGTTTCTCTATCCTCAAAGCCTGCTGTCGCAGGTTTAGAAATCACGATATTACCAACCTCATCTTTTTTGCATTGAAGATTATGCTCCTTGGCGAAGTTCTCCAAGTAAGCAATAATCTTTTCTTCTTTTTTAGAAGGACGTGGTACTTGTGTTATCTCGTGAAAGTATTTCCAAACAATCGTTGGATTAAGTGATGTAATATCCATAAATAATTTATTTTTTGAATTTATATAATAACCGACAGAAATGTTTTATCTTTGTCTTATACAAATATAATGAAATTTACATAATGAAAGTCATCATAGTCAGTATTATTGTTGTATCTATAGCAGTAATCCTCCTGTCAATTAAGTTAATTGTCCAGAAAAAGGGCGAATTTCCATCAACACACGTTGGCGGAAATGAGGCAATGCAAGAGAGAGATATTTCTTGCCATACTTCACAGCACGTAGATGAACAGTACAAACGCTCCCTTGCTGACAGACTCAAAGACCAAGAAAAGTATTAACATAGACATAACTATCAATTAAATAAAATAACATAATGATTAAGAAGAATTTAATTTACGGCTTATCATCTTCAATCCTAAGCCTCGCAGTATTGATGACAACATCTTGCCAAAATGGAACAAAGGCACAATCGCAAAGCCAAGCTCAGGCGGTGGCTACAGCACAAGCAAGCTTGCCTATTGCCTATGTGCAGATGGATTCTCTGACAACAAACTATCAATACGCTAAGGATATTCAGCAGTCATTGGAGAAAGATGCTAAGGACGGACGTGCTAAGCTACAAAGCAAGGCAGGTGCTTTCCAGAAAGCAGCCAAAGACTTTGAGCGTCGCTTGAAGATTAATGCTTTCGTTTCGCAAGATGCAGCCAAGGCAGAGCAAAACAAAATCCTAAAGATGCAACAGCAAGCTCAAGCTCTTGAGATCGAACTCTCTCAAAAGATGAATATGAAGCAACAGCTAATGCTTGAGGATATGATGAAGGAAGTGAAGGCTCAGTTGAAAGAGTTTAACGGAGGTCGCTATAAGCTTATCTTGACAAACGTTGGTAATGACAACATTCTTTTTGCAGAAGAGAGCTTAGACATTACTGAAGACTTCATTAAGTTCCTTAACGACAACTACCAAAAGAAAGACAAGCCAGCAGAAGCTAAAAAGTAAGACCTGCTTCCTTTCTTTAAGAAACAACAAGGAGCTTGTACCCACGTGGTACAAGCTCCTTATTTTATTTAGGCAGAAAAAAAGTTGTGCCACCCCGATGGCACAACTATACCACCCCTTTGGCACTCAAGTACCAATGGAATGGCACTTCTGTCTCTTCCTTAAAATATATTCTATTAAATTCGCTATTTAGAGGCTTCTCTATTCTTGCAGATAGATCTTCTGAATGCGGAGCGAAAGAGACGTTAAAACCTCGTAGGGAATGGTGTCTAATTTATTCGCAAGAGCTTCGATACTCAAGCCTTCTTCTCCAAAAATTGTAAGCCTATCTCCCTCTCGTGCATCAGGGACAGCCGTTACGTCAATCATACAAGTATCCATACAGATATTGCCTATGGTAGGGCAAGCTTTCCCTTTGAGCATAAGGGCATAGTTGCCATTGCCCAAAGCACGAGAGAAGCCGTCCGCATAACCAATCGGCACAATAGCAATAGACATATCTCGCTCTGCCACACCACGACAAGCGTAACCAATACAAGTTCCTTTTTTGATTTGTTTGACTTGTAGGATTGTCGTCGTAAGCCTTGCCACAGAACGCAATTCCTTATTGCCACCCTCAACAGGACTTAGTCCATACAAGCCAAGCCCAAGCCTTGCCATATCAAAAGCATAAGCCTCGCTATGACGTTCTATACCTGCCGTATTGAGCAAATGGAGTAAAGGCTTGTAGCCTAAAGACGAACAGAAGCCTTCATAAGCTTTCTTCAAGAGCCTTGCTTGCTCCTCGGTATAATCGTCCAAACGCTCTTCGTCCGCCCCAGCCAAATGACTGAAAATGCTGGCAACCCTTAAAGAGTCATTGCTCTCTAAGAGCCTAATGGCTTCGTCCCAATCGCCCTCTTCCAAGCCCAAACGATGCATACCACTATCTATTTTGATGTGTATAGGATAGTCTTTAATGCCGTTTGCTTGAGCTTCTTTGGTCAAACCTTTGAGCATTGAGAGGCTGTAAACCTCAGGCTCTAAGTTATATTGAAAGAGCGTCTCCGAACTGGAAAGCTCTGGGTTCATCACAATAATTGGAGATTTAATTCCCTCTAAACGCAAACGTTTCCCCTCATCAGCAACCGCCACGGCAAGGTAATCAACCTGTGCGTCTTCCAAAAGGCGAGCAATTTCCAAGGCTCCCAAGCCGTAGCCGTCAGCTTTAATCATACAAATCAGCTTGTGTCCATTTGGCAGAAGAGCCTTGTAATGATTGAGGTTGTGTCTGATGGCTGAGAGATTAACTTCCAAGGTCGTTTGATGCTCCATCAGAGAAAGCGAGCGAATCAATCGCTCAAAAGCAAAACGCCTTGCCCCCTTAATCAGAATACAACTATCCTTGACTTCCTTCAGCTCTGGGGCATTAATCAATTCATTGGTGTCTTGATAGAAATGAGCTTCAAGGGAAGAGAACAAATGCTTTTGCTTACCAATCTCTTGCCCTACGGCGAAGAGCTTGCAAACCTTAAAGGATTGAACGAGTTCGGCTACTCGGCGATAAAGTTCTGCTCCCGAAAGCCCTGTCTGCACAATGTCGGAAAGCACCAAGACAGCAGGCATAGCATTGTACTGACATCTCCGCCTTTGGAAGTCAAGAGCTATACGAAGGGCTTCCAAATCGCAAGAATAAGCATCGTTGATCAAGACGTTGCCAAAGAAACTATCTTTCAGCTCCAAACGCATTTCCACCCCTTCAAGTTCGGCAACTTTCGCCTTGGCTCTGAAGAAAGAATCCCTGTAGCAACTCGCAATAAAGCTCAAACTAAGCATTACGTTCGAGATATTTGCGTCATCAACAAAGGGAATTTCTATTTGATAAGGTCTATCCTCAAAGACAATCGTTGCTAAGCTTGACTGCTCCCCTTGCTCAAGGCTTCGCAAGGATAATAGAGCCGATTCGTCTTTGGCACTCCAACCTTGCAGGCGATTGCTCAAGCCATTGCGTTCACAAGTCGTTTGAATGGCAACATCGTCCAAGCAAGCAAAAATCGTCTTACAGGACTTGAAGAGCTGGGCTTTCTCATCAAAGAGTTCCTCTTGTGTGTGAAAATGCTCAATATGTGCCGACCCCAAGCTTGTTAACATTCCATAAGTTGGTTGTACGACTGCCTCCAAAGCCTTCATTGAGTTCGGTTCGGAGATGCCAACTTCTATAATACCCAAATCCATTGTTTCCTTAAGGCGTAAGACCGAGAGCGGAACACCGATTTGCGAGTTGTAAGAAGCTGGCGAACGGCGAATGTCTATTTCATCAGAAAGCAGGCTGTTGATAAACTCCTTGACTACGGTCTTACCATTACTTCCCGTAATAGCAAGAACGTCTTTCTCTTTAAGGACTTCACGATGATGACGAGCAATCTTTTGCATTGCCCCAACGGAAGAATCAACCGAAAGGAATGAAGCATTGGGATAAGCCCTCACCAAGTCCTTAATCGGACGTTCAACAATGAAGCAACGTATGCCCAAACGATACATTGCATCAATATACTTATGTCCATCGCCCGATAGGGTCTTGATGGCAACAAAAGCAGTTTGATCAGCCGTTATAAAAGAGCGACTGTCCGTGAGGTAATGCTTAACGATAACGCTATGCTGACAATATGCCTCCTTTGGGTTTAGTAAAATAGATAATTCCGTAGCTTTCATTCTTTCTTGCTTTTGTTTCTTCTTGTTTAGTCCAGACAATTCGTCTGCTTACTCAATGACAGGTTTAATCAAGAGCCTTATTGAATAGTCTTGATAAGGCAGGCAATACTCCTTTTGAGGTAATGCACCCCAACTATTGTAGCAACCTAAGCCCATCTGTTCGCCGTCAATCAAAACCTCAGTGAGGTCTTCGGCTGGGCAAAGACTGCCGTGTCGTTGAGTCTTGAGAGGATAGCCGTCCAAAGTCTCCATCGAGCGATCCAAAGCACTCGCTTGTAAAGGCTTATCCGCACGAAACTCCAAACCAAAGCCTCCCTCGTCAAGCACACGATAATAACGTAAGTCTGTACGAGCACCTGTCTCTTGTGGTCGGATATAAGGATAATACAAATCACTAACCTTAGCCGAGTAAGCTCCTATCATCTGAGAGGTCGCACGGTCTGCATAGTTTTCTTCAGGTCCTCGCCCATAGTATTCAACTTTGTCGTAGCGATGTGGCAGTTGCATTTGCAGACCAAAGCGGAAGAGCGGAGGAATGTTTTTAGCTTCAGGGTCAGCCTTTAGTTTTTGTTCCAAAAGGATTTCCCCCTCGTTGTTAATCGTATAATTTAAGTTTAGCTTAGCTTTTACTTGAGGCAAATCGTACTTAGCCTCAACGAGGATCAAGCCATCAGCTTTTTGCTGACTTGTTAGCGAAAGAAGCTTCATCTGTGGCTTACGCCAAACTTGCCACTTTTGTTGAATACTTGCTCCCATATCATTGTCCGTCGTTGCACGCCAAAAATTAGGCTTTAAGGGACTTTGGAGTATGCTTCGCCCACGCAAGCTGTAATGACTAAGCCAACCTGTTTGTTTGTTAAACTCTAAAGAGAAGTTCTCTCCTCTGACTTGAAGCCAACGAGTATCATTGTTTTTCAGTTCGCTTTGTCCGTTTGTCTTGCTTGTTTGTAAGTTTAATTTTTCCTGTTCATAACGCTTGATGAATAGCTGTTGATAAGCGACTTCTTTGCCAGCTTCAAGCAAGCTGTCCTGAGCTTTGAGGAAGTAACGAAGTTCAAGGCTTAGATCTTCGTTGCCAAGCTCTGTTGGTAGAGTGTAGGGCAAAGAGATAATCCCTGTAGCTTGTGGCTTAATATCAAGAGTGTTGATACAGCCCTCTTGAATAGCTTTTCCCTCACGACGGAGTGTCCATTGCAGTCTAAAGCGACTTAAATCAATGAAGAAGTATTCATTGTATACGGCAATCTTCGTCTTTGTGCTATCTGCCCACTTTGTCCAGATATTTTGATGTTGATAAGTAACTTCATAACTATGAGGATTAAGCTTCCTATCTGGAGAAAGCAAACCATTATTACAGAAATTATTATCCTCATTGTAGTCGTAGTCATTATAGCTTCCCGCATAAGTAAAGTACATTCTGCCATTCTTGTCGTAAGCTCTCAAGCCTTGATCGGCAAAATCCCAAATAAAACCACCTTGCAAGTGGGGGTATTTTCTGAAAGCACGCCAATACTCATCAAAGCCTCCCATAGAGTTACCCATTGCGTGGGCATATTCACAAAGTATCATAGGCATTGGTGGATTCTTCGTAGCGAAGTCTATGCACACTTTTGGCTGACGATACATACGAGCATAGATGTCTGTATTTTTTAGTCCACTGCGTTCGTACTGCACAGGGCGAGTGCTATCCAATTCCTTTACTCGCTTATAGGCATAGGCAAAGTTCTCTCCGCCTCCAGCTTCATTCCCCAAAGACCAAATAATAATTGAGGGGTGGTTGGCAAGCAACTGCACTTGTCTTTCGTTACGCTCCAAGTGAGCTTTTCTCCAGCTCTTAGGGTGCGAAAGAGATTGCTCTCCATAGCCTGTACCGTGCGACTCTAAGTTTGCCTCCGCTACCACGTACAGACCGTAGCGATCGCAAAGCTCATAGAAATAAGGGTCGTCGGGATAGTGGCAAGTCCTAACGGCATTGATATTCATTTGCTTCATTAGACGAAGGTCTTCCTCCATCTGACGGCGAGGCACGACATAGCCACCATCAGGGTCAAGCTCGTGGCGATTTACCCCCTTAATGAGAATAGGCTTACCATTGACGAGGAGTTGAGCATTCTTAATCTCCGAAGTACGGAAGCCGACATTCTGATGAATGACTTCATTACCTGCCTTAATCGTAAGCTTATAGAGGTAAGGGCTTTCTGCCGACCACTGATGTACATTGTCAATCTTAAAGCTATATTCATTGCGATGCTTAGATAGAGCTTTTTCAAAGATAACTTGCCCCTCGGCATCTTGTAGCTTAAGCTCTGTAGGAATAGGAGCAGTTTTTTTCAACTTAATGCTGAAAAGTCCATTCGTATAGATGTCTGTCAAGCCTGCTCCGATACGGAAGTCTGCGATACGCTTCTTATCACGAGCATAGAGATAGCAATCACGAGCGATACCACTCAAACGCCAGAAGTCTTGATCCTCAAGGTATGTGCCGTCGCACCAACGATGAATCTCCATAGCAAAGAGATTTTTCTTGCCAAACTTAATGAAGCGTGTCAAATCAAACTCACAGGCAAGCTTGCTATCCTCACTATAGCCAACAAATTTACCATTCACCCAAAGCGAGAGGTTGGAGGTTTGCGAACCTAAATGCACAAAAATCTGCTTGCCCTTCCAAGCCTTTGGCACGAAGATTTCACGACGATAGTTCCCAACATGATTATTCTCTTTGGGGACAATCGGTGGATTATCCTTAAACTGATTGTGCCAAGGATAAGCGACATTCGTATAGATTGGGTCGCCATAGCCGTTTAGCTCCCAAATAGCAGGGACGGAGAGCTTTGCCCAAGCCTTGTCATCGTAATTCTTTTTGTAAAAATCTAAGGGACGCTCATCAAAGTTTTTGACCCAATGAAACCGCCACAAGCCATTGAGCGAAAGGTAATTTGCCGAAGCTTTAGCATTCTGCTCTTTATCATCGCTTGAAAAAGCAAAATAATTGCTGTGCATTGGCTGACGATTAAGCTCATTGACGGACTCATTTTGCCACGGCTTCAGCTTATTAACATCTTGAGCGTTAAGGCTCATCACTCCGCAAAAAGCAAGAGTAAGTAGTGGGATTATTCGAGAAAATTTCATCATTTTACCTATTCGATTTAAAGCGTTTATTAATAAAACAAAAGTAGCTATAATCAAAATTATTTCCAAAAACTATCCTTGTAAAGAAAACAGGCTGTGGCACTTTGCCACAGCCTGTTGCGATTTTATGAAAAGACTTCTCTCTATACTAAGAAAAGGACAAGTAGCTGAGCCATCAAGATACGCAAGAACATAGTCAATGGATAAACCGTTGCATAAGCTGTTGCTTGAGCTTGTACTGGAGCGATGTTGTTGGCAAACTCCAAAGCAGGAGGGTCAGTCATCGAACCAGCCAAGAATCCACAAATCGTCAAGTAGTTAACTTTCTTGATACGAGCTAAGATACCCACAATCATTAGAGGGAAGAAAGTAATAATAGCAGCGTAAAGCATCCACATATAACCGCCATTGATCAATGTTTCCCAGAAGTGCTTACCTGAACCCAATCCTACACAAGCCAAGAAAAGTACGATACCTAACTCACGAATAAAGTGATTAGCACTTGGTGTCATATAGAAGTTAAACGTACCAATACGTCCGATATGTCCAAGGATTAGGGCAATAATCAATGGACCTCCTGCAAGACCAAGCTTCGCTGGCATTGGCAACCCCGGAATCATAATAGGAATACTTCCAATCAAGATACCCAATAGCACGCCGATGAAGAGAGGTGGTAGGTTAGGGTGAGAAAGATCTCGTTGCGAGTTACCAAGGAACTTCGCTACTCCGTCCATCTTATCACGCTCCCCAACGACACGGATTGTATCACCAAATTCAAGTGTTGTGTGTGAGCTTGGGATAATCTCTGTTTCGCCACGGAAGATACGAGTGATGTTAGCTGGATACATTGAAGATAGGCTAATATCACTTAGCGTCTTACCTGCGATACGTCTGTTAGTCATCGTGATATGACGCATACTTAGCGAACCGTTGAACTCAACTTTTTCAAGGATCTCCGCCTTACCGATGACAAGCTCTACCTCTTGAAGCTCATCTTTGTGGCATAGACAAACGAAGATATCGCCTTCGTTAAGGATCATCTTACCACGAGGAACAAGAGCCTTGCCGTCTCTCATAATGCGAGAGATCACAAACTCTTTCTCGATATTTGCCGTAAGGTCTGTAAGCTTCTTACCAAAAAGATTAGGGTTTGTTAGGACAGCCCTAATCGTCTGAACGTTACCTGTTTTAGCTTCAGCTTCCGACTTGAAGTTCTCGATTTCCTTATCTACATTAATCTTGAAGAACATACGGATTAGAGCCATCGCCAAGATGATACCCATAATACCGAATGGGTAAGCAATAGCGTAACCCATACCTGCCGTTTCGGCAGCTGTAGCTACTCCGTTGTTTAGGTCAGTAAGCAAGGCCTGTACAGCACCCAAACTTGGCGTATTCGTTACGGCTCCTGAGAAAAGACCTGCTACAACCTCAATATCCAAGTTGAAAGCATACTTAATAAATAAAGCACAAACGAAGCCCAGCAAGACAATCAAAGACGCAAATAAGTTCAGCTGTAAACCATTATTACGCAATGATGAAAGGAAACGAGGTCCAATCTCAATACCTATTGAATAAACAAAAAGAATCAGACCGAACTCTTTGACAAAGTGAAGTACGTGATGATCGATATTAGCTCCAAGGTGTCCAACCAATAGGCCGACAAAAAGAACGCCTGCAATACCAAGCTTTAAGCTACCAATCTTTAGTTTTCCTGTAATGATTCCAATTACACCCACGATGGACAAGAAGACCAACGTCGAAGCAGTACTTGGACCCATAAAAACTTTTAAAATTTCATCCATTAAACTAAGTAATTTTACACCCTTAAGGTGGTTAAACAAAATAATTTCTTAAAACTGCTACAAATATATATAAAAAATAGTTTACTCGTATTTTCTGAGACTATTTTCATCGGCTTAAGGGACTTATTTTTTCAAATTTCTTCTTTTCGGGCAATCGCTTCCAAGTCAAGAAGCAGTGATTTATATTCTATTGCCTTCTCTGAATAATGAAATATCTAACTCTCAAGAAAACACACAAACAAGCTTTGGGAATAGTTGCTGTGGCTTGGTTGTAAAAAATTTAACACTTTCGCATTGCCTTTTGAGGCTAATTAGGAAGACTCAAAAAAGTATTTGGGAAAAGTCAGATGAGTTTTCCCGAAAATTCAAAAAAGTTTTCCCAAAAACTCATCTGACTTTTCCGGAACATTTTTTTCGATACTCTAAGTCGCTGATTTACAAGACCCTTTTTTTTGAGCAAAATTTCCATAAAAGGTAAACGAGTAACTGTTCTTATTTTATTCTTTTTTAACTATCTTTGTACCGTTTTTAATGCTAAAAGATAAAAGGTGAAAAGATAAACTTTTCTCCTTTTTGCTCATAACGTGAATTTGATTTAAGAATACTTAGGGAATAAAAAAGTTTAAGGAAATCCTAAAAACTCTCCCTTAGAATAGAGCTTTGTATGAGGGTTCTTTATTTGCAAAAAAAACAAGCGAAATTCTCCCTTTGAAGGGAGTCCCAGCCAAAGGCTGGGGAGGGATGAACGAATATGTAAGCACTTGTAATTTATTTTGTTATAATTATTTACTTACTCATCCCTCCCCCTCGGTTTTAACTCGGGGTACTCCCTTCAAAGGGAGTGTTACAAGTTGAAAGAAGGGCAAAGCAATCCACAGAAAAAGATTCTTTTGAAACTAAAAATAAGAGATTTGATATAATTATTTATGACACAAAACGAAAATAAAACGACAAGCATTGCAGAGGAGCTATTGGACTTCCTCCTGCAGTATGCAACCATACAAATGAGCGTAGGGGTGCAGACAGCTCGTATCGTCCGCACGACGACACGTATTGCTGAAGCCTATGGCTATGAGATAACGGTGATGATTTTTCAGCGTAACGTAGCCATAAGTATTTGCTCCGAAGCTGGGAAGGCTAAGACAAGCTATCAAGTGCCATTGACTGCGATGACGCACCATAGTGCTTTGCCGATTAACTTTCAGCTCAACTCCGAGCTGACACGACTTAGTTGGTATGCCGAAAATCGCAAGCCTTCGCTTGAGACTCTTAAAGCGAAGTTTAAGGAAGCTCTTGCCTTGCCAAAGATGAACTTAGCCTTGATGACGGTTTTCATCGCAGCGGCGAACGCCTCTTTCTGTTACCTATCTAAGGGCGACTGGCAAGCAATACTTTTGGTCTTCGTTGCGACTTGCTTCGGTTTCTTGACCAAAGAAGCTCTGCTAAGGCTCAAGGCTTATCATTACTTTATCGTCATTGCAGCTGCCTTTGTTACCTCATTTATCATCGGTTTGGGTGCAACGGTCTTCAACCTAACGGCAACTCCTCAATCGGCTTTGATGGTCAGTGTCCTGTACCTAATCCCAGGGATTCCGTTCATCAATGCAATAATGGACTTCTTTGACGGCTATATGCTCAATGGTCTTTCACGTATTGCGAATGTGGTCTTTATTGTAGCGAGCCTATCTATCGGACTTAGCTTGACCCTTGTTTCACTCAATATCAGCTTATAATATGGATATTTCAACAATCATACTTGGAGGACTTGCCGCCTCTATTGCCTCAATAGGTTTTTCTATCGTAACGCTTTCGCCGAAGTCTTCATTTATCTATGTGCCTATCTTAGCCTTCATCGGTATGGTATCCCGTACGCTGTGTATGGAGTTTGGCTTCAAGATAGCCCTTGCGACTTTCTTCGCTGCCCTAATCGTGGGCATTGTGGGTATCTTCTTCGGAAGAAAAGGTCGCTGTCCTGCCGAAGTGTATTGCGTTCCTTCGCTTCTGCCAATGGTTCCGGGTAAATGGGCTTATGGCTCGCTCTTGGGACTTATTGACTTTATGAGCGTCGGACAAGAAGAAGGTGGTAAATACCTGCTAAGCATTCAGAGTAATACCATTATGACGATGATGATAATGTTTGCTTTGGGTGTGGGGGTTGCAATCCCAATCTTCCTCTTTGGCAAAAAGCCTGTCAAGATGGACATATAATAATGTTTATATAAACTTAATCAAAAACAGCAGAAGCTATCCTCCGAAAGGACGAAGTTTCTGCTGTTTTAGTTAAAGATGAAAAATACCTAAAAGTAGGTATTGTCTCATTTGAAAAAAGCTTGTTTCTTTGCTTCCGAAAAAATAGAACTATAAATTGAGTAGATCTAACATACAATAACAAAGATGAGAAAAATCATATCAGGACTGCTTACAGCCCTTACTTTGCTGACACTGAGCCTTACAGCCTGTAGCAAAGGCAATGAGCCTGTCAAAGAAATAACTCCTAACTCTGAAGACAAACAAGAACCTAAAAAGGATAAAAAAGAAGTCCTCATTATCAAAGCCGATGGCAAGGAGACCATCTTTATGGCTTCGCCTCTAAAGAAGACACTTCCCGAGCTACTTAAAGCCTACGAGGGTAAGGATATTGAGCAAATTACCATCGCTGGACGAACGCTCAATCAAGGCGACTTGGATTTCTTTACGAAAAAAGTGAAATCGATTACCGTCTTAGACCTTACAAAGGCAACGCTCTCTATCGGCTACGAAGACTATGGTTTCAAAACGAATAAGACGATCAAAAAGCTCATTCTTCCAATGAATCTAACAACTCTTGGCTTAGGACACGTAGCTTATACGACGATAGAGGAGGTTATCTTCACTGGCGAGAAGCTTATTAGCCTTGAAGATGGTGCTTTCTCTTTCAGCAACAACATCAAAACGCTGAAGCTCCCCAACTCTCTTATCAGCTTAGACAAAAATGCTCTGGCTTATATGACAGGGCTTGAAGAGATTGAGCTACCCAAAGAACTTAATATCATACCAGACTTTTGCTTCAGCAGAGACCTAAACCTTAAATCAGTGGTCTTCAATGGCGAAATCTTTCAGCTGGGTAATGGCGTTTTCGCTCAATGTGCTAAGCTGACGAAGATTAAATTTACCCAAAGCACTCCGCCAACCTTTATCGCAGAAGAGTGGCCATTCGTTGAAGCGGAATATCTAACGAATAGCGACGGCACACCTCGTTTGCACTTCTATATCCCAAAAGGAAGCCTTCAAGCTTATCTAAAAGCTTGGAAGTTTGAGGGTAAAGGAGATGAAGCTTATTTTATTGAGTATTAAAAACAAAGAGAATAATGAAACGCATTTATGGTCTTGCTCTTATCCTGATAAGCCTTTACGCTTGTCATAAGGACGAGCCGAAAGAAGATAATAGCCCTATTCCTCAAGCTGAATTTACTTCGGATAGCGAGGTTAAAAGCTTCTTTAAGGAACAAATCAATCCAAACTTCCGTATCACGCAACCAAAAGCTAAGATGTATCGTGAGTTTATCTCTGCAGACGAGATTGTAAATCATCAAAAAAGCTTATGGTCGCTTTGGCAAGAAGCTAACAGCGAGCGTGTCAAGAGCCACGGCTTCGTATGGTCAGAGATTACAAATGGAGGTTTCATTCTTGAGCCAGACTACTACGGCGAAAGTGCTCAAACAAGAGGCAGTGAACCAATTTGGTCAATCCCTCAAGACGAGAAAATGAAAATCAAACTCATTCTCAAAGGCGAGCAAGCTAAGGGAACAGCTTATCCGATGTTTATTAACCTACACGGAGGCGGAAAAGACCCAAGTGCGACGACAGCTTGGGGGTCGGATCAAATCAACGAAGTGCAATACTCTGCTTCAATAGCTTTCTCTCGTGAATGGGTGGACGCTCCAGCTTTCTACTTTATCCCAAGAATGGCAGACGACAGAAAGGGACGTTGGTCGTATCTCCCTCAAGTGGAGGCCTTCAAGCAAGCGATACAATTAGGCTGGTCAAGTGGCTTGGCAAAAGAGAAAGAGACTTACCTCCTTGGCATTTCGCAAGGAGGCTACGGCACACTTCGTCTGGCTCAGTTTATGCCTGACTATTTCTCTGCCGTTTCTCCCCTTGATGCTTCGGAAGCGATTACGGAGAAAATCCAAAATATCAGAAATCTGCCTCTTAGAATGAAGGTTGGTGGCAAAGATTATACACATCAACGCCTTGTCTATGCCTACAAGTGGCAACGAAAGCTCAAAGCTCTTCAAGCAGAGAACCCAAAAGATTTCTTAGGCGAAGTTGTTATTGAGCAAGGTAAGAAGCACGGCGACTTGAACTACAACGACGTAACGCCTTGGCTTAAAAAGTATCAACGCACGACTTACCCTGAGCATCTAACTTATGTCTATTACAATATAGCACCTAATCAAGGTATCTCGGGCTGTTTCTCCAAAGGTGTTTATTACTTAGACTTCCGTCAGCTCAAGACTTCAAGTCCAAAAGATGAAATGCTCTTTGATGTCGTGAAGAGTGGCAACAGCTACACGCTTACCACTCAAGCGATTTCTGGAAAAGTTAGCGGACAAATCAGCTTATTCTTGGACAAGATTGATTACAGCAAACCTGTCGTAATCCAATACAATGGCGAAGAGATTTACAAAGGAAGGGTTAAAGCTTCTCGTGGTGTAATGGCGGAAAGTCTTGCTCTATGGGGCGACCCTCTACGTATCTTTGCCAGCAAGATAGATATTCAACTATAATATAGATAAGAAACAAAAGAAAGTATTTCAAATTTAATCATCATACAACAAAAAAGAAAATGAAGAAATTAGTACTAATGCTTAGCCTGCTATTTGGGCTGTCAATGGTTAGCTGTAAAGACAAAGACGAACCTGTTTTAGACTTCAAGCTAAGTCAAAACGAAATGAACCTTATCGTAGGTCAATCAAAGAGCTTTGAAATCAAGAGTGGTAATGCTCCTTATACGCTAAACTCTGACGAACATATTGAGGCAAGTGCAAATGAAAACACAATCACTGTCAAGGCTATTAAATGCGATGCCGTAGCTCTTAAGGCGACACCTGTTACGCTTACACTTACAGACAATGCAGGCAAAAAGCAAGAGGTTAAGATTAACATCTACAACACGCTTGATATTGCAACATCTGACATTAAGATGTTTGAAGGCGAAACAGCTGACGTGAGAATCAATGCTGGTCAGCTTGAGGCATTCAAACTAACTGTTAAGGACGAAAAGGTAGCAACAGCCGAGATAGCAAGCGAGATGATTGGCGATGTGGAACTAAAGAAAATCCTTGTTACAGCTAAAGGTGTTGGCGAAACTGAGCTAACAGTTACTGACGGACTTACAACAACTAAAGCTATTAAGCTTGTAGTAAAGAAAATCGAACCTATCACTATTTGGGGTGCTGTAGAGGGCGAACTGAAAAACGTTACTGACTACACTCTTAACTTAGGCGACAACTACAACTTCGTGATCAAGGGTGGTAATGCTAAATTTAAGCTTGACTACGATAAGACAAAGCTTGTAGTAGGAACTGTCAAAGAACACGATGAAGACTATGTCGTAAATGTCGCTCCTGACTCTAAACTTAAAAAGTCGCAAGACATTAAGCTTACAATCTCAAGTGAAACAGACCCAAGCAACAAAGCTGAACTAACAATCAAAGTTGTTGTTCCAAAAAAGGAATTTGGTGCAACTTATCTAAAAGGCTCGCAAGCTTACACGCCTGAGAAGGATAAAGATGGCGATGACGTAATCGTGGCTACGACTGGGGAAGAAATCACAGTTGAATTGGAAGGTGGTAGCGGAGACTACTACATCAAGTTGAGCGACGGGGAAGCTTTGCTAAAGCTCGGAGCTACAGGTCTTGAAAAGGGTAAAAGACAATATGGTAATAACAAATATGATTTTTACCTAATCCCTAATGGCACAATTAAGTTGACAGCAAACACAGCTTTTGAGGAAAGTATCCCATTCTACGCAGTATTAGATAAAGGTTCTTTCATCTCTCGTGAAACGAAGTGGATTACATTTAAGATTAAATAGTTTTATCTAAAGAGATAGACATTAAAAAGGCTTGTGGGCGAACCCACAAGCCTTTTTTTTACTGCATTGAAAATGCTTAACTTTACTAACAAAACATAATATGTACCAAACATAACAATAAACTATGCAAGGAATAAAGCTATTTAATGACACAAAGGTTCGTACTCATTGGGATGAAGAAACGGAGAAATGGTATTTCTCTATTGTAGATGTGGTGGCTATACTGACGGAAAGTAAGGACACAAAGCAGTACATTAAGAAGATGAGACAAAGAGACCCCGAGCTAAATAGCAAGTGGGGTACAATTTGTACCCCACTTCGAATGTTAGCCTCTGATGGCAAGATGAGGAATATTCAAGCTTCTGATACAGAAGGCTTATTTAGAATAATTCAAAGCATTCCCTCTCCCAAGGCAGAACTGACTCTTAGCTGATGATATCCAAAAGCTGAGCGATGATGTAGTCTTGTTCTTCTTCCGTCAAGTAAGGATAGATAGGAAGTGAGAGCATTTGACGGCTAAGCCTTTCGCTATGCTCTAATGAACCTCTTTGAATGCCTTGCTCCCTATAGAACTTATTCAAATGCAATGGCTCTGGATAATAAAGAGCTGATGCAACACCTTGCTTAATGAGTTCACTGCGTACGGCTTCTCGCTCAAGACTTTCGTCAAGCAAGAGCGTAAACTGATGAAAAGTACTCGTCTCAAGCAAGCTATTTGTCGGAAGTATTAGCTTAGTATTCTGAAGAGCCTCCATATAACGCTGTGCAATCGCCCTAGTCTGCCTTACAAACTCGTCCAAATACCTTAGTTTAACTTCCAAGACTCCTGCTTGAAGGGTATCCAAACGGCTGTTAAGCCCTCGCCTTTGATAGTCGTACTTCTTGCCTTGTCCGTGGCGAGCAATAGAGCGAGCTTTCGCAATCCATTCCTTATTATTTGAGAAGACTGCTCCTCCGTCTCCAAAACAGCCAAGAGGCTTAGTTGGGAAAAAGCTCGTCGTCGTAATATCACCAAGCAAAGCATTTCCTTCTGCGTCCTCCCCCGTCGCTTTCAGCGACACCCCCTCCAAAGGGGGAATAGAATTAACTTGTGTTAATATTTTAGTTTGAGAACTTTCTCCAATTCCCCCTTTGGAGGGGGTGCCACAAAGTGGCGGGGGAGGAGATGTTCGAGAATAAAGACCTTGAGCATTATCCTCTATCAGAATTAAATTATGCTCATAGCAGAATGCCTTTAGCTTCTTTGCTTCAATCGGATTGCCGTAAAGATTAACCCCCACTAAGGCTTTAGTCTTAGGCGAAAGCAAGCTTTTGAGGTAATCGCTATCACAAGAGATGTTAAAGGTTTGCTCTGTCTGTTTGCCCTCTTGCAAGCCATTGATGTCTGTCCAAACAGGGACTAAGCCAAGTTGTAAGGCTGATTCCGCCGAAGCTACATAATTGAACGAAGGCATCAACACTTCGTCGCTTGCCTCCAAGCCAATAGCCTCGTAAGCGATACTCAGAGCGTCCGTTCCGTTGCCACAAGTCATAACTTGCTCCGCCTGAAGCCCAAGATAATCGGCTAAATGCTTTTCAAAGTCCGCTACCTCTTGCCCTGAAATATATTGCCCTGCGGTTAAAACGCTTGAAACGGCGGTGTCAAGTTCCTCTTTAAGAGCCTGATACTGACGTTTAGGGTCTGCCATTGCGATTTGTTTTGTCATCTCTTTTTTCATTTAGCACTAAATTAGTGTTTTTTATTGAAACAAACTCCTACTCTCCCTCAAAAAAGAAAGGGGTTAGCCTCTCTCTACAGCAAAAAATACCACAAATCAGAACACAGGCACAGCCTGTTTTATAAACCTTTATTTATCAGGAAGATACAAGTCTTTGTTTTAAGGCAAAAAAATGACTGGGAAAACTCATTTGAGTTTTCCCAGTCATTTCTAAAAGTTTTCCCAAAAACTTTTCTGACTATTCCCAATCACTTTCTGGACTTTTCCAAATACCACAAATCGGAACCGCCTCCCGGCGAGGGTCAAAATGCTCTCGCATTTTGCTGTTCAAGGCTACTATGCAAGGATAAAAGAGGCTGTGCCTCCGCTGTCGGTCGCACTGACCGAGGGACAAAAAGCTCTCGCATTTTGGTATTCAAAGGATTCGGTCGTTGAGCGTGTCGAACCAAAGGTAGCCCTCAAGGCAAACGCACCGCTATGGGAAATAAATGGGTCTACGACCCCTGTGCCTCCGCTGTCAGTCGAACTGACTGCAGAGTCTTTGGGGAGTTTTTTGGAAATGTCAAAAAAAGTAATTAACTTTCCCAAAGGACTATGAGTGTCGTTATGACTTAAAAACCAATGAATATTATGAAACAGATATTTCACTTTATAAGCGTGGTGTTTTTGTTGTTGGCTCTATCTGCTTGCGACAATAAGATGAATATGCCCATAATCAAACAATTTGGGAAAGTGGAGAGCTTTAGTAATTCTGGTTGTAAAAGAAATGCGGACTTCTTTAGAACAAGTAAAAAAGAAGCTGAAGTAATTACTTGGGAAGCTCTTGAGGGAGGCCGATTGAAGATTCGCTACAAAAATTTCGTTGCGAGCTGTGGTTTAGATAAATATCTGAGTGCCGAAAGTGAGATAGAAGAAGATAAGCTTGTGCTTATTGTGGGTAACTTTTATGTAGATGAAGCTCCTGTTGCCGATTGTATCTGTAAATATGACTTAGAGGTCGTGCTTTTGGACTTTGAAGCAGGGAAGGATTATACCATTGTTTTTAAGAATCTTAAATGGGTCGTTGGGAAGGCGAACTTTACTTACTCGCCCAAGCTTAGCGGTAGCTTAGTCGTCAAGAAATAATTAACTCAAAAAACAACGAATGTTATGAAACAGATATTTCAATTAATAGGGATAAGCTTGCTTTTTGTAGCTTTATCCGCTTGTGATAATAAGGAGGAGAATGCTCCTGTGGTGGCGAATTTGGGGCTAACGAAGAACTTTACTAACTCTGGTTGTAAAGATAAGGAGACTGTTCGTAGCTTCAGATCACCCAAGGAGAGCAGTCAGCTTCAAGAGAAAATCCTTTGGCGAGCAATCGCTAATGGTTTCTTGAAGGTTGAACATTTTGGGATTAAGGACTATTGTGAGCGTGATGATGCCTTTAGTATCACGACAAGTGTAGAGGGAAATAAGCTCACTCTGATAGAAAGGGTTGAGGATAGACCAAAGCCTCGGTGCTATTGCCACTACGACTTAAGCTTTGACTTGGGTGGTTTTGAACTTGGTCAGACTTATACGCTTGTCTTCAAACGAGATAAGTGGGTCTTGGGTCCGATTAGCTTTACTTATACTTCAGATCTTAGTGGCAGTTTGCTCGTTAAGAAATAGTTAACTTAAAAAGAATGAATATTATGAAACAGATATTTCACTTTATAGGCGTGGCTTTCTTGTTGCTGGCTTTATCCACTTGTGATAATAAAGAGGAGAATGCTCCTGCAACGATTAACTTGGGGCTAACGAAGAACTTTACGAACTCTGGTTGTAAAGGCTCTTTTCGTGGCTTCTTAAGTAACAAAAAAGAGGTTGAGGAAGTTATCCTAAAAGCTATTGAAGGAGGCTATTTAGATATTGCTCATTTGAACCTTAAAGATTATTGTGAGCGAGAAGATGCTTATAGTATCAGCACTTCTGTTGAGGGGCATAAACTGACGATAAAGGAGGTTGTGGAGAATGGAGCAATGCCTAAATGCTATTGTGCTTATGACTTGGGCGTTCAGATTGGTGGCTTTGAAGTAGGGGAGACTTATACGCTTGTTTTCAAACGTGATAAGTGGACTTTTGCAAGAGTTTCTTTCGTTTATACTTCCGACTTCAAGCAGTCAATTCCAATCTCCAAATCAAAGAAGCATTAAGCAGAACTATTCAGTAAGACATTAATAATGGCGTACCAAAAAGGTACGCCATTATTAATATTTTGTAGTGCTTAGGCAAAAAACTATTTAATAAGGTAATAATTAAGTATATTTGTAGTAAAATGGATTAGAGGGGCTTGTCAAGGTATAAAGATGAGCCTTGGGATAATAAATTAGAAAATAAAAACTGATGATTAAAAAACTGATATTTACTCTTGCGGTGAGTCTCGGATCGCTCGCTGGCGTAAAGGCTCAAACAGGACAAATGCCTATAGAATTGCAAGATGTCGTATATGGTCAATACTATGCTCGTCCTGCTGGTTATGGTATGCGTTCGCTCTCTGACGGCAAGCATTATAGTATGCTTAGTCCAGAGCGTAATGCAATCCTGCGTTATAGCTTCTTTACAGGGCAGTTGGTGGATACGCTTTTCTCTACAGATAAAGCTCGAGAATGCGACTTTCAGAGATTTGACGACTACCAAATATCACCTAATGGACATCATATTTTGATTTATACCGACAAAGAGCATATCTATCGTCGTTCGTCTAAAGCGAATGTTTTCCACTATGATGTTCGTCGCAACCGAATTGAGCCTCTGAGCAAGGTTTCAGGCAAAGTGATGATCCCAACTTTTAGTCCGAATGGACGAATGCTTGCTTTTGTGCGTGAAGGGAATATCTTCATTAAGAAGTTTGACTTTAATACAGAAGTTCAGGTAACGAAAGATGCTAAGCCTAATCAGGTGATGAACGGTGTAACGGACTGGGTTTATGAAGAAGAGTTCACCGTGACCAATCTAATGTCTTGGGCAGATGATTCGTCGGCTTTGGCTTATGTTAAGACGAATGAGAGCAAGGTGCGTGAGTATCGTATGCCTTTCTATCTTGGCAATGATTATCCACGTGACTACGTCTATAAATATCCTATCCCTGGGACAGCTAACTCTGTAGTCAGCACACATATCTATTATGTAGATAAGCGACAAAACAAAGACATCAAGATTAAGCCAGAAGATAGCTACTATATCCCTCGTATTGAGTTTAATGGACAGAATAAATTGGCTGTGATGACCTTGAACCGTCATCAGAATGATTTCTCTATCTATTACGTAGATGCTAAGAGCCTTGTGCCAAAGAAAATTTTTAATGAGCGTAACAAAAGCTATATTGATAGTGAAAATATCCAAAGCCTTCGCTTTACGAAAAAAGGCTTTGTCTATATCAGCGAACGTAGTGGCTTTGCTCAGCTTTACCTCTTTGGGCATAATGGAGCCGTGAAGCAAAGAATTACTAAAGGTCAATGGGACGTAACGGACTTCTATGGCTTGGATAAGCAAGGCAATGCTTACTATCAATCGGCAAACATTTCGCCAATGAGACGTAGCATCTATAGAGCAAACCGCAGAGGGCATTCAAAGGCTCTTATGGCAGAGGGTGGTACACAGAATGCTATCTTCTCTGATAGCTTTGATTACTTTATCGGGACTTACTCAAGCCTTAATAAGCCTACGGTAACGGCAATTTTCAAAACAGGTAAGACGAAAGCTCTTCGTGTCTTGGAGAATAACCGTCATCTTAATATGCGTTTGCAAGGACATAAGTTCGCTCCAAAAGAGTTTATTGATGTGAAGACTGCTGACGGCATTAAGCTTAATGGCTGGATGGTGAAGCCTGCAGACTTTAATCCAAATAAGAAGTATCCTCTGCTGATGGTACAATATAGTGGTCCAAACTCTCAGCAAGTCTTGGATAGATATGGCTTTGGCTGGGAATACTACTTGGCAAGTAAAGGCATTATTGTGGCTTGTGTTGATGGACGAGGAACAGGTGCAAGGGGCGAAGCTTGGCGTAAATGCACTTATCTAAACCTTGGCGTTACGGAGAGCCACGACCAAATAGAAGCAGCTAAAAGCCTTGGAGCTTTGCCATATATTGACAGCGAGAGAATGGCTATTTGGGGTTGGAGCTTTGGTGGCTACAATACCTTGATGAGCCTTTGCCACGGCAATGGTACGTTTAAGCTTGGTATTGCCGTCGCTCCCGTAACGGATTGGGGCTTCTATGATACGGTTTATACGGAGCGTTATATGCGTACGCCTCAAGAGAATCCAGAGGGTTATAAGGCAAGTTCGGTCATTGAAGCAGGAAAGAAGCTTAAAGGTAAACTGCTGATTATCCACGGTAGTGCTGATGATAATGTGCATTTGCAGAATACAATGCAGTTTACAGAGCAGTTAGTTCAGCACAATATCCCATTTGATATGGCGATTTATACGGACAAAGACCACGGCATCTATGGAGGTAAGACTCGCTTGCACCTCTACAACAAAATGGCAAATTATCTGTTGAATAATCTATAGGAGGCAGGTTGAAAAGTCTCTGAAATAAGATATTTAACAGTAAGATATAAGACATTTGGAAGCAATAAAAAAGATAAAAGAAAAAGTTAAACGTGTTCGTAAACCCGAATGGCTGAAAGTCAAGTTGGGGGATAACAGCACTTTTACACATACTAAAAGCACGATTGAGGGACACGGCTTGAATACAATCTGTTCCTCTGGGCGTTGCCCCAACCAAGGCGAATGCTGGAATGCAGGGACTGCTACCTTTATGATTGGGGGAGCAGTCTGCACACGTGCCTGTCGCTTCTGCAATACGCAGAGCAGTAAGACGCCTCCGCCTCTTGACCCTCTTGAGCCGATTAAGGTGGCTAAGAGTATCAAAGAGATGGGCTTGAGGTATGCTGTGCTGACAAGTGTTGATAGAGATGACTTACCAGACTATGGTGCTGAGCATTGGGTGAAGACCATTCAAGCGATACAAGAGCTGACTCCTGATGTCAATATTGAAGTCTTAATACCAGACTTTAATGGCAATCTTGAATTGGTGGATAAGATTATAGCTCTTAAGCCTCGTGTCATTTCGCATAACCTTGAGACGGTAAGAAGGCTAACCCCCTCGGTTCGTCATACGGCAACCTACGATATGAGTATGGCTGTCTTGGAGCGTATTGCCTCTTCTGGCGTAAGAGCTAAGACAGGTATAATGCTTGGTTTGGGCGAAACGGAGGAAGAAGTGCTTGAGCTAATGGACGAAATCAAAGCCATTGGTGTTTCGGTGCTGACTATTGGGCAGTATCTTCAGCCTACACGTAAGCATTTGCCTGTGGTTGAATATATCCACCCTCGCCAGTTTGCCAAGCTTCGTATTCTTGGTTTGGAGAAAAAGATTGATCGGATAGAAAGTGGACCATTGGTTCGCTCAAGCTATCACGCAGAAAGACACGTTTAAGAAAAATATATTATACGCAACAAAATAGAATGAATAATAAAAAACACTCATTGGCATTAGATGTCCTCAAGGGGATTGCTATTTGCTTTGTGGTCATCAGCCATAGTTTTTTCTTTGGCTTTGAGAATGCTTGCTTCTCTCCTTGGAGAGCCATTTTGCTAAGCATTGATATGCCTATTTTTATGCTATTAGCTGGTTATTTCTCTGGCTCAGATGTTAGCTTTACTTTTAAGGGTTCCGTCGCTTATTGGAAGAAGAAAAGTGTACAGTTACTCTTGCCTCTTGTCCTTTTGCCTTCGCTGTATATCTTGGTTGCTAATCTGAGTTTTGATTTTGTCTTGCACGACACCCACCACGGAGGGTATTGGTTTACTTGGGTGCTGTTCTTGATGTTTGTGCTTTTCTGGGGTGTGAGGCTTTTGGCTTCGTTTATCTCAAAGAAACATAGAGCCTTAGGGGAGATTATACTTGCTGTGTTGAGTATTGTTTTTGTATTCAAATTGAATTCTATCTGGAAAGTTATAGATGTTGAAAGTTATGAAACAATCTCTTGGGCAAAGATGTCCTATCTCTATCACTGCTTTGTTTTGGGCTATTTCTTCCGTCGCTATCCGAAGTTTGCCGACTTCTTCAAGCGAGATAACGTTTGGGGAGGACTGGCTCTAATATACTTTTTCTTGATGTGGCATCAGCTTCATAATGGTGGAGGCTATGTTTCTTCCGATTGGTCTGGTATGAGAATCAGCCTTGTTGGTATCTTGACTGCTTGGGGCTTGGTTCATCGTATGGTAACGGACTATAGCAATAAGGTGAACCGCCTTTTTGCTTATCTTGGACGAGAGAGTAGAAGTCTCTATTTTGTACACTTCTTCTTCCTCTTCTCGATTCCTACGGTTGGGGATTATCTCCGAGAACTTGCTCCACGAGTTCCAAGGCTTTTCTCTATAGAGGTCTTTTTTTCTGTCTTTTATGGTATTTGGGTCATCATTCTTTCTCTTGTGGTAATTCGTGTTATTCGCAAGAATACGCTCCTCGAATTGCTTTGCTTTGGTAAGAAAAACAATCCGAAACAAGCTTATGACTTATCAAAAGCAAATCTATCAGATAGCACTGTCAAGGGCTAAATATATTGGTCCTCACAATGCAAGGCTTTTGCTTGATAAGGCAAAAAGCATTGAGCTAATCTTTGAAAACAAAGAAGCATTACGCTTAGCTTTTCCAAAGATTCAGGAACGCATCATCAAGGAGCTGTATCGTCCGTCGCTTCTTGCCGAAGCAGAGCGAATCGCTCAGTGGTGTCGTGAAAATGCTGTTCGCACTTATTTCATCGGAGATGAGGATTATCCATATCGATTAAGAGAATGCCCTGATGCTCCGATTGTGCTGTATGCAAAGGGTACTTTTGAGGCTTGGAGGGACGACTTTGCTTTGAGTGTCGTTGGCACTCGGAATATCAGCCACTATGGTCGGCAAATAACAGAAGAGATTATAGGCGATCTTGCTCAGACTTTCCCTCGTGCTTTGATTACAAGTGGCTTGGCTTATGGTGTAGATATTACGGCACATAGGCAAGCAATTAGGAGTGGAATGCCTACAGTCGCTGTTTTGGCTCACGGCTTAGACCGTATTTATCCAGCCGTTCATCGCAAAGATGCTGAGCAAATCTTGGAGCAGGGAGCGATTGTCAGCGAATATCCTCCTTTTACAGAGCCTGAGCGTTATTATTTTGTTGGTCGTAACCGAATCATTGCAGGGCTAAGCGATGCGACCTTGGTCGTTGAAGCAGGAGCAAAGAGCGGTTCGCTCTCAACGGCTAATCTTGCTGTTGATTACGATCGTGAGGTTTTGGCTATCCCTGGGAGAGTGGGCGACCGATACAGCGAGGGCTGTAATCATCTCATTTCAACGATGAAGGGAGCTTTGGTTACTTCAGCTAAAGATATTATCCGCCTAATGGGTTGGGAAGAAGTAGAGGGAACGCTCACTCAAGAATTGCCTTTTGAAGAAGAATTGCCTCTTGATAACCCCATTCTTCGTTTGATTAGAGATAATGCTCCTATTCATATAAATGATTTGGTTCGTCGCTCAGGGCAGGAAATGCTTTCGCTAAGCAATGAACTCTTTGAATTGGAACTTGATGGCTACATCAAGGCAATGCCCGGAGGTCTGTATGCTTTAAATTAGGAATAGAATGAAACAAAATATATTACATATTATTGCCTTAAACATTCCTTTCCCTGCTAACTATGGTGGGGTGATTGATATTTATTATAAACTTGAAGAGCTATATCGTCAAGGCGTTAAGATTATATTACACTGCTTTGAATATGATAGAGAGCGAGCAGAGGAGCTAAATGCTATTTGCCATCAAGTTTATTACTATCCACGTAAAACGGGATTTTTGGCAAATATCTCTTGTTATCCTTACAATGTCATTGGGCGTAAGCACCCCGAATTAATCAATCGTTTGTTGCAGGACGACTATCCAATCCTTTTTGAAGGCTTGCATTCCTGCTATTATTTGAGTGATAAACGTTTGGCTAATCGCTTTAAGGTGGTACGTACTTGCAATATCGAGCATCATTATTATAGGAGTATAGCCTCAGCCGAGCATACATTACTAAAGAAGGGCTTCTATTATTTGGAAGCTATTCGCTTTGCACTCTATCAATCTGTTTTGAAGCATTCGGATTTGATTCTGCCTGTTTCTTTGAGCGATGAAGCTTATCTCAAGAATGCTTTCCCTGAGAAAGAGTCAATTTTTATTCCTTGTTTCCACGCTAATAAGACGATTACTTCTCGTTTAGGCTTGGGAGATTTTATTTTCTACCACGCAAACCTAATGGTTCAGGAGAATGAAACAGCTGTCCTCTATATGATAGAGCATATCTTTGCTCATCTGCCTTACAAATGTGTGATTGCAGGTATTGCTCCACGCAAGCGTCTTTTAGACTGTGCTAAGAAGTACGATAATGTTACGGTCATTGCTAATCCAAGTGACGAAGAGATGAGCGAGCTGACACATTCGGCACAGATTCATTTGCTTTATACCTTCCAAGGAACAGGCTTAAAGCTTAAATTGCTGAATAGTCTCTTTGCTGGTCGCCACGTCGTGGTCAATCCGACGATGTTGAATGGTTCGGGGCTTGATAGTATCTGTCATATTTCCCACGCTCCAGAGGAAGCTATTGAGCTTTGTAAACGTTTAATGGAAACGCCTTTTACCGAGGAAGACCGAGAGCATAGAGCTAAGGTACTTACTCCGAATTTTAATAATGCCTATCAAGCTGAGAAACTTTGTCATCTTATTGAGCAAAAAATAGCCACTAAATAGGCTTAAAATTTCCTTGTAAAAAAAGAGGCAAAAAAATGTTCCCAAAAACTCATTTGAGTTTTTGGGAACATTTTTTTGAGTTTTCCGGAAAACTTTTTTGACTTTTCCGCAAGCCTTCCAAAAGATAAATAAAATATGACAACATTATAGTGTAAAACCATTAATAATCAATATCTTACAGTTTTCCGTAAGCACGGCAATAAATCCGCTGGATTATTGGGCTAATTTGAGAGGGAAAAAGGCTTCGATTTCCGAGGAGATAAAGTTGGATATTTTGCTTTAGCTCTCCTTCTGCCGAGGGATAGTAGGAAGGCTGTTCGTAACTTGTGGATAAGACGTGAAACCCCTGCCGAGCATAGAAGTTTAATCGCCTTGTAGTAAGCTCATTTGTAGGAGGTTCGCACTCAAGAATAATCGTTTGGGAAGCATTCAGTTTTTGCAATAAACGAAGCGACTCCGCCCCCAAACCTTGATTACGAAGCTCGGAGCTAAGAGCAAAATGCTCGACAAACAGCCATTCATCAGACAAGTTCCACTGCGAAAGGAAGCCGACAAAGGCTTGTTGCTTTCCCTCTTGCTGAACGATGATTTGCAAAGAGAATGCTTTTTCTTGAGCCAACAAACCAAGCACTTCGTCCCAAGGGCGACGTTCTTCTTTGGGGAAACTCTCTAAATAGAGCTTTTGAACCGAGAGAAGTGTCTGCTTAGCTTCTTCCTCTTCTTGCAAGTCTTTGTAATTAATTAGTTTAATGCCCATAATAGCTGTTTTTTAGTGTTTCAGGCTTCTATCTTGATTAATAATAGTCTTATTCTTACAAATATATTTATTATTTCTATTTTTTTGTAGAGCTTCCCAAGTCGTAGGCACAACTGACGCCTCCGTGATGATAGAAAGATGAGCTAAAATGTGTATCTTTGTAAGGCAAAGAAAGGAAGAATGTCCGAAATAATAAGAATAAGATGTCAGATAGGATAGAAAATGAAGGTTTTATAACCTTATCCGAGAACATTGTACGCTTAATCAATCTTGCAAAAGCTCAAAATGAGAAGATTAAAGAGCAGAGCAAGCAGATTGCAGAGCTGGAGGCAAGTGTCGTAGAGCTGAATAAGCTTAACGAAAGCCTTGAGGACGAACTTGGGAATATCAAGGTCGCAGGCTCGCTACAGGGACAGGAAGCCTTGACCTCTGATGCTAAGGCTTATGTTGATGAGATTATTGCTGATCTTAAGGCAAGTCTTGAGCTGATTCGGTCGATTGAGGTAGTGGAAGAAAGTAAGAAATAGATACATATATACAGCGTTTACTATTGTGGATAGTGCTACTAAGGAACAAAAAGGTAATTTGGAGAAACAGCTCATTACGGCAACGATTGCTGGGGTTGTTTTGCCTAAGATTGCTGTTGAGCCTGAGCTTGAGCCTTTCTATCGCCGTGCTGCAGGCTTGGCAACGACAGGCAAGGGAGGTACTATCAATGAGTTTTATGATGGGTTCAAGCGTATTGCTCCCAGCGAGAGCGATGCCGTTCTTCTGCGGAAGACACTCTTGGACGTAGGTTATTTAATGGAGTTTATGAAGGAGGAACTTGTTCAGCTAAGAGATGACTTTCAAAGCTTGAATGAGGAGGTCGTAAACTGCTTGGAAACGTGTAAAATTGAAGACTAATTAAGCTTAACTGAAACTGCTCAATCTCTTTATTTGGAACTTTTAGTTTGATTTATAATTTATCAGAAAATAAAGAAATATGGGTATAGAAATAATAGTTGCACTTGCCAGCGGTCTGATCATAGGACTGGGGCTGATGTGGTGGCTGAATAATCATTTGCTCAAAGAAAAAGCAAAAGGGATTATTACGGAGGCCGAGCGTCAGAATGAGCTACTCAAAGAGCGAAAAATGCTTGAAGTCAAGGAGAAATTCCTTAAGCTTCAAGGCGAACTTGATCAACAAATTTCGGTAAATAATGATAAGCTCAAACAAAGTGAAAGTAAGCTAAGGCAACGAGAGCAATCGCTCAAGCAAAGGGAGAAAAACTTCCTTTCTAAAGAAGAAGATGTCAATAAGCAACGCAAAACGCTTGACGCTCAGAAGCAAAAGCTTGAGCAAGCAAGCGAGCAAGTTAAGCAGAAAAAGAGCGAGCTTGATAAACTTTATGCTCAAGAACTGAAAGAGCTTGAGCAAGTAGGTGGTCTCTCTGCCGAAGAAGCTCGTGAACGTATCATCAAGCAAATTACCGACGAAGCCGAAGACCAAGCTCAATCAATGGTGAATGACATCATTGAAGAGGCTAAGATGACGGCGAATAAAGAAGCTCAGAAGATTGTCATCAAGAGTATTCAGCGTGTCGCTACCGAAACGGCTATTGAGAACTCGGTTACTGTCTTCCATATTGAGAGCGATGAAATCAAAGGTCGTATCATCGGACGTGAAGGTCGTAATATCAGAGCGATTGAAGCGGCTACAGGTGTTGAAGTTATCGTTGATGATACGCCAGAAGCTATTGTCCTCTCGGGCTTTGATCCTGTGCGTCGTGAAGTGGCTCGCCTTGCTTTGCACCAATTGGTACAAGATGGACGTATCCACCCTGCTCGTATTGAAGAGGTTGTCTCTAAGGTTCGCAAGCAGATTGAAGAAGAAATCGTCGAAATGGGTAAGCGTACCGTTATTGACCTTGGTATTCACGGAATGCACCCAGAGCTAATCCGTTTGGTGGGTAAGATGAAGTACCGCTCAAGTTATGGACAGAACTTGCTTCAGCACTCTCGTGAAACGGCTAACTTATGTGCTATTATGGCAGCCGAGTTGGGCTTGAACCCAAATAAAGCTAAGCGTGCTGGCCTGTTGCACGATATTGGTAAAGTGCCTGACGACGAACCAGAATTGCCACACGCAATCCTCGGAATGAAGCTTTGTGAGAAGTACAAAGAGAAACCTGATGTTTGCAACGCTGTCGGTTCGCACCACGACGAAGTGGAGATGGAAACGCTGATAGCTCCTATTGTACAAGCTTGTGATGCTATTAGTGGAGCAAGACCGGGAGCGAGACGTGAGCTTGTAGAGGCTTACATCAAACGTCTTAATGACCTTGAGCAGTTGGCTCTTTCTTACCCAGGGGTTGTGAAGACCTATGCTATCCAAGCGGGACGTGAGCTAAGGGTGATCGTTGGTGCTGATGAGACTGATGACGAAACAATCAACAAGCTTAGCGGACAGATTGCTCGTAAGATTCAAGAAGAAATGACTTACCCAGGGCAAGTGAAGATTACCGTAATCAGAGAAACTCGCTCGGTTAGTTACGCTAAGTAGCAGACCTGATTCTATTAAACTAAACGAAGAAGCGTACCCAAAGAGGTACGCTTCTTTATTTTTGCTTAGAACCAGCAGACTGGCTAAGTTGTCTCTTGAAGTAAATCATTAATTCGTATAATTATCTTAAAATGCTTAACTTTGTAAGTTAGAAATAAATAATCCAATAAAATAAATGATAACAGTAACAGATCTAAGCGTTCAATTTGGGAAACGTGTCTTATTTCAAGATGTTAATTTGAAGTTTACTCCGGGTAATTGCTATGGTATTATCGGAGCGAATGGTGCAGGGAAATCAACCCTTTTGCGTACTATTAGTGGTGTTTTGGACCCAACACGTGGGACTATTGCCCAAGGACCGGGCGAACGCCTATCCGTTCTAACGCAGGATCACTTTGCTTTTGACGAATTTAGCGTTTTGGACACTGTCCTAATGGGACACTCTATCCTTTGGGGCATTATGGAAGAAAAGAATGCTCTATATGCTAAGCCTGATTTTAGTGATGAAGATGGTAATAGAGTAGCCGAACTTGAAGATAAATTTGCCGAAATGGACGGCTGGAATGCTGAAAGTGATGCTGCTATGCTACTAAGCGGTCTTGGTATCAAGGAAGACCTTCACTACAAACTGATGAAGGAGTTGAGCGGTAAAGAGAAGGTGCGTGTCTTGCTTGCAAGAGCTCTTTTCGGAAAGCCTGATAACTTGCTTCTTGATGAGCCGACGAATGACCTTGACCTCGAAACGGTTGCGTGGTTGGAGAATTATCTCTCTGAGTGCGAACAGACTGTCCTTGTCGTGAGCCACGATAGACACTTCTTGGATTCTGTTTGTACGCACACGGTAGATATTGACTTCGGACGTGTTCAGCAGTTTGCAGGTAACTACAGCTTCTGGTACGAATCAAGTCAGCTTGCCTTGCGTCAGCAACAACAGCAAAATAAGAAAGCGGAAGAAAAACGTAAAGAACTTGAAGAGTTTATCCGTCGCTTTAGTGCTAATGTGGCTAAGAGTAAGCAGACAACGAGCCGTAAGAAGATGCTTGAGAAACTTAATGTTGAGGAAATTAAGGCAAGTTCTCGCCGTTACCCAGGGATTATCTTCACTCCAGAGCGTGATCCAGGTAATAAGATTTTGGAGGTTAATGGCTTGACTGCAAGAGCTGATGATGGCACTTTGCTTTTCAAAGACCTAACGTTCAATGTAGAGAAAGACGAAAAGGTTGTCTTTATCGGACGTGATCCAAGAGCTATGACGGCTTTCTTCCAAATTATTAACGGAGAAGAGAAAGCAGAAGCTGGTTCATACGACTGGGGACAAACGATTACAGAGGCTTACCTTCCGCTTGACAATACGCAGTATTTCAATACGGATATGAACCTTGTTGAGTGGTTGTCGCAATTCTCTGCAGACACCAACGAAGTTTACCTCAAAGGTTTCTTAGGGCGTATGCTTTTCTCTGGCGAAGATATTCTCAAGTCTGCTTCAGTGCTTTCTGGAGGTGAGAAGATGCGTTGTATGATTTCTCGTATGATGCTCAAGAATGCCAATGTCTTGGTTTTGGATAGCCCAACGAACCACCTTGACCTTGAGAGCATTCAAGCTTTCAACAATACGCTGAAGAACTTCAAGGGTAATGTGCTATTCTCAAGCCACGACCACGAGTTCATTCAGACGGTGGCAACACGCATCATTGAACTTACGCCAAATGGTACGATTGATAAGCTAATGGACTACGATGACTATATCACAGATCCAGTTGTTCAAGAGCTAAAGACTAAGCTTTACGGAGTATAGTTTGCTTTAAGTAGAAGACATTTATATAATTGATTGTTATATAAATACGGAAAGAAAAAAGGGCTTGCCAATTAATTGGCAAGCCCTTTTTGTATTTGTTAAGCTTAACGATTGGCTTATTTCCACATTTCTTCGTCCGTAGGCTCTACGATACGATCCGAAAGAGGAGCAATACGAGTGATGTTCATTAGGTGCTTGTAAGTAAAGTTCTCAGAGATTGAGTTGTTACCCCAAGTACCGCAACCAAGCGTATTTGTTACGGCAAGTCCGTTACGGATATGTCCTCCTGCAGTCGTTGCACTTGGAGCGTTCACGACAAGGCGAGAGACTGTTAGCTCAGAACCTGCAAGAATGATGTGTGCTTGATTGTTTGAGTGGATAGCAGCTGTGTGTCCGTTCCCTTCGTTGTTAAGGTTGATACGAGCAATGTCAATAGCTTCCTCGAAGTACTTGTAAGAAAGGACACCCATTACAGGACACATCTTTTCTTTACAAATTACATCTTCAGCACCAACGCCACGAGCTTCTACCATAATGACACGAGTACCTTCTGGTACAGAAATACCAGCTTTCTTAGCGATGAAGTTTACACTCTGTCCGACAATATCTTTTGCCAAGTGTCCATCTTCGAAGATCGCTTCACGGATTTTATCTCCTTCTTCTTCGTTACAGAAGTAAGCTCCAGCCTTACGGAAAGCAGTGTAAACTTTTTCTTTTTCATCTTGATGATAGATGATACTTTGTTCGCCTGAGCAGATGATACCATTGTCAAAGGCACGACCTGTTACCACCTTTGGAGCAACGATGTCGTAGTCCACGTTGCGGTCAATCAAGACTTGAACGTTACCTGCTCCAACACCAAATGAAGGCTTACCTGAAGAATAAGCAGAGCGTACCATTCCCATACCACCAGTAGCCACAACTACGTCCACAGCAGACATTAGCTCTTGCGTTTTAGCGATGCTTGGTTCTTCGATGATTTGTACCATATCCTCAGGTACTCCGAATGGAGCAATCGCTTCCTTGATTAGTTGTACAGCGTGAGCTGAACACTTCTTTGAGCGAGGGTGTGGAGCGATGATGATCGCATTACACGTTTTCAAGGCAAAGATGATGTTACTCATTGGTGTAACGATAGGGTTTGTCGTTGGAGTGATACCAGCTACGACACCGATAGGCTTAGCCACTTCGATAAGACCTGTTAGGTCGTCAATGCTGATAATACCTACAGACTTCTTGTCTCTAAGGTTATACCATACGCCACGGCTCTTACCACGGTTTTTAGCGACTTTGTCTTCATAGACACCCATTCCTGTTTCGTCAACGGCTTCGCGAGCCAAAAGTTCGGCATTGTCGTGGATTACTTTCGCTGCTGCACGGCAGATTTTGTCCACATCTTCTTGGTTGTTTGTTGCCTGATAGTAACGTTGAGCCTCTCTGGCTCTTGCGATCATTTCGTTTACTTCCATAGTTCTTTTATTAATTAAGTTATATTTAGTTTCTTTTTTAGTTTTTTCTTTTGCGGTGCGTTTCGACAAGCTCAACGACCGAGTCTTTTTTTCTTCTGCGGAGTGTTTCGACAGTTCTTCGAGAGATTGAGGGGCTAACTCTTGTTGCCTTTC
>PDWI01000484.1_pt1 | contig 64356 bp, 68 predicted proteins | sample 1430891 | NCBI WGS metagenome assembly PDWI01 (sample SAMN01162508, study PRJNA174530) | Oral metagenome, whole genome shotgun sequencing project. | biome: Marine environment; feature: Marine mammal; material: Swab sample of the gingival sulcus; isolation source: swab sample of gingival sulcus... | reverse complement strand
CAACAGACAACAATCGCCTTTGGGCCGTCTTCGAAAGGGCGTTGGTTGTGGTGGACGGCCAAAGCTACCGCGTCCACACGCATCCATCAAATATGTGACAGACAAAAGGCCGCCTTGCGCCCGCTTAACCTTCTTCAATACCTGAAACATAGAGCATCCCCTAACGCGCCCAAAATATTCGATTTCAGGCAGCGTTAAGGGTTCAGGTTTTTCGCATAACGCTCTAACGCCCCTCTTAACGCCCCTGCCGCGCTTTGTTGATGCCGAAGACGCGGGCGCGGGCGCGGGGGTCGGGGTCGAAGAGGCTGGCGAGTTGTTCGGTGATGGCGCCGGCGAGTTGTTCGGCGTCGGTGATGGTCACGGCGCGCTCGTAATAGCGGGTCACGTCATGGCCGATGCCGATGGCCAGAAGTTCGACCTGTTTGCGTTTTTCCACCATCTCGATCACGTCGCGCAGGTGTTTTTCCAGAAAATTCGCCGGGTTGACCGACAGGGTGCTGTCATCCACCGGCGCACCGTCCGAGATCACCATGAGGATCTTGCGCGCTTCGGGGCGGGCGGTCAGGCGGCGATGCGCCCATTCCAGCGCCTCACCGTCGATATTTTCCTTCAGCAGCCCCTCTTTCATCATCAGGCCGAGATTGGCGCGGGTGCGGCGCATCGGGGCGTCGGCGGATTTGTAGATGATATGGCGCAGGTCGTTGAGCCGTCCCGGCGTCTGCGGACGCCCGTCATTCAGCCACGCCTCCCGCGCCCGCCCGCCTTTCCAGGCTTTGGTGGTGAAGCCCAGCACCTCAACCTTGACGTCGCAGCGTTCCAGCGTGCGGGCCAACACGTCGGCGCAGATGGCGGCGATGGAGATTGGGCGCCCGCGCATGGAGCCGGAATTGTCCAGAAGCAGCGTCACCACCGTGTCGCGAAATTCGGTGTCTTTTTCCTGTTTGAACGACAGTGGCGTCGTCGGGTTGGCCACCACCCGCGCCAACCGCCCGGCATCGAGAATGCCCTCTTCCAGATCAAAGAGCCACGAGCGGTTTTGCTGCGCTTGCAGGCGGCGTTGCAGCTTGTTGGCCAGCCGCGATACCGCGCCTTTCAGCGGTTCGAGTTGCTGGTCCAGATAGGCGCGCAGGCGCTCGAGTTCCGCCGGTTCGGCGAGGTCTTCGGCGCGGATTTCTTCATCGTTTTCCGTGGTGTAGACGGTATAGTTCGGGTCCGCATCGGAGACCGGGGCAGGGGCTTCGGAAAACTCGTTCGGGTCGGCGGCTTCCTCGCCCAGATCGTCGTTGGCCTCCTGATCCAGACTGGCCTGCGCCTCGGAACTGGTGTCCATCTCGTCCGGCGCGCGCTCAACCTCGGCGTCCTCCTCTTCCGCGTCCGATCCCTCATCGGGCGCGTCCGTCTGCTCCTCTTCCTCCTGCTGCGGCTCGGCGTCTTCTTCCGCGTCGTCGTCGCCACCCTCCGGGTCGTCGCCCAACTGATCGCCATAGCCCAGATCGTCGATCATCTGGCGGGCGAGGCGGGCGAAGGCGCGCTGGTCGTCCAGCATCTCATCGAGATCGTCGAGCCGATCGCCGATCTGCCCCTCGATATAGTCGCGCCACAGCTCCAGCACCTTGCCCGCGGGCGCAGGCAGGGCACGGCCCGTGGCCAGCGTGCGCACGAGCAGCCCGGTGGCTTCCGGCAGGGGCACTTCGTCGGCGCTGTTTGCATCGGGCCAGCCGCGCCGGGTCGCGTCATCGGCCAGCTTGACGTCGATATTGGAGGCGGTGCCGGGCATGACGCGCGCCCCCATCGCCTCGCAGCGTGCGGTTTCCATCGCTTCATAAATGGCGCGGGCCATTTCGCCGGGCGGACAGAGGCGTTCGTGCAGCGCGTCGTCGTGAAAGCGCCGCCGCATGGCCAGCGCATCGGCGGTGCCGCGCGCCAGCAACACTTCCTCGCGGGTCAGGCGGCGCGAAACCTGCGGCAGGCGCATGGTGTCGCCGGAAATCCCGGACGGGTCGACCGTATAGGTGACGGACAGTTCGGCATCATCCGCCAGCGTCTTTGTCGCCTCCGAAAGCGCCTTTTTGAACGGATCGGCGGGGTTGTCGGACGGGTTGGTCATCACAAAAACCCCTTCGGAACGGGGCGCGCCGGGCAGGGCAGGCGGCGGATCGGCGCAGTCTCTGTGCCTCTTCCCGCGCCGCTTCCTGTAGACTGTGCCCATGCACGCATGACGGTTTCCTTGTTTCTCCGGGCCTTATGTCGGCCCAGCGGGGTTACGGGCAGCTCTCGACCTTGCGATACGACGAGAAAATGCCGTTTTCATAGTCGGTTGGGTCGATTGGGTATGGAGCAAAGGGATAGGTAATAATGCTGTCTGTCCATTCGGTGAACTCTGCGCCGTCTTCCCAATGCGGCCGGAAAATACCTGACACCAGCTCTACGTCGAATTGGTTTTTCCCAACCGAAGTGACCCGCCAACAAGTGCCTTCATACCCTTCGCCGGGCTGGTCGATGATTTCAAATCCGACCCGTCCGATGATTCTGTCGTTGTCATCACGGACAAAATCCCCGCCGACCATATGTCGAAACGGCACAATCAGGTCGCCCGGTGCGAACGGGTTCTCGTCCTGCGCGGCGGCGGGGCTGGCGGCGGCAGCAGCGGCAAGGGTAAGGGCAGCGGCGCGTTTCATCATGACATTACCCGAGGCTCATGCTGGCGGCGCTTTCCGGCAACTCTTCGTCGAAGCAGCGCTGGTAGAACTCGGCCACGGTCTGGCGCTCCAGCTCGTCGCATTTGTTGAGGAAGGAGAGGCGGAAGGCGTAGCCCACATCGCGGAAGATCAGCGCGTTCTGCGCCCAGTTGATCACGGTGCGCGGGCTCATCACGGTCGACAATTCGCCGTTCATGAAGGCGGTGCGCGTCAGGTCGGCCACCGTCACCATCTGCGCCACCTGTTTGCGGCCCTTGTCGGTATTGAATACCGGGGTTTTGGCCAGCACGATGGCGGTTTCGGCGTCGTGGCTGAGGTAATTGAGCGTGGTGACGAGGGACCAGCGGTCCATCTGCGCCTGGTTGATCTGCTGCACGCCGTGATACAGCCCGGTCGTGTCGCCGAGGCCCACCGTGTTGGCGGTGGCAAACAGGCGGAAAGACGGGTGCGGGGCGATGACTTCGTTCTGGTCAAGGAGCGTCAGCTTGCCGTCATGTTCCAAGACCCGCTGAATGACGAACATCACATCCGCCCGGCCCGCATCATATTCGTCGAACACGATGGCGGTCGGATTGCGCAGCGCCCAGGGCAGGATGCCTTCCTGAAACTCCGTGATCTGCTTGCCGTCCCGGAGCTTGATCGCGTCCTTGCCGATCAGGTCGATGCGCGAGATGTGGCTGTCGAGATTGACCCGCACGCATTGCCAGTTCAGCCGCGCGGCGACCTGTTCGATATGGGTCGATTTGCCGGTGCCGTGATAGCCCTGCACCATGGTGCGGCGGTTATGGGCGAAGCCGGCGAGGATGGCCAGCGTGGTGTCCGGGTCGAACTTGTAGGTCGGGTCGATCTCCGGCACGCGGTCGGTGCGCTCGGCGAAGCCTTTCACCACCATATCGGTGTCGACGCCAAAGACCTCGCGAACGGAAATTTCTTCGGTGGGTTTTGCGTTGTCCATGATGTCCTCGCCGCGTTTTTTCTTCCCCTGTGTCGTGCCTGATTTGCGGGGGCGGTTCAAGGGGGACTTGTCTTTTTCCCGAAGCGGGCCGGAGGCGCGGATTACTTGAAATTCCGGCTTACCTTGATCTGATCCCAGGCCCAGACCACCTCCTGCAGCTGCTCTTCCTGAGAGCGGTCGCCTCCGTTCATGTCCGGGTGCAGGACCTTGATCAGCTTCTTGTAGGCCTTGCGCACTTCGGCTTTGGTCCAGTGATCCTTGGCTTCCAAAATCTCCACCGCGCGCTGTTCGGTCGGCGGCAGGCGGCGGGTGCCGGTGATGGAGCGGCCGGGGTTTTGCGTCGCATTGGCGCCCAGCACCTGATGCGGATCATCGACTCCGAGGCGGGCCCAGGCGCGTTGCTCTTCCTTGGTGGCGAAGGGTTTGGTCTGACGCTCCCAGACCCGGTCCTTGTTCTCCTGTTCGTTGATTTCCTGTTCGGTCGCCCCGTCGAAGAAATTCCACTTCAGGTTATATTCGCGCACATGTTCCTTGCAGAACCATTTGAACTCGTCGAGGTGATCGGGGGAGCGCGGTGCGCGGTATTGCCCGGCCTCTTCGCAGCCGGGATGCTCGCATTTGCGCTTTGAGGTTTCAAACGCGCCGGACATGCCTCTGCGCCCGCGCGTTTGTTTCTTCTTCGCGCTGGAGACAGAAATATCGAAACCAAAGGGATCGGTCTTATCCATGCTGCACCTGTTTTTCACCTGTTCGACTCGGGTAGGGCAGTGTAATCCATCTGGCGCGGGATAGAAGGGGGCGAATGAAAAAATGTCGGTAGAAGCGGAAATCCGGGCGGCGCTGGAGGCGGCTTTTGCGCCACGCGCGCTGGAGGTGATCAATCAGAGCGACCAGCACGCGGGCCATGCGGGGCATGACGGGTCAGGCGAGAGCCATTTTGCGGTGTCGATTGCGGCGGAGGCTTTCGCCGGGATGAGCCGGGTGGCGCAGCACCGGGCGGTGCATAAGGCGCTGGGTCCGGAGCTTGTGGGGCGCATTCACGCGCTGGCGCTGGAGGTTTCGGCCTAATCCTCGCGCACGGCGCCGGGGAGTTTTGGCATGGCCATTTTGGGCGTGACGCGCAGTTCGGCGAGCGCTTCAAGCGCGACGGTTTTTTCGTCCCCGTCCTCGTCCCCGTTATCCTCCGCGTCCTCCGCATCCTCAAACCGCGCGTCCTCTTCGTCGTCGCGCGTGTCTTCAAGGCCCAACGGCGCCTCTTCCTCCACTTCAACCTCGATTTCCCGCTGGAAAATCAACAGGTTCTGGTAGGTTGTTACCTTGCCGGTCAGGCCGGAACGCTCTTCGACCGGCAGCGTATCGACCCGCAGATACTGCCAGCCCTGCGCCGCCATTTCGTTGATCGCATTGGTCACGGAAAGCGCCAGCCGGTCGGCGCTGCTGCGCACCCCACGCGCTTTGGTGCCCTTGGTCGGGGCCGGTTTGGCGATATATTCAAATGGCATGTGTCTACCCTTCCGGGCGAACCCTAGCCGATTCGCTTCGGCAGGGCCAGTTTTCGTCCCGCCCGCGCAGGTGTGCCCTCCGGCGCGTGTCTGGCGGCGAAAGCGGCGAGTTTTGCCGCTACATCCTCGGGCCACGGCGCCACTTTCGGCCCCGTAAGGTCCACATGCAGCGTCATCGCTTCCGCGCTCGCCGCCAGCCAGCCCTCCTCGTGCCACGCCTCCTGATAGGAGTGCAGACGCTTGGCATCATGGCCCAGAATCCAGCTCTTCACCCGCACCCGGTCCCCCAGCTTCAACTCGCGCACATAAGAGATGTGAAAATCCGCGGTGAAGGTGCTGAGGCGGCGGGTTTTGGCATATTCCGCCCCAACGCCGATTTCCGGGTAAAACGCATCGGACGCGCGGTCGAACAGCACCGAATAATAGGCCATGTTCATATGCCCGTTATAGTCGAGCCACTCGGGCACGACCTCGTAGACGGGGGAGAGATGCGCGCCCATCAGAACGGCTTGGCTACCACCACCCAGAGGATGGCGATGACGATCAGAATGGAGCTTTCGTTGAAGACGCGCAGATAGGTGTCGCTTTCGCGGAAAATGCCCTGTTTGGCGCGCCGGACCATGAAGCCCAGCACGATGTAATAGCCGGTCAACACCGCGACCAGCGCGAGCTTGGCCCAGGTCCAGACGGCCATGTCCCAATAGGCATGGGCCATCCAGATGCCGGTCACAACGCCGATAACGGCCAGCCCGGCCGAGAAACGGTAGAGCCGGAAGGCCAAGTCGCCGGTCGGGCCAAATTCCCCGATCCGCGCATATTCGCGCTTCCAGTAGATCAGCGCGCGGGGCACGGCAAAAATCGAGGTCATCCAGCCCATGACGCAGAGGATATGGATCACTTTGATTGCGGTCATGGGCGGGGGTTTGGCAGGGAATGGCGGGCAAGGCAAGGGGGCGCGTATTCGGGCTTGAAGCTCTAGCCGCTAGAGCAATTAAAGTCAGTCAAAATGAATGAAATGGGTGATTCTGGAGGCCGGTATGGGCGCGTGTTGTGATAATGGTGCGAAATTCGACGGGATGTCGGCGGATTACAAGCGCCGGATCTGGGCGGTGATTGCGATCAATGCCGCGATGTTCGTGGTGGAGATGACCGCCGGGCATCTGGCCGGGTCGCAAGCCTTGCAGGCGGACGCGCTGGACTTTTTCGGCGACGCGGTGACCTATGGCCTGTCGCTGGCGGTGATTGGCATGAGCCTTCGCCTGCGCTCGGCGGCGGCGGTGCTGAAGGGGCTGTCGCTGCTTGGCATGGGGCTGTGGGTCGCCGGATCGACGCTGTGGCAGGTCTTTGTCCTCGGGGTGCCGGAAGCGCAGATCATGGGCGGCATCGGCTTTCTGGCGCTGGCGGCGAACCTGACCTCGGTGGCGCTATTGCTGCGCTACAAGGACGGCGACGCCAATGTGCGCTCGGTCTGGCTCTGTTCGCGCAACGATGCGGTGGGCAATGTGGCGGTCATGGGGGCGGCGGCGCTGGTCTACTGGACCCGGAGCGCCTGGCCGGACCTGATCGTCGCGGGGTTCATGGCCGCGCTGTTCCTGTCCTCGGCCTGGCAAATTTTCCGGCAGGCGCGCGCGGAAGTGCGGGAAGAGGCGCGCTGCGGCGCGGCGTGAGGGGGGCATTTCATTTCTTCCTGGAAAAGATCAGGGACCCGGCTCCGGGTCCCTGAATTTGCTGTTTTCAGGGCCGTTTAGTGACTATGCTCTGCTTTACCCAGAACCGTCAGGCCCGGCGCGGGACGTTTCAGGTCTCTGCGCGTTTGCCCCTCGGCGGGGATTTCGGTCCAGGCATTCTCTCCGGTGGCGCATTCCTGCACCGTGGGGAAATAGATGATCTGCCCCGGTTCAAACGCATCGGTGATGCGGGCGCGGAAGATGAACTCGTCGTAATGCTCATTTTCCAGTTTTCCGGTCCAGATGATCTCCTTCACCCCTTCCGAACGCGGCCCGTGATACTCATAGGTCCGGGCATAGGGGCCGGTGACGGTTTCAAGCTTCCAACCCGCCTTGGGCATGGGTTTGGCGTTGATGACCCCCTCGGGGATGGTGATCCGCAGCCGCAGCGTGGCCTCGCCCGAGCAACCGTGGCCGATGCGCATGACGGCTTTATAGTTGCTTTCCACGGGCGCTTCGGGCGTTTCAAGTGTGGCATGTGCCTGAGCCACGCCCGCACTTAGAGCAAGCGAAAGGGCGGCGGTCATTAATGTGTGTTTCATATCATTCTCCTTCCGGGCGTGGGGTTCACGGCACCGGATTTGTTGTGTTTTTGGTTAAAGGTTCAGGAAAACCGCAACACAGGAGGGGCGCGGATCGGGGCGTGACGGGCGAATGCGGTTCGGGGCGACAGATTTTCGCGCCTGTTCGGGGTTAGAACGGCAACCGGCCGCCGGACAAGCATTGCCGCCAGCACAAGGGCCACCGCGATGGCGCCGGATATGATGCTACAGAGGGTGCAGGGGGCAGAGCCCGGTGATTTCGTGTCGTCATCGGGCGTCTGCGGCACCCCCGCCATGCCGCAAATATCTGCCCAGGTCAGGCCAAGTTCCTGCATCCATTGCGGGAGTTTTTGGGGGTAGATCTGTTGATGCGCGACGGCGGCCAGAACCAGTGAAAGCGACAGAACCAGCGGCAGGGCAAACGCGCCTGCCCGCCGCATAAGGTTCCGGGACGCTTTCACCGCAGCGGTCACATCCCCAATTCCTTCGCCACGATCTCGTTGACCGCTTTCGGGTTGGCCTTGCCGCCGGTGGCTTTCATCACCTGACCGACGAACCAGCCTGCCAGTTTCGGGTTTACCTTGGCCTTCTCGACTTGCGCCGGGTTGTCCGCGATCACCTGTTTCACCGCCGCTTCGATGGCGCCGGTATCGGTGACCTGCTTCATGCCGCGCGCTTCGACGATCTCGGCCGGGTCGCCGCCCTCGGTATAGACGATCTCGAACAATTCCTTGGCGATCTTGCCGGAAATGTCGCCCTTGGCGATCAGTTCGATGATGCCGCCGAGCTGCGCCGGGCTGACCGGGCTGTCACCGATCTCGCAATCGTCCTTTTTCAGCCGGCCAAACAACTCGTTAATCACCCAGTTGGCCGCGAGCTTGCCGTCGCGCCCCTCGGCGACCGCCTCAAAAAACGCCGCCGGTTCCACATCTGCGGTCAACACGCCCGCATCGTATTCCGACAGGCCGAAGTCTTTGACAAAACGGGCCTTTTTCGCGTCCGGCAGTTCCGGCAGGCGGGCGGCGATGTCGTCGACCCAGTCCTGCTCGATCTCCAGCGGCAACAGGTCCGGGCAGGGGAAATAGCGGTAATCATGCGCCTCTTCCTTGGAGCGCATGGAGCGGGTTTCGTTCTTGTCCGGGTCATAGAGCCGGGTTTCCTGATCCACCGTGCCGCCATCTTCGAGAATGGCGATCTGGCGGCGGGCCTCGACATTGATCGCCGCCTGAATGAAGCGCAGGGAGTTCATGTTCTTGATCTCGCAGCGGGTGCCGAGATGGGAGAAATCCTGCGTTTCCTGATAGCGCTCATAATCGCCGGGGCGGCAGACGGAAACGTTCACATCGGCGCGCAGGTTGCCGTTTTGCATGTTGCCATCGCAGGTGCCGAGATAGCGCAGGATCTGGCGCAGTTTCGAGACATAGGCGGCGGCCTCCTCCGGCCCGCGAATGTCGGGGCGCGACACGATTTCCATCAGCGCAACCCCGGTGCGGTTGAGATCGACGAAGGACATATTCGGGTCCATGTCGTGGATCGACTTGCCGGCGTCCTGTTCGAGGTGAATGCGCTCGATGCGCACCATGCGCGCCACCCCCGGCCCCATATCGACGATCACTTCTCCTTCGCCGACGATCGGGTGATAAAGCTGGCTGATCTGATAGCCCTGCGGCAGGTCGGGGTAGAAATAATTCTTCCGGTCAAAGGCGCTCATCAGGTTGATTTCCGCCTTCAGGCCCAGCCCGGTGCGCACCGCCTGTTCGACGCAAAATTCGTTGATGACCGGCAACATGCCCGGCATGGCGGCGTCCACGAAGGCCACGTTCGAGTTCGGCTCGTTGCCAAACTTGGTCGAGGCGCCGGAGAACAGTTTCGCTTTCGAGGAGACCTGCGCATGGACCTCCATGCCGATCACCAGCTCCCAGTCTTCTTTCGCCCCGGCAATGCGGGTTGCTTTCGGGGTCTCAAACGCCAGATGGTCAAGCATGTCTCTCTCCAGTTCTTCCCGCGCCTTCTATGCCAGCGGCGCCCGCCGGGCAAGGCTTGGCGCGGCTCCGGCGGGCAAAAATCGGCCCAAAGGGCGCGCGCGGCTTGGCTTTTGGCCGGGCAGGGGCTTCACTGGGGCAAAGATTGCGAGGTTTCCCATGCGTTTGTCCCTGTTTGCAGTTCCACTTCTCGTGGCCTGTTCCGGCGGTCTCGATTTGCCCGCTTCCCCGCTGGTTTCGGGCGGGAAGGGGGGCGCTACCGAGGCGGTGATGCGCTGGGACCATGTGCCGGAGGGGCGGGACTGGACCCGCGCGACGCTGGCGGCGCTGGACGGGCAGGGGCAGAAGCTACTGGCGACCTGGCCTGCGGATATGGGCGAATGGTGCCCCGGCCTGCGCGAAGACGACGCGGCGGGGCGCAAGCTCTTCTGGACCGGGCTTTTGTCGGCGCTGGCCAAGCATGAAAGCACCTGGAACGCCAAGGCGGTTGGCGGCGGCGGGCGCTGGTTCGGGCTGGTGCAGATATCCCCGGCCACGGCGCGCTATTACGGCTGCGAAGCCGGGTCCGGCGCGGCGCTCAAGGATGGCGCGGCCAACCTGTCCTGCGCCGTGCGCATCCTCGACACCACCGTGCCGCGCGACGGGGTGATCGCCACCGGCAAGGGCGGCATTGCTGCCGATTGGGGGCCGTTCCGCCAATCGGCCAAACGCGCCGATATGCAAAGCTGGATGCGAGCGCAGGATTATTGCCGGTAAGCGCTACCCCGCCAAAATCCGCCCGACCATCTCCGCCAGATCTTTGGAAATCCCCGGTTTGGCGGCGATTTTTTCCAGTTCTTCGCGCATCATCCCCTGCCGGTCCGCGTCAAAGCGGTGCCAGGTTTCAAAGCCCGAGGACAGCCGCGCGGCGATCTGCGGGTTGATGGCGTCCAGTGCGGCGATGCGCGCGCCCATCAGGCGGTAGCCCGCCCCGTCGGCGCGGTGGAACCCGGCCTGATGGCGCAGCAGGGCGCCGAAGACCGCGCGGAAGCGGTTCGGGTTTTTCTCATTGAAATCAGGGTGTTGCGACAGCGCTTCGGCCACTTCCGGCGCGCGTTCCGGCGCGGCATGGGCGACCTGCATGCCGAACCACTTGTCCATGACCAGCGCATCCGACTTCCAGCGTTCATAGAATTGCGCCAGCGCCGCCTCGCCCTTCTGCGCGTCCAGCAGCGCGCCCAGAGCGCCGAGGCTCAGGGTCATGTTGTCGGCGCGCTCAAACAGCGCCTGCGCCGCCGCGCCGCCGTCCAGCCGGGTGGTCAGTTTGAGGACTTCCAGCCCCAGCGCCCGCTTGCCTGCCTGCTCTGCATTGGGCTCAAACGGTGCATCGATCTGCATCTCGGCGGCGATTTTCGGCAAGAGATCCTGCAAATGCTCCGCCATTTCCTGCAGCAGGGTTTCGCGGGCGTTGTAGATGCGGGCGGGATCGGGGGTGTGGCCCGCGTCGAACAACGTCTGCGACAGATCGTCCTCGCCCGGCAGGCGCATGGTGAGGGCGCGGAAGGCGGGATCAAGGGCATCGTTGCGCAGCATGGCGGCCAGCGCGTCGAGATAGTCGCGTAGCGGCGTTTCCTGCCCGGTGATCATGCCGATCAGCACCGCCTTGGCCACGGCGCGCCCGGCCTCCCAGCGGTTGAAATCGTCGGTGTCATGGGCAAAGAGGAAGGCGTTGGTCTGGGCCGAAATCTCGCGCTCCAAAATGACCGGGGCGGAGAAGCCGCGCAGGATGGAGGCAACCGGCTTTGCGGCCAGCCCGTCAAAGTGGAAGCTCTGCGTTTCCTCTGTCATTTCAAGCACTTGCGTGCCCAGAACCTCGTCGCCATTCGGCCCGATCAGGCCCACGGCAATCGGGATGACGCGCGGGTTCTTTTCCGGCTGGCCCGGTGTCGGCGGGGTCGATTGCGCGAAGTTCAGCGTCAGCCGCCCGGCATCCGCATCCCAGCTTTCCGTGACCTTGAGCCGCGGCGTGCCCGCCTCTTTATACCAGCGCTTGAACTGCGTCAGATCGCGGCCGGTCGTGTCCTCGAACACGGTGAGCCAGTCGTCGATGGTGCAGGCCTGCCCGTCATGGCGGTCGAAATACAGGTCCAGCGCCTTGCGGTAGGTTTCCGGCCCGACCAGCGTGTGCAGCATACGGATGATCTCGGCGCCTTTTTCGTAAATGGTCGCGGTGTAGAAATTGTTGATCTCGACGAAACTGTCCGGCTGCACCTGATGGGCCAGCGGGCCGTTATCCTCGCGAAACTGGGCGCTGCGCAGGTCGGTCACGTCCTCGATGCGGCGCACACCGGGGGCGCGCATGTCGGCGGAGAAGGCCTGATCGCGAAACACCGTCAGCCCCTCTTTCAGCGAGAGCTGGAACCAGTCGCGGCAGGTGATGCGGTTGCCGGTCCAGTTGTGGAAATATTCATGCGCGATGATGGCTTCGATGCGCTCAAAGTTGGCGTCCGTCGAGGTTTCGGGGCTGGCCAGCACGGCGGAGGTGTTGAAAATGTTCAGCCCCTTGTTTTCCATCGCCCCCATGTTGAAGTCCGAAACGGCGACGATCTGGAAAATGTCGAGATCGTATTCGCGCCCGTAAGCCTCTTCGTCCCAACGCATCGAGGCTTTCAGCGCCTCCATGCCGAAGGCGGTCTTGTGTTCGTCGCCGGGGCGGACCCAGAGCTTGAGGTCAACGGGCTTGCCGGAGGCGGTGGTGAAATGGTCCTCGCGCGCAACGAGATCGCCCGCCACCAGCGCGAAGAGATAGGCCGGTTTGGGCCACGGATCGTCCCATTCGGCCCAGTTGCCGCCCGCCTCGAGTTTGCCCGCGCCGGTCGGGTTGCCGTTGGACAAAAGCACCGGGTCGCTCCCCTCGATGCGCACCTTGAACGGCGCCATCACGTCCGGGCGGTCGGGGTAATAGGTGATCTTGCGAAAGCCTTCCGCCTCGCATTGGCTGCAATACATGCCGTTGGACATATAGAGCCCGTTGAGCGAGGTGTTGCCTTCCGGCGCGATCTCGACTTCCGCTTCCCAGAGGAACGGCGCGTCCGGCACCTCGGCGCGGATACCGTCTTCGACGTCCTCCACCGCGATTTCTTGGCCGTCCACCTTGACCCAGAGGCGGGTAAGCTCCTGGCCATGCAGGAAAAATTCGCGCGAGGTCGCGGCGGGATTGGGACGGAAAGCGATGCGGGAAATCACCCGCGTGGCGGTCGGAGCGAGGCGGAAGGTCAGTTCCACCTGGTCGATCAGGTAGGCGGGCGGGGTGTAATCCGCCAGAAAGATTTTCCTTGCTTCCAGTTGCGTATTCTGCTCCGCCATGGTGACCTCTTGTGGAAAATATATGCGCCGGACCTATCTAGGCGCGCGTTGCGGCGGGGACAAGTCCGGGCGCTTGTGTTTTGCGCGCGCGGGGCTACATTCGGGGCGATCTGGCGGGACGATCACAGAGGGGACGACATGGCGCGACCAGTCATCGGTATTATCGGCAATTCCGGCCTGTTGGGCGACGATTATCCCGTGCAGGCCACGGGGGTGATGAATTGTGAGGCGGTGGCGCAGGCGGCGCATGCCATGCCGCTGGTCATTCCGGCGGACCCGCATTTCGTCACCGTGCCGGAGCTTCTGGCGACCTGCGACGGGTTTTTGCTCACCGGCGGGCGGCCCAACGTGCATCCGGCGGAGTACGGTGAGGACGCGACGGAGGCGCATGGGGAGTTTGACCGCTGCCGCGATGCGGTGACGCTGCCGCTGGTGCGCGCCTGCGTTGAGCGCGGTCAGCCGATCTTTGGCGTCTGCCGGGGCTTTCAGGAGATGAACGTGGCGTTGGGCGGTTCGCTCTACCCCGAGATCCGTGAATTGCCCGGCCGGATGAACCATCGGATGCCACCCGCGGGCACGCAGGAGCAGAAATTTGCCTTGCGCCATCGGGTGCATTTCACCGAAGGCGGGGTGTTTCATCGGCTGCTCGGCGCGGCGGAAGTGATGACCAATTCGCTGCACGGGCAGGGGGTCAAGGATGCGGGGGCGCGGGTCATCATCGACGGGCGCGCCGATGACAGCACGCCGGAAGCGCTCTATGTCGAGGGCGCGGCGGGATTTGCCTGCGGGGTGCAGTGGCACCCGGAATTTCACGCCGCTTCCGACCCGGTGTCGCTCCCGCTTTTCGAGGCGCTGGGCGCAGCGGCGCTTGCGTTCAAAGCGGGGGAATGCCGCCCGCTTTAGGGCGTAGACCCCTGATCACCCCGCCAGCAGCAGGGCGCTTTCGTGACGTTTCAGCACCATGCGGGCGGTGTCGCCGTAAGCGTTCGGGTTGGTGGCAAGCTCGGGGAAGAGGTGAAACAGTTCGGCGCGGGCGGCGTCGGACAGCGCGCCCAGCCCCTGCGCGCCGGGGTGGAAACTCTCGGACCACGCCCCGGCGGAGCGGATCACCTCGTGCTGGTCAAACAGCAGGTGATAATAGGTCACGGAAGCGACCTCATCCTGCGTGATCGTGGTGCCGTTCACCAGATATTTGGCCGGGATCATTACTTCCGGATCGGCGAAATACAGGGTTGAGAGGCTGGAACCATGCACCATGCGGTGTTGCGGCGATACGATCAGTTCTTCGCGGTTGCCAAACGCGCCGGGGGCGAAGCGGATCGGGGCAACGCTGCCGCGGCCCGCGACGGTTTTGCGCCCGACCCAGCGCAGGGGCTGCGGGCCGTGATCGCGGGTCAGGACCAGATCGCCGGGAGCGAGATCCTGCACCGGGCGCGGGCCGTAGGGCGTTTCGATTGCCGTGCCGTGACCGAAGCAGATGACGATGTTTTCGATGTTGTTGAAGGTGACGAGCGTCCCGTCCGACAGCGTGACCGAACCGTTTTCGGGGTCGGTGAAGGTAATGTCGTCGAGGCTGACAAGCCCTTGAAAATCAAGCGTATCCCCAGCGGTTTCCCCGCCTTCATTGCCGTCGATTGTAATCGTCGAGCCGGGGCCGCCAAGGGCGAGGGTGGGATCGAGAATAAAGGTGTCGTCGCCATCGCCGCCCACCGCGCTGTCGCCCGCGCCGAGGTTCAGCGTATCGTTGCCCGCGCCGCCATCGAGCGTGTCGCTGCCGGTGCCGCCGGTGAGGATGTCGTCGCCGACTTCGCCGTAAAGTTCGTCATCGCCCGCGCCGCCGGTGATCGTGTCATTCCCCGCCGCCTCGGCAGCGGGCATGGCATCGAAATGCACATCGGTGACCCAGAGGGCGTGGGTGCCGTTCTGGCCGTTGAGGTAGTGTATCCGGATTTCCGATACCGGCCCGGCGATTTCGACCAGAGCGGAGCCGTTCGCCTGGTTCGGGTTGTCGAGTGAATTGCCCGCGGTGATCGTATTGCCCAATACCGTGTCATTGCCCGAAGGCGTCAGGGTCACGTTGACGCGGTCGCCGTTCGCATCCATTGCGGTGACGATGATGGTGTCGGTATGGTTGCCCGCATAGGCGTCGATGTCGTTGAGGCGGAAGGTAACGTTTTTTACCTCGTCGGCATAGCCAGAGCCGGCGCTACCGGAGAAGTTCAGCACCGTGGTCGAGGTCTCGCCGTCGCCGGTGCCATAAAGGCGCAGGCCGGAATTGGTCGCCATTTCCTCGCCGGGGGCGACATATTGGGCCGAATTGCTGACCGCGTAGGTCGGGGCGTTGTTGCCATCATTGATGAAGCTGACCGCGACATCGACCCCGCCGGTATTCTGTGTGAACCCCGCCGCGAGGCTGGTCCCGTTGCTGCCCTCATCGCTCCAGTTGAGATCGAGGCGGGGCGGGGGCACATCGCTGTCGCCGTAAATCACATCATCGCCGGTGCCGCCGTCGAGCGTGTCGCTGCCGGAACCGCCATAGATAATGTCGTCGCCCGCGCCCGATTGCACCGTGTCGTCGCCCGCGCCGGCCAGCACGGTATTGCCCATCTGATCCGCACCGCCGCCCCAGCCATCGTCGATCTGATCGCCATCGGCGTCGGTATAGCTGTTGTCGATGACGTCATTGCCCGCCGTGCCATCGACCACGTTGTTTACCCCGACATAATCGTCATGGCTAAAGGCCGGGTCGCCAAACAGCACGTTCGGGTTGCTGTCATAGGCCGTGACCGTATAGGTAACGCCCGCTTCGAGCGGCATTTCCGAGACCGTGTAATAGCCCGACGCCCCGCCGCCTTCGACCTGAAACTGGATGATGTCGAAGCTCTCGCCGGTGGCGGTATTGGTCACGGTCCAGGCCTGTTCGGCGTCGACAGTGACCCCGATCGAACTGGCCCCGTTAAGCGTCACATCCGCCGTAGCGCTTTCGCCGCCGCTACTGTCATCGTCCAGCGTGATGCCTTCGATACCGCTTTCCGGGTCGAAAACGGTTGCGCGCCCTACCGGATCGGTCGGGCCGGTCCAGGTGAAGGTCGAGCCGACATTGCTCGACATAATGGTCGCCGGATTCAGATCATAGAATTTGAACCGATAGGTGGCCATGCTCTGCGCTCTTTTCTGCTCTGACCCGTTTCGGGTTCTTGATACGCACCACGACGCGCGCGGGCGGTTTGGAGCAAAGAAACCGCACAAATGCGGGCGGGGCGGGGCGCAAACGGGCCAATTTTATGAAAAATCATGACAATTTGGCGGCATTTGCCCGCGCGCTTGCAATTTGGTGCCCCGGCGCGGATACTTTGGGGAAGAGGGAGGATTGCTGTGCTGAAATGGTTGGATATGCCGCCGGTCTGGCTGGCGCTTATGTTGGCGCTGGGCTTTGGTTTTGACCGGGTGATTCCGGGCTTTGCGCTGGGCCTGCCGGGGCTGGATATTGCGGGGCTGGTGCTGATTGTGGCCGGGCTGGTCGCGATGGGCGGCGGGCTGTTCGAGCTGATCCGGCGCAAGACGACCATCATTCCCCGCGAGCGCGCGAGTGCCTTTGTCACCCACGGGATTTACCGCCTGACCCGCAATCCGATCTATCTTGGCGATGTGTTGGTGATCGCGGGCGCGGTGCTGTATTGGGACATTTTACCCGCAATTTTCCTCGTGCCGCTATTCGTTTCCATCATCACCAAACGCTTCATCGAAGGCGAGGAGATCGGGCTGTTGGAGACTTTCGGGGTCGAGGCGATGGACTATTTCGCGCAGGTGCGGCGCTGGATTTAGGGACTAAATTGCGCAGCGTCATGTCAGGAAATGCTGCATCCGCGTAAAACTTCGCTTATGTTGCAGGGGAATGGCCGGGCGGCGGGGCGTTTTGTCTTTCCCGCGCCGGGCGATAACGGAGGAAGAAGACGTGAAAATCGGGGTTCCAAAGGAAACAATCGCCGGTGAAAACCGGGTGGCGATGACGCCGGAATCGGCGGGGATGCTGCAAAAGCTGGGCTATGAATGTCTCATTCAGGCCGGCGCGGGGGAGGCTGCGGGCTTCTCGGATGCGGCCTATGAAGCGGCGGGGGTTGAGGTTGTCAAAACCGCGGCGGCTCTGTGGAAAGCGGCGGATATTATCGCCAAGGTGCGCCCACCCTCGGAGACCGAGCTGAAGCGGCTCAACAAGTCCAAGACCTTGATTTCCTTCTTTAATCCCGGCGGGAATGAAGAGGGGATGGAGCTGGCCAAGGCCAAGGGCGCCAATGTGCTGGCGATGGAAATGGTGCCGCGTATCAGCCGGGCGCAGAAGATGGATGCGCTGTCGTCGATGGCCAATATCGCGGGCTACCGCGCGGTGATCGAGGCGGGCAACAACTTTGGCCGTTTCTTCACCGGACAGGTCACGGCGGCGGGCAAGGTGCCGCCGGCCAAGGTGCTGGTGGTCGGGGCCGGGGTTGCCGGTCTGGCGGCGATTGGTACGGCCACGTCGCTCGGTGCGATCACGCTGGCCTTTGACGTGCGCCCGGAAGTGGCGGAGCAGGTCGAATCAATGGGCGCCGAGTTCGTCTATCTCGATTTCGAGGAAGAGGGGCAGGACGGTGCGGCCACCGGCGGCTACGCTTCCGTGCAGTCCGACGAGTTCCGCGAGGCGCAGCTGGCCAAGTTCCGCGAGCTGGCCCCGGAGGTGGACATCGTGATCACCACCGCGCTGATCCCCAACCGCGAGGCGCCGGAGCTTTGGACCAAAGACATGGTCGAGGCGATGAAGCCCGGTTCGGTGATCGTTGATCTCGCGGCGGAGAAGGGGGGCAACTGCAAGCTGACCGTGGCGGATGAAAAGATCGTCACCGATAACGGCGTGACCATCATCGGCTATACCGATTTCCCCTCGCGCATGGCGGCGCAGGCGTCGAGCCTTTATGCCAACAATATCCGTCACATGCTCGCCGATCTGACGCCGGAAAAAGACGGGCAGATCGTGCATGACATGGAAGACGACGTGATCCGCGGCGCGACCGTGACCCATCAGGGCGAGATCACTTTCCCGCCGCCGCCGCCGAAAGTTGCGGCGATTGCGGTGAAGAAACCGACCGCCCCATTGGTGCCGGAACTGACGGCGGAGGAAAAACGGGCGCTGGAGGTGGCACAGTTCCGCGCCGCGACCCGCAAACAGGTCACGCTGATCGCGGCTGGTGCGGTGCTGCTGCTGGGGCTGGGCCTTGTCGCGCCCGCCTCCTTCATGCAGCATTTCATCGTCTTCGTGCTGGCGGTGTTCGTCGGTTTCCAGGTGATCTGGAACGTGGCGCATTCGCTGCACACGCCGCTGATGGCCGTGACCAACGCCATTTCGTCGATCATCATCCTCGGCGCGTTGCTACAGATCGGCTCCGGCTCGTTCCTGGTCATCCTGCTCGCCGCCGTTTCGGTCTTCATGGCCGGGATCAACATCTTCGGCGGCTTCCTCGTTACCCGGCGGATGCTCGCCATGTTCCAGAAATCCTAAAAGGGAGGACGCGTTATGGAACTCGGATTTACCACCGCCGCCTACATCGTCGCGGCAGTTCTTTTCATCCTCTCCCTTGGCGGGCTTTCCGGGCAGGAAAGCGCCAAACGGGCGGTCTGGTATGGCATTGTCGGCATGGGGCTGGCGGTGCTGGCGACCCTGATCGGCCCCGGCTCCGGCCATTGGTGGCTGTCGATCCCGCTGATCGCGGCGGGCGGCGTCATTGGCTATCTACTGGCTTCCAAGGTCGAGATGACCCAGATGCCGGAGCTGGTTGCGGGGATGCACGCGCTGGTCGGTCTGGCGGCGGTTTTCGTTGGCTTCAACGCCCATTTCGAGATCGGCAATGCGGCGGCGGCGCTGATGTCCGGGCTGGATGCGGTCAAGGAATTGGGCAGTTTCGGGCAGCTGATCGCCAAGAAAACTAGCGTTGAAATCAACATCCTGATGGTTGAGCTGTCGCTGGGCGTCTGGATCGGGGCCGTGACCTTCACCGGCTCGGTCATCGCTTACGGTAAGCTCTCCGGCAAGGTCGACTCGGCGGCCACCAAACTGCCCGGCGGGCATCTGCTCAATGCCGGTGCGGCGGTGTTGTCGCTTCTCTGCCTCGTCTGGTATCTCAATACCGGCGGTTTCTTCCCGCTCTTCGTGCTGACCCTCGCCGCTTTGTTCATCGGCTATCACCTGATCATGGGCATCGGCGGCGCCGATATGCCGGTCGTGGTGTCGATGCTCAACTCCTATTCCGGCTGGGCGGCGGCGGCGATCGGCTTCTCGCTGGGCAATGATCTGTTGATCGTGGTCGGCGCGCTGGTCGGTTCCTCGGGCGCGATCCTGTCCTACATCATGTGCGTGGCGATGAACCGCTCCTTCGTATCGGTGATCCTCGGCGGCTTCGGCGGGGCGCAGGAAAGCACGATGGAGATCGAGGGCGAACAGGTGGCCATCGACGCGGACGGCGTTGCGACGGCGCTGAACGAGGCGCAGGAAGTCATCATCGTGCCGGGCTACGGCATGGCGGTGGCGCAGGCGCAGCAATCGGTGGCGGAACTGACCCGCAAACTGCGGGCGGCAGGCAAGAATGTCCGCTTCGCCATTCACCCGGTCGCGGGCCGGTTGCCGGGGCACATGAACGTGCTCTTGGCGGAGGCCAAAGTGCCTTACGACATCGTGATGGAGATGGACGAGATCAACGAGGATTTCCCGGAAACCGACGTGGTGATCGTCATCGGCTCCAACGACATCGTCAACCCCGCAGCACAGGAAGACCCGGCCTCGCCCATCGCCGGCATGCCGGTTCTGGAAGTGTGGAAAGCCAAGCAGGTGTTTGTCTCCAAACGCGGGCAGGGCACCGGCTATTCCGGCATCGAAAACCCGCTGTTCTACAAAGAGAACACCCGGATGTTCTACGGCGACGCCAAGGCCTCGATGGACAGCCTGCTGCCGTTGGTGGAGTAAGCGGGGATGTAAGAAGGGAACTAATGACGACGGGGTGACGTTAACGATGCTTGAAGAGTAAGCGTGTTAAGGTTAACCCCGTCGCGTTAGGGTTAACAACGGCGTCGTGTTAAGGTTAATAACGGTATCGCGTTAAGGTTAATGGTGCTGCGTTAAGGTTAACGGCGCAGTGTTAACCAAGAAACGCCGACGTTAACCAAGATGCGTCAAGGGTAACGCGCAGCGCTTAGGGCAATCATTCCCGTTATGGTTAACACACCGCATCTCTATAAAGCCCCGCTTCGGCGGGGCTTTTTATGCGTTGAAGCTTTTGAAGCGTTGAAGCTTTTTATGCGTTGAAGGTTGTTTTACGCCTTTTCGTACTGCTTTAACCGTTCTTCTAACGTGCCGGTATGCAGTTCAAACAGGTGGTTGTCGTAATCATAGAAGTAAATGGATTGCCCCTCGCCTGTAACGCGGGAACGCCCTTCGCGCACCTCAAGACCGAGGGATTTTATTTGCTGAAGTTTGTGATCATATTCGTTTGCGGCCATGCTGAATGCAATGTGGTTATAGGTTTTGTCTGGTAAGGCGGCGCCTTCCATGATCGCCACCCAGATGCCGCCAATATCGAAGAACCGTTCTTTGGCAATCGAAAAGGTCTTGTCGCCACTGTCGTAAATCTTCTTCGCGTCCAAAATGCTGGTGAGAACGGCTTCCATTTTGTCGAGATCGCGGACGATGAAGGTTATATGGCTTAAGCCCTGAACCATTGGACGGTCTCCCTGTCTCTCTTTAGTAGATTAACGCATTAACCGTGTGGCTGTTAAGGTTAATGCGTTAAGGTTAATCAGAAGATTATGGTTAATGCGTTAAGGTTAACGCTTTTAATGTTAACACATTGCATCGCTCTCGCTCCCAAAAGCCCCGCTTCGGCGGGGTTTTTTATGCGGCCAGTGCCGCCAGAAGCGCGACTTCTGTGCCCGATAGCCCGGCGGACAGGAACAAGGAGCGGCGTTGTTTTGCTGCCGGGTCCGGCTGGGCTAGCGCATGGCCCAGATGCTGCACCCGCGTCAGATGTCCCGATCCGTGCAGGAAGTGTTTGTCCCCCTGCGCTGCAATTTGTTGTGGGCTGTCGGACAGGATGATTTCGGCCCAGTCTGCAATGGCGGGCGAGACTTCGTGCCGGTCGGTGAATTTCGGCCCCAATGTCGTGACATGACGGCAGCGCTCCAGCCATGCCATGTTGAATACCGGCTGGCTCGCATTGGTGGCCACCAGCAGGCTGTCGGCCTGTTCAACTACCTCCTGCGCGCTGTCTGCCGCCTGTGTCGCAATGCCGGTATCGCGTTGCAGCTTTGCGGCAAAAGCGGCGCGGTTTTCGGGGCTGCGGGAATAGATGCGAAAGCGGGCGGGTTGGCCAAGCGCGGCGATGGCGCGGCATTGGGTGAATGCCTGCAATCCGGTGCCGATCACGCCGCAGGTGCCGCTGCCGTGCGGCGCCAGCGCTTCATAGCCCAACGCGCCCAGCAGCCCGGTGCGCCACGCGCCCAGAGCGAAATCGCTTTAATCTGTAACATCAAGCATTAAAATTCGCGTTCGAAATCAGCAGAATGCTGATGGAGAGGCAGCGAATTTTGTTTCAAATTTAGCGATTTCTGCTCCATATCGCCGACCGCAATGGCGCGCAGGCGATGGGTCTCGCGGCACCAGGCGGCGACGAGTTGATCTTCGCGCGCGCGGATCAGTCCGGGGCGGGTGCTGTAACTGCGAAAGCCGAAATGGGCAGCATCGCCGCCGGCGGTGAGGATCAGATGGTCCGGGTCGAGGTTGATGCCGTGGCGGGCGGGGGAGATGGTGCGCCCGGCAGCGGCGTCGGTTACAAAGCGGCGCAGGGCTTGGGCCGCTTTGGACAGGTCAATCGTTTGCAGGTCGTCATCGGTGAAAATCTTCATAATTTCCTCCTATTTCCGTGGTTTATGCCGTGGTTTTCGGGCGTGGGTCGCCGGCGCGCCGGGGGCATTTAGCCGCAAAGTAGACCGGCGCGGCGGGGCGGGACGCAGGGGGCTTTCGCACCATGTGCCGGGCTTCAGATCCGCTAATTCCCACGGCCCGACGCGCACGCGCACCAGCCGCAGGGTCGGGAAGCCGATGGCGGCGGTCATGCGGCGCACCTGTCGGTTGCGGCCTTCGGAAATGGTGATTTCCAGCCAGCGATCCGGCACGCTTTCGCGGTGTCGCACCGGGGGATTGCGCGGCCAGAGGGCAGGCGGGTCGATCAGGCGGGCGCGGGCCGGACGGGTCGGGCCATCTTTCAACGTCACCCCCTTGCGCAACGGTTCCATATCCCGCCCCGTCGGCGCGCCTTCCACCTGCACCAGATAGGTCTTTTCCAGCTTGAAACGCGGGTTGCTGATGCGCGCCTGCAACGCGCCGTCATCGGTCAGGATCAACAGCCCCTCGCTGTCGCGGTCCAGCCGACCCGCCGGATAAACCTTTGGAATGTCGATGAAATCCGAAAGGGTGGCCCGTTGGGTCGGGCTTTTCGCATCGGTAAACTGGCTCAGGACGCCGTGCGGTTTGTTGAACAGGATCAGACGGGACATGCGGCTTGGGTACCCGCGCGGAAAGGGGTTTTCAAGGGGGCGGCGGCGTGCGAGGGTCGGGCATGGAACAGATGACCCCGAAAGACATCCTCGCCCGGCTGGTAGGCTTTGACACCACCTCCGACCGCTCCAACCTGCCGCTGATCGACTGGGTCGAGGCCTATTTGTCGGCCCACGGCATCGCCGCGCAGCGTGTGCCCTCGGCGGACGGGCAAAAGGCCAGCCTGTTTGCGCAGATCGGGCCGGATGTCGCGGGCGGGGTGCTGTTGTCGGCCCATTCGGACGTGGTGCCGGTGGCGGGGCAGGACTGGTCGACGGATCCGTTCACGCTCACCGAACAGGACGGCAAATTTTTTGGCCGGGGCACCTGTGACATGAAGGGTTTCTTAACGATTATGCTCTATGCTGCGGCCAGGGCTTCGAAAATGGCGCTTTCGCGGCCCTTGCAACTGGCGATTTCATACGACGAGGAATTGGGCTGCCTCGCCGCGCCGGAATTGATTGCTGCCATGGCGGACCTGCCGAAAGCGGGGGCGGCGTTCATTGGCGAACCGTCGGAAATGCGCGTGGTCAGCGGGCATAAGGGCACGATTGGCATCGCCACGCATCTCATCGGGCATGAGGTGCATTCCTCGATCCTTGATCGGGGGGTGAGTGCTGTGATGGAGGGCGCGAAGCTGATCGACTGGGCCAATCGGGTGAATGCCGAGGGGCGGGCGGCGCGTCCGAGCGCCTTGGCCGCGCCATTCGATCCGCCCTATACCACGGCCCATGTTGGTACCGCGCATGGCGGCACGGCGGATAATATCACGGCGAAGGACATGCGGTTCAACATGGATATGCGCTGCGTTCCGGGGGAAAGCCTTGCCGATTGGCAGGAGCGGTATCTGCGCGCGGTGCGGGCGCTGGAGGCGGAAATGCAGGCGGTGCATGCGGGCGCGCGGATTGATACGGAGGTCACGTTCAACGTGCCGCCGCTGGTGCCCGAGACAAACGGCGCGGCGGAGGTGCTGGCGCGCCGCCTGACCGGGGACAACGAAACCCATGTGGTGAGTTACGCCACCGAGGCCGGGCAGTTTCAGGAGGGCGGGTATTCCGCCGTGGTCTGCGGGCCGGGCAACATCGCACAGGCGCATCAGCCGGACGAGTTTCTCAGCGTGGCGCAGTTTGAGGCGGGGCTGAAATTCGCCCGCGATTTGCTGGACGGATTGGCGGCGTAAGGTGGCAATCAGCCGCCGGTGTGGCTCATATGCCGGGACATTTGCCCGCCAACGCCCTGCCGCGAATAGTCGAAATCATGCCCGGCGGGTTTGAGCGCAATCGCCGCGCGGATCGCCTCTTCCAGCACCGCGTCATTGTTCGGATGGGCGCGCAGAACCTCGCGCAACTCTGATTTGCCCTCCTGTCCAAGACAGGTAAACAACTCGCCGGTGCAGGTCAGCCGCACCCGGTTGCAGCTTTCGCAGAAATTATGCGTCAGCGGGGTGATGAAACCGACCTTCTGCCCGGTTTCTTCCAGCCGCACATAGCGCGCCGGCCCCCCGGTGCGCTCGGCCAAGGGCGTGACGGTAAAGCGTTTTTCCAACTCGCCGCGCAGTTCCGACAGGGGCCAATACTGCCCCAGCCGCACCTGCTCCTCCATGTCCCCCATCGGCATCACCTCGATGAAGGTCATGGTCATGCCGCCGCGCTGCGCCCAGTCGAGCATGGTAAACAACTCGTCCTCGTTGAAGCTCTTCAGCGCTACCGCGTTAATCTTGATGCCAAAGCCGATTTCGCGCGCCACCTCGATCCCGTCCATGACCTTTTTCAACTGCCCGATGCGGGTGATCTCGGTGAATTTGCGCGGGTCCAGCGTGTCGAGCGAAATGTTGAGACGCCGCACCCCGGCGCGCCAAAGCTCTTCGGCATGGCGGGTCAGCTGGCTGCCATTGGTGGTGATCGTCAGCTCGTCCAGCGCCCCGGTTTTCAAATGCCGCCCGGCGAGATGAAAGAAGTCCACGATGTCGCGCCGCACCAACGGCTCCCCCCCTGTTACCCGCAATTTGCGCACCCCAAGGCGGATGAAGGCCGTGGCGAGGCGGTCCAGTTCTTCCAGCGTCAGCAATTCGCGTTTGGGCAGGAAGGTCATGTGTTCCGCCATGCAATAGGTGCAGCGGAAATCGCAACGATCCGTCACCGAAAGTCGGAGATAGGTGATCGGGCGCTGAAACGGGTCAATGAGGGATGAACACGACATGCCTGAGTCTACGGCGAAAACCCGCCCGCTACAAGCGAAAGCCCCATTGTTTTGACGGCTGTTTCGGCGTAACTTTGCGGCATGCGTGTCTTGTATCTATGCCTTTTGGCCCCGCTTCTTCTCACCGCCTGCGCCGAATTGGGTGCGGATTCGGGGGGTAATGCTTCGCCGCCGGACGGGATGGCGCGGCCAGAGGCGCGCCCGGACAACGCCGAGGCCCCGCCCGCGGGCGCCAACACGGTGGAGGAGTTTGACACTACCACGGCCGAAGAACGCGCCGCCGCCACCGCGCGACCGGCGGGCGGTGCGAAGCTTGGGCGCAGCGTGGCGACGCTGGGCAATCCGGCGGATCCGGGCTTCTGGCTGGAAACGCCGCTGGTCGATGCGGTGGCGCCGGGGCGGGTGGTTTCGGTGGCGACGGGCAAGTCGGTGCAGGTCGAACTGCGCCCGATAGATGCCGCTGCGGGCGCGGGCAGCCGCATATCGCTTCCGGCACTGCGCCTGCTCGGTGTCGGGCTGGCCGGGCTGCATGAGGTTGATGTTTTTCGGCAGTAATCTCTATTCTAAATCAACGGTTTAGGGTGGAAATCGTTAAATCTGAATCAAAACTCTCTGTCTTTGGGTCAGCATCTTGCTGATTTCGAGCGCGGATTTTGATGCTTTATGGTGCAGATTAAAGCGGTTCCGCTATCGCTGGGGGTTTCCCGCCAGCCCCACATTATAGCTGGGGGTTTCACACCCCAGACCCGCACGATAGCTGGGGGTTTCACACCCCCAGACCCACACGATAGCTGGGGGTTTCACACCCCCAGACCCACACGATAGCTGGGGGTTTCACACCCCCAGACCCCCGTGGAGTATTTTCCCTAAGAAGAAGGGGCGTGTTTTATATATTTCCCCGCCTCTTTGCGGGCGAAGGGTTTCATGGCGGTGCCGTGGCTGTCGAGAAAGGCGGCAACCCGCTCCGGGTCGTGTTTAGACAGCGTTCGCAGCCACCACGCAATCGCCTTCTGAATGAACCATTCCTGGTCCGGCACATAGCCCGCCGCCCAGCCCAAAATCCGTTCCCGCGCGGCGATTTCCGCGGGCTTCGGGTTGGGTAGGCTCGCCCACGGCAGGGTGATGACCAGCGCGGCGCGGCGGGTCCACATATGCTCCGATCGGGTCCACGGTTCGACATCGTCCAGCCGCTCCGGCGCCGCTTTCAGCCGCCTTTCCCCCGCCTTGCAGGCATGGTCCGCGATGGCCCAGCTGTCGAATTCCGGCACCCAGCTCTGGATCAGTTCCCAGACCGCCGCGTCGGGCCGGATCCGGGCTTGCGTCAGGAGTTTCGCGGCGCCGATCCGGGCTTCGAAAATATCCGTGTCCCACAGCGCGCGGGCCAGCGCTACCCGCTCCTCGACGCTCAAAGCGCGCCGCCATTCGGTGGCCAGTTCGGTCAGCGCGGGCACCGACACGCCGATCACCTCGCGGCTTTGCTTGTGGTAATGCGCCATATCCGCCGCGCGCCCCGGCTCTGCCCGTTCCCGAATCGCCGCCAGTGCCGCCTCCGGGGTCATTCCACCGTCACCGATTTGGCGAGGTTGCGCGGCTGGTCAATGTCGGTGCCCTTGGCGTTGGCGGTGTGGTAGGCGAGGAGCTGGGCTGGGATGGCGTAGAGGATCGGTTGCAACATTTCCGGCGCTTCCGGCATCGGAATATGGCGCCAAACGCCTTCGCCCGCCTCCTGCGCGCCGCGCTGATCGGCGACCAGCAACACCTTGCCCTCGCGTGCCATCACCTCCTGCATGTTGGAAACGGTCTTGTCGAACAGCCGGTCATGCGGGGCGAAAACCACGGTCGGCGTCGCTCCGTCGATCAGTGCGATGGGGCCGTGTTTCAGCTCGCCGGACGGGTAGCCCTCGGCATGTATATAGCTGATTTCCTTGAGTTTTAAGGCGCCTTCCAGAGCGAGGGGAAACATCTGACCGCGCCCCAGAAACAGCACATCGCGGGCATGAGACAATTCGCGCGATGCATCGCGGATGGCGTCATCGACGGCCAGTGCCGCGTTGATCAGGCCCGGCAGGCCGTTGAGGTCGGCCAGGGCCTGCGCAATCTCGTCTGCCTGCATGGAGCCGCGCTGCCGGGCCGCTTCCAGGATCAGCAGCAGGAAGGTGGTGAGCTGGCAGGTAAAGGCTTTCGTCGAGGCAACCGAGACCTCGACACCGGCGCGGATTTGCAGCGCCACGTCCGACTCACGCGCAATCGAGCTTTCGGCGACGTTGATCAGCGACAGCACGGCGGCGGCGCGCGGTTTGGCGTATTTCAGCGCGGCCAGCGTGTCGGCGGTTTCGCCCGATTGGCTGACGAAAACCGCCAGTGTGCGGTCGGAAATCAGCGGATTCCGGTAGCGAAATTCGGAGGCAACGTCGATTTCGGCGGGCAGGCGGGCGTAGCGTTCAAACCAGTATTTCGCCACCAGCCCCGCGTAATAGGCCGTGCCGCAGGCAACGATAATGACCCGATCAATGTCTTTGAAATCAATGCCTTGCAGGTCGATTTGCGGCTGTCCGTCCGCCCCGGTATAGGCGCGCAGAACGTCGGCGATGACCACGGGCTGCTCGGCAATTTCCTTCATCATGAAGTGTTTGTGCCCGCCCTTTTCGATCCGCGCCGCGTCGAGCTGAACCCGCTTTTCCGGGCGTTGAACCGGCTGGTTCTGCGCATTGAAAACTTGCGCGCCCGCGCGGGTGATCACCGCCCAATCACCCTCTTCCAGATATGTGATCCGGTCGGTCATCGGCGCAAGGGCGATGGCGTCGGAGCCGATGAACATTTCGCCATCCCCATGCCCGATAGCCAGCGGCGAGCCTTGGCGCGCGGCAATCATCAGGTCCGGCTCATCGGCAAAAATAAAGGCCAGTGCGAAGGCGCCTTCGATCCGAGCGAGACATGCGGCGACCGCCTCTTTCGGCGACAGGCCGGCTTGCAATTCGGCCTCAACCAGCCGCACCACGGTTTCCGTGTCGGTGTCGCTTTCAAAGTTCACCCCTTGGGCGATCAGTTCTTCGCGCAGGGTTTTGAAGTTCTCAATGATGCCATTATGCACGACGGAAACCCGCGCGGCAGCGTGCGGATGGGCGTTTTCGACCGTGGCGGCGCCGTGTGTCGCCCAGCGGGTATGACCGATGCCCGTATGGCCGGGCAGGGGGTGATGCACCAGGGTGTCGGACAGGTTCACCAGTTTGCCAACCGCGCGGCGGCGATCCATGATCCCCTCCGGGTTGACCGTGGCAATGCCCGCGCTGTCATAGCCGCGATATTCCAGCCGACTGAGCGCCTCCACCAGCATCGGTGCGACCTCATGATTGCCCAGAATGCCTACAATTCCGCACATGCTTTTTCCCCTCTATCCGCCGCTTTCCCACGGGTCTCATGTTCGCTAAGTGAAAAAATCCTTGCACTTTTCGAACATTTTCCCCGGATTAAGTTGCTTTTTTCTTCTTTTGCTTTAACTTTTCGAACATTTGCGTCCAAAAGCCTTCCTTGATTTCCAGCTTGGCCCGCCCAATCGCCATCGCCCCGTCCGGCACGTCGCGCGTGACGACCGACCCGGTCGCGGTCATGGCACCTTTGCCGATCTTCACCGGGGCGACCAGCATGGTGTCCGAGCCGATAAAGCTGTCCGCGCCAATTTCCGTGTGGTGTTTCGACACGCCATCATAGTTGCAGGTCACGGTGCCCGCGCCGATATTGGCCCGCTCGCCGATGGTCGCATCGCCGATATAGGTCAGGTGATTCACCTTGGCGCCGGGACCGACCTGCGCGTTCTTTACCTCAACAAAATTGCCGACTTTCGCGCCTTCCGCCAGTTCCGCGCCCGGTCGCAACCGGGCATAGGGACCGACCTGCGCGTCGCGGCTGACATGGCAGTCCTCAAGGTGGCTGAAAGCGCGGATGCGGGCGCCGGTTTCCACCGTCACCCCCGGCCCAAACACCACATTCGGCTCGATAAACGCGTCGCGGCCGATATGGGTGTCGAGGCTGAAAAACACGCTCTCCGGCGCCTGCATCGTCACCCCGTTTTCCAGCGCCTCGGCCCGTTTGCGCGCCTGAAAAATCCCTTCCGCCTGCGCCAGTTCGGTGCGGCTGTTAACGCCCAAAGTTTCGGCCTCATCACAGGTCACAACCCGCGCTTTTTGCCCCTTGGAAACCGCGATGCCGACAATGTCCGTCAGGTAGTATTCCCCGGCCGCGTTGTCGTTATTTGTCGCGTCCAGCAGGTCAAAGAGGTTCTCGCAGGATGCGCAAATAACGCCGGAATTACAAAGTCTTATGGCGCGTTCGACGTCTGAGGCGTCTTTGTATTCCACGATCCGCGTGAGCGCGTTGCCCTCGACCACCAGACGCCCGTAACGCCCCGGATCCGCCGCCTCAAAGCCCAGCACCACCACGTCCGCACCGTCACGCCGCGCGTCTTGCATTCGGGCGAGGGTTTTGGGGCGGATGAAGGGGGTGTCGCCGTAAAGCACGATCGCATCGCCGTCGAACCCTGCGAGCGCGTCGCGGGCGGTCAGGACCGCGTGGCCGGTGCCCAGTTGTTCGCTCTGGGTCACGATCTCGGCGAAAGGGGCGTGGATCGCGGCGGAGGCTTCCACCTGCGCCGCCCCATGCCCCGCGACGATAATGGTTTTCGCGATGTCGATTTCCCCCGCGACCTGCAAGGCGTGCGCATATAACGGCGCGTTGGCCACTTCATGCAGGACTTTCGGCAGGTCCGATTTCATCCGCGTGCCCTTGCCCGCGGCCAGAACGATCAATGCAGTTGCCATAGAATGCCTCATTTCTGTTCACTCTTTTTTAACTCGGGGGGGCTAGGCTGCAAGGGAAATGCGATTCGATGCGGAAAGGAGCGGGAATGAGGATGTGATTTAGAATGATGTAAGCGTGGTTTAGAATAAGGGGCGACGTGTTCATTGCTTGGCAGCATGGGCTTTGCGGGCGTAGCCAATGAGTTCCTGCACGAGCTGGGGCGGAATTTCGCGTGCGGGCGGTGCCATTAGAAGACGGCCGAACAGGGCGCGGTATTCGTCTTCTGCCATCAGCGCCTGAAAGCGGGCCTTGCGCCACGCGACGGCTTCGGCGTGCAATCGGGCCAGCTCGGGATCGGCGTGGTAGCGCGCGAGGTGCGGTGCGGCGAGCGGTGCGGCGGCGCGGATGCTGGTGTCCTGGGCCTGACACCAGTTGCGTTCCGTCCAGTAGTCCAGGCCAATCGGCGGGCTTTCGCGGTTGACCCGCCCCCGGTCGCGTTTAACCACGAAACTTTCCATCGCGCCTAGGGCGTAATGGTTAAGCTGGGCGATCTGGTAATTGTCCTGCCCGAACGGGGAAAAGATCCGGTCGCGGCGGTATTGGGACGGCAATGCGCGGCCGGAGCCGTCAAACCAACGGGTGCGATCCGCTTTATCCGCGACGGGCGCGCGGGGGCGATGCACGCCGAGTTTTTTATACGCGCCATTATTGCGCCAAAGGGTTTTGAACATGGCCGCGCGCCAGGGCCAGTTCAGTTTGGCAGGGGCGGCGCGGGTGAAGGTTTCGGTGATCGGGCGGTCTTGAAATCGGACCACGCCCGCATTGCCAAACAGCCGCCAGGTCAGCGGAATCGCATCTGCTTCGGGCAGGGCGTCAAACAGTGCGTATACGGTGTGGTCGCCCGCGTGGATGTTGACAAATTCGTCCACGTCCAGCGTCATGAGCCAATCGGCGCTGCGCACAAGCTCATGCCGATCCGCGCGCTTGAATGCCGTCCATTGCACGCCGCTTTCGTGATAGGGGCCGGGATTTGGTAGATGGGTGAGCTCCCCCATCGCGTCGAGCCGGTCCAGCATCGCGTCGGTTCCATCGGTGCAATCGTTGGAAAACACGAGAAAATCGGTGAAGCCGACGCCTTTGTGATGCGCGAGCCATTCCAGCAGGAAAGCCCCTTCGTTTTTCATGCTGGTTACCGCAACAATACGCATATTTCCTCGGGTCGGTTCACTGAAAATTAAGATTTGGCGTGTAAAACTTGTGGCAGGTTGTGTGCGATGGGTCAACGCGGCGTGGCAACGAAAGGCGGATAGGGCACGAGGTCGGAATGTGGAGCTGAACAGATACTGGAAGTGGCGAGCAACAGATAGGGAAGGAGGCGGCGGATCTGGCGAAATACGGCGTTTGATTATGGCGAAGATAAAGATGGCAATAAAGGCGGAGAAGATGTGTTTTGCGTTGGTTGACAGTGCGTGGGCGGGGCGATAGGTGAACGTCGATGCAAATATCAGAATATGTTTTCACTCAAGCGGGATAGCTGATGCGCCCGCCTGAGCGAGGACCGGAAGGGAAACAAATGCAATTGGATTGGAAAATCGGAGGGGTCGCGCTCGGTTTCGTGTTCTTCCTCGCCGTGCTTTTGGTCAAACCCATTGGGGTTTCGACCCAATTCGTCATCTTTGACGGTATCGTGGCCGACATGGTTAACCCGGAATTGGTGACTCAGACTGAGGAGGGCGGTTATACCTCGACCAACGCCTATCTCGCAAAATCGAACGGCAAATATGCCAAGAATATCGCCAACCCGCTGAATTATTCCTTCGTCTTTGTCATCGCCATGATGATCGGGGCGGGGGTGTCCGGCTTCCTGCGTGGCGGCAATGAGGACAACAAAGTGCCCGCGCATTGGGCCGCCAATTTTGGAGACAGCCCGGCCAAGCGCTACGCTGCGGCTTTCATCGGTGGTTTCATCGTGCTGTATGGCGCGCGACTGGCGGGCGGCTGCACCTCGGGCCACATGATGTCCGGCATGATGCAGACCTCGATTTCCGGCTACCTTTTCGCCCTCGGTGCCTTTGGCGCGGCGGTTCCGGTTGCCCTGATGCTGTTCAAAAAGGAGGGGTAAGCCATGAAAATTATCCTCGCATTGCTTATCGGTGGCCTGTTTGGCGCGGTTCTGGACCGTATCGGCGCCACCAATCCCTCGGTAATGAGCCGCATGATGAGCCTTCGCGCATTGGGCATCATGAAAACCATCCTTCTGGCCATCGGTGTCGGTTCGGTGCTGATGTTCGCCGGGCAGATGGTGGGCCTTGTGGATGTCGGTCATATGTCGGTGAAAACGGCTTATATTGGCGTGTTTGTCGGCGGGCTGCTGCTGGGCCTCGGCTGGGCGGTTTCCGGCTTCTGCCCCGGCACCGGGCTGACCGCTGCCGCAACCGGCCGCCGCGACGCTTTGTTTTTCATCGCCGGTGGCCTGCTGGGCGCGGCGGCTTATATGGTGACGTATCCGTCGATCAAAGCCACGGGCCTGCTGGACGGCATTCTGGGCGGCAAAGTCACGCTCGGCACCGTGCCGGGGCAGGAGAAATTCCCCGGCCTGACCGATCTGCCGGGCGACGTTCTGGGTATTGTTCTGGGCGTGGTTTTCATTCTCGTGGCCTTTGTTTTGCCGGAGCGCCCGCGCGAGAAGTGAAGCAGATTCCATGAACAACTGTGGATGAACAGCTATTAACGACCGCCGGAAGCAAGCTGGCGGTCGTTTTCGTTAAAATTCTCCCGATTGCCAAATAAATGGTTCTCAGAATGCGCAAACGGTGCTTAACTGGCGTCGGTAATCGTGTTTTCAGGGGAAACCGGTTTGGTGTGTTGTAAGCCGGTTGTTCCGTTCAACCGCCCGCCCGGGAGCAATCGCTTTCAGGGCCAACAATGTGAAAGAATGCTGCGCGGGGTCTCGGGGAAGCGCGGCGATCGGAGGTCTCGAATGATCAAACAAACCCTTGCTGCTCTCGCCATGTCTGTTGCCGCGCTGCCCGCGATGGCGGAGGGCTGGTCCATTAACCATCTCGAAACCATGGGGTCTTCTGAAGCGTGTATGAAGAAAGCGCGTTCGGTTCTGAACCGCTATATGTTCGCCCATGGCGGCGGCTCCACCGGCGCCGACACCTGGTCGCTGTATGGCTATGATCTGGAGCCGGGGATGCAGGATGTGGTCATCATGTGTCCGTATGAAGGGGATATGAGCTTTGCCATTGTCGTGGTGCAGTCGGAAAGCGACAGCGATACGCGTAGCTTGGTGTCGCAAAGGTTGGTGGATTACTGGGACGAGCTGTAACTGCGAACAGACAGAGCGCGCCCCGGTTTTCCGGGGCGTTTTCAGACCGGCTTGCGGGCCACGAAGTCGATCAGCGCACAGATGCCGGAATGGCGGGCGCCGGAATGCTGCTCCGCCCGGTATTCGCGCGCATGTTCCACCTTCCAGCCGGGCAGAAAACCGCGCAGCTTTTCGGTCGTGTACATATTGCCCGGATCGGACGGCCCGCCGGTGCCCAGTTCAACCTGATCCGGCGTGAAGCCGTGTAAAACCAGCCGTCCGCCGGGGTGTACCGCACGGGCAAAGTCTGCAAAAACGGCGGCTTGCTGTGCCTGTGGCGTGAACTGGATGAACACGCCCAGAACCGTATCAAAGCGACGCGACCAATCCCAGCTTTTGAGCGTCGAGACATGGCACTCCACCGAAACCCCGGCTTCCGCCGCCAGCTTTTGCGCCTTTTTTACCGCCGATGGCGACAGGTCAAAAGCCGTCACCGTCACCCCCGCGCGCGCCAGATGCACCGAATTGCGCCCTTCGCCATCGGCAATGCACAACACCCGGTCCCCCGGCGCAAACAGGTCCATGTTGTCGGCGACGAACGGGGCGGGGTCGCGGCCGAAAACATATTCCGGCGTGGCATAACTCTCTTCCCACATGGCATCCTCCTGCGCCCGCCCATATCCAGGGCATAAAAAACCCCGCCGAAGCGGGGCTTTATCGGTATGGGCGTACCCTTACTTGGCCAGCGGCCCGATCATCATGATCATCTGCCGGCCTTCCATTTTCGGCATGTTCTCGACCTTGCCGATTTCCTTGGTGTCCTCGGCCACGCGCAAGAGCAGCTCCCGGCCCAGATTCTGGTGCGCCATCTCGCGGCCCCGGAAGCGCAACGTGACTTTCACCTTGTCGCCTTTTTCCAGGAATTTCACCACATTGCGCATCTTGACATCGTAATCATGCGTGTCGGTGTTGGGGCGGAATTTGACCTCTTTGATCTCGATGGTCTTCTGCTTTTTGCGCGCCTCGCTCTCCCGTTTCTGCTGTTCATATTTGAACTTGCCGAAATCCATGATCTTGCAGACCGGCGGGTTGGCGTTTGGTGAAATTTCCACCAGATCCAGCTCGGCTTCTGCGGCCAGCGCGCGCGCCTTATCGGGGCTGACGACGCCGACATTCTCCCCATCGGCACCGATCAGGCGCACTTCCGGGCAGCGGATTTTTTCGTTCACACGGGGGCCGGTATCGCGCACCGGCGGGGCGTTATGGGGTCTGCGGGCTATGGTCGCAATCCTTCTGAAGTTGGTTTTAGCGAAACCTAAGCCGCGCGCGCCGGGCATTCAAGCCAAATTCTGCCGATCCGGGCGCCCACAGGCGGCGAAGCCCTGCCAATGTTGCATGGAAGTCGATTTTTCCCCTTGAGGTCAGGCGGATAACCGGGTTTTTGGGGGCGAAGCCCGGCGGGGGACGTGCGGGCAGGCGCTGAATGGCGCGGAAAGGAACGACATGCGGAATCTTATTATTGTTGTGGTGGTTGTGGTCGCGGCGGCGGCGGCGTGGTTTTTCTGGGGCTCTTCCAGTGCGGATGAGGCCATGACGAAAGCCACCGGCGCGGCGGAAAGCGTGACCGGCAAGGCCACCGGCGCGCTGGAATCGGCGGCGGGTGCGGTCAAGGACACGGCGGGCAACGCAGCGACCGGCGCGGCCGACGCGGCTAAGGATGCGGCGGCGGCGGCAAGCGAAGCAGCTACTGGTGCGGTAGACGCGGCGAAAGACGCGGCTGCGGCGGCAAGCGAAGCGGCCACTGGGGCTGTGGACGCGGCGAAAGACGCAGCTGCCGGCGCTGTAGACGCAGCCAAGGACGCGGCTGCGGCGGCAGGTGAAGCGGCCACTGGGGCTGTGGATGCGGCCAAGGATATGGCTGGTGAAGCCGCGAATGCGGCAACGGAAGCGGCCACTGGCGCAATGAACGCGGCAGGTGAAGCGGCCAACGCGGCGACGGAAGCGGCCACTGGGGCTGTGGATGCAGCGAAGGATATGGCTGGTGAAGCTGCGAATGCGGCGACCGAAGCGGCAACTGGCGCGATGAATGCGGCAGGCGAAGCGGCCAACGCGGCGACGGAAGCCGCTACTGGGGCTGTGGACGCGGCCAAGGATATGGCCAGCGAAGCCGCCAATGCGGCGACGGAAGCGGCCACTGGCGCGGCTGATGCGGCCAAAGATGCGGCCAATGCGGCCACGGGCATGACCGCGGGTGCGGGCAACGCTGTCCTGACCGAGGGCGCGGTCTCCGCGGCGGGCGGCATGGATGCGCTGAAGTCGCTGTTGTCGCCGGAAGGCTTTGATGCGAGCAAGCTGACCGAGGTGATTCAGGCTTCCGGTCTCGGCGACATGCAGAAAACCGCTCTGACGACGGTCTTGAAACAGGCCACCGACAACCCGGAATATGTGAATGCCGCGATCAGTTCGCTGAAAGCCGCACTCGGTCTCTGATCCGGGCGTCAGAAGGATAGAAAGATCAACGGGGGCGGCGCGGCGGCCCCCGTTTTCATTGGGGGAAACGGTTTCGGAGCGGCGGGTTTTGGCTTAAACTGACGCAAAACGGAGTGGGAGTGTTATGTCGATTTTGTCAGGATTCCGCGTTGCCGGGGTGTTTTTACTGCTTTCGGGCGGGGCGGTTTTGGCGCAGGAAGAGGGCGCGGCGGGAAAGGTCGGGGCGGGCAAGAAGCCTGAAATCTCCGGGCAATTCGCGCCGGTAGCGGGGCCGGAAGAGGCTGCGGAAGGCGCTCCCGAGGCCAGGCCGGAATCGGCAGGCGACGCGATTTCCGAGGCAGGCGCGAAAATCGCGTCCTGTGATGCGGCGGCTTCCAACCCGGACGATCCGGCTTTTGCAGGGCAGGTGGCGCAGATCCCACCGGCGCAGGCCCGTGCGGCGATGGCGTTGTGCCGCATGGCGTTGCAGGCTGACCCGACCCTTGCGCGCGCAAGTTATCAATATGGCCGCGCGGCGTTGGTTGCCGGGGAAACGCGGGACGGCATTGCGCATCTGACCCGCGCCGCTGAAGCCGGATATGTCATCGCGGCATATGATCTTGCCGAGCATCTGCGGTACGCGTCTGACCCGCAGGACTGGGCCGCGGCGATGCCGTGGTACGAACGCGCGGCGGAGGGGGGCTTTGCCCTTGCGCTCAATGCTTTGGGCATGGCGTTTGAGCATGGCTATGGCGGCGTGACGCCAGATACCACGCGCGCGGCAGAGCTGTACGAGGCGGCCTATGAGGGCGGCTTGTTGCTCGGCGGCACCAATCTGGGCTGGTTGCTGGCCAATGGCGATGGGGTTGATCTGGACGAACGCCGCGCGGTCGCGCTGTTTTTGGAGGCGGCAGAAGGCGGGGTGCCGCTGGGCATGACGGATTATGGTTATGCGTTGGCGAATGGCATCGGTATGGCGCAGGATTATGTGGAGGCGGCGGTGTGGTTCCGGGCGGCGGCCAATCTGGGCGAGAGTGACGCCATGTTGCAGCTCGGGGTGCTGTATCTATATGGCTACGGGGTCAAGCGTAACCCGGAAACGGCGCTCGAATGGTATCGCAAGGCGCAGGATCTGGGCGCGCCGGATGCACTGTCCTATATCGGTGAAGTATATGAAAAGGTTGAGGAATATTACAATCCGGGCAATGCGGCATGGCAATATGTCCGGGCGTTGAAATCCGGGGATCGATGGCCGCTGGAGCGGGGGCGCAGTTCCTGGGACCGGCAAACCGCGATTGAACTGCAACGCATCCTGCGCGACGTCGGATTGTATTTCGGCCCGATGGATGGGGATATCGGCACCGGCACCCGAGCGGCGATGGAGAAAGTGATCGCGGGCGGGTAAATGCGGAGCCCGCGGCGGGCCTTTGGCATTAAGGTTAACGCGTTAACCTTAATGAGTGTTAGCCCGTTAATGTTAATGAATCCTGACGCGTTAACCTTAATGAATCTTAACGCGTAACTTTAATGAATCTTAACGTGTTAATCTTAATGAAGATAAACGCATTAACCTTAACGGTAGTCGTTAACCTTAATGAATTAACTATTAGAGCAGAAATCGCCAAATCGGAATCAAGATTCCTTGCCTCCGGGTCAGCATCCTACTGATTTCGAACGCGAATTTTAATTCTTGATGTTGCAGATTATAGCGATTTCGCCCTTGCCTTAGAATATTAACCTTAACGCGCTAACCTAATTTCATTAACCTTAACGCATTAACCCTAACGCATTAACCTTAGCGCATTAACCTTAACGGCGCGCCCTACCGCGTCCGCTTCCAGAGCAGGTAGAGGATCACCGTGTTGAAGACCAATGCGGTGACCAGCGTGGGCAGTAAGGCCGTCTGGCCGGTATCGCCCCAGGCGAGCAGGCTGAAGAGTAGTTTGATTGCGCCGCCAAGGTTGGCCACGACCAGCCCCCAAAGCAGGCTGCGCCGCCAAAAGGCGGTTGCCAGAGCGGTGAGAAACGCGACCACAAGCGCCACAAAGCCCCAAAGCTGCAACGCAGACATCGACGCCAGCAATTCGCGTTCTGCAGACAGAAATTCGATGACGAAATCCTTGGGGACCTGTGGCGCGGGAAATACCACCGCGCTGATCGGGAAAAACAGCGCCAGCAAGACCGTCAGGAACAATTTCCGGTGCCAGGCGGCCATGCAAAACGCGATCAGAATGAGAGGCCGAATATACCAGCTCCATTCGTTATGATGACGTGCCCAAGCCCAATCGGCCCATCCTACCCAGTCCATGACGCGTCCCCCGTGTTGCGTTGGGGCTCAGATAGCAGAAGAGGGGGGAAAGGCATAGAGTTTTCGGCAGGCGCGGCCTTTGCTTCTTTGTTAACCGAACGTCCCTGCGCACAACGCGCCCCCTCTGACTGCCGCCCCTCTTTCGCCCGCGCCCTTGATGGCGCCTGACAAGTTTGCCCCCCGCGCCATCACAGGAGCGCGGTTGACAGGATGGGGAAGCGGCTGAGCAGGAGTAGCGTTACCGTCACCGCCAGCAGGAACGGCCAGAGCGAGCGCAATATCCGGCCCGGCGCAACGCCACTCATGGAAGACGCGATATACAGCCCGACCCCCACGGGTGGGGTCAGCAGGCCCAAAACAAGGTTCAGACAAATCACCACGCCGAACTGGTAGGGGCTGATATCGTAATTGCCCATGGCGATGGGCAGCAGGATCGGGGTGATCAGGATCACCGCCGCAATCCCGTCGATCAGCATGCCGACAAACAGCAGGATGAGGTTGACGATCAGTAGGAAAACAAACGGGTCTTCGGTCACGGAAACGATGAAAGCCGCCAGTTTCTGCGGCAGGGCTTCGTAAATGATGACCCAGCCAAACACATTTGCCGCCGCAATCATGAAGAGGATGGCCGAAGAATTGATCGCGGTGCGCACCAGCATCTGAAACAGGGCGCCCGGCTTCAGCTCCTTATAGATCAGCCAGCCGATCAGAAAGGCGACCAGCGAGGCGATGGCGGCGGATTCCGTGGGCGTGGCAATGCCGAACAGGATGCCGCCGATAATGGCCAGCGGGATCAGCGCGGCGGGCAGGCAACTGATCAGAGCCCGGATGGCCTCTTTGCGGGTATACCAACGGCCCTTGGGAAAGCCCTGCACCATGCCAATGACGGCAATCACAACGGCAAACCCGACCGCCAGCATGAGACCGGGCACAATCCCCGCCAGAAACATATGCCCGATCGGCACCTGCGCCAGCACCCCGAAAATGACAAACATCATCGAAGGCGGAATAACCGGGGCCAGCAGACCCCCGGCGGCGGTTGTGGCGGCGGAAAAGCCGGGATCGTAGCCCTCTTTGGTCATTTCCGGCGTCATCGCGCGGGCCATGACGGCAATCTGGGCGGTGGCAGAGCCGATGATTGCGGCCATGAACATATTGGCCAGCAGGTTGATATAGGCCAGCCCGCCGCGAAACCCGCCGACGAACACGCGGGCGGCATTGATCAGGCGGCGCGTCATGCCGCCCTCATTCATCATCTCCCCCGTCAGCATGAAGAGCGGGATCGCCAGCAGGCCGTAATTCTCCAGCCCGGCAAACATCTTCTGCGCAAAACTGTCGAACAGGATGGTGTTGCCGCTCTCCCAGATATACCAGATCGCGGTCAGGATCAGAACGAACGCAACCGGCAGGGCACAGAGCAGACCGGCCAGAAATACCACAGGGGTCATGCGGGAACCTTTCGCGGTTGCGGGCCGTGGATCACATTCGTTACGGAATGCAGCGTCAGGCCAAAGGCAAACAGCCACAGAACAAGCCAGACCCAGACCTTGGGAAGCCCCAGCGTGCTGGTGGGTTCGGCATAGATGAAATTGAAGGTGGCGCCCTGAAAGGCGGCGACATCAAAGCCGTGGCGCGCAAGTTCCAGCGGATTGAACCAGCGCCAGCAGAACCAGAGCAGAAACAGGGAAATCACCAGCAGCGTCAGGTCTACGAGCTTCGCGACCACACTGGCGGCGCGTCGGGATAACGCGCTGGTCAGCACGGTGATGGTGACCGCATTGCCGTAGTGAACCGAGGCGGAAGCGCCGAGAAAGGTCATCCAGACCATGGCGTAAATCGCCAGTTCATCGACCCAGTAAAGCGCCGCGCCGAGGCTGCGGGTCACGACATTCAACAAGATCAACGCCGTAATGGCCGCCGCCAGCACGGCAGCCGCCCGAATTTCCATCTTTGCCCAGAAGGACGATACAGATACCAGCATGGGGTCTCCGCAGGAGGGTGGGAAGGGCGCAGCACCTCTGCGCCCTTCTGTTTGACTTTACTCTGCGGTCTCGGCAGCAACCGCGCGCAGGCTGTCCAGCGCCGACGACTTCTCCGCCCAGATCGTGTTCCACTTCTCAATCGCGTCGCCAAAGAAGGACGCATCAACCTTGGTATAGGTCCGCCCCGTGCCCGCGATTTCATCCAGCCACGGCTGTTCGCGCGCGATATAGCTGTCGATGGTGCTGTCGACATGCTTGGCCATCAACTCGCCGATCATGGCGCGATCTTCTGCCGACAGCCCGGCCCAGACGCGGGCCGAGACCAGCCCGACCATCGGGAACATCATGTGATCGGACTGCACGATGGTGTCCGCGTGTTCATAGTATTTCAGCACCCAGATCAGTTCGGCATCCATGTCAATCGCATCCACCTGCCCATTGGCCAGCGCATCATAGACGGCGGGCAGCGGCATCGGGGTCGGTGCTGCGCCGAGGGCGTTGTAGAAATCCAGAATGGGCTCGAAGGGGGTGATGCGCAGTTTCAGACCCGACAGGTCGTCGGCGCTTTTCACCTCGCCGCGCGCCACGATCTGCCGCAGGCCGGCCATGCCGTAGCCCGTGCCAACAACCCCAACCTTGGCGGGCAGAGTGCTGAGCATCGCCTGTGCATCTTCATGGCGCAGAATACGGCCCGCATGGGCAATGTTCTTGGCCAGATAGGGGGCATAAAACGCGCCGAAATCCGGGGCGCGGTTGGAGACTTCGGCGACGGTCATGAAGGCCATGTCCAGCGCGCCGGTCTGCAATTGCTGCAACATTTCCGCCTCATTGCCAAGCTGGCGGGCCGGGAAGACCGTTACCGTATGTGCCCCGTCGCTGGCCGTTTTCAGCTCTTCGCCAAACGCTTCCGCCGCCTTGGTCCAGATATGCGGCGGCGGCGTGATCAGGCCCAGACGGAAATCATTGGCTTGTGCAGGCAGCGCAAAAGTCGCGGTGATTGCCGCAAAGGCCAGACCTGTTGAAAAGTGTTTCATGGTGTTTCTTCTCCCTGTTATAGTTGCACCCAGCCCGCGGGCGGTTTGCCCTTGCCGGGATGTACCGCGCCGCAATGCGGGCAGGTCCGCGCTTCGATATTGGCATGAAACGCGTCATAAATCCTGGGTAATTCGCTGACGATGCCCTCCGGCCCGTCAAGGGTGACTTCCACGCGGTGCAGCAACCGTTCGCATTCGAAGCAATACCACTCGAACCCCTCTTTCATGCCCGGCTGACGCGGCGCCTCAACCACGATGCCGATGGAGCCTTCCTGCGGGCGCTGCGGCGCGTGGCGCACATGCGGCGGCAGCATGAAAACCTCGCCTTCGCGCACCGGCACATCGTAAATCTTGCCGCCATCGGCAATTTTCAGCATCATGTCGCCCTTTTGCTGAAAGAACCACTCCTCCACCGGATCGTCGTGAAAATCGCAGCGCGTATTGGGGCCGCCGACCACCATGACGATCATCCCGTCCCCGTCTTTGTGCAGCAATTGATTGCCCACCGGCGGGCGCAGCTTGTCCGCATTGTCCTCGACAAACTTTTGGAAATTAAAGGGTTTCAAAGTCGGATGGGCGGTCATAACGATGTCCTCTCGCATCTGGGTTTCGATCAGCCTAGGAAATGGCTGATGAAAAGAATACGGATAAAAATTGATCCAGCTATCGGTATTTCGAATAGCTGGGGTTAGAACAGAAACAAAATTGCGGTGCCGGAAAGGGCGAGTATCAGGGCGGGCAGGAGCCGGGCGGGGGCGATCCGTTCCGGGGCGCCCAAAAGCACCGCGAAGCCCAGCGCGAACAGCACATCCAGCGCGCCCAGCACCGCCACGACGGCCACGCTGGCGGTTTTGAGGGCGAAAAACTGCATCACCTGCCCGAAGCCCAGCGCCAGCGCCGTGAGCCAGTGCCAGCCGCCCCGGTCCACCACCAGCGCGCTGAGCGCCCGCACCCGGTCCCGCCGCAACAGCGCCGCGCAGGGAAACCAGACGCAGCCGACAAGCGCGCCGATCAGGGCGCCGAGGCCCGGATCGGGGAGGTGTTCGAGCCCCATGCCGCGCAACGAGTAGGCCAGCGCATAGGCGGCTGCGGATCCGACCCCGAGCAGCACCCCGCCCCGTGAAAGCGCCATCGGCCGGGCCAGATAGACCACCACCCCGGCGAGGATCATCGCCCCGCCCATAAGTTCCGTCCGGCCCGGCACCTCCCGCAACAGCAGCCAGCCAAAGGCCAGCGCGAAAAACGGCGTCAACCGCCGCAACAACCCGGCGGTGACAGCGCCCAGCGCTTCCGTGGCGCGATAGAGCGTGACCCGGCCCAGAACGGTCGAAAAAACCCCGGCGGCGAGGAAGGCCAGCACGGCCAGCCAAAGCTCACCCGGCGCAACGGACGGGACCGGGGTCGGCCCGCTGCCGAGCCAGATCAGGCCCGCAATGACCGCCGTCACCACGCAGGAAAGGTAAACCCCATTATCCCCGCGCGCAGATGCCTTGCCCTTGGCAATCGACACCCCGGCCAGCCCATAGGCCAGCGCCGCCGCCAGCGCCCAGCTTTCCCCGGAAAGCAGCAAGGCCTAGAGCTTCAGGCCGCAGGCGTCGAACGCCGCGCGGGTCGCCGCCTTTTCGGCCTCGGTCAATTCCAGCATCGGATGGCGAACCCGACCGCCCACCTGCCCGAGCAGTTCCTGCCAGTATTTGCCATGCGCGGTCGGTTTGCCGCCGGGCTTGGTCTCGCGGATCGCCGCGCGCACCGGCTCCAGACTGTCGCGCACCCGGCGGGCCTCGGAAAACTTACCAGCAAAGGCCAGTTCGGTATATTCGTTCATCCGCTGGTCGGCTTTTGACTGCAACTGATAGGGCGGCGACGAACACAGGTAGAGCTGCCAGCCCAGTTCCTCGATATTGTCCAGCCAGTCGTCCTCCGCCGAGGTCGAGACCAGAATTTTATCCCCCACCATCCGGGTCAGCTTGGCATACATCTCCCGCGGCACGGAATATTTGATGCCCATGATATTGGGCAATTCCGCGATGCGGGCGCAGGTTTCCGGCTCCATCAGATACCCGCTGTCGGGGTGGCTCCACATGGCAATGCCGATATCCAGACGGTCACAGATATATTTGTAATAATTATACAGCACCTCATCGCGGTCATGGCAGAAACTCAGCATCGGGGCATGCACCACCACATAATCCGCGCCGCATTCCTGCGCATGGCGGCCAAGCTCCAGCACCGTATCGACGTTCTGATCCGAGATCGACATGATCGTCCCGGCTTTCCCGGCGCATTCCTCTGCCGCCACGCTCATATTGCGCTTGCGCTCCTCCAGCGACATGGCCCAGAACTCGCCCTGTTTGCCCGCGATGAACAGCCCCTGAATGTTCAGATCGTCGATCCAGTGCCGTATATTGCGCCGCAACCCGGCCTCGTTGAAGGACAGATCGTCGTTGAACGGGTTCAGCGCCGCCGCCCATATCCCGCGCATGGTTTCGCGCGCATAGGCTTTGGCTTCGTGCTTTTCATACTGCATGGACCGACCTTTCCCTAAATGGCTGCATCTTTGAACCCGTTAGACCCGCTCCCCCCCGCAGGATGCCAGCGGGGAAGGGTGAAATGGCTATCCAAAATTTTGATACCAAAATCCTGCCACTTCCATATAGTGAATGCCGAAAACGGAGTTTTCAATGAAATTCGGAGTGATCGGAAACGGGGCCATTGCCCGCTATGTCGAGGCGCATCTTGGCGCGCCGGAGGTCCGGCTGCTGCGCCGTCCGCCGGCGGATGGAGGGCCGTGGGTGGCGCAGGTGGATGAGATTGCGCCGGATGTGGAGTTGATGGTGGATTGCGCGGGCCACGGCGCGCTGGCGCAGCACGGGCCGCAGATCCTGCGCCGGGGCATCCCGCTGGTGACGGTTTCCATCGGCGCCCTTGCGGATGAAGACCTGCACCAGCGTCTGACGCAGGCGGCACAGGCGGGCAAGACGCAACTGCATCTCGCCTCCGGGGCGATCGGGGCGCTGGATTGCTTGCGGGCGGCGCGGGTCGGCACGCTGCAATCGGTCGAATATTCGGGCCGCAAACCGCCCGCTGGATGGCGCGGCTCCCCGGCGGAGGAGCGGCTGGATCTGGATCACCTGACCGCGCCCGAGGCGCATTTTTCCGGCACGGCCCGAGAGGCATCGTTGCGCTATCCGAAGAATGCCAATGTGGCCGCCGCCGTTGCGCTGGCCGGGATCGGCTTTGACCGGACCCGCGTGACGCTGATCGCGGACCCGACCGTCACCGCCAATATCCATGAAGTGCGCGCCAGCGGCAGTTTCGGCGCTTTCTCCTTTCGCATTGAGGGGCGCGCCCTGCCGGACAACCCCAAAAGCTCGGCCCTCGCCGCGATGAGCGCCGTTGCCGCCGCCAGACGCCTGAGCGCCCCGATCACAGGATAGGACAGCGATGACCGCAGGACATATGAAGATCGTCGACCGGGCGCTGACCCGCCTCAAATTGCGGCAGTTGCGCCTGCTGGTCGCGGTCGGGGAACAGGGCAGCATTCAGGGCGCGGCGCGCGATCTGGGGATTTCACAGCCTGCGGCCACGAAGATGATTCAGGACCTTGAGATTGATTTCGAGGTCAAGCTGTTCGACCGCACCAATCGCGGCGTGATCCCGACCGTCTATGGCGAAACCCTGATCCGGCATGGCAAACTGATCTTCGCGCAAGTGTCGAATGCGGCGCAGGAGCTGGACGATCTGAACGAAGGCAATGCCGGGCGCGTGGTGGTCGGGATGCTGCTCACCGGCGCCACCGCCCTGTTGCCCAAGGCGATGGAATTGCTGCTGGATGAGCGGCCCAACGTGGCCATTCGGCTGGTCGAAGGCACCAATGATGTGCTGATGCCGGGCCTGATTTCCGGCGAGATTGATCTTGTCGTCGGACGCCTGCCGAGCCACCGCTACCGCACCAAGACCACGCAGGAAAAGCTCTATGACGAGCAGATCGTCGCCATTGTCGGGCCGCAGCACCCGCTGAGCGCGGCGCCCTCGGTGGAGTTGAGCGACCTGACGCAATATGCGTGGATCCTGCCGCCGGTGGAAACCACCCTGCGCCGACAGATCGACCAGTTCTTCCTGAAGAACGGGCCGTTTTTGCCGAAATCCATCGTGGAATCCGTGTCCTATCTGGCCAACCGTTCCCTGCTGCGCTCGCGCAATTACATCTGCATCATGCCCGCCCCCGTGGCGGCGCTCGATCTCGATCAGGAGGTTTTGTCCAAGATCGCCTGGGACGTGCCGTTCGGCGCAACGCCGGTCGGGGTGTCGCACCGGGGCGCGGACAGCCTCTCCCCGGCCAGCGCCGCTTTTCTCGATGTGCTGCGGCGGGTGGTGCGGGCGCCGAATTGATATTCGCTTTGCCTATATCCATATCAGCCCATATTTGTTGAAGTAATGGCGGGGGCCATGAAACAGTGGCGCAAAGCTTCCAGCATCGCGAGGATGACATGCGGCCCTATCCCGAGATCGGCCTTTTTATCAACGGAACCTGGCGCCAGACGCCGGAGGACATGCCGGTGGTCAATCCCGCCACCGAAGAAGAGATCGGCCGGGTGCCCCGCGCGCGCCGGAGCGACTTGCAGGATGCGTTGGAGGCCGCGGAAGCGGGGTTGAAAATCTGGAGCCGCACCGCGCCGCGCGAGCGCGCCGATACGATCCTGCGGGCGGCGGCGATCCTGCGGCACCGGCAGGAAGAGATCGCACAGGCCATCACCGCCGAACATGGCAAACCGCTGGCGCAGGCGCGTCTGGAGGTTATTCGCGGGGCGGAGTTTTTCGAATGGGACGCGGGCGAAGCGATGCGCCTCTATGGGCGAGTCATTCCGGCGGCGCGGGGCTCGAAACTCTCCGTGCATCACCAGCCTGTCGGCGTGGTCGCCGCCTTTTCGCCGTGGAATTTTCCAATGAGCCAGCCCGCCCGCAAAGTGGCCGGGGCGCTGGCTTCCGGCTGTTCCATCATCCTGAAAGCCGCCGAGGAAACCCCCGCCGGGGCGGTGCATATCGTGCGCGCTTTCGAGGAGGCGGGCCTGCCGCCGGGGGTGCTGAACCTTGTTTTCGGGGTGCCGTCCGAGATTTCCGATTTTCTGATCCCGCAGCCTTCCGTCCGGTTGGTCGCCCTGACCGGCTCGACCGAGGTTGGCCGCCACCTGACCGCGCTCGCCGCCCGGCACGATACCCGCGCGCTGATGGAGCTTGGCGGGCACGCGCCGGTGATCGTCTGCGAAGATACCGAGGTCGAAAAAGCCGCCATCAGCGGCGCCGTCCGCAAAATGCGCAATGCCGGGCAAGTCTGCACTTCACCGACGCGGTTTTTTGTGCATGAAAGCCTGTTCGACCGTTTCGCCGAGACCTTTATTGCGCGGGCCGCCGCGACCATCGTGGGCAATGGCGCCGAGGAGGGTGTCGAAATGGGCCCGACCGCCCATGCCCGCCGCCTGCCGGTTTTATCCGCGCTGGTAGAGGACGCGGTCGCCAACGGGGCGAAGCTGCGTCTGGGGGGGGCGCGTCTTGGGGAGGTGGGCTATTTCTTTCAGCCGACCGTGCTGACCCATGTGCCGCCAGAGGCGCGTATCCTGCAGGAAGAACCCTTCGGCCCGATTGCCATCCTGAACCCCGTGACCTCGCTGGACGACGCCATTCGTCAGGCCAATTCGGTGCCGTATGGTCTGGCGGGATATGCCTTCACCAACCGCGCGGATTATATCGACCGGCTGATGGATGAGGTGGAAGTCGGCAACCTGTCGATCAACACGCTGGAAGCCTCCCTGCCGGAAACGCCCTTTGGCGGGGTCAAGGCCAGCGGCTACGGACGCGAGGGCGGCGCCGAGGGGCTCGACAATTACGTCACCGTCAAGAACGTGTGGCATTCGGCGGAAATTGTGTAGGGATATGGCCCGCAGAAGGCGCGTTGCTTACATTCCTTTGAACAGGCGGGGCCGGGCGTTGAAGACGTGTTGCACAAGAAGGTGGCCAGCGATCGCGATGAACACGTGGATCGCGCCCGAGAGCCACTCCCCGTACCACAGTCGGATCGCGCCGATGCACAGGGTCAACGGCAGGATCAATCCCGCAAGCAGCCACAGCACAGTGAGAAATGCATAATATGCGACGATCTTGAGGCGGTGTTTCACGGCATTCTCCCTTTCGCCCTCATCGACGCCCGTTCCGCAGCACGAACAGCGGCGCCAGCGTCATCCAGATGCGTATGCCGGTTCACAACATGGAGCCTCCGTCATGGGTAACGCTACGGTAGCCCATTTGCGCGAACGGGTCCATGATTGCATTTGAGGCAGGATGGCGCGAGGAGGCCGACGGAAATGTTTGAGCAATGGGGGGGCCTGCGCGATGTGCTGATTTTAGGGCTGGTGTTTTACTGGGTGTTCGCCGTGAGCCGGTTCTGGCGCCGGGTGATCGACAAGCGCGAAGCGTTATACGGGGCGGACCCGGCGTCGCAGCGTCACCGGGCCGATCATGTCACCATCCCGGTGCCGGGCCGGGGAAACGGCAAACGGGACGCGGCCTTTCGGGCCTTCTGGTGGGCGGGGTTTCGACGGCTTCTGTGCATTTCCGGCCTTGTCTGGGGGGTGATTGTTCTGCTCCGAATGACGAGCGGCGGTTGAAGCGGGGCGCGCCTTTTGGCACAACGCGCCCGCATTCACCCCATTTTCCCCTTTGTTTTCCGTGTATTACAGAATAAGCTAGCCGCATGACCCAACCCGTTACCCGCAAGAAAGAACCCACCGCCCGCCGGGAGGCGAACCGTTCGGCCCTTGTGGCGGCACTGCGCGAGCGGTTGCTGTGCGACGGGTTGCCGGGGCTGAGTTTCGAGAAAATCGCCGAGACCGCCGGCATGACGCGGCGCTCGGTTTACAACCATTTCGGCTCGCGGGCGGGGCTCATGGAAGCCCTGATGGACGATATTGGCGCGCGGGCCGGGGTGCAGGGGTTGGCGCGGGTCTGGCAGGTTGAGGCGCCGGACGCTCTGCTGGAGGCCTATTTCGCCGAGCTGTGCCGCATGTGGGAGGCGGATCGGGACATGTTTCGCCTGATGGTTGGGCTGTCGGCGGCGGACCCGGAGCTTGGGCGCGCGGTGCTGGCGCGGGTCGGGCGGGTGCGCGAGGCGGCGAAGGTTCTGGCCGACCGGCTGGACGCGCAGGCCGGACGGAAGCCCGGCTGGTCGCGCAAAGAAGCCTTTGCCAGCCTCTTTGCGCTGTCGGTTTTCCCCACTTACGACGCGATCCGCGACAGCGGGATTTCGCAGGCAGCGGCGGCCCGGCGAATGGCACAGATGGCACGGGCGCCGTTTGAACTATAAGGCGGGTGCCAGTCCGTTCGTGGCCAGCCAGTCGAAGGTTGCCTCAAAGAACACGGGTGCGGCCTTTGAAAGATTGAGCGAGTGGCCCGCATTCGGCACGATAATGTGCCAGTCGGTGCCAACAAACCGCTCCGCGCAATCCTGCCCTTCGCAGGCGATGCGATCAAACTGGCCGAGATAATACACCGAGGGGCCGGAGAAGGCGGGGCGGTCGGTGCCCCCCGACATGACGGCACGCAATTCGGCCTTGGCAATGGTATCGCGAAGCTCTTCTTCCAGCGCGGCCAGAGGGGCTTCGATGGTTCCGGGAGCGTGGAAAATCATCGGGCGCAGGTTTGGCGCGGTAGTCATGTAGCCCTCCGCCCAAGGTTGGCCGGCGAAGCGGGCGTCCTGCGTGGCGGGAAGGAAGGGATTTGCCCCGGCGGGCGGGCCACCGGCGTCACCGTCGCCGTCACCCTCGTCGAACCCCTCGGGCGTGTTGGCCAGACCGCTGACGATCAGCGCCGACACGTTCGGGTTGGTCGCGGCGACGATTTCCCCGACGATACCGCCCATGGAATGACCGTTCAACACGATGGCGCGCGCCTCCCCGAGCTTCCCGGCTGCGATCTGATCGACCACCGCGCTGACCGCCTTGGCCCCCAGTTCAAAGGTCAGGGTGTTGCCATCGGGGCGGGTGCTGGCGCCGTAGCCCAGCCGGTCGAGATTGACGGTGACGTAACCGCGCTGGGTAGCGGCGTGGACGTAAGAATAGCGCGGGTCGTCGTAGGGCGGGTTCCAGTAGCGGCGGTCATAGGCACCACCATGCAGCAGGACTTGCACCAGAGCGGGCGCGGGCGCCGTATCCAGTCCGCAAATATCGGCGGCCAGCGTGACCTCTTTTCCCTCAAGATCAAGGGAGAATACATGCGGCGCACAGCTTGGATCGGCGCTGGCGACGGTGCCAGCAAGGGTCAGTGCCAGCGTCAGGGGGGCTTGTTTCAGGTAAGGGATGTGGGTCATGGAGGTTCCTTTTTGCACATATCGTATAATTGCACATAGTGTGTAAATAACGGGCAGTCAAGAACGGCAACTGAAATGAGCGCGCAGGGGGGGAACGGCGGTGCGGATGGCGACGTGTAACATGACGTGCGGGGCAGAAAGGAATTGTCAGGGGTTTTCCAGCGGATAAAGTGGCCCCATGACATTTCTACAGCGCATCGGCGTATCGGTTCCAATCATTCAGGCCCCCATGGCCGGCGTTTCCACCCCCGAGATGGCGGCGGCGGTGTCGAATGCGGGTGGTCTTGGCTCTTTCGGGGTTGGGGCGACGGACGCGGCGGGGGCGCGCCGGATGATCGAGGCCACCAGAGCGCTGACGGATCGGGCGTTCAACGTCAATCTGTTCGTTCACGCTCCTGCGCAACCGGACCCTGAGCGCGAGGCGGCATGGCTGGAGGCTTTGCGGCCGCTGTTCGGGGAGTTCGGCGCCGCGCCGCCGACCCGGCTCGAAACCATCTACCAGAGCTTTGCCGGGAACGACGCCATGCTGGAGATGCTGGTCGAATGCGCGCCCGCCGTGGTCAGCTTTCATTTTGGCCTTCCGGGCGCGGATCAGATCCGGGCGCTGAAAGATGCCGGGTGCGTTCTTCTGGCCACGGCGACCAGCCCGCGCGAAGCTCAAGACATTCAGCGTGCCGGGCTGGATGCCGTGGTGGCGCAGGGGTTTGAGGCCGGAGGGCATCGGGGCATGTTCGATCCCGACGCGCCCGACGACAGGCTGGGAACCATGGCGCTGGTCCGGCTTCTGGTGGCGCAAGGCGATCTGCCGGTGATTGCGGCGGGGGGCATCATGGACGGGGCGGGCATTCGCGCCGCCCTCGATCTGGGCGCCATCGCCGCGCAACTCGGCACGGCCTTCATCGCCTGCCCGGAAAGCAGTGCGGATGGGGCGTATCGTGCGGCGTTAAGCGGACCGGGGGCGGGTCACACGGTCATGACCCCGGCGATTTCCGGTCGGCCCGCGCGCTGCCTCGCCAATCGGTTTACCGAATGGGGCGCGGGCGTGGAACGGGCCCCACCGGCGTACCCGCGCGCCTATGATGCGGGCAAAGCCCTGAATGCGGCGGCAAAAGCGGCGGGGCAGACGGGCTTTGGCGCCCAGTGGGCCGGTCAGGGCGCGCCGTTGCACCGGGCGATGCCTGCCGCCGATCTTGTGGCCTTGTTGGCGCGTGAAGCGGCGGGGCGGGGGTGATGTGGGATAATGGTTGCGATTGATCTTGGGGCCGGTGAAGCGTGTTGAGCGCGGGGCAAACCCGCGACTTTGAGGGGAATTCGGATGGAAACCATTGAAATCACTAAGGCCTTCGGAGCGTTTTTCGCCATCATGAACCCCTTCGTGAACCTGCCGGTTTTTCTGGCGATGACGGCGGGGTTTACGGTGGCGCAGCAGCGGGTTCTGGCGGTCAGGATCACCCTCTTTTCGGCTATCATGTGCGCGGTGATTTTGCTGGCCGGGCAAAAGATCATCGGCTTTTTCGGCATCACGGTGGACCAGTTTCGCATCGCGGGCGGGGTGGTGCTGGCGCATATCGCGTGGAACATGCTGAACGGCAAGGAAGCGGCGTCGCATCACGGCTCCGACAAGGAGCAGGACCAGATGGCGGAGCTGTCGGCGCTGGCCTTTTACCCGATCACCTTCCCGATGATTGTCGGGCCGGGCACCATTGCCACACTGATCATTTACGCCGGCCATGCCGGGAACATGGAGGGGCTGATCGCTGTTGGCGCGGTGGTGGCGGTCATTCTGGTGATGCTGTTTGCCGTGATGTTTTTCGCCTCCTTTTTCGGCAAGGTATTGACGGATACCATGCGGGTCATCATGACACGGCTGATGGGAATGATCCTGTTGGCGATTGCGGTCGAGATGATGGTGGACGGCGCCAAGGCGGTGTTGCCGGGGCTGGCCTGACGGGATTTTAAACGGTTAAGGAGAGAACGGGATGCAGGATGTTTCGGGCAAGCTGGTGAATGTGACCAGCGGGGTGGTGCTGACGGCGATGATCGGCTGGTTGCTGATTGTCGGGCAAGGGCTGCTCATGCCGATCGTGATCGCGGTGATCCTGGTGTATATTCTGACCACGGCGGCGGAAGCGCTGGGGCGGGTGCCGGGGGTCGGTGCGCTGCCGCGCGGGCTGCGCCTGTTGCTGGTCGGGGTGTTGTCGCTGGCGGCGGCGGTCTATCTGATCTCGCTGACCATGTATAACGCGGGCGAGATTGTTGCGTCGCTGCCCGAATACAGCCAGAACCTGCAAAGCCTGGTCAATCAGACCAGTCGTCTGCTGGGGCTGGAAGCGGTGCCCAGCGTGTCCGCCATGCTCGACGAGATTACCGGGGTTCTGGACCTGAGCAAGATCGCCGGCATCGTGGCGACCGGGCTGAGCGGGGCGGGCACGTTTTTTGTCACCGCGCTGCTTTACGTCATGTTCCTGCTTTCGGAATGGAACGACCTGCCGGGCAAGATCCGCCGGGCGTTGCAGGACGACGAGGCGCGCATCGACACGACGCTCAACACGCTGGGCCAGATCAGCGAGCGCATTGGCGGCTACCTGACCACCAAGACCCTGATCAACGTCATTCTGGCCGGGGTATCTTACGCCTGCATGTGGCTGATCGGCATTGATTATGCGGTGTTCTGGGCCATCTGGATCGGGCTGTTGAACTATATCCCCTATATCGGCTCGGCGCTTGGCGTGTTGTTCCCGGTCGCGCTGACGCTGGCACAGTTCGGCACGCTGGGCCACGCGGCGGCGGCCTTTGTCTCGCTGATGGCGGCGCAGCTGGTGGTGGGCAATGTGCTGGAGCCGCGCATGTTGGGCAAATCGGTGAATATGAGCGCGTTCGTGGTGCTGGCGGCACTGGCTTTCTGGATGGCGATCTGGGGCGTGATCGGGGCAATCCTTGCCATTCCGCTGACCTCGATGGTGATGATCATTCTGGCGGAACTGCCGGGCACGCGGCCCGTCGCGGTGATGATGTCGGGCGACGGGGACGTTTAAGCGCGGGGGCAAGCGGGCATGTCGATGATTATTGCGTTTCTCGCCCTGTTCCACTTCGCGCTGGTGGTGGGCTTTACCCTGCGCATCCTGCTGCGCGATGACCTGTCGCCTCCGGCGCGGCTGGCGTGGTTCATCGTGCTGAACGTGCTGCCCTATATTGGCAGCATCATCTATTTCCTGTTTGGCGAGATTGATCTGGGCCACAAGGCGGACAAGCGCCACGACGAGGTGTTCGCGGAGATCCGCGCCAAAGCGGGGCATCTGATGGGCAGCGGGGATCACAACATGCTGAAGCCGCATTTCCGCCCGGCCACGCGTTACGCCGCCTCGATCAACGGCTTTCACCCGGTCACGGGCAACAAGGCCGAGCTGATGGCGGATGCGGACGAGACTCTGACGCGGCTGGTGGCCGATATTGATGCGGCGACGGACCATGTGCATGTGCTGTATTATATCTGGCTCACCGACAATACCGGCACCGCGCTGGCCGAAGCCCTGATCCGGGCGGCGCAGCGCGGCGTGACCTGCCGGGCGATGGCGGACGGGCTGGGCTCGCGGGCGATGGTGAAATCCGACCTGTGGCAGCGCATGAAGGAGGCCGGAGTGCAACTGGCCGTCGCCATGCCGCTCGACAAGCTGATCGTCACCATCCTGACCAGCCGCATCGACCTGCGTAACCACCGCAAGATCACGGTGATCGACGGGCGGATCACCTGGTGCGGCAGCCGCAATTCCGCCGACCCGGAGTTTCGGCCCAAACCGAAATTCGCGCCGTGGATCGACATCATGCTGCGCTTTACCGGCCCGGTGGTGACGCAAAACCAAATCCTGTTCGCCAGCGACTGGATGCAGACCACCGGCGAGAGCCTCGATGTGATCCCGCTGCCGGAGCAGTCCGGCGAGGGCGGGTTCCCGGCGCAGGTGATGGGCGACGGACCGACCGAACGCATGGGCGCCACGCCGCAGCTTTTCGCCACCCTGATCGCCTGCGCGACCCGCGACCTGACCCTATCAACTCCCTATTTCGTGCCCGATGCGACGGTGCTGGAAGCGCTCTGCGCCGCCGCGCTGCGCGGGGTTCGGGTGGTGCTGATTTTCCCGGAGCGCAATGACAGCTGGATCGTCGCCGCCGCCAGCCGCAGCTATTATCGCAAGCTGTTGGAGGCGGGCTGCGAGATTCACGAGTTTCAGGGCGGGTTGCTGCATGCCAAGACCCTGACCATCGACGGCGCCCTCAGCCTGATCGGCTCCACCAATCTCGACCTGCGCAGTTTCGACCTCAATTACGAAAACAACATCCTGTTGCAGGACGCGGAGACCACCGCTGCCATCCGCCAGCGCCAGTCCGAGTATATCGCCCGCGCCCGCGCCGTCACCCTCGATGAGGTGCATGCCTGGTCCCGGCCCCGGCGCATCTGGAACAACGTCATCGCCACGGTCGGTCCGGTTCTGTAACCCGCGCGGGGGCGCAAATCTGCCCCAAGGTCAAGGCGCAGATGGCGGCGGAAAGTGACCTTAAGCCTTGATTTTGGCGTCGCGGGAGTTAGCATAACACCCGGGTTTATATACGAAAATACAGAGGAAATCGCCATGAATGTCAGGCTTGTTGCCGCCATACTCGCCACAACCGCACTTTCCGGCTGTTTTGGTGCCGGAATGACCCCCAACGAATTATTGGAGCAGATGGAGGCGCAGAAGCCGAAATTGGAGGCGGCGTGGAACCAGACCACCACGATCCCGGAAGGGACCAAGGCGACCTATTCCGGTTCGGCCGTCATGGGCTATGGCCGTGTCCCGGCAGAGGGCGAAGTTATTCCGGTTCCTGAAAATGTGCTGCTCGGTCAAATGGCGATGGAGGCGGATTTTGCCGCCGATGGTGGCAGCCTGAAGGGCAGCCTGTCCGGGTTCCATGCGACAGACGGCAGCCGTCTTACGCGTGAGCAATTCCTGGCTATCAAACACAACCGCCTTGATAGGTTGTCGCCTGTAGAGCGGGCCGGGATCGGCTTGGTGTTTGATACGCCGGTTTCCGGCGATATTTCGTTCAGCGGTCCGCTTGTCGAGGGTGATCCAGATCCGGGCCATCATCTTCCGCCTCCGGGAAAATTCTACTGGGTTGATATGGATGGAGAGCTGGATAACGATGGGCAGATCGTGACGGTTGGCGGCAAGAGCCGGATTATGATTGTCGGCGAGAATGCGGGGGCCGCGACTTTGACTGGTAGCCCTATGTACGGTGCGGAAGAGTACGCGCTTCAGGTCACGGCAGATGGGGAAGCGCAAGCGGCAACCATCAACGGGTTCACGATCAAGGATGAGTAAGTCGTCCTGATCCCTGTGGGCCTTTCGGTTGAGACAGAAGACCGCCGCGCGTCAGGTGCGGCGGTTTTTTTGAGCCGAGGGGGCGGCTCGGCTGGCATCCCGTCCGAACCCGTTGCCCGCGCTTGCATGGCGTTAAGAATATCTTTACGCAAAGCCCGTATCATAAGCCGTATTCCGGCCCTTTGCGGTCCGTTTGGGAGAGAATCATGCAGCTGTTGGACAAGCTTGCGCATCGGTTGGAGGCGCTTTTCGGCGCCGCTCCCTTTGGGGCGAGCTGGCAGAATTACATCAACGCGCTGCTGGTGCTGCTGGCTTCGCTGCTGCTGTTCTGGCTGGTGCGGCCGGTGGCCAACTGGCTGGCGCGGCGCGGCAAGGAACATCGCGGGGCCGTCGGCAAGGCTCTGGTGGATGCGCTCGTGCCGCCGCTGCGCCTGTTGCCGTTGATCGTCGGGCTGTATGTGGCGCTGCATATTCTGAACCTGAGCGGCAGCGCCTCGGAACTGGCGGGTAGGCTGGTAGAAACCGGGGTGATTGCCCTCGTGTTCTGGGGGCTGGCGCGGCTGGCGGCGCGCAGCGAAGCGATCTGGGAAAAACTTGATTTCGGGCTGCAAACCTCGGTGCAGCACTGGATCAGCATGGCCATCTGGGTGCTGGTGCTGCTCTCTGGCGGCGCGATCATCCTTGACGTCTGGGGCGTTCCCGTGGCGCCGCTGATCGGCAGCCTCGGCGTGTTCGGTATCGCGGTCGGCCTCGCGGCGCGGGACCTGTTTACCAACCTGATTTCCGGCCTGCTGATCATGACCGAAAAGCGCTTCACGCCGGGGGAATGGATCAAGGTTGACGGGGTGGTCGAAGGCACGGTCGAACAGATCGACTTCCGCTCGACCCGCATCCGCCGCTTCGATCTCAGCCCGGTTTATGTGCCCAATTCCGCCCTGTCCGACAACGCGATGACCAATTTTTCGCGCATGACCTACCGGCGGATTTACTGGACCGTCGGGCTGGATTACGCCACGCCCCCAGACGCGCTGGAGCAGATCCGCGCCGGAGTTGAAACCTGGCTGCGCGAGGATGGGCGCTTCTGCCTGCCGCCGGAAGCCAGCCTGTTCGTGCGCATCGACAGCTTCGGGGAAAGCGCCATCAACCTGATGATCTACTGCTTCACCAAAACCACCGTCTGGGAGGAGTGGTTGAAAATCAAGGAAGATTTCGCCCTCGCGCTGATCCCGATCGTGAAGGGCGCCGGGTCGAGCTTTGCCTTCCCGTCGCGCTCGGTGTACCTGACGCAGATCGACCCGCCGGAGGACGTAACCCCCCTCAGAGAGGGAACGCGATGAACACGCTCGATCTGGCCCTGTTCGCGACCCTCGCCGTCGCCTTCGCCGTGTTGATCAGCGGCCCGATGCGCCGCAATCAGAACTGGTCGGCCATGGTGACGCCGCTGGCTTCGATCATCGGCAGCGGCTTTCTGGTTTCGATGCCGCTTCTGGCCGGGGCGCTTGGCATCTGGGCGGTGGCGGCGGTGGTCGGCCTGACCGGGCTGGCCTATCTCTTCGGCGGCGCCATCCGTTACAACATCGCCCATGTCGAACCGGCGCTGGAACATTCCGAAGCCAGACCCGCGCTCCGGCTGGTCGAAACCGCCTCGCATCTGGTGCTGGTCGGCGCCTATTTCATCTCCGTCGCCTATTACCTCGTCCTGCTGGCCGCTTTCGGCCTGAAACTTGTCGGGCTGGAAAATCCGGTGCTGGGCAAGGCCATCGCCACCACCCTGACCCTCGGCATTTGCGGCCTTGGCGCAACGCGAGGGCTGAAAGCGGTCGAACAGGCGGAAATTTTCACCGTCGGCGCCAAGCTGGCCGCGATTGCTGCGCTTCTGGTGGCGCTGCTGATCTTCGGCATGGGGCTGCCGCCGGGCTATAGCTGGCAGGCCAGCAGCCGCGACGCGCCGCTCGACTGGGAAACCATCCGCTTCCTGATGGGCATGGTGATCATCGTGCAGGGCTTTGAAACCACCCGCTTCATGGGGCAGATGTATGATGCCGACCTGCGCATCAAGGCCATGCGACGCTCGCAACTCACCGCAACGGTGGTATATGTCGTGTTCTTCCTGCTGATGATCCCGCTGTTTCCCTTTTTCACCGCAGAACCAGACGTGGCCGGCTTCATCGACGTGATCGGCCGCGTGTCGCCTTGGTTGCCCTACATCGTGACCGCCGGCGCAGTGGCCAGCCAGTTCAGCGCCGCCGTCGCCGACAGTATCGGCGCCAGCGGGCTGGTCAGCGACACAACCCGTAACCGCGTCACCGCAAAACACGGCTACCTGCTGATCGGCGTGGTCGCTGTCAGCCTGATCTGGGGCACGGATGTGATGTCCATCGTCGCCCTTGCCAGCCGCGCTTTCGCCCTGTTTTACGCCCTGCAATGCGTGGTAGCGATGCTGATGGCCCAACAACACGGCGCCCGCAGCCGCGCCGCCTGGTTCGGCGCCCTCGGAGCCGTAGCCTTCGCCATCGCCATCTTCGGCATCCCGGCGGAATGAGACAGACCAACTTCTTCTTAGAATGGGAATCGCTAAATCTGAATCAAAATTCTCTGCCTCCGGGTCAGCATCCTGCTGATTTTAAAAGAGAATCTTAATGAACGATGTGCAGATCAAATCGATTTCGCTCTAAAATCAGCCCAAATCCTGCTTCTTCTTAGCAAAAATACTCACAACACGGCGGCCCCGTCAGGTGCGGCCTGACCGTAACGCACCTACGCCACCCTTCGCATAATTGCCAGTTTCCTTCTCACCGCACCGCGCCCCCTGAACCGCCTGCCGACCACGCCACAGCTCAATTCCGCGCCAGCGTGGTGATGGCTTGCAAGGAGCGCAGGTTGCGGGCGGTGGTCGGGCGCCCAAGGCATTTTTCCACCTGCGCCGCCAGTTTGGATCGCGCGATTCCGTCGGGGGCGCGCAGGCAGAGAGCGATGTCGGTCAGGGTGAAGCGCTCGGTGTCGGCGGCGCGCGCGGCAAGGGCGTTCTGCGCGTCCGGGCGGTTTCGCCCGGCATCAGGAGCCAGATTTGGGCGATTTTCAAGCGAAATCGCATTAATCAGCAATACCGCGCATCAAAATTCGCGTTCGAAATCAGCAGGATACTGATGGAGAGGCAGAGAATTTTGATACCGATTTAGCGATTTCTGCTCTAAGGTCGTCCACCTCGAACGGATACCCTTCGGTGATGGCGATCACATCGTCGGCGGGGCGGGTGAAGCTGGTGGCGCGCAGCCCTTCGGCAGCCAGTGCAGCCTCCAAGGCCGCGTCGAAATCGCGCGGGTCAAAATCCGCGTCAAAAACGGCATTGCCGGACTGGATGCAGGTCACGACATCGCGCGCGCCCAGCCTGTGCATCACCGCCTTGAGCGCATCCATCTTGATGCGGTTCGTTTTGCCGACATTCAGCCCGCGCAGCAGCGTTACCAGCCGGCTCATAAGCCTTTGATTTTACGCCAATGCTTCGTGGATTTTGGGGGCAAAATCCACTCCCGTCAGCTATACGTCCAGTTCCGGTTCGCGTCCGACCCGTTCCGCCACCCGCGTGACCGTCAACCCCTGCACGATGATGGAAAACAGGACGACGATGTAGGTCGCGCCGAGGATCAGCGGTTTCCATTCGCTGTCCGGTAGCGCCAGTGCCAGCGCGACCGAGATGCCGCCTTTCAGCCCGCCCCAGGTCATGATCGGGATGACGCCGCGGGAGAAATGGCGGAAGGGTTTGAGCAGCAGCACCGGCACGGCGACCGCGGCCAGCCGGGCGATGAGGGCGAGGCCGATGGAGAGGACGCCGGTCAGCAGCACGTCCATGTTGAAGGCGACGGCGAAAACCTCGAAGCCGATGAGCAGGAACAATACCGCGTTGAGGATTTCGTCGATCAGCTTCCAGAAGGCGTCGACATATTCGCGCGTCTGTGCCGACATGCCGTGTTTCGCGCCGACTTCGCCGATCAGCAACCCGGCGCAAACCGCCATGATCGGGGCGGAAACATGCAGCGCGACCGCCAGTTCGTAGCCGCCGAAAGCCAGCGCGAGGGTGATCAGAACTTCCAGCGCGTAATCGTCAATGCGGCGCATAACCCGGAAGGTGAGCCAGCCGAGCGCCAGCCCCAGCACCGCGCCGCCGACCGCTTCCTGAAAGAACAGTACCGCCGCGCCGGTCAGGGCGCTGCCGTGTCCGTCGCCATGCGAAAGGGCGGGGAAGGCGAGGCCGACCAGCACAAGATAGACCACATAGCCGACCCCGTCATTGAACAGGCTTTCCCCGGCGATTTTGGTTTCCAGCGGTTTCGACAGGCTGGCCTCGCGCAACACCCCCAGCACGGCCACCGGGTCGGTCGGGGAAATCAGCGCGCCGAAGACCAGCGCGATCAGCAGCGGCGCGCCGGTGATCCAGCTGAACCCGACGCCGACGATGACGGTTGACAGCGCCACGCCGAGGGTCGCCATCAAAAACACCACATGCCATTGCGCCTTCAGGTCGGCGATTTTCACATGCAGCGCGCCGGCGAAGAGCAACAGGCCCAACATGCCTTCGAGCAAGGCGTCGGAGAAATCGATGCCGGTGATAAACCCGCGCGCTGCATCGCCCATGCCGAGGGTCGGGAAGATTGCGTCCAGCCCAAGGACGCCGAGCGAGGCGGCGAAGGCCACGATCAGGATGCCGATGGTGGAGGGCAGGCGCAGGAACAGGTAATTGATCGCGCCGAAGACGGCGGCCAGCACGATGAGCAGCGAGGTGATTTGCAGGAAATTCATGGTCTGGCTCCGGCTGGGTCTGTCTTCTGCGGTGTTTTGGGCGAGGGTAGGGGCTGGATCGGGCGGGCGCAAGGGGCGACCATTGAGCAATAATTCCCGCGCCCGCCGATCCTGTTGTTCGACGAGCCGACCGCAGCGATGGATGTGCAAAATGAAACCGAGGTTATCGAACGGCTGTCGCGCGATATCGACGGGCGCACGCTGGTGATCGTCACCCACCGCACCAGCCTGCTGAAACTGGTGGACCGGGTGATCGTGCTGGACCGGGGCAAGGTGGTTGCCGACGGCTCGAAATCCATTCTGAACACGGGCCAGAGCGGCATGTCGGGGGCAGGAACATGAGCAGCAACCGCGACTTCGACCGCCTTTACCGCGAAATGCGCGGCAGTTCGCCGATCCGGGCCTCGCTGTTGCTGCTGGTGATCATCGCCTTTATCTGCACCGCGGTGTTCTGGGCCATGTTCACCGAGCTGGATCACGTCACCCGCGCCGATGGTCGCATCGTGCCCTCAAGCAATGTGCAGATCGTGCAGGCCTCGGAGACCGGCGTGTTGCAGACGCTTTACGTGCAGGAGGGGGATGTGGTCGAACAGGGACAGGTGCTGATGGAACTGGACCCGACGCCGATGATCCGCCAGCTGGATCAGGAACAGCAGCGCGCCGCCAGCCTGAACGCGCGGATCATCCGCTTGCAGGCGATGATTGCGGAGCAGGAGGTGCTGACCTTCCCCGATCAGTTGGTGGCGCTGGCGCCGAAGGTGGTGGAAACCGAAACAGCCCCCACATCCAGCATAAAAATGCGTGTCCTGCCGTAAAGAGCGGCGGCAAATTCTGCCCGCCTCCTGCTTCTTCTTAGTAAAAATACTCACAACACGGCTTCAGCCATCCGCCAGCGGGTGATGGGTCAACACCAACTCCCGCAGCCGCTCTTCCAGCACATCCGTGTAAATCTCCGTCGTCGCAATGTCGGCATGGCCCAGCATGGCCTGAATGGCGCGCAGGTCGGCGCCGCCGGCTAAAAGATGCGTTGCGAAGGCGTGGCGCAAGCGGTGTGGCGTAACTTTTTGCGGGGAAATTCCGGCGGTTACGGCGATTTCTTTCAGTAAGCCATGAAAGCGGTGCCGGGTGAAATGGCCCGCTTTGCCGCGCGAGGGGAAGAGGTAGGGCGAGGGTTTGGCCGCCTCTTCTGCCGCGTCGCGTATCGCCAGCCAGTCGTTCACCGCCCGGCGCGCCGGTTGCGAGATCGGCACCAGCCGCTCCTTGCCGCCCTTGCCCCGCACCAGCACCAGCCGTGGGTCGCCGCGCAGCGCCGTATGGGGCAGCGACACCATTTCCGACACCCGCATCCCCGTGGCGTAGAGCAGTTCCAGCATGGCCCGGTTGCGCGCCCGGTCCGCTTCCGTCCGCCCGGTTTGGCCTGCCGCGTCGATCAGCGCGCTGACCTCCGCTTCGCTCAGGGTTTTGGGCAGGGTTTTGGCCTTGCCCGGCCCGGAAATGCGTAGTGCCGGGTTATCGCCGCGCCAGCCCTCCTCGAAGGCGAAGCGGCAGAATTGCTTGATGGCGGAAAGCCGGCGGGCGCGGGTTGAGGGGGCGAGGCCCTCGGCGGCCAGCGCCAGCAGATAGGCTTCGATATCGTCGCGGTGCATGTCCCGTAGCGCGCCCCCACGCCGCGCCAGCCAGCCCGCGAAATCCTTCAGGTCATGCGCATAGGCCAGAAGCGTGTTCTGCGCCGCGTCCAGCTCCGCCGCCTGCGCGTCGAGGAAGGTTTCGATGGCGCGCGCGTCGCGCTCGGACATGCCCGGCATCAACGCGGCTCCAGCAGCAGAAATTCCAGCGCCGCCCGCCGCGCGGTATCCTCCAGCCCGACCATGCGCAACAGCGCAATCGCATCGGCCAGCCCGTCGAAATCCCCGCCGCGCCCCTCCTCAAACAGCAAAATCGCCCGCAGGATGGCCTCGCCGAGCCGGTTGCTGTCCATCAGCGAGGCCAGCCGGGCGGGGGGCTGCGTTGCGGCAAATCCGTCCCGGATTGCGCGCTCACGGGCGCTTTGCGGCTTGCCGGGCAGACCGCGCGCGACCGAGGCGAGAAAGTCTTCTGGCCCGGCAAGGGCGACGCTTTCATATTCCGGCGATAACAGCCCCATTTTCCGTGCAATATCTGCGGCTTGTCCCTCAAGCGGCAGTTTCGCCAGCGCCGGGCCGTAGCGCTCGGCGATGGGCAGGAGCGTTCCCGCCGCGTTGAGTTCACGCCACAGATCCGGCAGGATTTGCGTCAGCTTCTGCGTGTCGTTGGTGGCCAGTGCCGCCTCCAGTTCGCGCACCGCCCGCACCCGTTCCCAGACCCCGCCGGAAGCTGCCGCGCGCCGTTCGGTATAGAGCCCGATCAGCTTGTTATCGGCCACGGCCCCGGTGCGCGCCAGCCGTTCCGCCGCCTCCAGCCGCGCTTTCCAGCCGATATTGTCGCGCAGGTCGGTCGGAGCGTAGGCGAGGGGGAGGCGTTGCGTCGGGACCGGCTCGCCGATGGCCTCGAACAGACGGAAAGCGAGCGGGGTCATCGGACGGGGCAGGGGCGGCGGCGGGTCGCCCTCAAACAGGTCCGGGTCGAGAAACCGTGCCATCAGGTCGCGCTGCGCGGGTTCGATCAGCCCGAGCGCCGCGCCGTTTTCCAGCAAAAGCGCCGCGCGCGCCCAATCGCCCGCCCGCGCGGTGCAGAAAATCGTCGCCAACTGGCCGGGGCTGCGGGGGATTTTGTCCAAGAGCGCGGCGCAGACCTTGCCTTCCTCGCCGATGAGCAAAGCGGCATCGAACCAGCGCGCCAGCAGCCCCGCATCCGCCGGGCCCGCGCGCGCGAGCAGCGCCTCCGCCTGTTCCACCGCGCCCAGCTCCATCAGCTTGTCAATGCGGGCCAGCAGCAGAAGGTGGTCGGCGTCGTTGCTCGCAGTGGGCGGGTCGAGTTCGGCCAGTATCAGGCGGTAGAGCAGCGATTGCAGCGCGGGCAACAGGCGCGGCCCCGCCTGACGCAGCCGGTGGGCCAGGTCTTCGGGCCGCGACGCGCCCCACAGCGTCGGCGGCAGGCCGGTGATCGCGGCGGGGATCAGGCCGATGCCGTCGAGGCTCTGGCTCGGGTCGTCCAGCGCGGTGACGGTGACTTCGCTCCGGGCAATTTCCGAGGCGGTGCCCGGCTCATTGGGCGCGATGCGGGACGCCGGGGCGGGGGTGGCCTCGCGGAGCCAGTCGATGGCGGAGAGCGGCGTATCGGAGACCTGCGCGGCGGCGGGCAGGGCACATATCGCGCCCACCAGCAGCGCGCCCGCCTTGGTCCGCGCCTTGCTCCGCCTCTTAGCCCGCGTCCAGCGTAACACCGATGCGCTCCTCGCCGGGCGGCGGCGCGAGGTCGCCGAAGGTGGCATAGGCCGCGATGGCAATGGCGACCAGAACCCCCGCTCCGAACAATAATTTCAACACGCGCCTGATCATGGGTGCCTTCTTTCGCGATTGACGGTTTTGTCCCGCCTTTCTTTCCGGTAACTGTCTTATGACATGGCTGGCGGGAGGGCACCAGCCCGCGCGTTGGGGTTCGCAAGGTTTTGCTGTTTGTGAGGCGGAGATGGACATTGAGTTGAAAAAACCGATTGTTCTTGTGGGCATGATGGGGGCGGGGAAAACCGCCATCGGCAAGGCGCTGGCCCGCCGCCTGGACGTGCCGTTTCGCGACAGCGACGCGGCGCTGGAAGAGGCCGCCTCCATGTCCATCGCCGAGATTTTCGCCCGCGACGGCGAGGCGTTTTTCCGCGACCGCGAGGCGGAAGTGCTGGCCCGGCTACTGGGCGAGGGGGCGCAGGTTCTGTCCACCGGCGGCGGGGCGTTTCTGGCCGAGCGCAATCGGGAAGCGATCCGGCGCGCGGGGGTGTCGGTCTGGCTCAAGGCCGATCTGGACCTGCTTTGGGAACGGGTGCGCCACAAGGACACCCGCCCGCTGCTGCGCACCCCCGATCCGCGCGCCACGCTGGCCGAGATTTTCGCCGCGCGCACGCCGGTTTATGCGCTGGCCGATCTGGCGGTCGAAGCGGCGCCGGGGTTGTCGATTGCGGATATGACGGAGAAAGTGGTGGCGGCGCTGGCGGCGCGGCCGGACGTATTGGGAGGCAAAACATGATGGATCGGGTTCAGGTCGCATTGGGCGCGCGTTCGTATGAGGTGCGCATCGGGCGGGGCTTGTTGGCGGCGGCGGGGGAGCATGTGGCGCCCCTGCTCAAGCGCCCGCGCGTGGCCATTGTGACGGAAGAGCGGGTGGCCGGGCTGCACCTCGCGGCTTTGCAGGTGGGGCTGTCGGCGCAGGGCATCGCGTCCGAGGCGCTGATCCTGCCGCCGGGCGAGGGCACGAAGGCGTGGCCGTTTTTGCAGCAAAGCGTCGAATGGCTGCTGGAGCAAAAGGTCGAGCGCGGCGATATGGTGGTGGCGTTTGGCGGCGGCGTGATCGGCGATCTCGTGGGCTTTTCCGCCGCCATCCTGCGCCGCGGCGTGCGCTTCGTGCAGATCCCGACCAGCCTGCTGGCGCAGGTCGACAGCTCCGTCGGCGGTAAAACCGGCATCAACTCGCCGCGCGGCAAGAACCTGATCGGCGCCTTTCACCAACCCTCCCTCGTGCTGGCCGATATCGACGTTTTAGGCACCCTGACGCAGCGCGATTTCCTCGCGGGTTACGGCGAAGTGGTGAAATATGGCGGCCTGGGGTCGCTGGAATTTTTCGAATGGCTGGAGGCCAAGGGCCCGGCGCTGGCGGCAGGCGATGTGGCGGCGCGGCAGGAGGCGGTGCGCCGCTCGGTGGCGATGAAAGCCGACATTGTGGCGCGCGACGAAACCGAACAGGGCGACCGCGCACTGCTCAATCTCGGCCACACTTTCGGCCACGCGCTCGAAGCCGCCACCGGCTATTCCGACCGCCTGCTGCATGGCGAGGGCGTCGCCATTGGTTGCGCGCTGGCCTTTGAAACCTCGGCCCGCATGGGGCTGATGGCGCAGGAAAGCCCCTCGCGCTTCCGCCAGCACCTCGCGCAGATGGGCATGAAACGCGACCTCGCCGACATCCCCGGCGATCTGCCCGACGCCGACGCCCTGATGGCGCTGATGGCACAGGACAAAAAGGTCGAGGCCGGCAAACTCCGCTTCATCCTCGCCCGCGCGATTGGCGACGCGTTTGTGAGCGACGACACGGATTTGAAGGTGGTCAAAGAAGTGCTGGAGGACGCGTTAAAAGACCGCCAGAGCAGAAATCGCTAAACTAAAGCGTCCCGCCGTTAACCTGAGACATATCCGGCAGCCCTGAAGTAGTTCCAGCACTCCTGAGGCGAGTAGAGATCGCAGACCTCGGCGATTGCGT
>PDWI01000483.1_pt1 | contig 64480 bp, 62 predicted proteins | sample 1430891 | NCBI WGS metagenome assembly PDWI01 (sample SAMN01162508, study PRJNA174530) | Oral metagenome, whole genome shotgun sequencing project. | biome: Marine environment; feature: Marine mammal; material: Swab sample of the gingival sulcus; isolation source: swab sample of gingival sulcus... | reverse complement strand
CATCCATTTTCGACGATAAAAGCAACTCACATCTACGAAGTCAACACAGAAGATGTGAGAAATAGTAAAACATCTACTAAACCAATACAAGGGATGTAGATATAGTAAAACATCTACGCAATTAACTTTGGTGGTATTGACTTAGCAGATTAAGAATCACATCGACAAAGTCAATATAGAAGATGTAAGAAATAGTAGGATATCTACTGAATTAACTTTAAAGTATTGACAATTTAAATTTGATTCGTATAGTTATAGTATAAGGTAATCATAAATGGCGCCATAGCCAAGTGGTAAGGCAGAGGTCTGCAACACCTTTATCACCAGTTCAAATCTGGTTGGCGCCTTTTTTTATTATCCTTTTTTATGGATGAATTTTTAGTGTTTATGCGGGTTTGAAGTGATTTTAATTAATTTATCGTTTACAATTATTTAGTATTATTACCATTTTTTGCCGTATTTTGGAAAATGCGAAGAGAAGTTTATTTTTACTCATTGAAACGATAATAAATGGAATCATTAAATTTAATGATGTAGTATAATAAGACGAAAATAAGAAACAAAAGCAATAGGATAAATTATGAAAAAAGTAAAAGCGGTGTTAGTTAGACATGGTGAGTCTACTGCAAACAGAGACAAATTATTAGTTGGAAGTGTTGACGTTCCTCTAACAGAAGAGGGTATTAGTGAGCTGTATGATATTAAGAGTAAATTGGATTTACCGCACACGGATATGAATTTTAGTTCTCCTTTATCAAGGGCTATAAATACCAGTAAGATTTTGTTTGGTGATGATGATTTGATTATTGATGAAGACTACACCGAGATAAATTTTGGCGTTATGGAAGAAACTCCGTTTAAGGATATGGATACGAAGAAGTACTTTGATGACTGGCTAAGGGATATCGTTGTTGAAGGAGCTATAAATTATAGCGAATTTTCTAATAGGGTACTCACCGCGTTTGAAAGAACGGTCGGTATTGTTGTTGATAGGGGTCATACTTCTTTTTCTATTACTTCTCATAGTGGTGTCATGAAGACCATAAAGATTCATTATGAAAACATTAATAAATTCGATTTTCTTAGTTTTAAGATATTTAATGGCCAGTCTATTGTGCTTGACATAGACTACGATGAGATAACTAGAAAAATAGTTGATGTGAAGATCAATAACTAGAAAAATACGTAATCTCCTGAAGGGATTAAGTATTATATATTTGTTAACAATCTTGAATATTTCTTGAAATATATTATCATAGTATATAATAAAAGTAAGAGAGTGAGCCAAGATGGAAAAAATAGTTAAAGCATATGAATATATGAGAAATGAAGTCAGTAAGGCGGAGTCAAAAAGTCTTAGCGATTTTACTGCTGACAAAACAAAATTAATTATTATAGATATTAATAATGGTTTTACTAGGCAGGGGGCGTTATCTTCTCCTAGGGTTGAAAAGACTATTCCAGGAGTTGTTGCGTTAACACAGGCTGCCTTAGAAAAAGGTATCGAAGTACTTGCCTACACGGATTATCATCCTGAAGATGCAAAAGAATTCCTAGCATATCCTTCTCATTGCGTGGCGGGTACCTATGAGAGCAAACTTGTCGATGAGCTCGAAGTTTTAAAAGAAAATGGTCTAAAAGAGATACACAAAAACAGTACTAATGGCATGCTAGTATATAATCCAGTGAATGTTGAACAAACAACTGACTACATAATCATCGGCTGCGTTACGGATATATGTGTGTACCAATATGCTATAACTTTAAGAGCGTATCTAAATGAGAAACAATTGGACGGAGATGTTTACGTCGTAAAAGATTTAGTTGAAACATTCCATATAGATGAAGTTCATGAAAGTGAACTATATAATACGGTGTTCTTAAAGAGCTTGATTGACAATGGCATTAAGCTTGTTTCTAAAATAGAATTGTAGGGAAACATGAAGAAAACGGTTGTAAAAGAGGCATTAATTTACTTGCCATTTAAAGTCCTTGAGGGACTTATTGGCATTATTATGGTCGCTATTTTTACAAGAATTTTAACTGAAAGTAGTTATGGTCAATACGCGCTTGTAAATACTCTTTCGATGACTCTATTTTTACCGATTGCGGGCTGGATTATGCATGCTGGCTACAGACATGTATTAGCCTATAAAGAAGAAAAAGATATAAAGGATTTTAATTCAACAATTTGGACTCTCTGGCTCATAATGCAAGGGGTTTTTATTTTGCTGATTACCCTTTCGTGCTTCTTGTTCCCTAATTTTACGGATGTTCTGCTGTACATCCCTATTATTTTCATACCGTATTCAGCGACTCAAATACTTAGTTCCCAAATGGTGGCTAAGAAAAAGATTGCCAATGTTATACTGCTTACTGCCGTTAATGTCACCCTTAAATTAATTCTATTTTTATCGATATATCGATTTATGGATCCGTTTTTTGCGGTTATTTTAGCTTATGCAAGTGCGGAGATTATTTCTTTATTGGTAGTAATAGTAAGAACAAAAGGCTATTTTATAAATTCAGGTATTCATATAAATAGGGAAATGGCGCGCAACTTTTTTGCCTATGGAATACCATTAATTGGACTTGCTTTTACCATGTCAATGACGAACTTCTCAGATCGATTTATTATCGATTATTATTTTGATAAATCATTAGTCGCAAAGTATCAGGGGAATTATACGCTGGCTTCGGCGACATTTACCTTTATCATGGTTGGTATTATGAGAGCGGTAAATCCGAATATTCTAAAGGCGTGGCATGGAGGCTCAGAAAATGTTTGGAAGGATATTTGGAGTGGCTTTCGATTTTTCTTGTTACTCGCTATTCCAGCTGCAGTAGGAATTGCTGTTTTATCAAAAGAAGTATCGAGAGTTGTCCTGGCTAGTTCTTATAATGAAGCGTCAATAGTCATTGCGTGGGTTGCATTTGGTATGTTGCTGCTTGGCTCATCAGAGTATTTAATAAAGCCTTTAGAACTGAATAAAAACACAAAACCTATATTCTACAGTAGCCTGATAGCATGTATTATTAACATTGTTTTAAATATCATTTTTATTAAAACTCAGGGATATATTTTTGCGGCTGTAACTACTCTGATATCGTATTTTGTATACATATTTATGATTGTCATTATAGTAAGAAAGAGGTATTATATTATTATTGAATTTGCCAGTATTATCAAGATTCTTTTATCATCTGTTTTAATGGGCGTGGTAATATGGTATGCAAAACAATTTTTCTCGGGTTGGCTGAATATCTTGCTTATGACAGTATTAGGCGTAATAACTTATTCATTGATGTTGTTGGCTTCGGGAGAAATAAAATCCGAGGTAGATTACTTAATAAAAAGACTAAATCTAGGAGGTAAAAATTAGTGTTTATTAAAGACAAGAAAATTTGTGTTGTTGGGATAGGTTATATTGGTCTTCCAACGGCTTCAATATATGCAAAAGCCGGATTTGAAGTAATGGGTTACGATGTAAATCAGGAAACGGTTGATGCTCTTAATAGAGGAGAAATAACGATAGAAGAACCAGGCCTTGCTGAAGTAGTAAAATCCGTAGTAGCATCAGGAAAGCTAAGGGCAAGTACACAGATAATGCCTGCGGATGCTTTTTTTATTGCCGTTCCGACTCCTGTCGGGAATAATCATGTAGCAGACATTTCATACATTGAAGAGTCTTGTAGGACAATACTAAAGGTTCTAAAGCCTGGCGATGTCGTTGTCCTTGAATCAACGTCTCCTCCTGGAACGACTATGAATACAGTGGTTAAAATACTGGAAGAGTCAGGTCTTAACATTGGAGAAGAGGTTTTAGTGGCCCATACTCCTGAGAGAGTAATCCCTGGGAAAATACTCAAGGAGCTTATAGATAATAGTCGAATAGTTGGGGGAATCAATGAGAAATCCTCTAATGTAGTAGCGAAGTATTTTGAGACATTTGTAAAAGGGAAAATAATAAAAACTGATGCGACTACTGCGGAGATGTGCAAGGTAATGGAAAATACGTTCCGAGACGTAAACATAGCGCTGGCAAACGAGATGGCACTTATATGCGAACAGCTTGGCATAAGCGCTTGGGAAGTTAGAGAACTTTCAAATCACCACCCAAGAGTTAGTATTCATATGCCGGGTCCTGGCGTCGGTGGGCATTGTATAGCGGTAGATCCATGGTTCTTGGTAGAGCAATTTGGAGAGACCGCAAAGCTTATTCATAGAGCTAGAAAGATTAATGATAGCATGCCAAAGCACACATTTGGTTTAATTAAAAAAATGTGTCCCGAAGAATGTAGAGTAGGGATACTAGGAGTTACTTTCAAACCGGACGTAGATGATATGAGAGAAAGCCCAATACTCGAACTTATCGGATTATTAAAAGAAGGCGGTTACGAAGTTGCTATTCACGACCCGCATGTTAAAAAGTATAACTCAGATTTATATGATACGGTTGAGGGGGCTGATCTAGTAGTCCTAGCCGTTAATCATGCTGAGTTTAAAGAAGTTGATTTTGATAAACTAGAAAAAGCACTTAAGACGCCAAAAATACTTGATACTAGAAATTACTGGGAAGATAAGCTAAAAAATGATGATAGATTTGAATATGAAATTTTAGGTAGAGGTTAGACAGATATAAACCGAGGAAGTTATGAATATAGTACATGTTGTCAATGGCAATGATTTTGGGGGTTCGATGACCCAGATTAAAGCATTGATTACAAGCCAAGTTAAGAAACATAATATTTTATTAGTAGTCATTTCAGATGGGCCTGTTGTTAATTTTTGTAAAGAAAATAAAATAGATGTAACAGTATTTGAACCGACTTTCTTTGGGGTTCGTAAAACCGCAAAATTTTTAATTTCTATTTCTGAAGATACCGATATTTTTCACCTGCATGGGTTAAAACCTATGTACGCAGGAGCGATGGCTTCAAAGGATGAAAGGGTAAATACAGTAGCAACAATTCATTCGGATTTTTACGAGGAGTATCGAGGGAATAAACTTCGATATCACCTTGCCATAAACATTATAAAATGGTCTGTGAAAAGAATAGACAAGTTCATTACAGTATCTGAAAAGCTCCTTAAGTTACTGTATGATTTGGACGTTAAAAAGGAAAATGTAACGTTTATAGCTAATGGTATCAATGTTGATAAGATTGAAATTTCAAAGACCAAAGAAGAGTTTTTGAAGGCACATGGGATAGACTATAACGATGAGTTGATATGCGGAATTGCCGTTAGGATGCATCCTGTTAAAAATATAGACATGGTTTTAAAGGTTGCTAACAGGTTGAAAGATGATAATATTCTATTTTTGATAGCAGGTGTTGGAGATGAGCATTATATGTCTAATCTAATAGCTAAGGCCGCTGAGCTATCACTAAAAAAGCTACACTTTATTGGATTTGTAAAAGATATATATAACTTTTTCAATGCAATAGACATTAATATGCTTACTTCAAGAGAAGAGGGTGGACCGTATTCACTAATGGAAGCTGGTGCTTTAGGCAAGCCTCTTGTCAGTACAAATGTTGGTGCTATGAAGACATTTATAGACAAAGGAGAGGACGGCCTTGTAGTAGAACTTGATGATGATGAAAGCTATGCGAAAGAAATTCTTGCCCTATACAATAATGCTGATGAGAGATTGAGGCTAGGTAAAAATTTGCAGACAAAGATAATGACAAAATTTACAAATACTGTTATGTCAGATAACTATGATAGCTTGTACAATACTTTTTTTAAGGAAGAGAAATAATGAAAAAAATTAAAATGAACTGGGTTGATATTCTAATACTTTTAGTAATAATACTCGGTGTGGTGGTTATACTTAATAAGGATAAAATATTAGGTGGTGAAGATGTTGCTGACGTCGTTACTGGTAAGACAAATCTTATCGTAACGGCCAAAGCTATGCAAGTGCCTATGGAAGTGATAGAAGAGTTCAAAGTTGGCGATAAGATGATGGCTAGCGGGAAGATACAACAAGGGGAGATTATAAAAGTGGAGTATGAACCCTCTATAGTATATGAGGCCAAAGGAGATGAACTAGTTAAAATGGAAAATCCGGATCGCTACGATGTATATGTAACTTTCAAAGCAGTTGCTAGTACATATGCCGGGTATATGGAATTTGGAAATCAAGAAGTAAAAGTTGGAGTTAGCTATTATATCAAGACTCCGGATGCCGTTTTATTTGGGCATATTGTAAAGATTGAAGATGTGGAGTAGTGATTATGTCAGAGAAAAAAAGTAAAAAACGTGCCGTAAAAATCATAGATTGGATTGTACTTATAATTGCTATACTGGTTGTTTTTGGATTTATATACAAGATAACAAATGGAAATATTACTATTTCTGGACCTCAGCAAAAGACGGTCAAGATAAGATATGTCCTTGAAGTTTATCCGGAAGATTTGGCCATGCTGGATCATATAAAAGTGGGTGACCAGATAACAGAAGCAAAAAAGACATTTCAATTATTTGTAACCGATGTAAAGATAGTCCCTTATGAAAGCAGGAGGGTCACTTTATATCCTGAATACGGCAAAGGATTTAAGACAAGTGAAGGCATAGGAATAGTCACTATAGAAGGAACTGTTCCGTTAAAAGGACTTGCAAAAAGCATAGGACTTCAGGAAGTTAGCCCAGGTAATAGGATTTTCCTTGAGTCCAGACTTTATAAACTTTCTTCTAGAGTGATGTCAGTGGAGGAGCTTGATGATTGATGCTATAAAATCTTCTTTTGCGTACAGCGTTATTAGGTGGATAGCAGATAAATTAAATGATTTTGCTTCAGTCCTTCATAAGCATATTCATAAAGAAGGTAAAAAGAGTATTCTAGAGTACTTAGAGAGTAGCTGGTTTTACAAGCTTACTCTAAAAGTCGTGGATTTTATTAACAGCATTTTTGAGATATTCTATAGAGCTGGTGAAAAGAGCTTTTTACTAAAAAATGGGAGTGTTTTTAGAAAAATACTAAATATGGCAGAATCTATTGTACTTCTAATACCTATTAACTATATCTTCATCGATTATGTAGTCAGAAGGGTAGGGGCATTATCTAAGGTTGCTTCAGTTTGGGATGAATTAGCACTAGTAGGCTGTTTCTTATTCATTATTGTAAGGCCATTTTTTAGTGATAAAAACTACAAGATAGTTTGGTCTGCAGTTGACTGGCTGATTTCACTTTTCATAGTCGTTGGAGTAGCGCTATTTCTTTATGTTTCGCCGGATTTGTATGTTGGCGTGGAAGGATTTAGAGCGGTATTCCAACATATGTTCTGGTATTTTATCATTAGACAGTTACTAAACCAAAATAACAGGGTAGCAGTGCTTAGGAGCATAGTAATAATCGGTTTGTTCTTAGGATACCATTCGATGTATCAATTTGTCATGAGAGTTCCGATGCCTGGGAATTGGGTTGATAGCACGGAAACAATTACCGTTAGGGTATTTTCTATCATAGGTTCTCCTAATATACTTGCAGCATTATTTGTCCTAATAATACCAATTGTAGGAATGATGATTGCCTATGATAAAAGTAAACTAATAAAATTTTTAGCTTTGGTAGCTTTACCAGCGATGATATTAGGCATGCTTTTCACATTCGCTAGACAAGCTTATATATCTTTATTCGCTTCAGTTTTAGGATTCTTAGTTTTATTCTATCCGTATATTATAAAGTATCTTATAGTTTTTGTGGGAATGGTTTTGGTTGCCCTACCAAGCGTTGCAGACCGTGTGTTTTATCTATTTTCTAAAACGTATCTAGTTAAGTCATCAAAGGGTGGAAGAATACTAAGATATCTATATGCCTTTGAAAAATGGGAAGAAGCGCCATTTTTTGGTAAAGGACTTGGTAGATTTGGTGGAGCGGTTGCTATCAATAACGACTTATCACCATTTTACGTAGATAGTTATTATATAAAAACGCTGGTAGAAATGGGTCTAGTAGGTCTAATATCTATGATTTCTCTAATAATTGCGATTATGGTATATGCAAGATCCGTTATCATAAAACAGTTAGATAAAATGGATATGCTAATGGTTTCGGGTCTATTCATGGGCTTTTTAGGAATAGTCCTTCAGAATACTATCGAAAATATCTTTGAAGTTCCGATGATGATAATAATGTTTTGGACTGTGGTAGCGTTAATCCAAACTTTTGATGCTAAAAAATCCAATGGTCATTTATCTAAGGAGAAGTTATGAAAAAGTATGTTGTAAGCCTAGACCAAGGTACTACGAGTTGCAGAGCCATTATTTTTGATAAAGATGCAAACATAGTGGGAGTATCTCAAAAAGAGTTCGAACAAATTTACAAAAGGCCAGGATGGGTTGAGCATGACGCACTAACAATTCTTAACGTTCAAAAGAGTGTGCTAAAAGAAGTTCTAAAGGAAAATAATATAAAGCCGGAAGAAATAGCTTCTATTGGAATAACAAATCAAAGGGAGACAACAGTCGTTTGGGATAAAAGAACTGGAGAACCCATATACGAGGCTATCGTTTGGCAATCAAGACAAACGTCACAAATATGTAGCAAATTAATCGAGGAAGGTTACAGCGATTACTTCAGGGAAGCTACAGGACTAGTGGTAGATGCCTACTTTAGTGCTACAAAAGTAAAATGGATACTTGATAATGTTAAAGGTGCGAGAGATAGGGCAAATAGAGGGGAATTACTATTTGGCACGATGGACACATGGCTCATATGGAACCTAACCGGAGGAGAAGTTTTTGCTACAGATTACTCCAACGCGTCTAGAACGATGATGTACAATATTCATGAATTAAAGTGGGATGATAAGATATTAGATATACTGGATATTCCAAAAAGTATGCTGCCAGAAGTTAAAGATTCATCGGGCATATATGGATACACGCAGGAGAAATTATTTGATGGAGTAGTGGTGCCTATAAGTGGCGTTGCAGGCGATCAACAATCTGCTCTTTTTGGTCAAGGCTGTTTTACAGAAGGTATGGTAAAGAACACTTATGGGACGGGTGCATTTATCCTCATGAATACAGGCTCACATCCTGTCAGGACAAAAAGCGGTTTACTCACTACAATCGCTTGGGGCGTTGACGGTGAAGTTAGTTACGCTCTTGAAGGTAGTATATTTAGTGCGGGCTCCTCTGTTCAGTGGCTAAGAGATGAGCTGAAGATGATAAGTAGTGCTAGTGAAAGTGAGTTTTTCGCAAAAAGTGTTCCAGATACAAAGGGTGTGTACGTAGTGCCTGCTTTCGTAGGACTTGGAACGCCATACTGGGATATGTACGCAAGAGGTGCGATAGTTGGTCTAACGAGGGGTAGCAACAAAAATCATATTATAAGAGCGACTTTAGAAGCCATTTGTTATCGTTCGAAAGATGTCATAGATGAAATGGTAAAGGAATCCGGCATTGACATATCAATATTAAAGGTCGATGGTGGTGCGAGTAATAATAAATTTTTACTACAGTTTCAGTCGGATATACTAAATGTCGAAGTTAAAAAGCCTAGGATAACAGAAACTACAGCTCTTGGAGCGGCATTTTTAGCAGGTCTGGCAGTTGGCTTTTACGATAAAAAGTTCTTTTTACAAAGTGACCTTGAAAGTGAAGTGCACAAACCTGATATCACTCAAGAGAAAAGAGATAAACTTTATAAAGGTTGGAAGAAGGCTGTGAGTAGAGCGTTAAAGTGGGAAGAAAATGAACAATCTAGCTAAACTGACGCTTTACCTGCTTATTTTTTCAACTTCATTATTTGATATAAAATATGAACAAATTGATAAAGAAGTAAATGGTAAGCCTGAAAATATTTATGTTATGGACATTGACATGAATAATAAGAATGTCGATGTGATGAATGTATTATCGTTCGATAAGCTGTATGGTTTCGAAACCCTTGGGGAGATGGCGAGCAGGCATGAAGCTAATTATGCTGTGAACGGTATGTTTTACAACGATTTTGGTCAACCTTATGGCACATTAATTGAAAATGGAGAATTAGTATTTTTATCTTCATTGGATGTGCCGAAAGTTATAATAGATTATGAAGGCAACATTTATCTAGACGATTGTTCTTTTGAAGTAAATGCAGTTCATGAGGGCAAAAGATATAGAGTTAATAGCGTAAACAATATACTCTATTCGGTAGATCAATTTGCTCTATATAACGACTATAACGGTTCAACGACAAGAGTAGATGGCCTTTGTACAAACTATGTGATAAAATCAGGAAAAGTTACTGAAAAAGTTGTTTCAACTACGCCTTTTAATATCGAAGAAGATGAATTAATCCTTGCCAGAAGAGGGGAAGATTACTCCTTCAAAGTCGGTGATGAAGTGGACATTGAAGTAAGTAATACACTGGGGATTGAAGGGATAAAGACGGTCTTTACAACAGGGGGATGGCTGGTGAAAGATGGTAAAAATATTGCAAAGGAAAACGAACCATTCATTGGCCCGACCAATTCACTTCAACCCAGGACGATTGTTGGCATTGATGGCAAGAGATTGGTGTTTATTGTAGTCGACGGAAGGAGTAAAATAAGTAAGGGTATCACTGGAAAAGAGTGTGCGGATATACTAATAGAAAATGGAATAAAAAACGGTGGTTACTTAGACGGTGGGTCGTCTTCAACGATGATTATAGAAGGAAAAGTTGTCAATAATATAATAGGGGATAAACAAAGAAATATCGCTCACGGGATTTTGATTAAAGACAAGGGAAAAAGTAAATAATATGAAAACATTATTTATTATATTGGTATCGGCTTTGCCGGTGCTAGAACAAAAATTTGCCATCGGATATGCGTTAGCAAATGGATACAGTAATGTATCTGCTTTTTTACTAACATTAGTTGGCGCATTAATACCGTCACCTCTGATATTGTTATTTTTACCCAAAGTATTTCTTTTGATGAGAAAGAAAAACATAATGGTAAAGTTTGTGGATTGGTATGAAAATAAGGCGCTCAAAAGAGGCAAAAATATCATAAAATATGAATTGTTGGGGCTACTTTTATTCGTTGCGATTCCTCTCCCTCTAACAGGGATATGGACAGGCTCAGCTGTAGCAGCTTTTATTGGACTTGATTTTAAAAAGTCTTTTGTAACGGTAGTTTTAGGAGCAATTATCTGTGGCATAATACTTCTTTTAGTATACAATGGGATATTCAGTTTGCCATGGATAAATGTTAAATAAATGTTAAAAAATTAATTTATTTACAATTATATAGAGCATATGCTAATATTAGTTGTGAATATTACATAATTATTTCATAAATATGCTTATCTTTTACTAGAAAGGGCTGAGTATGAACATAAGTAGACGTACAATGACTATACTTACGGCATTGATTTCACTTATTATTACTGGAACAGCATTAGCTCTTACTAAAGTTGAGGAATCATACGCTTTTGACCCGGGTTCTTTGGGTATTTTAGCGTATAAAAATTTACCAAAAAGTTCTGATTCTGAAAAACCAGATAGATACAATACCAATAAAGAAAAGGATGTTATTGATGATTTTGATCATGATGGTCTTCCTGACGAAGTAGATCCAAATCCAGATTCATTTGATGTAACTACGAAAGTTTTATCGTTAGCTTCGGCTCTTACCTACGAAAACTATGGCGATTGCATAGGTCAAAAGGTTGGAGAAAAAGGCTCCTGGAGATTAAGAAGTGAAGAAAATTATATTTTTAAAGATTTCGAGATATTGGATGCAAATGACTCGGGTGACAGTATATCATTAGTGGATGAGGTGATTAGTGATTTTGGGCTTGCTTACATGGCTATTAAGTTAACGAGGGAAGAAAAAAATGACATTATAATATTTTCAATTAGAGGAACTGAGATAAATGAGAACGTCAATATTGATGCAATAGAAGATATACTACTGGGTCTCGGTACGTCTTGGCCAACTCAATCAAAAAAAGCATTTAAATCTTATCAGACTATTGCGGAAAATAATCCTGATGCCGATATATATATTACAGGGCACTCTTTGGGTGGTCGTATTGTTCAAGACATCGTGTATGAAATATATGATAAGAATGACGGATATTTAGGATTATTTAAATCTAACATTAAGACGCCAAAGCACGCGTGCACTTTTAATGGTCTTGGGTATAATAGTTATCGATACGTCATGATGAAGTTGCTTCATGGTGACAGATTAAAAAAAATTAACAACACACTATATAACTACTATATTGAAAAAGACATGGTTGGTCACGCCCTTGGAAATAGTTTTTTGTTTAAAAGAATAGGTAAGACTATTAGTCCATGGAAAGCAAAAGACGGTAATGGTATTGCTATTGAATCAGATTTACCATACGAGCCATTTGCTTTTCACAGAACATTTCATTTTTATTTAGACGACAACTTGAACTATGACGAATCCTGGCACGAATAAAATGAAAGACATAGGACAACAATGGTAAGAATAATCAAAAACTATTTTAAAATTCACTTTAAACACAGTTTCATCTATATCACAACGTTAGTAACAATGTTTTTTGGCTTAATAATATCTGCATTTTTAACGTACATTATGGGAGGTGCAGGAGTAGACAGTTTAATGGCTTGGGCAATATCTATAGTAATAGGAAGTGTAATAGCTAGTAGCCCACTGATAATTCCCAATGTAGATGCGGCTATAGAGTTTAGTAGACAAAAGCAAAATCCGAATCGATTTATAGCAATATACTCTGTTTCATTCCAAGTTATATCTATACTTACTTATTCGGCTTTAGTGTATGTACTTTGGATGTTGATTTAAAAGATACATATTAACAAAAAAATATTAGAAGTATTATCAGCAAAGCGAACGCTTTGCTTTTTTAAGTGCCATAAAATTAGTTGGTTTATACAGTAATTTTTATGAAGTACTAAAGTATAGGCGCCTTAAAATAATAAGATTACATTGTTTAAATTGCACTAAAACATTCAGTATTTTTCTGCTATTTGCTGGTAGTATAGGCGTTGACAATGAATGAAAGGATACCATATACTAAGGATAGTAAACGTTTACTATGCTGTTTTATTGTTTATTCATGAAAGTATTTTTAAAGTTAGCGTTTAATGATGTGTAGTGATTAATATTAATTTTATTTTGGAGGCGTTATGAGTCAAGGATTTAGATTAAACAAAAAGGTTACTAAAATAGGTATAAGGCCAACTATTGATGGAAGAAGAAAAGGGGTTAGGGAATCCCTTGAAGAGCAGACGATGAAAATGGCAAAGTCTGCAGCGAAGTTACTCAGTACTCTTAGACATCCTAGTGGTGAACCAGTTGAGTGCGTAATAGCTGATACGTGTATTGGTGGAGTTGCAGAAGCAGCTCGTTGTGAAGAGAAATTTTTAGCGGAAGGTGTTGGAGTTAGTTTAACGGTTACTCCTTGTTGGTGCTATGGAACAGAAACAATAGATATGAACCCTGATAGAGTAAAAGCTATTTGGGGATTCAATGGTACGGAAAGGCCAGGCGCTGTTTATCTTGCAGCCGCTATGGCGGGACACGATCAAATGGGACTTCCGGCATTTAGTATATACGGAAGAGATGTTCAAGACGGTGGAGACGAGACGATTCCTGAGGATGTAAAAGAGAAACTTCTTCAGTTTGCTAGAGCAGCTATTGCCGTTGCAACGATGAAAGGGACTTCTTACTTATCGATTGGAAGTGTTTCGATGGGTATCGCTGGTTCAGTAGTTGATCCTAACTTCTACAATGATTACTTAGGTATGAGAAATGAATACGTAGATATGTCTGAAATCAATAGGCGTGTAGAAGAAAATATTTTTGATCCTGAAGAGTACGAGAGAGCGCTTAAATGGGTAAAAGAAAATATAAAAGAAGGGCCAGATTACAATAAAGAAAAATGGGATAGAGCAAAACTTGATAGCGACTGGGAGTACGTCGTAAAGATGACTCTTATCGTTAGAGACTTAATGGTTGGTAACGAGAAGCTTCATGAACTAGGATTTGGTGAAGAAGCGCTTGGACACAACGCTCTAGCTGCAGGATTCCAAGGACAGAGACAGTGGACAGACCATAGACCAAATGGTGACTTTATGGAAACGATGCTCAATACTTCATTTGACTGGAATGGTATAAGAGAATCATATACATTGGCTACAGAAAACGATAGTTTAAATGGTGTTGCAATGATGTTCAATCACTTACTGACAGGTAGAGCACAAATATTCTCGGATGTAAGAACGTATTGGTCACCAGATGCCGTGAAGAGAGTTACAGGATACCAACTTGAAGGAAGAGCAAAAGATGGTATCATTCACCTCATCAATAGTGGTTCTACTACTCTTGATGGAACTGGAAAACAAAAAGATGAGAATGGGAACCCTATCATGAAACGCTTCTATGAAATAACGGAAGAAGACACAAAAGCTTGTCTTGAAGCGACACAGTTCTGCCCGGCAATCTATGAATACTTTAGAGGAGGAGGATGGTCCACAAGATTTAAGACAGAAGGTGGCATGCCTGTAACAATGGCAAGAGTAAACATTATCAAAGGCGTTGGACCTGTTCTTCAAATAGCAGAGGGATATACCGTCGATCTTCCAGCTGAAGTTCATGATATACTTGATAAGAGAACAAATCCTACTTGGCCAACAACGTGGTTCGCACCAATTCTTACAGGGGAAGGTCCATTTAAAGATGTATACTCAGTAATGAATTACTGGGGGGCGAACCATGGAGCAATCAGCTATGGACATATTGGTGCGGATCTTATTACGCTTGCTTCTATGCTTCGTATTCCTGTGCCTATGCACAATGTATCGGAAGATAGAATATTCAGACCTAAGGCGTGGGCAGCATATGGGACAAAAGATTTAGAAGGAGCCGATTTCAGAGCTTGCACTACTTATGGGCCTTTATATAGAAAATTCTAATGACTTTAAGGGGTGATTTAAATTACAACTATTAGAGAGGTAGCTAAAGTAAGTGGCGTATCTACGGCAACTGTTTCGAGGGTGCTGAATGGCAATTATCCCGTCGCGAAAAAGACGAGAGATAAGGTCATAAAAGCAGTCGAAACAGTAGGATATAGACCGAATGTACTAGCAAAAAGTTTAAAGACCAACAAGACCTACACCGTGGGTCTTGTTGTTCCTGATATTTCTAATGTATACTTTATGAATATAGCAAAAGGTGTTGAAAGTGTTATTTCTGAGCATGGATATACACTCGCTCTTGGTTCTTCCTCTGAGAATGAGAGTAAGGAATTAAAACTCTTGCAAGCTTTCAAAGATAAGCGTTTCGATTACTGTATATTGGCAAGCTGTCTAAAAGATTCAAAAAAGTTAAACGAACTAATTGATGATAACTTTAAAGTAATCATGGTTGATACATATCTTCCTGGTTTAAACACGAATTTTGTAGTCGAAAATAATGAGAAATATTCATATATTTTGACCGATTATTTCATCAAAAAAGGACATAAGAATATCGTTTTTGTAAACGGTATAGAGCATATCAGTACGGCGGCAGAAAGATATAATGGTTTCCTAAAGGCTATCGAAGATAATAAGATAGATTTTGATAGGACTCATTATATTGACGGTGGATACGAAACGGAACTAGCCTATAAAAAAGTAAAAAATTTTTTAAAAAATCACAAGCCTACTATCATTTATGCAACCAATAATAGGATGGCTGAGGGTTCGCTAAGAGCGATTAAAGAAATGGGCTTTAAGGTGCCGGATGATATTTCTTTTGTGTCATATGGAGATATTGACCTTAGTGAACTAATAGAACCAAAGCTTACTATTATTGATCAAAACGCCTATAATATGGGGGTAGTGGCTGGGGAAATAATAGCGAGTCAACGTAAAGAAAAGAGAACCTATACAGTAAAATCTAAATTTATGAAAAGAGGTTCAGTAAAAGATATAAGATAGGAGAAAATATGTTAAAAAATATTCCGGATATAATATCACCTGAGTTAATGAAGAATCTCATGGAAATGGGACACAGCGATACATTAGTAATATGCGATGGAAATTATCCAGCATATACGATGAATGATAATGTTATTCCAGCATATGGGCATAGTGTAAATGATGTTCTAAAAGCTATTTTAGAGTTTTTCCCGCTGGATACTTACACGGATCATCCGGTGAAACTAATGCAAGTTGTTGAGGGGGATCCTACTGTACCAGTTGTTTGGAATGATTTTAAGGAGACGATAAAAAAAGCAGGATACGACGAGGAGAAAGTTGTTACAAACATTGATAGATTTGATTTTTATGATCAAAGTAAAGGTGCTTATCTATTTATAGCAACAACAGATAGAGCGCTATATGCAAATGTTATGTTGCAAAAAGGAGTATGTTAGTTTAAATGTATAGACTCATGATTGTTGACGATGAAGCCAACATTAGGGATAGTATAACCCGTCTTATCAATCTTGAAAGCATGGGATTTACACTTGTGGCTACTGCCACAAATGGAATAGAGGCTCTTGAGTACCTAGAAGAAGCAACCGTAGAGGTATTAATAACTGACATTAATATGCCATTTCTCGATGGGCTCGGCTTAACGGCCAGATTAAGGAAACGTGGTAATAACTGCAAGGTTATTTTTCTTACTGGGTATGACGAGTTTGAGTACGCAAAAGAAGCGGTAACCCTTAACGTAGAAAAATATATATTAAAACCTATTACGAAAGCAGAGCTTACCGAGGTTCTCTTGGAAGTTAAAAAACAACTGGATGAAACATTTGACCAGACACGCCGAATAAAGATTTTACAAGACGAATTTGATAAGAACAAAAAACTTTATAGCGAAAGAAGTCTTGTAGATATACTGGAGGGGAAACTTCCCTCCGAAGCGCTACGAGAAACACTTGAAAATACTGGTCAAATAATTGATAATAGTTGTGAGTTCATGGCTATTGCAATGGAAATAAAAGTTAGGGCGGATATTGTAAAATATCAATTCGATTCGGATTATGTACTATTTTTCTACGCAATCATAGACTATGTAAAAAAACTACTTGAAGACTCTGGAACGTTCTTAGTGTTAAAGGGTAGTGAAAACAAAATCATCGTTCTTTGCCTAAACTGTTCCAAGATGATTAATCTGGAACAACTGTTTAACCAAGTAATCAGATCGCTCAATCTTACATTTGATATAGATGTGACGGTTGGATTTGGTGCTGATTATAGACAACTGGAAGAAATGGCAAAAAGTTATAATCAGGCTTTGTTGAGTCTGGAATACCAGTTGATTGATGGAAACAATAGAGTTATAATCTACAGGGAGAAAAGTTCTAACGATAATGTTGATGAGAAGAAAATATTTGACAACATTGATAAGATAGTTGAAGGAATCAATAATAATAATATAGAATTAATTGATAACCGTATAGCACTTTTCTTCTCTACTCTGAATTTTTGCAGAGTAGAGATAGAGATGTTTAGAACCTATACATTGAATCTCGTAGTCAAGATTTTTGAACAGTATGATAAGAGGTTTGGAGCTGACAATACCATTCTTGATTTTGGACTAGTTGACGCGATAGTTAATTCTCAATCAGAGCATGAACTTAAGCAAAGAATAATGGACCACGTCCATGATATATGTTCAAAAATTGAAGAAAGCAAGCAAAATGAGAGACTATCTATAGTAAACGAGGCAGAAAAATATCTAGAGCAAAACTATAGTGATCCACAACTTGACCTTAGTAAACTCTCTGAGGCTTTACATGTTAGCATAAGTTATATATCCAAAGAGTTTAAGAGGGTAAAAGGTAAAACAGTCATAGAGTATTTGACAGATGTTCGCATGAATAAGGCTAAAGAATTACTAAAAGACACAGACATGAAGGTATTTGAAATCAGCTTGAATATAGGTTATGAAGATGCGAACTATTTTAGTTATAACTTTAGAAAACATATTGGAGTATCACCGCTAAAATATAGAAAAGGTGACTAATGGATAATAAAGTAGGGCTTAAAAGTCATATTAGAACAACTTTGAGTGTATCTATCGTTGCGGTAACGATGATAGTTATCATTGCTATATCCATAGGGATGTATATAGTGACTTCGATTTCTATACGCGAAAATGTTACGCTAAATACTCAAACAAGTATAAATCAGATTAATTATGATCTGGAATACTATATACAAAATGTTGAGACAATAATAACGGGTCTGGAATACAGTATAGTCACCGATAATTACTTTAGTAAGAAGATGGAAAAAGATGAAAGTGTTAGTTACTACTTAAGATCTCTAATTAAGAATAGAGATGATGTAATTAACATTTTTTTAATTAGACCAGATGGAAACATCATAAGCAATGATAGCGAATCAATATACAAAAATATAGATTTTACCAATGAGGACTACTACACAGGAGCTGTAAATAAAAAAGATTTATATGTATCGACTTCTCACGTTCAGAGTGTATTTATCGGGAAATATAGCTGGGTAGTTAGTTGTTCAAAGGCGATTTACGATGAAGATGGAGGGGTAAAAGGTGTAATAGTAGTAGACCTCAACTTCAAGAACATAAACGATATGATTAGTCGCATTTCACTTCTTGAAAAAGGATATATATTCGTAGTTGCACCCGATGGTAGCTATGTTTACCATCCAAAGTTAAACCTAATATACAGTGGAATACTCGATGAAGATATTGAGGGTTTATTACATAATGATAGCACGCCGGTAACAGTTTATGAAAACAACGAAAAAGTTGAATATATTAGTGTTACCTCAGACTTCACGTCATGGAAGACTATTGGTAAGATATATTCAAATGATTTTAACGCCTACTTAAATAGATCTAAAAAGTTTTTTACTCTATTCGTAGTAGCTTCACTAATAATACTTATCATTGTATCTTTTTTGATATCCGAAAGAATATTAAAGCCTATTAAAACATTAGTAAAGGGTATGCTTGCTTTTAGAGAAGGAGCTCTCGATACCAAGGTTGAGGTAATAGAAGAAAACGAATTTGGATTGCTTACCGACACCTTTAATAAGATGACCAAAGAGATCAAAATGCTCGTTGAAACGAACATAGAGACAGAGCGTAAAAAGAGAAAAAGTGACTTTAAGCTACTGCAATCACAGATTAACCCTCACTTCCTTTACAATACACTGGATTCAATAGTTTGGATGGGTGAAACTGGTAAGAATAAGGAAGTTGTAGTGATGACCTCTTCTCTGGCAAAGATGTTTAGGCTTGGACTTAACAAAGGGGAAGAATTTACAACGATAGAAAATGAAATAGAGCATATAGATAGTTATCTGACCATTCAAAAGATGAGATATTCTGAAAAGTTAAATTACAAAATCATCTGTGATGAGTCACTCAAAAAAGTGAGAATTATAAAGATACTACTGCAACCTATCGTGGAAAATGCAATCTATCATGGAATAAAAAATATTCCTGTAGAAGGATATATTGAAATAAATATTTATAAGGATAAATTCAGCAAATTGCTATTATCATCTAAGGAGTCGGATTCGCAGTGCATATATATAGAAGTTCAAGACAATGGGCCTGGGATAGAGGATAAGAAAATAAATAAAATAATCAGTGGTGAGCTTAAGTCAGAGCACAAGGGTAGTGGAATAGGAGTTAAAAACGTAAACGAGAGAATAAAAATGTACTACGGCAACGAGTATGGTCTTTCGATAGAAAGTGAGTTATACGAAGGGGTAAAAGTTATTATTAAATTGCCTTTTGAGGAGGTAGACGTTGAAGAAAAATAAAGTGATTAGTGTCATGATTTTTGTCATACTTATAGCTAGCTCTATTATACTGTTATTCTTAACAACTATTACAAAGACAAAGACAAAAGAAAAGATATATTTCATCTCGAAAAGTACAGAGGAAAACAGAGAGTTCTGGGCACCGCTAGAAGAAGGAGCTTTATTAGCTGCAAGCAGTCGCGATAAGGAACTAGTCATAGTAGGATCTGAAAAGGAAGTGCAGATTAATAAGCAAATAGAGGTAGTGAATGAAGTAATTGATAGTAAGCCTTTTGCTATTATTATAGCAGCTGCTGACTACGAAGCTCTTTCAGAAGTGTGCAATAAGGCTTTAGAGCAGGGTATTGCTCTGGTTGCAGTTGACTCTGATGTTAGAACGACAATCGAACACTCTTTAGTTGCGACTGACAATGAGAAAGCTGCCAATCAATTAGCTTTAGATACCATAGAAAATGTAAATGGTGAAGGTAGTTACGCAATTATTTCCCACGTTAAGGGGGTTAAAACGACAACGGATAGGGCGCTGGGCTTCAAAGAAGTAATGGACGAAAAAAGCTCGCTTAAATTTGTGGGCGAATACTACAGTAATAACAGTCTCGAAAACGCAGTAGAGAAGACCAAAGAAGTAATAGAAAATAATGAGGACATAAAGGTTATTTTTGGGACCAATGAAACGACAGTAGAGGGAGTGGGAAAAGCTATAGATGAGCTTGGTCTTTCCCATAAAATATACATTGTTGGTTTCGATACAAATGATAACATACTTTATTACCTAGAAACTGGAAGTATCGATAAAGTAATGTTGCAAACGCCTTTTAATATGGGATATCTGGCAGTTGAAGAAGCACTAGCGTATAAGAAAACAAAGAAAACAAATAGAGTGGATACTCAGGCTATTCTCATTGATAAAGCGTCTATGTTTAAACCGGAAAATGCGAAAACGATTTTTCCGATAGAAATAGAGTAAATACTATTTAAATCAAATCCTATTTACGAGGTGCTTTTATGAATTATAAAAATAAATAATTGATTTTAGCCCTTGTGGTTGTCATTTTTGGTATCGGTTTATCAGCAGGATGTAAATCTAAAATAAATCGTGAGGATAATTTACCATCATTAAGAATAGAGTCAGTTTTTATAGCAGATTTAGATGGTGATAAACGCTATGAGATATATGCAAATGTTTTATGGGCTCGGGCATCATCAGTGAGAATATTGTGGGGTATAATATAGCTACTAATCGTATTTATGAGCTATCTGATCGTATGAATAAAGACTATCACTTATTTATCTCCAAAAACAATCTTATGGTTAAGTGCAAAAATTTTAATAAAATTAAAGATCGTGAAGATAATGAGGTGGGATATCTTTGCTTAAAAGAAAACAGTGATGGAAATGAATTACTTGTTAAAATAGATGGTTGTAGTGATTAATATAAAAATTCGTTGAATTAAGTTTGCAGATAGCGTATTGCTATCTATTTTTTATCATTATTATACAAAATAATCATATTTTCGTGTAATATATTCAAGGTTTTATGGATTAATAACAACTATAATGATTGTAAATGCGTATATGGAGGTAATAATGTCCGAAAATATCGTCCAAATGGAAAAAATTAATAAGAGTTTTCCAGGTGTTAAAGCACTTACAGACTGTGATTTTTCTCTTAAAAGAGGGGAGATTCATGCGCTAGTAGGAGAAAATGGAGCGGGTAAATCCACGCTAATGAAGATTTTGACCGGTGTGTATAAAAAAGATTCCGGAACAATAAGATACAAGGGGAAAGAAGTCAACATACCGAATACAAGGGTTGCGACGGACCTTGGTATCGGGATAATTCATCAAGAGCTTAATCTTATGCCAGATCTTACCGTAGCGCAAAATATTTTTATTGGGAAAGAACCGAGGAAGAAATTCAAATGGTTTACTGATGATGCAAAAGCAAACGAGATGACGGTAGAACTTCTTCGTTCAATGCACGTTGATATTTCGCCTACGACCCTAGTTGAGAACTTAACGGTTGCACAGCAGCAAATGGTAGAGATTGCAAAAGCGCTTTCTTATGATTCAGAAGTATTAATCATGGATGAGCCTACTGCTGCCCTTACCGAATCAGAGATAGATGAGCTATTCATTATAATAGATAGGCTTAGAAAAAAAGGCGTTGGGATAGTATACATTTCGCATAGAATGGAAGAGCTTAAGAGAATATGTGACAGAGTTACTGTTATGAGAGATGGGGAATACATCGGCACTAGAGATATGAAAGAAGTCACCAAAGATGAAATAATTCATATGATGGTTGGTAGAACGATATTTGAAGGCGCTGGAGGGAATGACATACCTATAAGTGATGAAGTTGTACTTGAGGTAGAAGGTCTATCAAGAGGACGTAGAGTGAAAGATGTTTCTTTCAAGCTTCATAAGGGAGAGATACTTGGCTTCGCAGGGCTTATGGGAGCCGGAAGAACGGAAACTGCTCGTCTAATATGTGGAGCGGATAAACTAGAGTCTGGAACTATTAAGATAAGAGGAAAAGAAGTTAAAATAGATAGTCCTAAAACGGCAGTTGCCAATGGAATCGGGTACCTTTCAGAAGATAGAAAGAGATACGGACTTGTTTTAGGGCTTGACGTAGAGAGCAATATAGCAATGTCTACGATGAAAGAATATGTTAAGCACGGGTTCTTAAACAAGGACAAGATAAATAAGAACTCTGAAAAGTATGTTGAAGCACTAAGCATAAAAACACCAAGCAGTAAGCAGTTAGTAAAGAATCTATCTGGTGGGAATCAACAAAAAGTCGTAATAGCTAAGTGGTTAACAAGAGATTCGGAAATACTTATATTTGATGAGCCTACAAGAGGTATTGATGTAGGTGCTAAGAGTGAGATATACAAGTTGTTAAATGATCTAGCGCATAAAGGCAAGTCGATAATTATGATTAGTTCAGAACTTCCTGAAATACTCAGGATGAGTCATAGAGTAATTGCCATGTGTGAAGGGCGTGTAACAGGAGAAATAATGAGAAAAGAAGCAACTCAAGAAACTATTATGAAGTTTGCGACTAAGAGAGATTAACGGAGGATAAAATGAAAAAATTTATGAATTCCAATGCGTTTCAGAAGTTTTTAACGCTAGGGGTATTATTACTACTGATACTTTTCTTTTCGATAGCATCACCTAACTTTTTAACACCAAGTAATATTAACAATATCCTTTTAGCGACAGCAGTTAATGGTGTACTTGCAGTAGGTGTTACTTTCGTCATAATTACAGGAGGTATCGACCTTTCAATAGGGACAGGTATGACATTATCAGCGGTTATAACAGGTTACGCAGTAGTTAATATGGGGGTTCCAGCATTCTTAGGAATATTCGTAGGACTTCTTACTGGTGGATTAATCGGTCTAGTAAACGGTGTTGCAGTGGCTAAGATGAAAGTTCCAGCTTTTATCGCTACGCTTGGAATGATGCTTATAACAAAAGGGTTATCCCTTATAGTGTCAAATGCAAAACCTATTTATTTTTCATTAGAGCCTGACGCAATGGGATTTGTATTTCAGGACATATCGAAATCAAAAATTTTACCTGGGTTTTTAGACCTTCCGATGGGTGCAGTTATCTTCCTGCTAGCAGCTTTCATCGCCTATATTATTTTGCAAAAGACATTACTTGGACGATATAATTTTTCCATTGGTAGTAATGAAAGAGCGACAAAACTATCTGGTATTAATACAGATTTTTGGTTAATAGCAATTCACGTACTTACTGGTGTATTCGTTGGTTTAGCTGGTGTTCTTATGGCGGCAAGGCTTGCTTCAGCGCAACCAGCACTTGGGCAAGGGTACGAGCTTGATGCCATAGCGGCAGCCGTAATCGGTGGAACATCACTAAGTGGTGGGAAGGGGAGTATATCTGGTACCGTCATTGGTGCATTCCTTATGAGTACACTACTCAATGGTCTTAGGATACTATCGGTTCCACAGGAATGGCAAACAGTATTTACGGGGATCATCGTCATTGGTGCCGTGTTCTTCGATATGTATAGAAGGAGAAAAAGCCAAGAAGCATAAATTAGTTCATTAAGCGAAAGCTTTAAATTATAAATTTTTTAGGAGGAACATTATGAAAAAAACAATTGCAATTTTATTAGCATCAATAATGATTATTGGTCTAGTAAGTGGATGCCAAAGCTCAGTAAAACCTACAGAGAAAAAGGCAGAAGAAAAGACGGAAGCTAAGACAGAAGCAAAGGCAGAAGAAAAGACAGAAGCAAAAGCAGAAGAAACAACTGCAGCTCCAGCCGAAGAAGAAATTTACATTCCTGTAATTTCTAAAGGATTCCAACATCAATTCTGGCAAGCAGTTAAGATGGGTGCTGAGCAAGCAGCTGAAGAGTTTGGCGTAAAGATTACTTTTGAAGGACCTGAAAGCGAAACAATGGTTGACAAACAAATCGAAATGCTTCAAGTAGCACTTGGCAAAAACCCTCAAGCTATCTGTTTAGCAGCTCTTGACTCAAAAGCTGAAGTACCTTATGTACAAGAAGCTGATGGAAAAGGTATTCCTGTTATCGGATTTGACTCAGGTGTTGATAGTGATTTAATCAAAGCTACTGCAGCAACTGATAACCGTGCAGCAGCAGCTCTTGCAGCTGACAAAATGGCTGAATTAATCGGTGGTGAAGGAAAAGTTGGTGTTGTTGTACACGACCAAACTTCACAAACTGGTGTTGACAGACAAGACGGATTTATTGATAAGATTAAAGCAGATTATCCTGATATCGAGATCGTAGACGTTCAAGTTGGTGAAGGTGACCACCTTAAATCAACAGAAATCGTTAAAACGATGTTAGCGGCATACCCAGACCTTAAAGGTGTATTTGCAACTAACGAAGGTGGAGCAGTTGGTGCTGGTAACGCGATGAGAGAAGCTGACAAAGTTGGAGAGTTAGTAGTAGTTGGATTCGACTCAGGAAAAACTCAAATGCAAGACATAAGAGATGGCGTTATAGCTGGTGCGATTACTCAAAACCCTGTAGGTATTGGATACGAAGCAGTTAAAGCTGCTTACATGGCATACAAAGGTGAAGAGCTTGAGAAAGTTATTGATACTGGATTCTACTGGTATGATAAAGACAACATTGATGACCCAACAATTCAAGCAGTATTATACGAATAACCTTAAGTAAGACCTTATATAGACTTTTAGATACTAGACAAGAGATTAGACTTGATACTAGACTGGATGTTAAAACTTGATATTATATCTTATCTCAGGCAAACGGATATCCGTTTGCCTGAGATTGTAGTTAAGAGTTATAATAAAAAAAGATAAATTATTTATTGTTAAACGAAACGAAAAAAGAGGAATTCATAAAGAAAAAATAGGTGGAAGAATATGCAAGTATTAGCGATAGATCTAGGTGCAAGTAATGGAAGAGCAATTGTAGGTGAGTATAGAGACGGCGGGATATTTTTAAATGAGATACATAGATTTGAAAACGAGCCGGTTAAACTTGGCAAATATTTATATTGGGATTTTCCATATTTATTTAAGCAGATAAAAAAATCATTAGTGAAGGCTCACAATCAGGGGTTCGAAATCAAGAGCATAGCAGTAGATAGTTGGGGGGTTGACTACGGATTGATTGACGAAGAAGGTCAATTACTTAGCAATCCTATTAACTATCGAGATGATAGAAGCGTTAAAGGGCTGGAGAAATTACTTTCTCTGTACAGTTATGAAGAACTCAAAGAGATGACTTACATGAATAGTGAAAGCTACAATACTGTAAATCAGTTGCTCATGGATTATAATTCTACTAAGGCAAAATCGCTTCTTTTCACTCCCGATCTATTCAACTATTTTCTATCAGGGAAGAAAAGATGCGAATACAGCATGGCTTCTACTAGCCAGCTAATAGATTATGGTAGTCTTGATTGGAATAGAGATTTCATAAAAGAGCTTAAAATAAAAGATGAGATATTTGGCGAGATAACGAAACCTATGTGTGTAGTGGGTGAGCTAAAAAACGACATAGCAGATGAATTAGGCATAGAAAAGGTTAAAGTAGTATCTATAACAGGTCATGATACTCATGTTGCACTAAAAAGTATACCCGTAAAAGAAGATGATTTTATATTTATTTCTGCAGGTACGTGGGTAGTGGTCGGATCCAAGCAAACTAAGGCAACGTATAATGAAATGCTCGTAGAATATAATTTAAGTAATGAAGGTGGAAGTTACCCCGACGTAAATATTCTAAAAAACATTGTCGGGCTTTGGATAATTCAAAGAACGAAAAAATACTATAACGACAGAGGAAAAGACTATGACTTTCCATACCTCATTGAAGCGGGAGAAAAATCTACCATAGATAGCCTAATTGATATAAATGACAGTAGATTTTTTGGTATGGGGAACATGCCTGAATTAATCGATGAATACTTAAAAGAAAAAGGGCAAGATTTACCAAAGACTGTGGGAGACTACATAAGAATAATTGAAAGAAGTCTTGCAAAAGAAATATCAAAAACAATAAATAATATCGAAAAAACCGTCGGTAAAAGCTATGATAAAGTCTATATGTTTGGTGGTGGTCTAAGAGATAGACTTCTTAAAAAATTCATCAAGGAGTTCAGCGGAAAAGAAATACTAGAAGGAGTTATTGAAGGAACGGCGACAGGAAATGTTCTTGAACAGCTAATTACATTGGGAGCTATTAAAGAAGAAGAGAGGGTAGAGGTTATTATTAGAACTATGGAGCGAAACAAGTAAATTAGCTTATGAGAATAAAGCTCGAGATATTTGAACTCACGTAAGAATAGGTCAGGACAAAAGCAGATGATAGGTGTTCGATGTTCATGAACTTAAGCCTAGGGTTGTCGAACACCTCGGGTTACTCAAGGCAATTTTTATCGATTTATCGCTGCCAAAAAACTTTTTACGACCATGGTTGATATTGTGATTTTACTGTTGTTTGGTGTGGAGAAAATTAGCATAAAAACAATATCTTGTAGGTATTGATAATTTATTGAGTAATAGGCACTTTATTTGACATCTAGTGCTTTTTTAATTACACTTAACTGGAAACTATAAAAAGTCTTGTATTTTGAAAGGAAACGAGAACGATGTTCGATTCATTAAAGGAATCAAGAAATTTGGTTATAATGGGGCTTATGCTTGCGCTAACTATAATTTTTGATTTAACACCGCTTGGAGCTATACCCCTTGGGATAGTATCTGCAACAATTACTCATTTACCAACCATCATTATTGGGGTTATAATAGGACCGGTAGCGGGAATGCTTATGGGGCTAATGTTTGGTGTCATTACTCTTTTGCATGCGCTAACAAGACCTATGACAATACTTGATCCATTATTCGTTAATCCACTAATATCAGTATTACCTAGGATGCTCATAGGTGTGTCTAGCTATTATGTTTACAAACTATTAGAAAAAATGATGACTAATAAGACGGTTCCAACCTTCGTAGCAGGTGTAATGGGAAGCATTACAAATACAGTTTTGGTACTTGGTATGCTCGTTTTAGTCTATGGTAAAAAAGTGACAGAAATGGTAGGCAGTAGTGCATTAAAATGGGCAGTTGCAATAGCTACAACAAACGGAATAATTGAAGCGATAGTAGCAGGATTTTTTGTTATGGTTATAACAGGAGTATACTTTAAATTGGAAGGAAAAGAAGATTGATTTTAGCAATAGATGTAGGGAATACGAATATAAAACTGGCAATCATTGATGGCGATAAATACAGTAAGATATTTAGGCTCACGACATCGACTAATAGGACATCAGATGAGTATGGACAACAACTATTATTTTTTTTAGAAAGTAGCAATGTTAAGTTAGAACAGATAAGGGGAGTTGTAACTAGCTCTGTTGTTCCAGGTGTTATGCATTCGCTAACGAGTAGTATAATAAAGTATTTGAAGAAAAACCCCATCATAGTAGGGCCTGGTGTTAAAAGTGGAATTAGTATAATGACCGATAATCCTAGAGAAGTCGGGGCGGATAGAATAGCAGGAGCATGTGGGGCTTATTATAGTTACGGCGGGCCTGTTCTAGTTATAGATTTTGGAACTGCTACAAAATATGATTTCATTGACGAAAGTGGCGCTTTTACAGCCGGCATAACGTCAACAGGCATCAGGATAACTGCAGACGCCTTATGGAAAAACACGGCGAAACTACCCTCCATTGAAATTAAAAAGCCAGATTCAATACTTGCTAAAAATACCATAACTAGTATGCAAGCAGGTCTCGTATTTGGTTATATAGGTCAAGTCGAGTACATTGTTAACAAGATAAAAGAAGAGCTTGGGCTTAAAAAGTTGTTTGTAGTATCAACTGGTGGACTCAGCAAAATTATTGAAGGTGAGACAGATGTTATAGACAAAAACGATCCATATCTCACTTTTAAAGGACTAAAAGAGATATATAATAGGAATGTAAATGCCACAAAATAATCTATTCAAAGACAACATAGTAATGTTAGCGCCACTTGCGGGTATTACTGATCTAGCTTATCGAAGAATAGCCACAAATTATGGCGCTGACTTTGTTTTTACAGAAATGGTTAGCGCAAAGGCGATAACTTACAAGAATAAGAAGACGAAAGAGCTTCTTTACACCGATGAAAAAAATCTGGGGGTGCAACTTTTTGGTAGTGAACCAGAAGTAATAAAAGAAGCAATTCAAATAATAGATAATGACCTATTTTTACATTACAACCTAAATGCTGGCTGCCCTGTGCCAAAGATAGTCGGTAATGGTGAAGGTTCTGCGTTACTTAAAAAACCAAAGCTGCTAGGGGATATCGTTAAAGCGATGAGGTCTTCAACGAAGAAGCCTATTTCAGTGAAGGTAAGAAGTGGCTTTGAAGGGGGACAGATCAATGCGGAGGAAATTGCTAAAGTATGTGAAGAAAACGGAGCCGACTACATCATCATTCACGGAAGAACTAGAAACATGTACTATAACGGTGAAGTAGATTACGACATAATAAAAAAAGTAAAAGAGAGCGTTGCAATACCTGTGATAGGCAATGGCGATATATTCAGCTACAAAGGGGCAAAACGAATGTACGACAGTACCGGTGTAGATGGCATCATGGTGGCTAGAGGGGCAATAGGAAATCCATTTATATTTAAAAAAATAAAGCTGGGGAGTGATGATATCATAATACCTTTAGATGAATTCATAGGAGTTATAAGACAGCACAAAGAAGCGTTAATAGAGCACAAAGGGGGGTATATAGGGTTTAGAGAGTTTCGAAAACATCTTTCGTACTATGTTAAGGGTAGAAGGCATGCGAGTGCGTTAAGAAATTTAATTAACAAGATGGAAGATGATAGGGGCTTCGAAGAGATAGTAAAAATACTAAGACAAAATTAACGTTGACCCTATAGCAAGGTTTTGGCCTGTGAACAAATCGGGATTTTCTCTGCCGCTTTGTAATAAATGTAACGTCTATGTACATGTACTCCACATTCTATACAGTTTAATCTTCTTAATCAAAGTTGTTAAAAGAAATCATTGAGAGATGCTATGATATGTTAATAATCTACATTTATATTTAATTTAGTAAATAAATTCATCCACTGAGGTATCGGTTTTTTATCTGTTATGATATTCTTGATGTTTTCAGTTTCGGTAATTTTGTATAAACTTGTTAGGTTGAATTTTGTACTATCGATTATTATATAACTTTCGTTAGCATTATTAAGCATTATATTTCTTAGTTTGGATTGCTCGATGATAGGATCTGTTAAGCAAGAAAAATTTATGCCTCTACAAGAAACAAAAGCTTTATCAGCGTAGTAAGTTTTAGCTATATGTAATGTTTCTAAACTTAAAAAAGAATTAGTAAGTTTATTATATTCCCCGCCTAATATAATAATTTTTAAATTGTCAAAAGATGATGCGTAAGCAAGTATTGTATTAGAATTAGTTATAATAGTATTTTTTTGACTTCTTGGAATGTTTTTGATTATATATTTAGCAGTAGTGCTAGCATCTATGTATATTACGTCTCCATTTTTAATATATTTTGCTGCCAATTTTCCTATTTTATTTTTACTCTCTTTAAATATATCTTGTCTAATTTCAATTGGGACTTCATTTTTTCTACTATATACTAATTTAGCTCCACCATAATATCTAATTATTTTATTGGAATTTTCTAACTTTCTTAAATCACGTCTTATGGTTTCGTCTGTTACATTAAATAATTTACTCAATTCCAATATATTTATTTCTGAACCTGAACTAAGCATTTCTAATATTTTTTCTTGGCGTTCTTGTGGTTCCATAATTTCTCCTTTTAGGGCATTAAAATTAATAAAATAGAGTGCTTATTTCATATATTTAATGGCGATTAATAAAAAATAATAATAAATCAACATAGTATGTGTTGATTTTAAAGCATACTATGATACAGTTATTATCCTATTTTTTACTATATTGTACTATCTTTATGGTTGTTTTTCAATATATGTTAAGTATGAATTAAATAAAAAGTCAAATGAAATAAACATTGATAACGCATTTAAATGTTGATATATTTATATTGAGGGTGAGGAGTTTATTATTAAAAATTTAAGTTAGGAGGAGAACCAATGGACAAAAAACAAAAATGGTATAAAAAAATGCCGCATACGTATGTAATTTTATTTTTATTGATAGTACTAGCAGCGATACTAACTCACGTTTTACAAGCAGGGGAATTTGATAGAGTTACTGTTGAAGGCTTATGGAAACCAGTAGTAGTGCCAGGGTCATACCACACGGTTGAACAACAAGGTGCAGGATTTTTTGATATATTTAAATCAATTCCTGACGGTATGGTTGCAGCTTCATCAATAATCTTTATGATTATGATTTCAAGTGCTGTATTCAATATTATTAATTCAACGGGAGCTTTAGAAGCTTCAATCGCTGTGTTTTTAAACAAATTGAGAAAAACAGGTTTCTCCCAAACAGTAATTATTTGGATAGTTACTTACTTATTTGCGGCTTTAGGTATATTCATAGGACCTGAAATACTAATTCCATTTACCATAATAGGTGTTAACATTGCTTTAGGATTAGGACTTGATGTAGTTGTAGGGTTAGGACTTGTAATGGGCGGTGGATATGTAGGTTGGAACTTCTCTCCTATAAATGTCTCTATTGTCGGGTTATCTCATTCAGTTACAGGGTTACCGATGTTCTCGGGGATGGAATATAGATTAATAACTGTAGTGATAGCTACGGCTATAGTGGCTACAATAGTTTCATTGTATGCTAACAAGATAGCGAAGGATCCTTCAAAGAGTTTAGTAAATGGGATGTCATTAGAAGGATTGGGGATGTCAAAAGATTTAAGCGAATATAAAGCATCAGGCACCCAACTAACAATATTGTTAGTGATGGTTGCTATGTTTGGTATAACAATTTATGGCGCTATGAAATGGAGATGGTACTTACAAGAAATGAGTACATCATTCTTAATTGGTGGATTAGTAATTGGTATAATCGCTAGATATAAAGTCGATAAAATAATTAAACTAATAATGGAAGGCGTAAGTAGAGCAGCTAGCATAGCTATTATCTTAGGAATTGCCAGAGGTATTCAAATCATATTAGAAAAGGGTATGATAATGGATACAATCATAAACGCATTAGCATCCCCTTTACAAGGTGTAGGACCAACAGTGGGTGCCATATTGATGTCAATCATAACAGCAGTGGTTCACTTCTTTATTCCATCAGGTAGTAGTTTGGCTGTGGCACTTATGCCAATACTTTCACCACTGGGAACAATTTTAGATATCAGTCAACAAACAGTTGTATTAGCATTCCAATTTGGTGCAACAATACCTAACTTTATATATCCGACAGTTGGTGCAACAATGGCTATGATTGGTATAGCAAGAGTTCCGATAGATAAATGGATGAAGATAGGACTTAAACTCACGTTCCTATTATTTGTTATGGCTTGGGTACTATTAGCGGTAGCAGTAGCAATAGGATATTGATGAGACAGGAGAATAAATCATTAAGGATGTGAAGAAACAACTCAAAAATTTTGCTAAAAATAAAATGGATCATGTTATATATTACAGAGTAGTACAAAATCCTACCATTGAAAAAGTTAAGTAATTATTTACTGATGAATTGCTTATAGATTTAGTGGCTAAAAAGAAGATTTTGACCGAATGCTAAAAAAGACATTTGAAGATGCTAATATATCTAGAAATAGATAGGAACCTTTAGTTGAGGATGTTGAAAAAATATATGAAAAAGCATGATAAAAATGAATATGTTGTATGTTCACCTGAATTAAAAGATGTAAATAGACTTAATCAGATAAGAACAGATGAATTAATTTATAAAAAAATATTATCATTACAAACAGAAACAAAAGAAGAAACAAAAGAATATTTTTTTGGGGACGAAAAGAAATATAATTTGGTTGTTAAACATAAAGGCTTAATAGTAGGGTATGTACAGATAAGATTGTACAAACACCCTAGAGTTAGTCACAAAGCGGATTTATCAATGGCCGTCGATGAGAACTATCACCATAAAAGAGTAGGGCGTTTATTGTTAGATTCGATTATCGATTTAGCTAAAAATGAGCTTAAGCTTAAAAAGATATGTTTATCAGTAATTGAAAATAATGTAGATGCAATAAAATTATATGAAAAAACGGGCTTTAAAAAAGAAGGTCTAAGAGAATTAGATGTATTAGTTGACGATAAATATGAAAGGGCATATTCGATGGGCTTGTTATTGGAGGATTGATATGGATGGAAAGGATGAAATTAAAACAAAATTATTAGATTATGTAATTGAAAATTTAGATATGTTTCGTGATAAGGAAAGTGTGAATATATTTGAAATTGGAGATGGTAATGTAAATTATGTTTACAGAGTTAATAATGATAAGAATTCAGTGATTGTAAAATTTAGTGACGAGTACATAAGAGGTTCAACTACACGAAAGCTATCTGTTAAAAGAAGTAAAATAGAATATGATATATTGAAACTTCAGCATAAGTTGTCAAATGGTATGACACCAGAAGTTTATTTATATTCTAAAGAAAATCATATTATAGTGATGGAAGATTTAACAGGATATAAAGTTTTAAGAGAAGCTATTAAAAATAGGGAAATATATAGTAATTTATCGAAGGAAATGGCTAAATATTTATATAGAACTTTATTTAAAACGACTGATTTAGCAATGGATATTAAAGAAAAGAAAGAGTTGGTTGCTTCTTTGGTAAATTATGATATGTGTGAAATTTCAGAAAGATTAGTATTCACAGAACCATATATGAATACACAGGGGCTAAATTCTTTCACTAAGGAAAACGAAGAATTTGTTCAGAATAAAATCTATAATAATGAAGGGTTGAAGTTAAATGTATCAAAGTTAAAAAACAAATTTATGACAAAAGCTCAATCTATGATACATGGAGATTTACATGCGGGGTCTGTATTTATAAATAAAGAAACGATAAAAGTATTTGATCCAGAGTTTGCTTTTTATGGACCTATGGGATATGACATTGGAAATGTTGTTGCTAGCTTGTTTATATCATATATTGCCTCTTTGTATGAAAATAATAAAGTAGAAAAAGACTTTGAAAAATATCTTAGAGGTTCACTTTGTGAAACAGTTAGATATTTTATGAAAGAATATAATGAAAATTATTACAGAGATACGAAGGCAAAAATGTTTAAGAATGAAGATTTCAAAAAATATTACTTAAACAGTATATTATTTGATTCAGCGGGTTATGCAGGAACTGAAATAATAAGAAGAACGATTGGTGTTGCTAAAGTTTGGGATATAGATAGAGTTAAAGCGAATAAAGATTATCATTTGACAGAAAGAAAATTATTAGAAGTAGGGATGGAATTGATAAATCATTCAGAAAAATTTGTTAGCGAAGATGCGTATAAAGAATTATTTAATAGGATTAAATCCTGAATTCTTTCAAACCATAGTACATACAACAACACATTAAAATATACATATAAATTATCATGTAACATCTACAAATATCATGAACTTATTACTTTAAAAACTAGATAATACTTAGTTTTTAGACTTTTTTAGATTAGTTATATTTATTCTAGTTTAATTTGTAAGTAATTGATGTAAAATACCTTATAAGGAAGTCCTTTCTTTTTTTGTTTGGAATGTTTTTTGCACCAATTGGCTTTACTACAAAACTTGGGGGATTTCCCTATTTTTACGTATCTACGGATTTTATAGAGGATGAATGCTATCTGCCGATAAGCCGTGGATTAGTTCTTGTGACTTTTTCGGAAAATCAACGTTTCAAAATCTTGACTATAAACAGTTATTAACCTATAATTAAATGCACAATTTTTTATATTATTAGGAGGAAAATATGAAGTATTTAAAACGTTGTTTTAGTGTATTACTAGCGCTGGCTTTACTTGTTCAAGTAGGCTATATGGCTGATGTAAACGCTGAAGGAAATGAAGTCACTAGCAAAGTAATTGAAGTACAAAAATATGGAAATTTAGTGATGGAAGCGAAGCCAAAAGCTCTTTATGATGCTGGATTTGAGCTTGGCGACATTCTAAATGTAAAAGTCGGCAATCAAGTATTTGAAGTGCCATTTTGTACATCGTATAGTGATGTAGAAACAGGAAATTTATTAGTTAGAGATGACAAGAAAGACAACATATTAATAGTAGCAATCAATATGGGTAACTTTTCCAAGACCTATTCCGTTGGTGTTGGCGATGAGTTATCTTTTAGTTTGAAGCAAAAAGAAGGGTACTTAGCTGAGTATTTGCTTAGACAACTAAATAGAACGAATAACAGAAATGATTACGCACTTGATAGCGTATTTGCAAACTTTAGAAATATAAGTACTTCAGGGATTAAACCAGGCGTATTATACAGAAGTTCAAGTCCGATAAACAACAACATTTCTCGAGCAACTTTTGCGAACGATTTAGCAGAAGCGGTGGGAATCAAAACGATCGTTAACTTAGCTGACACAAATGAAATGATCGAAGGGTATAAAAATGATTATGGATTTAAGTCTGATTATTACATGAGTGTTTATGAAGCTGGAAACAGTATCGCACTTAATATGGGTATTGACTTAAAAGATCCTGGATTTGAAGAAAAGACCGTTGAAGCACTTAAATATATTGCTAAGACGGAGGCGCCATATCTTGTGCACTGTGATGAAGGAAAAGATAGAGCAGGTTTTGTCAGTGCAGTATTAGAAGCAGTTATGGGCGCAAGCATTGACGAGATAGTGGAAGATTACATGCTTTCATTTGAGAATTATTACAACGTTGAAAGGGGTAGTGAGCAATATAAGGCAATCGCTGATAGTAACATAGTTAACTCAATGACGACCATTGTATGTGGTCTAGAAAAAGGTGCAGATTTAAGTGGCGTAGATTTAGCTGCTGCTACTGAAAAATACTTACTTGGTAAAGGCATGACCAACGATGAAATTAAGATGTTAAGAGAAAAGCTTTCTGTTGATTCAGTGTTTGCTACACCAAAAGTATCTGGAAGCATATTAGAAATAGAAAAGTATGGTCACGCTTCAACAGATATATTAATTGAAGATTTTGAAAAACTTGGCTTTAAGTATGGCGATACAGTAACCGTTGTATTCGATAATGGTTTTGTTTTAGAGGCACCATATCTTGATGGATACTATGTAGAAAATGGCAACCCTTTAGTACGTGCTTATCCAGGGCATACTAATATAGCGGTTTGTATTAACTACGGCAAACTATTCAAAGTAGCTGATCTTGAAGTTGGCGATACGCTAACAATCATGATGTCAAAGGTAGATGGTTATAAGACACAATACGAGATTAGAAAGCTTGAAAGAACAAATGAAAGAGACGACTACGCTTCTGATGCGATATTTGCAAACTTTAGAAATCTAACAATGGGTGATATAGCAGCTAATTTAATCTATCGTAGTGCAAACCCAATCAGTAATGAACTGGGAAGAGCTGCTTACGCGGATAAGCTAATGGGAGAAGCAGGAGTTGTTACGGTTGTAAACTTAGCAGATTCTAAAGAAGAAGTTGATGAGTACTTAAAGGCAGAAGACTTTAACTCGCCAAATTATAAGAAGCTTTATGATGAGGAAAAAGTAATATATCTTGATATGAACATAGCTTATAAGAGCGATGATTTTAAGCAAGGGATTGCAGAAGGAATGAAGTTTATAGCTTCTAACGAAGGACCTTACCTATTCCACTGTACAGAAGGTAAAGATAGAGCTGGTTTCTTTGCGGCAATTCTTGGTGCATTGATGGGCGCTACAAAAGAAGAAATAGTTGAAGACTATATGATAAGTTATGACAACTTCTATGGAGTTAAAAAAGGTACTCCTAAATATGAGATAATTACAGGCGATGTTATATCCATGCTTGAGTATGTTACTGGAAGCGAAGATCTAAGTGTTGAAAACTTGAAAAAAGGAGCAGAATCTTACCTAACAAGTGTAGGAATGACGGCTGAAGAAATAGAAGGTGTAAGAGCTAAATTATCCGGTAAAGCTGCGGAAAAACCTGAAGTTAAGCCGGAAGCTCCCGCTAAACCATCAGCAAAAACTTACACAGTAAAAGCAGGAGACTGTCTATGGAAGATTTCTCAAAAAGTATTAGGCGATAAAACTAGATATTTAGAGATATACAAATTGAATAAAGATAAACTAAAAAATCCACACTTGATATATGTAGGTCAAGTACTTGTTTTACCAGAGTAATTATAAACCGAAATAGTTATAAAAAAATATGGGGCTGTTGCAAAACAGCCCCATAATGATTATAAGTAGTTTTTATATGTCTTCAGTAAGTTTTATAAGTAGTTCTTTTTCGCTTTCATCAACGATGTCCATTAGTTTGTGTCTTACTTCCTTATGGTAGCCATTTAACCAGTCTATTTCTTCATCGCTTAGCATTGATTTTACGATTGGGGCCGTATCGATAGGACACATTGTCAACGTATCAAAACCTAAAAACTTACCGTACTCATCATCGATGACTTCTTTTACAGCGACCAGACTTTCTATCCGTATTCCATAGTTAAAATCCTTGTAAAAGCCAGGTTCATTTGACAGGACCATATTTGCTTTTATCTCTGTTTTTATATTTTTGCCAATTCTAGCATAACCTTCATGAACACCTAGCACATACCCGACACTATGTCCAGTTCCGTGATTATAATTAAGGCCATATTTATAAAGAGGTTGTCTTGCTACGAAATCAAGAGTTTCTCCTTTTGTACCTTCCGGAAATACCGCCATGGCAAGATCGATATGACCCTTTAGAACCAAGGTGTAGGCCTCTTTTTCTTCTTCCTTTAGATGGCCAAGTGCAAAGGTTCTTGTGATATCAGTTGTTCCGTCCATGTATTGACCGCCACTATCAAGGAGGAATAGACCTTCCCTTTCCATTTTGTTGATGACATTTTTATCTGTATTATAGTGAACTATTGCAGCGTTTTTCCCATAACCGGCAATAGGGGCGAAGCTATCGCTAATGTAGTACTCATCTCTACTTCTTAGTTCGGATATCTTTTTATAACAATCGTACTCGGTGACATTATCAAGATGTTCATATAACCATTTGATGAAGCTAACCATATGAGCGCCATCGCGAATATGAGTTTTTTTTGTGTTTTCTATTTCGAAGTCGCTATACAGCGTTTTTTTGTAGTAGATTAAATCGTTGCCAAAGATAAGTTCATTGTTTTTGGCTAAAGTAGTTATGATAAGGGTATTCGATTTATTTTCATCAATGAAGACTTTTTTATCCTTTAGTGAAGCTAAAGTGTCATAGAAAGAGTCATAACTTTTAACCGTTATTTTATTTGTATCAAAATAGTCAAGGAGTTCCTTATTTAATTTACTATCATCTATAAAAAGGGTCGCCTCTATTTTGCTGATGATTAAATAGCTATATACCACAGGAGTATACTCAACATCAGTACCTCTTATGTTCAGTGCATAGCATATATCATCGAGCGAAGAACTTATGTAGTAGTCGGTATCGTTATTATTCAAATATTTTATTAATTCGGCTATTTTCTCGCTAGCGCTTCTAGTATTAAAGGAAACTGGGTGTATGAATGCCTTGCCTTTCGGAACACTTGGTCTGTCAATCCAAACGCTATCAAACAAATCTTTATCCAGTATAATATCCCTACCAGGAAGGTTCTCCTGTAGTTGTTTATAGTAGTTATAGGAAGTTAGTTTTCCATCAATGGCAATAGTACTACCTGACTTTATTTTTTCTGCTATTAAGTCCATTAGTGGCGTAGTACCTAGAAGTCCCATTTTCATTAATTGAATGCCTTCTGGAAGTTGTTCTTCAGCTTGGAGAAAGTATCTGCCATCAGTATATAAGAAAGCTTCATCAAGCGTAATGAGGGCAGTTCCGGCTGAACCGGTAAAACCAGTTATAAATGATAAATTTTTATATGCATTACAAACATATTCGCTTAGATGTGGGTCACTATTTGGTACGATAAGACCAGTTATATTAGCGGCCTTCATCACTTGTCTTATATCGATTAAATGTTGTATAATATTTCCCATAATATCTCCTTAAAGGCGTTTTGTTGTAACGAAATTTTAGCACATTTATTTTTATTTATCAATGAGGTTTGGTATGTCACACATATGGTTGGAATACAAAAATTATGCGGTTATAGGAGCTAGTACAAAAGAAGAAAGTTACGGTTATAAGATTACGAAATCACTAGCTAGCAGAGGATATACGGTAATCCCTATATCCAATAAATATGAAGAAGTAGCCGGTCTTAAATGCTACCGAAAAGTTACAGACTATGAAGGGAATATTGATGTGGCAGTATTTGTCGTCAATCCTTTTATCGGTCGAAAAGTAATTCACGACGTAGTCGAAAAAGGCATTAAAAGGGTCATAACCCAGCCAGGAGCAAGAAGTAGTGAGATAAATAGGTTAGCTTCAGAACATCATATTGAGGTATCTGAAAGTTGTATTCTCGTAATGTTATCTTGGGGGTGAGTCGAGTTTTGATAGGGAGGAGTTCTGATAATTAGCATCGTCAGTAACTTCTTTTCCGAACCAACTTGGGGGCGTAAAGTCATTTGCTGAGCATAAATCGTTGAACTCTATTTCTGCTATAAGCAGATCTTTTAAATGTCCCTTGAATTCATCAAGTTCTATTAGGTGCTCACCATATTTTATGAAGTATCTATTTTTTACGATGAAATGGTTTTCCACCTTAGATTTTAGGTTTTCATACTGCTCTTTGTCTATTGTGAGTTCGAATTCTTCCCTTGCCAATAGGCCCTTTCCCTTGATAGTAAGCTTGTATTTATCATCAGATTTTCTTATACGAATAACTGGGTTTACACTTATGTAAGCTTGCTCGAGCTCTTTTTTTTGTTCAACTATTACATTGTCAGGTATCTTTTTTATGATAAATTTTCTTTCTATTTCCATTTATAAATCACTCTCTTTATGATAAAATAAAATTATCTTAGTAAGGGGTAGTTTGCTTAAACTCTATACTGATAACATAAATTATAACATACTACTGTGTGGGAGGTAACGATGAGTAAAGTGGCAGTTTTTTTGGCAGTAGGTTTTGAGGAAATCGAAGCTATAAGTACTATTGATGTTCTTAGAAGAGGAGGACTGGAAGTAGATATAATATCCGCTTCGGGTAATCAAGATGTTGAAGGTGCACATGGAATCATTGTAAAAAGTGATGAGCTGTTCTATGATGTTGATTACACTCCTTATGATGCGCTAGTTTTGCCAGGGGGGCAACCTGGAACGGACAACCTTAACGCGCATGAAGGACTCTTAGAATTACTAAAGGACTTTTATGAGAACGATAAGAAAATAGCTGCTATATGCGCCGCACCACTAGTTTTTGGGGGACTAGGGTTATTAAAAGGCAAAAAGGCCACGTGCTATCCTGGTATAGAACCTAGGCTTACAGGAGCTACTACCAAGGGTGAGGAAGTAGTAGTCGAAGGCAATATAATTACGGCGAAAGGTCCTGGTGTTGCGATAGACTTTGGTCTTGCAATACTAAGTTGGTTTAAAGACAAATCAACTATTGATAAGATAAGAAAGGCGTTGATAGCAAAGTAATAACAGAATTTTATAACATTAGTAATTTATAAATCACTTAGCGGTGATTTATTTTAAGTAAAAGTTATTATTATATAGGAGGTTTTATGAAATCATTAAAAGGCACTAAGACTGCCGCTAATCTTCTTAAAGCTTTCGCTGGGGAATCACAAGCAAGAATGCGTTATACGTATTATGCGAGTGTTGCGAAAAAGCAAGGATATGTACAGATATCGAATATCTTTACGGAGACAGCTGCTAATGAGCAAGAGCATGCCAAGATATTCTATAAGTATTTAAAAGAAGATTATACCGATGAAGCAATTGAGATAACTGCTAGTTATCCAGTAAGTTTGCATGGTGATACGAGGGACAATCTACTCGCTGCTGCAGCTAGTGAAAATGAAGAGTGGACAAAGCTTTATCCAGAGTTCTCAGAAATTGCCAAAGAAGAAGGATTTCCAGAAGTCGCACAGTCATTTAAGCTAATCGCACAGATTGAGAAACATCACGACGAGAGATATACTAGACTTGCTAAAGAGGTAGAGGATGGGACACTTCTTACTAAAAAAGAAGAAAAGGTATGGAAATGCCTAAATTGTGGGTTTTTATATGTGGGAGAAAAGGCGCCAAAACTTTGTCCGGCTTGTAAACACCCAGGTGGTTATTTCGAAATCAACGTAGAGGAATATTAGACCTTTATATCAGAAAGATCTGAGAGTGTCGAAAAAGTCGGCAGTACCCAGATGGTTGGAAATGGTTTATTAAATGGCGATAATCTAGCTTAGGTCTTCATTTACTATGGGACGACTATTCGGTTTGCATTGCATCGTCATATAATATCTATACTAACCTAAATATACTTTTGCTGTTCAGACATTTTTAGTAATAGTAGAATCCATTGACAACGGACTGGGTTGAACAAATCATATGATGAAAGTCCACAAGGTTTTGGAAGAATATTCTTCCAAAACCTTGTTTAACTATAACTCTCTCCGATTAAAAATGGAGAGGGTTTTTCGAAATATTAACAAAAAATTGGGTTAAACGTTCCAATCGCTATTAAATATACATGAAGGGTTCTTGACTTTCATAATTAGCATTAGTATAATAACAATCACCGTGCAGCCGGGGAGTTAGCGGTGCCTTGTATCTGCAATCCGCTATAGCAGAGGTGATGGTGTATGGAGGATAAAATGTGTGAAGCAGCGCTGTCCACGATTCTATGAGAACTTGGTCTTATGCAATAGATGTCTGTGAACCGTGTCAGGTCTTGACGGAAGCAGCACTAAGCAGAATTTTCTATGTGACGTAAGGGCGCCTGGTTTGAGTTGAGTGTACAGAAAGCGTTTGTATATTTTCATTCGAAGTATGCCGCACGGTTTATATTTAACTTTATCTAACCTTTGATTTGTGGTATGCTGATACTATCAAATTAGAGGATTATTTATGTCTTATAAAGCACTTTATAGAAGACTAAGGCCTGAGGTTTTTGACGAGATAATAGGTCAACAGGCGATAGTTAAAACAATAAAAAATCAAATAGTTTCTGATAGGACTTCGCATGCGTATTTGTTCACGGGGACACGTGGAACAGGTAAGACTACCATGGCTAGAATTTTAGCTAAGGCGATCAATTGTGAGAAACCAAAAGGAGGAAATCCTTGTGGTAAGTGTAAGTCGTGTAAAGATATAAAAGAAGAAAAGAGCGTCAATATAATAGAAATAGACGCAGCGTCTAATAATGGTGTCGATAATATTAGGCAGATTAATGAGGAAGTAAGATATTCGCCGACAATAGGTAAATATAAAGTTTATATTATTGACGAGGTTCACATGCTTTCTACAGGTGCCTTTAACGCTCTTCTTAAGACGCTTGAGGAGCCGCCAGAATATGTAAAGTTTATTCTTGCTACTACGGAACCAAGTAAAATACCTGCTACGATTATATCAAGATGTCAACGATATGACTTTAGAAGATTAACTATTGATGAGATATATCATGCGATAAAAGGCTATATGGAAAAGGAAAATCAAAAAGTTTCTGATGATGCTCTCTACCATATTGCTAGGATTTCTACAGGAGCGATGAGGGACGCCCTTAGTATACTTGAACAGAGCTTGTCCTTTTTTTCAGGGGAAGAAGTTACGGTTGAGAAGATACTTACTCTTACAGGAGATTCATCCACTGGGGATTTACTAGATATAGCAAAGCTTATCATAGCCAAGGATTCACTAGGTGTTTTAACGAGTCTTGATGAAACGTTAAAAAAAGGCATAGATGTTTCTGTACTAATCAATGGTCTAATAGAAACATTTAGGAATGTACTTGTTCTAACCGTATCAACGAATAACACGGATATCCTAAATATAAAGGGTGACGACCTAATAAAAATGAAAAGTATTGCAGAAAAGACGAGCTATAAGACGCTTTCGTTTATCATAAATGAGCTGTGTTTCTTGCAAAGAGATATAAAATACCTAACGAATAAGAAGATACTTTTAGAGGTTGCCCTTATAAAGATATGCAATAACAAAGCAAGTGATAACACGGCTGAAATAGAAGCTAAGATAGGGGAAATAGAGGACAAGATAAAAAAAGGGGTACCGTTTGTTCAGGCGAATTCTAATACTGTAAGTAAAAAAAAACCTGAAAAAAAAGAAAAAAAGAAAGCAGTAACACCTAAGAGTGTTCCTAAGGATATACTAAAGGCGGTATCGGAATTCGATAAAATAATCGCTAGTTTAGATGGTGCAGCGGGAAGCTTTTTGCAAAGGACAAAACCGATAAATTTAGGGACAAGTACCCTGTATATATACTGTGAAGACTTTGCTGTTAAGAATTACTTTTTACAACCAGAAAAATTAGATATAATAAAGGGAGAATTACTGGATAGATACGGTAAAAATTATGATGTTAAAATTATAGATCATTTGGAGTATAATACTCTTACAGATAATAATATGAGTAGAGAACAGGCAAATGATGAAACAAATTATATATACGAGCAACTTAAAAAAATGATAGAACATGAAATAAAAAAAGTAGGAGAAGAAAATGGGTAGAAGAGGTGGCTTTAAAGGCGGTGGAATGCCTAACAATATGAATAATATCATGAAGCAAGCACAAAAGATGCAACAACAGATGGCGCAAATGCAAGAAGAAACCGAGAAGATGACTTTTGAAGCGTCATCAGGTGGCGGCGCTTGCAAAGCCGTTGTAAACGGTAAGAAAGAACTGATTAATTTAGTTTTAAAAGAAGAAGTGGTGGATCCTGATGATGTAGAAATGCTTCAAGACCTAATAATAGCCTCGGTGAACGAAGCCATGAGAACGGCAGATCAGGAAATCAACGCTAAGATGTCGGGCATAACAGGCGGACTAAATATGCCAGGATTATTCTAAATGGATTTTTATGGACAGTACATGAAAAGACTTATCGGTGAGCTTTCAAAACTTCCGGGCATAGGTGAGAAGACTGCCACTAGATTAGCTTTTCATATAATCAGCAGAAGTGAACAAGAAGTAGAGGATTTAGCCAAAGCAATTGTATTTGCTAGAAGAAACGTGAAGCTATGCCACAATTGTTATACACTGACAGACAAAGATACATGCGATATCTGTGCTAATGTTAAGAGAAATAGTGCTGTTATAATGGTAGTCGAGTCCTCTAAAGACTTGGCAGCATATGAGAAAACACACCAGTTTCACGGTCTTTATCATGTGCTGGGCGGCGTTATTTCACCGCTTCTTAATGTAACTCCTAATGATATCAAAATAAAAGAATTGATCGAAAGGTCAAAAGAGGGAGTAGAAGAAGTCATTCTAGCGACTAACAGCACTGTCGAAGGGGAAGCAACGGCAGTGTATATAAGCAAGTTAATAAAACCGTTAGGTATTAAAACTACCAGAATAGCAAGTGGAGTACCTATAGGTGGAGATATAGAATACATTGATGAAATAACGCTATCAAGAGCGTTACAAGGAAGAGTAGAGTATTAAATGGACGAAAAATATACAAAATTTGAACAATTAGGACTTAATAAAAAGTTGCTGAACAACATAAAGGATTTGGGATTCCTTATTCCTACTAGAGTACAATCAGAGGTAATACCTGCCGTCTTTAATAATGAAGATATTCTAGTTATGTCAAAAACCGGGAGTGGTAAAACGGCAGCCTTTGGGTTACCAATAGTACAAAAATTAATTGGTAGCAACAAACTAAAGGCACTAGTTCTAACGCCAACTAGAGAACTTGCTCTACAGGTGGAAAAAGATATCAGGACATTTAGTGTGGGTACAGGTGTAAAGTCTATAGCTGTATACGGTAAGCACAATATCAATACTGAGCTAAAGGAATTACAAGAAGGGGTCAATATAGTTGTAGGGACTCCGGGTAGAGTTTTTGACCACGTTGATAATGGAGGTTTTTCAACAAAGGACATAGATATTTTAGTCCTTGATGAAGCCGATAGAATGCTTGATATGGGCTTTATAGACCAAGTTATTAAGATAATAAAGAGGATTCCAAGCGGTAGAGTTACGATGTGCTTTAGTGCTACACTCCCTTATGAGGTAAGAGATATCTCAATGCAGTATATGAATGAACCCATCACAGTAGAGCTAGATTCCGATACTATGACGGTAGATTCTATAAAGCAAATATATATAAAATTAGATAAAGACAAAAAAAGAAAATCACTCGGAAAACTAATAGATTATTATTCTCCGGATAGCTGTATGGTTTTTTGTAACACAAGAGATGAAGTGGATAGAGTCACAAGAGTTTTAAAAGCGCAAGGATTCTATTGCGATAATCTTCATGGCGCTAATACTCAGCGCTCCAGAGAAAAGGCCATAAATAGCCTAAAGAATAAAAAAGTTCAAGTAATGGTAGCGACTGATGTTGCAGCCAGAGGAATACATATAGAAGATCTTGAGATGGTAATAAACCACGATGTCCCAGACGATAAGAATAGCTACGTTCATAGAGTAGGAAGGACTGGGAGAGCCGGTAAGAGTGGGCTTGCTTTAAATCTAGTAACGAGTGATACTATTATGACCTTATATGAAATTGAAGAACATGTGGGTACTCTTATAGAAGAGGTAGAGATGCCTACTGACGCAGAGATTGCTGAAAAAATCAGAAATAGTAAATCAAAGTGGAAGAAAAAGCGACCGGTACAAAAGCATCTTGATTCAAAAGATCAAAAGTATAAAAAGACTAAGAAAGAATATCCTCTTAAGAAAAAGCGAGTTGGTACTACAAAGACCTTACACAAAAATGTAGAATTTAAAAAGAAAAAAACTATGCCGAGCAAAAAAAATCTCGAGCAAAGAATTGAAACAAGATACGTAAAAGGAATAGGAAAAGTAGACTTTATCGTGAAAAAGAGAAAGAAGAAATCCTTCTTCTCATGGCTATTTGGAGAAAAATAAATGAATGAAATATTATGGTTTGTGTTTATAGTAGTAAATTTTGCATTTATTATACTAGGATATAAACTATTTGGTAAAAGGGCTCTGTACGTGTGGATAGCGATAGCTGCTATACTTGCAAATGTACAGGTTCTAAAAACGGTAGAACTATTTGGAAAGGTTTCTACTTTAGGAAATATAATATATGGAACTAGCTTCTTAGCGACAGATATATTAAATGAGAAGTACGGTAAAAGAGATGCGGTAATTGGTGTTTATTTAGGTCTATTTACACTAATAGCAACGGCAATACTTATGACGATAAGTCTTAAGTTCATACCGCACGAGAGTGACTTTATTCAAGAGAGCTTAGTAAATATATTTAAGATAATACCAAGGATAACGGTAGCAAGCATAGTGGCCTACTTCCTTAGTCAGTTACATGATACTTGGTCCTATGATCTTCTTAAAAGAAATGGTAGCAAATTATTTATTAGAAATAATGTTTCTACGCTAATATCACAGGCAATAGATACGCTTGTGTTTTGCTTTATAGCATTTTGGGGAGTTTTTGAATTACATATATTTATAGATATAATGTTAACAACCTACGTATTAAAATTATTAGTAGCGGTGCTTGATACGCCGTTTTTATACATTGCAAAAAAGATTGAAAAACACGTATTGGTGAAAATATGATTGGAAGAAATGATGCTTGCTACTGTGGCAGCGGCAAAAAATATAAGAAATGCCATTTGAAATATGATGAAGAACTAACTGTTTTTAAAAGAAAAGGCTATGTAGTGCCTACAAGAAAAAATATAAAGACGGTAGAGCAAATAGAGGGAATCAAAAAAAGTGCAGTAGTTACTAAGGCTTTATTTGATTACCTGGAGAAAAAAGTCGTTGCGGGAATTACGACTGGGCAAATAGACGAAATCGTTCATAAGTTTACTATAGAGCATGGAGGAACGCCAGCTACCCTAGGCTATCATGGATTTCCTAAGAGCTGTTGTACCTCTGTAAATGATGTAGTGTGCCACGGGATACCGGATGATTATGAGCTGCAAGACGGGGATATCCTGAACATAGATCTTACGACAATACTCGGTGGATACTACAGTGATAGTTCTAGAATGTATTTGATAGGCAACGTAACGGACGATGCGAAAAGGCTTGTTAAGGAGACATACAACTGCATGATGAAGGGGATAGAAGCGGTAAAACCTTTGCAGTCAGTAGACATCATAGGGGAGACCATCGAAAAATATGCACACAGTCTAGGCTATAGCGTCGTGGAGGCTTTAGGTGGGCATGGAGTTGGTATACAGTTTCATGAAGATCCACACATACATCATTATAAATCAGACGAAAAAGGTATGATAATGGTACCGGGGATGGTATTCACTATTGAACCGATGATTAATGAGGGCGGCTACGAAGTTGAAATACTTGAAGATGAGTGGACTGTGGTAACTCTTGACGGCAGTTTGTCTGCGCAGTGGGAACACACCATACTCGTAACTGAAAAGGGATATGAGATAATTACCTAGGAGAAAATATGTATTGGTTTTTAAGTGATAATACAGCCAAAGTTCATGAAAATGTGCTTAGAAAGATGGCGGAAGTAAATGAAAATTATGCTACTCCGTATGGATATGACGAAGTTACCGTACTTGCGAAAAAGATGATTAGCGATCTATTTGGTGGAGCCTATGTTCGATTTGTCTTAACGGGTACAGGTGCGAATATACTTTCTATAAGTTCCATAATAAGAAGTTACGAAGCGGTCATTTGCGCTGACAGTTCTCATCTTAATGTTGATGAATGTGGTGCCTTTGAAAAAATGGTCGGTGGTAAGCTATACACTGTACCACATAAAAACGGAAAGATATCAAAAGAAAGTATATGTCATCTACTTCAAAATATAGGGAATGAACATCACAATCAACCAAGGGTAATATCGATAAGTCAGCTGACAGAATACGGGACGGCTTACACGGAAGAAGAGATAGCAGACTTAGCGGACTTCGCTCACAAAAACGATATGTACCTACACGTAGACGGAGCTAGAATAGCAAACGCAGTTTTGTCGAAGAATAGTTCATTTAGAGCTATGATAAAGGATACTGGTGTAGATTTATTTTCATTTGGGTGTGCAAAAAATGGGCTAATGTATGGTGAAGCAATAGTCTGCTTTGACGAAAAAATATATAATGACCTTAAATTTATTCGAAAGCAAAGCACACAACTGATGAGCAAGATGAGATATATAAGCGCTCAATATATAGCAATTTTAGAAGATGATTTGTGGAAGAAAAATGCTAGCAATTCCAATGAAATGATGAAGCTTCTAGTAGATGGAATAAGGGATCTACCATACATAAACATAGACTTTGAACCTGAAGGAAACATACTATTTATGACACTAGATAAGAAAATAGTCCGCAAGATGCAAGACTTTGCGAAGTTTTACGCCTTTATTGATCTTGGGGACAAATACGTTACCAGATTTGTGACGAGCTTTGATACCAAAAGGAAAGATGTAGAGAAGTTTGTTGAATTGATTAGAAAGGTGGAAATGGTATGACGCATTATATTGATTTTAATGACGGTAATAAGGTACCCGTGATGGGTATTGGTGTTTACGGTTTAGATTCCGAACAGACGCTTAGAATTACCTCATATGCCCTTGAGAAAGGATACAGGCATATAGATACGGCCGCTTTTTACGAGAATGAGAAAGAAGTTGGGAAGGCAGTTAGAAATTCAGGAATCAAAAGAGAAGATATATTCGTGACGACAAAGATTTGGAATACGGATATAAGACAGAGGACCACAAAACAGGCTTTTGAAATAAGTCTAAATAATCTAGGACTTGATTATTTAGATTTATATTTGGTGCACTGGCCAGCTGACGGTTTTTTACATGCATATGAGGATATGATGGAGCTACAAGAAAAGGGACTCATTAAATCCATAGGGGTTTCAAACTTTGAGCAAAATCACCTTGATGAACTCTTAAAGCATTTCGACAAAGTGCCGGCGATGAATCAAATAGAGTCGCATCCGGTTTTTCCTAATACCAGTCTTATTGACTACTGTACGAAAAAAGGCATAAGAGTAACTGCTTGGAAGCCGATAGGTGGTAGTAGAGGGAATCTATTTACAGAAGAGAAGATAGTAGAGCTAGCAAAAAAATATGGTAAAACACCTGCACAAATAATGATAAGATGGCATATTGATAGAGGCGTAATACCAATCCCACGGACTACGAAGGAAAAGAGAGTAGTAGAGAATATCGATGTATTTGATTTTGAACTATCAAATGATGATATGCTCGAAATAGCAACGATGGACAGAAATTATAGGATGGGAGAAGACCCGCAAAATTTTTATTTTTAGGAGAAACAATGAACGAATTTAAGCAAAATAATGCGAATGAGCTTGAAGAACGCACCAAGAACGAGATCGAGCTTATAGAGGACCAAGAAGTAGCCGCGCTTAGCAAAGATGTTCTTTCTGAAACGATGGCTATGATTAAAGCAAATGTAGAAAATCAAGCAGACTTTTATAAAAGGCAACTAAGATATGAAAGGATAAGAACCGGCATACTCATATTCTTTTCTCTCGTAATACTCGGTGTAGTTTTATATTTAACTGTCTATTCTGTAAAAAAAATAGATGAAGTATCTTACAATCTAAATCGAACTATTAATAAGATAGATAATATGGTGGAAGATACAGAAGAGTTCATAGAGGAGACAAAAGTCTTTGTCAATGATACAAAAGATAAAATAACGGTAACTACGGATAATATAAAAGATGTAACTACAGATGTAAAAGAAAAGTATGAAGCTATTAATGATAGTGTAGAAAGTTTAAATGATTCTATAAAAGATTTTGTAGATTCAATTAATATCTTTAAATAGTTACTATAACTAGGTCTTAATTTTATTAAAGCATAGGGCTGTATTTGTAAAGAGTAATCTCGATTTTTTTAAACTTAGGCTAAAAATAAACTTAGTTTTCATCAAAAAAGAAGCTTTTTAATCGACAAAAACGGTAAGCTATTGACAAAAAACAATTGTTGTAGTATATTTGAGTAAACGATTACTCAAAGGGAAAATATGAAGAGAAATAGTGTATCTATCAAAGACATATCGGATTTGTCGGGTGTTTCAGTTGCAACCGTGTCAAGAGTTATTAACAAAAAAGGAAGATATTCAAAGGAGACTGCTGAAAAGGTAAATAAAATTATTGAAAAATATAATTATAAGCCGAATCAAATTGCGGTAGGTTTAAGAACAAGAAATACACAAATGATTGGAATGATAGTTCCTGATATTACGAACGAGTTTTTTGCTAAGATAGTACGACAAGTGGAAAAGGAATTCTTTTATAGAGGATATTCAATATTCATTTGTAATAGTGATGAAAATCTCAAAAGTGAGAAGAAGTACCTCCACGATTTGATGAGCAAGGGGGTTTTAGCACTTATATATGTTTCAGGTTCTACGACAAAGAATAAAGAAAAGCTAGGTGTTCCTACAGTATTTATAGACAGAGAACCTTACGCAGATGCTGATGTTGTTGTCATAAGCTCGGATAATTTAATGGGTGGCAAGATGGCTGCGCAGGAGTTATTGTTAAAAGGATGTAAAAACCCGCTACTACTAAGGGATGAAAGAAAAATATCAACTCAAGAGGATAGAGAGAAGGGATTTTTAACCTATCTTATAAATAACGGATTTGTTAAAAAAGATATACATATAGTTAAAACAAAAATAGATTACTTTGAAGCGAAAGAGAGAATGATTGCATACTTTAGAAACAACAGTGATGTAGATGGTGTTTTTGCCACAACTGATTGGATGGCGTTGGCTGCAATGGATGCTTTAAAGGAGCTTGAAGTTAATGTACCTAAAGACATTAAAATTATTGGATACGATGACATATCAATATCTAGATATTGCTACTTACCAATAACCACAATTAAACAGGACACTTATAAGATGGCTATTTTGGCTGTTGAGTCCATAATTAATACTCTAAATAAAAAGCCTGTTCAAAAGAGACACATAATACCTGTAGAACTCATAACGAGGAAGACCACATAATTTTTTATTAAGTGCGTAAACGTTTACTCAAACGTTTTAAATATTTTATATTATTAGGAGGTTTTATTATGTTGACTAAAGCATCAAAGAAGATAATTAGTTTAGTTGTTTTACTTATATTAGTTTTATCATTTGTTTCATGTGGTAATACTAATGAAACGGACAGTGGTGACAAGTCTGAAGGAACTACTAAAGAGAGCATGGCAAAAGAGACCGAAAAAGAAACCGAAAAAGAGACTGAAAAAGAGACCGAAAAAGAAGCCGAAGAGGGAGCTCAAATCGCGATAATACTAAAAACCTTAGCGAATCCTTTCTGGGTTACGATGAAAGAAGGGATAGAAGCTGAAGCGAATGAACTTGGAATAAAAGTAGATATTTATGCAGCTCAATCGGAAGATGACTTGCAAGGACAATTAAACTTACTGGAGACAGCAATTTCAAAAGATTACAAGGCGATAGGAATAGCGCCACTCTCACCTGTAAACCTTAATTCAGCAATTGCTGAAGCAACAAAAAAAGGTATCTACGTTGTAAATATTGATGAAAAAGTTGATATTGATCAACTTCAGAGTATTGGTGGTACAGTTATTGATTTTGTAACTACTGATAATATTGCTGTTGGACAAAAAGGTGCAGGATTCATCGTTGAAAGTATAGCTGATGGTGGAAAAGTTGCGATTATAGAAGGTAAGTCAGGTAACGTCAGCGGAGAAGACCGAAAAACAGGTGCTTCAAAAGCTTTTGAAGAAAGTGGAAAATTTGAATTAGTTGAGAGTCAACCTGCCGACTGGGATAGAGCAAAAGCTCTTGATGTTGCAACGAATATCATTTCCAAGTACCCAGACATAAAAGGGATCTATTGCTGTAATGATACGATGGCTTTAGGCGCTTTGCAGGCAGTTATAAATTCCAATAAACTTGGAGAAATAATGATTGTTGGTACTGACGGTACACCTGAAGCGGTAGAATCGGTAATGAATGGAGAGCTTTCTGCTACAGTAGCTCAAGATCCTGCAGAGGTAGGAGCTATGAGCCTAAGAATACTTGATGAAGCCATTAAAGAAGGAAAACCAATAGATCTCAATAACAAAATCGAAGCAACTGCGGTAGATTCTAAACTCATTGTAAAATAAGAATTATGTATGTGGGGGGTATTTCCCCCACTTTAAGGTAATATTATGAACAAAATAATAGCGATGAAAAATATTACTAAAAAGTTTCCTGGAGTGGTTGCATTAGAAGATATTAATTTTGATGTTTCAGAAGGTGAGGTTCATGTTCTACTAGGTGAAAATGGCGCTGGAAAATCAACATTAATGAAAATACTCAGCGGCATTTATACACCGACATATGGGAATATTGAGGTTCTGGGTAACACTTATTCAAAACTTACACCTGCGTTGTCTAAAAAGCTAGGCATAACTATCATAAACCAGGAACTTAGCGTAATAGATGAGTTATCAATTATTGAAAATGTATTTCTAGGGAATATTATTGTAAAACGTGTTTTTGGGATACCGGTAGTTGATTATAAAACAATGGAAGAGAAGACGAAAGAGGTTATGAGCATTTTGGGGTTAAATAAGGACCCTTATACTTTCGTTGAAAAGTTAAGTATATCCGAAAAACAGCTCGTTGAGATAGCAAAAGCAATTGTGCTAGATTCGAAAGTCATAATAATGGATGAACCTACATCATCACTCACAAATGAAGAAGTTGACAACCTTTTTAAAGTAATAAAGGGGCTTAAAAAAGAAAAAAAAGGGATTGTTTATATCTCACACAAAATGGATGAGCTAAAGGTTATAGGGGACAGAGTAACGGTATTAAAGGATGGGAAATATATAGGGACTGAGAATATTTCAACAATAGATGTAAATTCATTGATTAAGATGATGGTTGGAAGAGAGTTAAAATCTTTCTACCGATCACAAGTTAGGGATAAAAACAGCTGCAAAGAAAAAATCCTTGACGTTAAAAACATTACTAGAGTAGATGGAAAGGTCAAGGATATAAGCTTTGAACTGTATAAAGGAGAGATACTTGGTTTTGCGGGTTTGGTAGGCTCTGGTAGAACAGAATTGTTGGAGGCTATTTTTGGCGCTAAACCAATCCGTAGTGGACAAATATACTATAAGGATAAAGAAGTAATAAACAAAAGCACGTATGACGCTATAAAAAACGGATTCGCCCTTTTGACTGAAAATAGACGACAGACAGGATATATGAATAATTTTTCGATAAAGGAGAATATTACTTTTGTTCAAAACATAAAAAATTCTAGATTTAAAGGAATGTTTGGAAAGTTTAATGACAAGAAAAACGTAAAACTTGCCGAAGAAGAGGTTTCAGAATTTGATATTCGATGTAGAGATATTGAACAAAATATTCTTGAGCTGTCTGGAGGCAATCAGCAAAAGGTTATTATCGGAAAATGGATGGCAGCAAACCAGAATATTCTAATGTTTGATGAGCCAACTAAGGGGATAGATGTAGGAACAAAAAGTGAGATATATAAAATAATGAGGAAACTATCCGATGCCGGCAAAGCGGTTTTAATGGTATCATCGGAGCTGCCAGAACTTTTGGCAGTTTGCGATAGGATAATCGTTTTCTCAGAAGGTAGTATTAAAGGAATACTTCCTTCGTATGAAGCAACGGAAGAAAGAATAATAGAACTCGCATCGATTTAATTGAGGTAATATATGAAGATAAATGTATCGAAAATTTGGGATAATTATGGAACATTTGCTATTTTGGTGGCCATGCTAATCGTGTTTAGTGTTATTTCCCCAAAAGATTTTTTGTCAGGAGAAAATTTCATTCAAATACTTTTACAAAGCTCCGTTACAATACTTATCGCTTTGGGAGAATTCTTCGCGATATTGATCGCCGGTATCGACTTAAGTGTGGGGTCAATAATTGCTCTTACAGGCATGGTAACGGCAAAGTTATTATTTTTAGGAGTACATCCTATTCTAGCTATTTTGCTTGGCGGAATTATTTTTGGTGCCTTTTTGGGGCTTATAAATGGCGCTTTGGTAAATTTGACTAAATTACATCCATTTATAATTACACTGGGAACACAATCGATTTACAGGGGCTTTACACTTATTATAAGTGACGCACAACCTGTATTTGGATTTGATAGTAGATTTAGTAAAATGATTGCTGGATGGATAGGCCCAATCCCCATACCAGTTTTGATATTTATCGTTGTTGGTATTTTTCTAGCGTATCTTACCATATACACAAGGCTTGGGAGAAATATCTACGCAATGGGAGGAAATAAAGAGGCTTCCTGGTTTTCAGGGGTTAATGTTAATGTTCATACACTTGTTGTCTTTGTAATATCTGGAATATGTTCAGGAATTGCAGGTGTAGTTTTAACGGCGCGACTAGGGTCAGCTGAGCCTTTAGCTGCACTTGGTTATGAGACTTTTGCGATTGCTGCTGCCATTATAGGTGGTACTAGTTTTTTTGGCGGGAAAGGTCTTGCCCTCAAAGTGATGGTTGGTGGGATAATTATTGGAGCGATAAACAATGGGTTAAATATGTTATCAGTACCTACGTATTATCAACAGATAGTAATGGGAGCTCTTATAATAAGTGCTGTAACTTTAGAAGGTATATTTAGTAAAAGAATGCAAGGAGTTGCAATATGAAAATTTCAGTATCTTTGATGTGTATGGATTTGCTAAAACTTGAAAAGCAAGTTTTATTACTTAATGAAAGAGCGGATATGTTTCACATAGATATAATGGATGGGCATTACGTAAAGAATATTACTTTATCTCCTATGTTTATAAAAGCAATCAGGCCGATAGCTAAATTACCAATAGAAGTTCATCTAATGGTGGAAAATCCTATGGACTTCATTGAAGAGGTTGCTAGGTGCGGTGCAGATTATATTTCGCCACATGCTGAAACGATTAACAAAGATGCTTTTAGGGTTATAAATCATATAAAAAGTTTGGGGAAAAAGGTTGGTGTAGTATTAAATCCAGCTACAAACTTTGATTATATAAAACATTATGTAAACTTGCTGGATAAAATCACTATCATGACAGTAGATCCAGGATTTGCAGGTCAGAGATTTATTGATAATATGCTAGACAAAGTACAAGAAATAAAGCAATATAAAGAGGATAACGGTTTAAACTATTTGATAGAGATAGACGGTTCTTGCAATGATAAAACATTCGAATCTCTTTTGGAAAGAGGAGCTGATATTTTAATAGTGGGAACATCGGGTCTTTTTTCTAAAGCTGAAAACCTTGATGAAGCATATGATATTATGTTAAATAGTATACCAAGTAGGTTTAGGTAGGTATTATATGGGATATGTATTGGGAATAGATGTTGGTGGAACCAATGTAAGATTAGGTTTAGTAGATAGAGAGTATAATCTTTTCGACTTTGAAATAATTAAGACGAAAGAATTATTTCAATCCGGAGTAGCTAAATTTTCCGAATATGTTAATGATTATATAAATAAAAGGAGCAAGTATACAATAGATATAATATCTATTGGCTTTCCATCTACTATGAATAAGGAAAGAACGGTTATTTATTCAACACCAAATATTAAGGTGTTAAAAAACATTAATGTTAAGGAAGTGTTTGATAAGTATTTTTCTATTCCTTTTGTAATAGAGAAAGATGTTAATTTGATGCTCAAATATGACATCTACGATAAAAATTTACCAAGTGGAGGGATAATAATAGGATTTTATGTGGGGACGGGTTTAGGAAATTCAATTATTATCAATGGTGAATTCCTTAAAGGAAGACATGGCGTTGCGGGAGAATTAGGGCATATGCCTAGCATCAACAATGAAAGAGTATGTGCTTGTGGTAATATAGGGTGTCTTGAAACGATTACATCGGGTAAATATATCGTCGATGTAATAGAAAAAAAATATAGTGATGTAAATATCCGAAAGTTCTTTTCAGACCCAAAAACGAAAGAGGATGCAATGGTTTTTTTGGAAAATTTATCGATTCCTATAGCTTCGGAAATAAATGTTTTTGATCCACATTTTGTGTTTATAGGAGGTGGTGTTATAGATATGGACAATTTCCCAAAAGAAACACTTATAAGAAATATTATAAATCATACTAGAAAACCTTATCCTGCGGAGGATGTCAACATTATGTTCACCAAAGGAAACCAAACGAGTGGAGTAATAGGTGCTGGTATATATGGATTTGAAAGGCTAGGTAGCTTATGATAGTAGCGCTTGGAAGCGATCATGTCGGATATGAACTGAAGATTAAGGTTATGGAGTACTTTAATAGTAAGGGAATAAAGTATAAAGATTTTGGGACATATGATAATAAGAGAACAGACTACCCTATTTATGGGAAAATGGTAGCTGAAGCGGTAGCTTCTGAAAAATACGATAAAGGTATCATTTTTTGCGGAACAGGCGTAGGAATTTCTATTGCGGCAAATAAGGTTGATGGGATAAGAGCATGTGTTTGTAGTGAGCCTTATTCAGCAAAACTTTCAAGAGCACATAATGATTCAAATATTTTGGCTTTGGGCTCAAGGGTAGTAGGGTTTGACTTAGCAATCTTTATTATTGATGTTTGGCTAAAAACAGAATTTGAGGGTGGAAGGCATTTAAAACGTGTAAAGATGTTATAAGTATTAATATCTTGCGCGTAAAAAGATAATACGTCGATTATATTTGACACTTTACATTTTTTTTTCTATAATACTCATATCACTAGGGGTGCCACAAGGCTGAGATAGATTAACTGACCCTCATTACCTGATTCGGATAATGCCGACGAAGGGAAGTGCTTATCAGTTATGCTCCTGTGATAGGAGATTTTTTTTGCGAAAAATTTTAGACTATTACAAGAAAGGAGAAAAAGATGAATTCAAGTATTGCCATTCAAGTGTTACCAAATGTTAATGGGACAGATGAGGTTATAAGAGTCGTTGACAAAGTAATAGAGTACATTAAGTCAACGGGGTTGAATTATGAGGTAGGTCCTTTTGAGACAGTTATTGAAGGGGATTTTGATGAGCTTATGGAAATAGCCAAAAAATGTCAAGAAATAGCCAGTCAAGATGGATCAAATAGTGTAGCAACATATATTAAAATGTTTTATCATCCAAACGGAGATTTACTAACAATTGAAGAAAAAATTTCAAAACACAAGTGATATTATTTATCCGGTTATATCCGTAATATTAATAGTGTTAGTATGGCATACGGTGACATACATAGAGTTGGTACCTTCCTTTATGTTACCTTCACCGCTTAAAGTAATAACAGCTCTAGTGAACGATGCTCAAGTCATATCTAAGCATATTGGAGTAACATTAATGGAAGCGGGAATAGGCTTACTGATAGGTATATTAGTAGCATTTGTACTAGCAGTGGTAATGGACGAAGTAGATTTATTATATAAATTAATTAGTCCTTTACTTGTTGTGTCACAAACAGTACCTACAGTTGCTATTGCGCCACTGTTAGTTTTGTGGTTTGGCTACGATATAAAACCTAAAGTCATACTTATAATAATGGTCACGTTTTTTCCGCTTGCCGTAGGTTTATTACAGGGGCTTAGAAGTATTGATCCTGATGAGAGGAATATGCTACTTGCGATGGGAGCGAGTAAATATCAAATATTTAAATATCTGAAGTTTCCTTCTTCATTGCCGTACTTTTTTGCCGGTCTTAGGATATCAGCTTCCTACGCAGTAGTAGGCGCAGTAATAGCAGAGTGGCTAGGTGGTTTTTACGGTCTCGGTGTTTATATGACCAGGGTAAAGAAATCCTTTGCTTTTGATAAGATGTTTGGCGTAATAATAATAATATCCTTGATAAGCTTAGCGCTTATAGGATTTATCAATTTTTTATATAAAAAACTGGTACCATGGGAGGACAAAAAATGAAAAAATTTATAGCATTTATCATGATAGTGTTACTTTTTGCTAGTTGTAGTAAAAAGCAGGTAGAAGAAAAGGTCGAAACGACAAAACAAGAAGTATCGAAAACAAAAAACGAAGAAGTAGCTCAGACTACTAAAGCAACTGAACACAAAGAGCTTAAAGAGATAACATTTGTTCTAGACTGGACACCTAATACAAATCACACGGGAGTGTATGTTGCCGACAAAATGGGATTTTTTGAAGAAGAAGGGATTAAGATAACGATAGTTCAGCCACCTGAAGATGGAGCTGCCGTTATGGTAGGTTCAGGTCAAGCACAGTTTGGCGTTTCGTTTCAAGATTTTTTAATCTATAATTTAATCTCGGAAAATAAGATGGGTATTGAGGCTGTTGCGGCAATACTTCAGCATAATACATCGGGAATTCTTTCTAGAAAAGGTGAAGGCATGGACAGTCCAAAGGGGATGGAAGGTAAAAAGTATGCTACGTGGGATATGCCTATTGAAAAAGCGATGATAGAAGAAGTTGTTACAGCCTCTGGAGGAGACTATAGTAAGGTAGAACTCATACCTAGTACGGTTTATGATGCAGCTACTGCACTTGAGTCAGACAGTGTCGACGCAATATGGGTATTTTACGGCTGGGATGGTATAGATTGTGAAATTAAGGGAATTGAAACAGATTATTTTAATTTTGCAGATATCAGTCCTGAATTAGATTTTTACACACCGGTAATAATAGCCAATACAGATTTTTTAGAAAATGATACTGAAATAGCCAAGGCATTTATGAGAGCAGTTTCAAAAGGGTATGAGTACGCTGCCAAGAATCCGGAAGAGGCAGCTAAAATAATAGTTGAAGCAGTTCCTGAACTGAGCGAAATGCAGGTTGTTAAATCACAGGAGTATCTAAGTAATTATTATTTAGATGATAATGGAAAATTTGGTACCATTGATGGGAGTAGATGGGATAGATTCTACAAGTGGTTATTTGATAAAGGGCTTATTGATGTAGAACAAGAACCTGAAGCGGGATTTACGAACGATTATTTGGAGTAGAGATGAAGTTATCCGTTAAAGATATCAAAAAAAAGTTTGATAATAATATTGTTTTAGATGGTATTAGTATTGATATTAATGAAGGTGAGATAGTAAGTCTTATTGGCGTTAGTGGAAGTGGTAAAACAACACTCTTTAACATTATTTCTGGTGTTTTACAACCAGATTCAGGCAAAGTATATCTAAACGGAGAGGACATAACAGGTAGGACAGGCAAAGTTAGTTACATGTTACAAAAAGATTTGCTCCTACCTTTTAGAACGGTAGAAGATAATATAGCGCTCCCCTTATTATTAAAAGGGGAGAGTAAAAAAAGTAGTAGAGAAAAAGTATCAGAGCATTTAGGATACTTTGGCTTAAAAGGATACGAAAAGCTTTATCCGAGTAAGCTGTCAGGAGGAATGAAACAAAGAGCAGCACTCCTTAGAACATATCTTTTTTCAAAAGACATGGCTTTACTAGATGAACCGTTTAGTGCACTTGATACCATTACAAAAGCAAAAATGTGGGCGTGGTATCTTGACATTATGAATAGCATAAAGCTCTCTACTCTTTTTATTACGCATGACATCGATGAAGCGATATTCTTGTCTAACAGAGTGTACATAATGAGCGATAAACCAGCTTCTATAAAAAAGATTATAGATATTGATTATGATGGCAAAAGAGATGAAAAATTTAAGCTAAGTGATGCATTTCTAAGATACAAAAGACAAATAGTAGAAAATATATAATTTTGTCGAAAAAAAACGGTTAAGGATATGGAAGTTGTTCCGATATAGTTAATGTAACAAAGAAAATCTGCATGGATGCAGAAAGCGTATTAATCAAGGAGGAATTATAATGCGTATTAACAACAATCTACAAGCTATCAACACACACAGACAAATGAGAGGGATTCATGTATCTCAATCAAAATCAATGGAGAAGTTATCAAGCGGTTACAGAATTAACAGAGCTGGTGACGACGCAGCAGGACTTGCAATAAGTGAAAAAATGAGAGGACAAATAAGAGGTCTTAATCAGGCATCAAGAAACGCTCAAGATGGTATCTCTTTAATCCAAACAGCTGAAGGCGCTTTAGCTGAAACTCAAAACATTCTTCAAAGAATGAGACAACTTGCGGTTCAATCTGTAAACGACACGAATGTTGATGCTGACCGTCAAGCTATCCAAAACGAGATCGATCAATTAACACAAGAGATCGATAGAGTATCAACTACTACTGAGTTCAACACGAAGAAACTTTTAGACGGTTCATTCCAAGGTAAACTTCAAATCGGTGCAAACGAAACTCAAACTATCAAAGTGGAGATTCAAGGAATGAATACAGTTGGTCTTGGACTAACTGGCGGCATGGAAGTTAGTGCAAATGCTCAAACTACAGATGTATCAGCCTTCTTATCAGACGGGACTTATACTGTTAACGAAGCAGGAGACAGATTACTAGATCAAAGTGGAACAGAAGTTGGTACAGTTGCTGGTGGAGCTATAACTCTAGCTGACGGAAGTACTACGGTTACATTTGCAGATAACCTTGCGGCGGGCGATACAGTTACAGTATCAGAAAATGGTATGAAAGAAGTGGTAACGAAAGAAGTAGTAGCAGGCCAAGAGAACACTCTTGCAGCAGGAACTTACACAGTAAGCGGAACAAACTTCATGAAAGATGGACAACTTATAGGTACTTATGCTACTGGTACAGTAACATTTACTGACGGTAGTGGTAGAGCTGACCTTGACATAGCTGCAACATTTGGAGTAACTGCTCCTGGCGATGGAGATAGTTTTACGGTCCATGGTGTTAACCTTTCCAACCGTGAAGACGCTGAAGGTAGCATAGGTGCTCTTGATGAAGCTAACAACAGAGTATCCGCTCAAAGAGCTAAACTTGGTGCGATCCAAAACAGATTAGAGCATACAATAGCTAATGATGAGACTAGTGCTGAAAACTTACAAGCATCTGAATCCAGAATCAGAGACGTAGACATGGCGAAAGAAATGATGGAATTCACTAAGAATAATATTCTATCACAAGCAGCTCAAGCAATGTTAGTACAAGCTAACCAAGCTCCTCAAAATGTTCTACAATTACTTAGATAGCAAATAGAAAATTGACACTAAAAAAGGCTTTGTAAGAAGTCTTTTTTAGTGTGATAAAATATCTAAATTTCTCTGCCTTAATAAGGTTGTCCGGTTAATTGGCATTTCCCTCATTGCTAATCAGTAAGTAGATACTGTGGATGATGGCGAATCCCATCGAAAAATAAGCTATATAACTAAATCCATCGCTCATCATTCCTACAATCAAAAGGGAAATAAAATGACAGTTTCTACAAACCTACATAGAGGACTATTTTCTGTTGTTTTTGCTGCCAAGGACCCAGAACAACAGGCGTTGATGAGATTTTTTATTAAGGTAACTTACTATTAATGATGAGAATATAAATATAAATAAATTTTTAACAATTTTTCACTTAGATACACTTGTTATTTTCCCGCAGAATGATATAATATTATGGTAGATAAAGGCAAAAGGGGTGTTTTTATAGCTATTAGCTATTTTTTTAACGATCTTTTGTTTTATATAGATTTTAGTAAGGTAAAAGGAAAATTAGGAGGAAAATTTATGACTAAAATTGCAATTAATGGATTTGGGCGTATTGGACGTCTTGCTTTCAGACAGATGTTTGATGCACAGGGCTATGATGTAGTAGCTATTAACGACTTAACGGATGCAAAGACACTTGCACATTTACTTAAGTACGACACGATGCAGGGGCGTTTTGATAAAGATATCAAAGCTACTGAAAATTCAATCATAGTGGAAGGAAAAGAAGTTAGAATCTTTGCAGAAAGAGATCCTAAGAATTTACCATGGGCAGAATACAAAGTTGACGTTGTTCTCGAGTGTACAGGTTTATTTACTACTTTAGAAAAATCTTCTGCACACATTGAAGCTGGGGCTAAAAAAGTAGTTATCTCTGCTCCTGCAAAAGGTGATTTAAAAACAGTTGTATTCGGTGTAAACGAAAATATTCTTGATGGTAGTGAGACCGTTATCTCTGCTGCTTCATGTACTACCAACTGTCTAGCTCCTATGGCTAATGTTCTTAACAAACTTTGTGAAATAGAGAGTGGATTTATGACGACAATTCACGCATATACAAACGATCAGAACACTCTTGACTCACCACATAGAAAAGGGTTAAGACGTGCTAGAGCGGCCGCTCAAAATATTGTTCCAGCAACTACTGGTGCAGCAGCAGCCATCGGCCTAGTTATTCCTGAATTAAAAGGTAAATTAGACGGAAGCGCACAAAGGGTTCCTGTAGCTGATGGATCCATCACAGAGCTTACTTGTGTATGTAGAGGTCATGTAACGGTGGATGAAGTAAATGCTGCTATGAAAGCTGCAAGTAGTGATTCTTTCGGATACAATGAAGATGAAATCGTTTCCAGTGACGTTGTAGGTATTACTTGTGGTTCACTATTTGATGCTACGTTAACGAAAGTGACGCCACTTGAAGGAGACAAATCATTAGTTAAAGTTACTTCATGGTATGACAATGAGAATTCATACACTAGCCAAATGGTAAGAACTATTAAATATTTTGATGAATTATCCAAATAATTAATCTATAATTAAAGTTCCTTTCGAGGTCTCCCGAGAATGTCGATAAACTCGACAGTACCCAGACGTGGAGAAATGGATGAGTTTCAAGGAACGAGGAAAAATGCGGAGTGAAGTGTACATAGACGTACCTGAGCGTCGCATTTTTCCGAAGTGACAAAGAAAATCGCCGTTTACCTGCAGTCTGCAAGACCCTTTTAAGGGGCTTTATGTTTATAAATTATCGATTAAAATAATTTTCCTATGAAAACATGAAAGAATGGAGATTAGTATGTTAAATAAAAAAACAGTAGATGATATTAATGTAAACGGTAAAAAAGTACTCGTGCGTGTGGATTTTAATGTGCCACTACAAGACGGTGTTATTACAGATACAAACAGAATAGTAGGAGCACTTCCTACGATAAAAAAATTAGTTGCGGATGGTGGAAAAGTTATTCTTTGTTCTCACCTTGGAAAGCCTAAAGGAGAGCCAAAGCCTGAATTATCGTTAGCACCTGTAGCTATAAAACTAAGCGGGCTTCTCGGTAAAGAAGTAGTATTTGCAAAAGACGATAATGTAGTCGGCGAGAATGCAAAAGCAGCAATAGCAAAGATGAAAGATGGGGACGTAGTACTTCTTGAAAATACTAGATACAGAAAAGAAGAAACTAAGAATGGAGAAGCGTTCAGTAAAGAGCTTGGTAGCCTAGCTGAAATCTTTGTTAATGACGCCTTTGGAACAGCTCATAGAGCGCATTGTTCAAACGTAGGTGTTACAGATTATGTTGATACATGTGTAGTAGGCTATCTAATGCAAAAAGAGATAGATTATCTTGGGAATGCAGTAGAAAGTCCTGAAAGACCATTCGTGGCCATTCTTGGTGGTGCAAAAGTATCGGATAAAATTAATGTAATCAACAATCTTCTTGAAAAAGTAGATACACTAATAATTGGCGGAGGAATGGCTTATACCTTCTTAAAAGCCCTTAAAAATGATGTAGGATTATCGCTTCTTGAAGAGGACAAACTTGATTATGCCCTTGAGATGATCGACAAAGCGATGGAAAAAGATGTGAAGTTCTTACTTCCGATAGACCATGTAGTGGCTCAAGAATTCAAAAATGATACACCGTTTAAAGTAGTGCCACGTGGCGGTATAGAAAATGACTGGGAAGGACTTGATATAGGACCTGCAACGAGAGAGCGATATGCAAAAGAGATTGCAAATGCTAAGACAGTGATATGGAATGGACCGATGGGCGTGTTCGAATTTGAAAACTTTGCAAATGGTACCAAGGCTATCGCTAAGGCTCTTGCTGAAACTGAGTGCAAATCAATAATCGGTGGTGGAGACTCAGCAGCGGCGGTAAATCAGTTAGGATTTGGTGATAAAATGTCCCACATATCAACTGGTGGTGGTGCTTCATTAGAATTTTTAGAAGGTAAAGTTCTTCCTGGACTTGCCGCAGCAGATGATAAGTAAGGAGAAAAAGATGAGAAGAATGATAACAGCTGGAAACTGGAAAATGAATAAGACTCCAGATGAAGCAAAGGCTTTGATCAAAGAGTTAATCCCAGTTGTGAAGAGCGAAGAAGTAGACGTAGTTTTTTGCGTGCCTTATGTAGATTTGCATATTGCGCTGGAGCTAACGAAAGATACTAACGTAGAAATAGGTGCGCAAAATATGTACTTTGAAGAGAGTGGTGCGTACACAGGGGAAGTATCCCCACTGATGTTAAAAGAAATGGGTGTTAAGTACGTTGTACTAGGCCACTCCGAAAGAAGAGAGTACTTTGGGGAAACGGATGAAATAGTAAACAAAAAAGTACTAAAAGCTATCGAGCATGGCATTAAACCGATATTATGTTGTGGAGAAACACTTACTCAACGAGAGCAAGGCATTACCATTGACTTTGTCAGAACTCAAATAAAAGTAGCCTTAAACGGAGTAAGTGCTGAGCAAGTAAAAGACTTAGTAGTAGCTTATGAGCCAATCTGGGCTATAGGAACAGGTGTTACAGCTAGTGCTGAGCAGGCAGAAGAAGTATGTGCAGCCATAAGAGTATTACTTGAGGAGCTATACGGAAAAGAAGTAGCCCAAACAGTGAGAATACAGTATGGCGGTTCCGTAAAACCAGCCAATGCGAAGGACCTTTTTGACAAGCCTAATATTGATGGTGGTTTGGTTGGGGGGGCTTCGCTTACTAGCGGCTTTGGACAAATAGTAAATTACTAATTAAATTAGACCGTTCTAAATGCAGTCTTTTCACCTCATCGCCAACTCACTTCGTGGGCCTGTACGTTTTAGTACTATTCCCACTCGTGGAGTTGACGTTTCGGCAAAAATACAAGCATTTATAACGGTCTTTGTTTTTAGGAGTTTTGGGTTTGAGAGCGATAAAATCAATAATTTAAAATA
>PDWI01000482.1_pt1 | contig 64488 bp, 62 predicted proteins | sample 1430891 | NCBI WGS metagenome assembly PDWI01 (sample SAMN01162508, study PRJNA174530) | Oral metagenome, whole genome shotgun sequencing project. | biome: Marine environment; feature: Marine mammal; material: Swab sample of the gingival sulcus; isolation source: swab sample of gingival sulcus... | reverse complement strand
CATCTTGATCTCCAGCTCCGTCCGGAGCAGCTGCGCGACGCAGTGGCGCTGGTGAACACCCACAAATTTTTCATCGAATCGATCACCGGCGTTGACTGGATTGACGACGGCGAAATTGAGGTAATCTACGACTTCTCCCGCTTCGACTTCGACCTCTGTCGTGTCGTTATCCGCACCCGTACCGACCGCGACAACGCAACAATCCCTTCGATCAGCAGTATTTACAGCGGAGCCAGATGGCACGAGCGTGAGACCGCCGAGTTTTTCGGGGTCAACTTTGCCGGGCACCCCAACCTGATCAACCTGCTGCTGCCCGAGGATGCCGACTACCACCCCCTGAGAAAGGACTTCAAGCCATGAACCTGCCTATTCAACTCCAGCCGGATGAGACCTTTATCCTCAACGTCGGCCCGCAGCACCCGGCAACTCACGGTGTGCTCCGGGTAAAGATGGAGATGAACGGGGAGTATATCGTCAATGCGGAGACCGTCATCGGCTATATCCACAGAATGCATGAAAAGATGGGAGAGGTAAAACCCTATTCGCAGTTTTTGATGAACCTGTCGCGGATGGACTACCTCGGCGCGATGGGCTACAGCCACGGTCATGCGCTCTGTGTCGAGAAAGCTGCCGGCATAGAGGTGCCGGAGCGGGCCGAATATATCCGGGTTCTGATGGTCGAGCTGAACCGTATCGCCTCTCACCTTGTCTGGCTCGGCGCCTTTGTCATGGACCTCGGCGGTTTTACTCCGCTGCTCTACTGTTTTCAGGATCGAGAATATATTCTCGACATGATGGAGCGGATCACCGGTGCCCGCCTTACCTACTGTTATATCCGCTTCGGCGGGGTCTGCCGGGATGTCGATGACCAGTTCATCGACTCCGCCCGCAACTTCATCCCTTACATGCGCAAACAACTCGCCAAATACCATAAACTGGTCACCGGCAACATCATCTTCAAAAAACGGATGAACGGTATCGGCAGAATCTCGGCAGAGATGTGCCGCCGTTATGGCGCCAGCTCGGCGGTTGCCCGCGGCGCCGGAATCAACTTCGATGTCCGCCGCAACGAGCCGTACTCGGTCTATCCTCAACTCGACTTTGACATCCCGGTCTATGACGGCTGCGACAACATGGCGCGCTATATGGTCCGGATGGACGAGATTGAGCAGAGTCTGCGCATCGTTGAACAGATCATTGCCAGATTGCCTGACGGCGAAGTGATGCCCCGCAAGGTTCCCAAAATAATCAAACTGCCGAAGGGCGACTGCTATCAGGCGGTCGAAACAGCCCGGGGCAGCTTCGGAGTAAGAATTGTCAGTACCGGTGACAAGATTCCATACCGCCTGAAACTGCGCTCGCCGACCTACTCGAATATGCACCTTTTTGACGAGGCATGCCGCGGAATGCTGTTGATGGATGCGATGGCGATGCTCGGAACCCTTGACCTGGTTATCCCCGAGATAGATCGATAAGAGGTTATTATGCTGCTGACACTTAAAATTGTAACCGCGGTTGTTATCGCCATCGCCTGGGCGGCGTTCAACGCCGCCTATCTGGTGTGGGCGGAGCGCCGCGGAGCCGGAATAATACAGCGCCGTCCCGGACCAAATATAAACGGCCCCTTCGGTCTGCTGCAGCCGCCGCTCGACGGGATCAAGCTGATGGCGAAACAGATCTTCTTCCCCGGCGAAGTCGACAGGGTTCTCTACGCGGCGGCACCGGTGCTGGTGATGACGCCGGCAATCATGAGTTTTGTCACCATCCCCTACTCTGACTGGCTGCAGGCACAGAATATCCATGTCGGCCTGCTGATGGTTTTTGCCTTTGCGTCGCTCGGCACCATGGGAATTTTTTTCGCCGGCTGGTCATCGCGCAACAAATATTCGCTGATGGCGGCGATGCGTTCGGTTTCACAGGCCGTGGCCTACGAGATCCCGATGATGATCACCGCCCTCACCATTGTCCTGATCGCCGGCACCACCGATCTCAACGAGATCGTTGCGAAGCAGTCTGCGAACTTCTTTCACTGGAACATCTTCCCGCTCAAGGGAGGGTCGCACAACCTGCTGATGCCCTTCTCCTTTCTCATCTTTTTTATCTGCTCGCTGGCAGAGACAAACCGCGCCCCGTTTGACCTCGGTGAGGCCGAAGGCGAGCTGGTCGCCGGTTTTCACATCGAGTACGGCTCGATGGGGTTCGGCCTCTTTTTTATGGGTGAATACGCCAATATCGTTATCGGCGCCTCACTCACCACCATCTTTTTCCTCGGCGGCTGGGCTGATCCGTTCGGCGTCTGCCCCGGTGTCTGGTGGTTCCTGATCAAGCTCTATGCCATCATCTGCACGATAATCTGGATACGCTGGACCTTTCCGCGGACGACCATCTACGGCCTGCTCAACCTGAGCTGGAAGATCCTGATTCCAGTCTCCCTGTTCAACCTGCTGCTCACTGCAGGACTGCTGAAGGTGTTCTGATGTACAACTACTTCAAAGAGATATTCAGCGGCCTCTGGAGTCTGCTGGTGGGCATGCGGATCACCTTTGTCGAGGCGATCTCCCCGAAGGTGACCGTCTCCTATCCGTTTGAGACCCTGAAGATGTGCGCCGCGTATCGCGGCCATATCGAGCTGATTGAAGATGAGGAGGGGAACCCGAAGTGTGTCTGCTGCATGGCCTGTGTCCGCGCCTGCCCCTCCGGCTGCATCACTCTTACCGGAGCAAAACCCGAAGGCGGAAAGAAGAAGGTGCTCACCAGCTACCACCTTGACTTCACCAAATGTTCGCTCTGCAGCGGATGTGTAGAGGCCTGTAACTTCCACGCCATTGAACACAGCCTCGAATACAACCTCGCAAGCCGTAACAAAGAGGATTTCCACTTTGATCTGCTTGCCCGACTCAGGGAGAGAAATCAATGACTGCCTTGAATACCGCCCCCTCTCTGTTCTCGCTCGACGGAGTGGTGGGGATCATCTTTCTGATCAACGTGCTCATCACCCTCGGCGGAGGGCTGATTGTCGCCCTCGCCCGCAGTGTTATCCGCGCGGTCGCCGGTCTGATCGTCTGCTTTGTCGGCGTTGCAGGACTCTATTTTTTCCTCAACTCCCCGTTCGTTTCGATGATGCAGATTCTGATCTACGTCGGCGCAGTGGCGGTAACGCTGTCGTTTGCGATCATGCTTGCCGCCCCCGATGAAAAATTGACCAGCAGTCGCCGGGGGATCGTTGCCGGGCCGATGGGGGCAGTAACAACAGTGCTTGTCTTCATCAGCTTTACAGCCCTTGCTCTCGGTCACGACTGGCAGCCGATGGAACGGATCAACGACGGTTCGATGAAGAGGATCGGCCACCAGCTGCTCACCAACTATGTCATGGTCTTTGAACTGATCTCGATTGTTCTTCTGGTCGCCATTCTCGGCGCCCTTGTCATCGCACGTAAAGGGAGGGATGCGGTATGACCATCCTCGGTCTCTACAATCAGCTCGACTGTTTTCTCATTCTCGGTGCCGCGCTGTTCTCGCTTGGTCTCTACGGCGTTCTCGCCCAGCAGTCGTTTATCGGCATGCTTATCGCCGCCGAGCTGATTCTCGTCGGCAGCTCGATAAACTTCATGGCGTTCAACCGCTTTCTCGCTCCGGATCCGGTGACCGGACAGGTCTTTACCCTCTTTATCATGGCTGTTGCCGCGGCGGAAGCCGCCATCGGCCTCAGTATCGTCATCGCCATCTACAGGTACTACTGCTCGATTGATGCCGAAGACGCCGTTCAACTCAAAGGTTAAGGGAGCTGACTGCAATGGATTCTTCACTTGTTTTAGCCCTGCTCCTTCCCTTTACAGGGGCCATCGGCGTTCTGCTTTACGGCAGCAGGGAAAATATCCGCGAAACGATCTCGAGCATCACCTCGCTGCTCCTGCTGCTGGTGACCGCCGGAATGGTGCCCGCGGTTATCAGCGGGCAGACCCTGCGGCTCGAACTTTTTACCATTCTTCCGGGTCTCTCAATCACCCTGCGCGCCGATGCGATGTCGATGATCTTCGCGCTTGTCGCCTCGTCACTGTGGACAATCGCGGTGTTCTATTCGCTCGGCTACATGCGCGGCCTCCGGGAACACGCCCAGACCCGTTTTAACGCCTGCTTTGCTCTCGCAATTTTTGGCGCCATCGGGGTCGCTTTTTCTGACAATCTCTTTACCATGTACCTCTTTTATGAGATTGTCTCGATCTGCACCTACCCGCTGGTCGCCCACCACCAGGACGAGGAGGGGTATAACGGCGCGCGGAAGTATATCGTCTATCTGACAACCACCGCCAAACTCTTCCTGCTGCCCGCGATCATCCTCATCTATGTGCTCACCGGAACCCTCGACTTTGCCGCCAACAGCGCCACCGGCATCTTCCCTGAAGGCGCCAATTCGATGCTGGTGACCATGCTCTATATCTTCTGTTTCTTCGGTTTTGCCAAAAACGGGGTCATGCCCTTTCACCACTGGCTGCCCGGAGCGATGGTGGCGCCGACTCCGGTCTCCGCACTTCTTCATGCGGTGGCGGTGGTCAAGGTCGGGGTTTTCTGTACAACCCGCACCATGCTCTACATCTTCGGTACAGACCTGATGGCAACTCTCCACCTTGGAATCCCGACGGCATGGTTTGTCAGTTTTACCATCCTCGCCGCCTCGGTCATTGCCCTGTCAAAAGACAACCTGAAGGCCCGACTTGCTTACTCCACGGTCAGTCAGCTCAGCTATATCATTCTCGGGGTGGCCCTGCTGACCACCCCCGGCATTCAGGGCGGATTGATCCACATCGTCAATCACGCCTTCTCAAAGATCACCCTCTTTTTCTGCGCCGGTGCAATCTTCGTCGTTACGCAGAAGAAGTATATCTCCGAACTCGACGGGCTCGGGCGTGCCATGCCCTTTACCTTTGGCGCCTTCTTTATCGCGTCTCTCAGTATGATCGGGGCTCCGCCGGCCGCCGGGTTTATCACCAAGTGGGATCTTTTGATCGGCGCACTTGATGCCCACCAGATCGGCATCCTGCTGGTACTGATCGCCTCCACCCTGCTCAATGCGGCCTACTTCCTTCCGGTGACATGGCGGGCATTTTTTGCCAGACCGGCAGACGGAGTGGTCTATGACCGGGTAAAAGAGGCGCCCCCGGCAATGCTGGTGCCGATACTGATTGCAGCAACCATTTCCATACTCATCGGAATTTATCCGGATTTCATGCTCCAGTTTACCAGGGCGGTGACAGGATGATTGTTCAACTCTTTGAAAAACTTGATAAAAACAGACTGGCGGTGCGCGTGTGTACCTTCATCTCTGCCGGCGTTGTCCTGCTGTACACGCTGCTGTTTGCCGACAACGACCACCCGCACACCTGGCTGGAGGCACATATTCCCGCCTTCTGGACGCTCTTTACCATTGCGGCCTGCGGCATACTCGTTATCGGCGCGAAAATTTACGGCAGCCTCGGCATCAAACGGGAGGAGGACTACTATGATAAATGATCTCTTCATCCACCCCTCTCTGCTGCTGATCGTCGGCGCAATCCTGCTGCCGCTGGTAAAAGGGCCGCTGCGCAAAGTGATGCTGCCGGCAGTGCCTCTTCTCTGTTTCCTTGATGTCCTCAGCCTCAACAGCAGCCATGGCGTCTATGGGGTTGTCAGTTTCATGGACAGCTGGACACTCACCTTCGCCCGCGTTGACGGCCTCTCCGCGGTCTTCGGCTTTATCATGGCACTGATGTGTCTGATCGGCACCATCTACAGCATGAATGTCAAAAACGTCTGGGTGCAGACGGCGGCGTGGTTCTATGTGGCCGGAAGCCTTGGCGCAATCTACTGCGGGGACTATCTCACCCTCTTTCTCTTCTGGGAGATGATGGCCTTTGCCTCCACCTTTCTGATCTGGGTCAACAGAGAAGAGGGTGCACTGCAGGCGGGATATCGCTATCTGCTGATCCATACCGCCGGGGGGGTCATCCTGCTGCTCGGTTTTGTCCTCCGCTGGCAGGTGGTCGGGAATATGGACTTTGTTCTGCTCAACGAAGAGTCCACCCACCTCTACACCTGGCTGATCATGGCGGGACTGATGCTCAACGCCGCCGTTCCTCCGCTCCACTCCTGGCTGCCGGATGCGTACGGCAAGGCGAGTGTCGCCGGAGCGGTCTTCATGTGTGCATTTACGACCAAGACTGCCGTTTACACCCTCGCAAGAGGCTTTGCCGGCTTTGATATTCTTCTCTATCTCGGGGTCTTCATGGCGCTCTACGGGATTGTCTATGCGATGCTCGAAAACGATATCCGCCGTCTGCTGGCGTGGGAGATCGTCTCCCAGGTCGGCTACATGGTCGCCGGAGTCGGCATCGGGACAGCGCTCGCAATCAACGGTGCCTGCGCCCACGCCTTTGCCCACATCCTCTACAAAGGCCTGCTGTTCATGGGCGCCGGAGCCGTCGTTCATGCCACCGGAACGGCAAAGCTCACCGAACTCGGCGGGCTCTATAAAAAGATGCCTCTCACCCTCATCTTCATCGTTGTCGGTGGTGTCTCTGTCTCCGCCTTTCCGCTTTTCTCGGGTTTTGTGAGCAAGTCGATGATCATCACCGCAAGTTTTGAGGAGCATCTCACTGTCGCCGGTCTGCTGCTCTCTCTGGTCTCGGTCGGAACCTTCTTTGTCGCCGGCCTGCGGCTGCCATACTACCTCTTTTTCAGTGACAACCGCGGCAACGACGAGACCATCGAAAAGGCGTGTGACCCGCCGTGGAACATGACCCTCGCGATGGTTATCGCTTCTGTTCTCTGCTTTGTCGTCGGCACTTACCTCCCCTTTCTTTACGACATGCTGCCGTCTGCAGTCGAATACCAGCCGTACAACAGCGCCCATCTTCTTGAAACACTGCAGATTATTGTCTTTACAGCCCTCGCCTTTATCGTGCTGAAAAATCTGGTCAGACCGACCGCAACGATCAGTCTTGATCTTGACTGGTTCTATCGACGCGGAGGCAACCTCTTCCTCCGCCTCGCCTCCGGTCCCGTTCAGAGCATCGACACCGCCTGGGGGCAGCTGTACCGTACTGTCGGCCTCACCAGACTGATGCGGTCAGCCCGGTTCTGGTCGTGGTTTGACTGGAATGTCATTGACACCGTTGTTGATGGAACCGCCCGCGGTGTTGTCAGGATCGGGCACAGGGTTGTAACCCGCCTGCAGAAGGGACAGATTCAACAGACCCTTTTCTTTTCGGTCACCTTTGCGGCGATACTGCTTGCAGCCTTCGTTCTTTTTTAATCGGTAACTTGATTACGCTTCAAAGAGAGGACAACCTTCAATGGATCAACTGATAATACACTCCGGTTTCCCGATCCTCAGCGCCCTGATCTTTCTGCCGCTGGCGGGAGCCCTTCTTCTCCTCCTGTTCAAAAACGAGGAGATGTGCCGCAGAGTTGCACTCGTCTTCACCTCTGTGGTCGCGCTGCTCTCGCTCAACCTGCTGTTCGGATTCGACTCCACCACCGCAAAGTTTCAGTTCGTCGAGATGACCCCATGGATTGAGGCCTTTAATATAAACTACACTGTCGGCGTTGACGGGATCTCGATTCTGCTGGTGCTGCTCACCGCGCTGATCATGCCCTTCTGTGTTCTCGCCTCATGGACCTATATTCAGAAGAGGGTTCAGGTCTTCATGATCTGTTTGTTGATCATGGAGGCGGCGATGATCGGGGTCTTTGTCGCTCTTGACTTCGTGCTCTTCTATGTCCTCTGGGAGGCGATGCTGATCCCGATGTACCTGCTGATCGGGATCTGGGGCGGACCCAGACGCATCTACGCCTCGATCAAGTTTTTTGTCTACACGATGGCCGGATCAGTACTTATGCTGGCGGCAATTATCTGGCTTTACGTGCACAACGACAGCAGTTTCTTTCTGCCCGAGATGATGTGGAAGGAGTACTCGACCACCGCCCAGATGCTCCTTTTCGGCGCCTTCTTCATTGCCTTTGCGATCAAGGTGCCGATGTTTCCCTTTCACACCTGGCTCCCGGCAGCACACGTTGAAGCCCCGACCGCAGGCTCTGTGATTCTCGCCAGTATTCTGCTGAAGATGGGAACCTACGGCTTTCTCCGCTTCGCCCTGCCGATCACCCCGGAGGCGACTGTTATCATGGTGCCGTGGATCATCATCCTCTCGATTGCCGGCATCCTCTACGGCGGCTTCACCGCTCTTGCCCAGTCTGACATGAAAAAATTGATCGCCTACTCGTCAGTCGGGCATATGGGCTTTGTCACCCTCGGAATCTTTGTCCTCAACCTCAACGGCATTGAAGGGGCAATTCTGCAGATGATCAACCACGGCATCACCACCGGAGCGCTCTTTCTCTGCGTCGGCATGATCTATGAACGCACCCACAGCAGAGAGCTTGAAAGTGCGACCGGCATCGGCAGCTATATGCCCGTCTTCATCACCTTTCTCACCTTCTTTTCTCTTGCCGGTTTTGCCTTTCCGGGAACCAACGGTTTTGTCGGCGAGTTCATGATTCTCGCCGGAACGTTTGAATACAGCCTCAGCCAGCAGTACTTTCCATGGCCGGCACTTGCGGCAATCCCCGGAGCGGTTCTCGCCGCGGCCTATATGCTGCGGATGCTGCAGAAAATTATCTGGGGCGGCGAACACAACCCGGACAACTCAAACCTGAAGGAAAAAGATCTGAATCTGCGTGAGATTCTGACACTCGCACCCTTTCTCATTTTTGTTCTGTGGATCGGCCTCGCTCCGAAACCGTTTCTTGCCATCATCCATACCAGTGTCAGCGAACTGCTGCAGAAATTCACCGTTTGTCAGCAGAGTATGGCGGCTGTTGCGCAGACGGTTCTGAACTGAAACAAAGGAAACTGAAAAGGTAACACAATGCTCTTTCTCCCCGAAGTGACAATCCTGGGCGGAGGCCTTCTCCTCTACTTCCTCAGCCTCGGCCGATTCGACCCGCGTCTTGTCCGCAGTACTGCCGCCGGTGCAGCCGTTCTCTCTCTGGCGATCACTGTCGCCACTGCAGGCAGCAGCGGGACCCTCTTTTTCGGTGCCTTCAAGGTTGATCTCTTTACCCAGATCATCAAGAGTCTGGTTATCTCCGGGACCTTCATTATCCTGCTGTTTTCAGCGGACTCAAGCAGTGTCAGGCGCAATACGGAACCGGAGTACTATCTGTTCATGCTGATGTCGGTCTTCGGTCTGATGATGCTGATCTCCGCCACCGAACTGCTGGCGATCTTCATCTCTCTTGAGCTCTCTTCGTTCACCGTCTATCTGATGGTCGGCATGCGCCGGTTTCGCAGTGGACGAGGATTGCAGAGTGAAGCCGCAATCAAATACCTGCTCTATGGGGTCGTCGCTTCCGGACTGATGCTGTTTGGCATGAGTTACCTCTACGGTCTGACCGGCTCGACAAAGCTCGCCGTCATCACCCCGGCGCTGGCCACCCTCTTTCCTCAGCCGGTTGCGGTCGTTGCCACCCTGATGGTTCTTGCCGGATTTTTCTACAAGGTGGCCCTGTTCCCGCTCCACTTCTGGGTCCCTGATGTCTACGAAGGAGCCGGCAATGAGGCCACCGCCTTCATCGCCACCGTTCCCAAGGTGGTCGGAACCGCGCTGTTGATCCGTATTGTCAGCATGATTCCTCCGGCCGGAGACGGGCTCACCTGGATACTCGGCAGCTGCGCCATTATCTCGATGTTTTACGGCAACCTCTCAGCACTGGCGCAAAGCGATATCAAGCGCCTGCTCGGCTTCTCCGGAATCGCTCATGCCGGCTTTGCACTGCTTGCGGTCTCGATGATGGGTGACAGCGGCTATGCGATAGCGATGTACTACATCATCGGCTATATGGTGATGAATCTCGCCTGTTTCCTGGTCATCTGCACCCTGTCAAGTGATGGCAGGAACCTGAACATAACCGATATGTCAGGGCTGTGGCAGCGCTCGCCGCTGCTCGCGGTTACCCTTGCCGTCGCCCTGTTTGCCCTTGCCGGAATTCCTCCCTTTGTCGGCTTTATGGGCAAATTTATGGTCATGGTCGAAACCCTGAACAACAACTGGCTCGCTTTTCTGATCCTTGCGACCATCAATACCGCCATCGCCATCTACTACTACCTGTCGATTGTCCGTCAGGCCTGGTGCAGCGATGACGAGAATCGGCCGGCAGCGAGGGTCTCTCTGCCGACAGCGATCAGCGCTGTTTTTCTGCTGGTCTCGATCACGGTTCTCGGCGTCTTTGCCAACCCCTTTGTCAACGCGATGACAGTGGCGGTAATGAAAGATCTCGGGTAAAAAGAGAGCAGCAAAAAAGGCTGCTGTGTTCCGCCGCACCGACAACGGCAGCAAACAGCAGGATACCCGCCGGTTGCAGCGAGGTGTCTCTCAGACCTTTTTGCCAGGACACAACGACGCAGTCCGCTCCGGTTTTCGCCGGGCGCGGTGCTGTTCACCCCGAAAGAGTGGAGCTCAACATGACCGAAGAACTGAAAAAATCCCTGAAACAGACAGTCTTTCTTATCGTCGGTGCAGTACTCCTGATCGCCTGCATGGGGCTCACCAGTGGTGGACTCGGCGGATTCTTCCAGGTTATCCTGTGGGCTTTCGGCCTTGCTGTCGGTATCGCTGTGGCGATTTCGGTGATGATCGGAATATTTTTCGCGATGGTTGCAATGACAGACCCAAAAACCGCGGCAACCCTGTGGGGCGACTTAAAACGTCAGCTGGGCATTGCATAACAAAGAGTGACAGCAGCCGGATGTCCTCTGCACCTCTGCTGCCGGCAGAAAACGTTCCCCGCGAGAAATTCGCCCGGAGAACGCAAGGTCTTGTTTTCCTTCGCGGCTCGGAGTATATATCAATATAAGGGCATTTTGACTACCCTTGTATTTTTTCTTATTTAGAGTGCAGGAGCAGCCTGACCACAGGCGTATGCAATATCCGAGGATGGACGTTCTCCGCCGGCAGGATGAGCAGAACGGGTATTCAGATCCGCAGGTCTTTGCAGCAGAATTCCAAAACCCAACATTCGAAGAAGTGAATCATAATGCCTATCTATACCTACAAAGGGGTAAACTCCTACGGAGACAAGCGGAAAGGCGAAGTTGAAGCTGTTGATCTGAAAACCGCCCAGGCGATCGTAAAAAGGATGCGGATCAGCAACGCCACGATCAAAGAGAAGCCAAAAGATCTCTTTGAGGGAGTGGCCCTGTTCAAACCCCGGGTCAAGACCAAAGACATCGTAATCTTTGTCCGTCAGCTCTCGACGATGATCAACGCCGGTCTGCCTCTTGTCCAGGGACTTGAGATCCTTGAAAAACAGCAGGATAACAGCACATTCAAACAAGAGCTTTCGGATATTCGTCAGGATGTTGAAGCCGGTGCCACCCTCGCAGACGCGATGCGCAAAAAGAAGAAGACCTTCGACAACCTGTTCACCAATATGATTGAAGCCGGGGAGACCGGCGGTATCCTTGATACCATTCTGTCGCGTCTTGCGATCTTTCTGGAAAAGGCGATGGCGCTGAAGAAAAAGATCAAAGGGGCACTCACCTATCCGACCGTCTGTCTTTTTATCTCGCTGTTGATTCTTGTTATCATTCTTGTCTTTGTCGTCCCGGTTTTCAAGCAGATGTTCGAAGGGTTCGGCCATTCGCTGCCGCTGCCAACCCAGATCGTGGTCAGTGCCAGTGAATTCTTCCAAAAGTTCTGGTACTGGATTTTTCTGTTTATCATCCTTGTCATCTTTGCCGCAAAGAAGATTTACGGTACCGAAAAGGGAGAAAAAACCATTGACCGTTTCCTGCTGCGGATGCCGCTCTTCGGGACCCTGCTGCGCAAGGTTGCGGTCGCCAAATTTACCCGAACCCTCTCGACCATGCTGGCAGCGGGGGTACCGATTCTTGATGCCCTCCAGGTCGTTGCCAAAACATCTGGAAACAAAGTCATCGAAGAGGCGGTATTTCGCACTGCTGATGCGATTTCAGAGGGGCGTCCACTCGCTGAGCCCCTCGAAGAGAGCGGAGTCTTCCCCAATATGGTCACCCAGATGATTAATGTCGGAGAGTCTGTTGGTGCCCTTGACGCCATGCTCGAAAAGATTGCAGATTTTTACGATGAAGAGGTCGATCAGGCGGTCGAAAACCTCACCTCGCTGATCGAGCCGTTTATGATGGTGTTCCTCGGTGGCATGATCGGCGGTATTGTTGTCGCGATGTATCTGCCGATCTTCAAGCTCTCAAGCGTGATGATGTAACAACGTTTCAGAACAGGACAGCGGCGGAAAAACTCTGGACCTCTTCTTTTCTTGAGAAGAGAGAAGATCCGGGGGCTCCACAGTTTTTCCGCAGCCGGCAATCCCAGCTCCTGCGGGAACTCCCTGAAATTCCACAGACAATTGCAGCTGCTCAGCTGCTCACCGGTTGACATTTCCCCCGAAACAGGTATTGTGTGATAAGGAGAAGAGCCGCGCCGGAACAGTCTTCTCTGAGTTGTCCCTGCTCCTGCAGAGGTTTGCGGGTGCGCTGACCGCATCAAACTTCCGGTACAGGAAACAGTCCGGGCTGAAGCAGCTGGACCGGAGGGAGAGGCTCCACCCCGGAACGGATCACAAAGGGAGGCCGCTATGACGCTTACGAAAGCCGATTTAATTCAGCAGGTGTATCGAAACCACGACAACCTGACCAAAACCCAGGCAGCAGAATCCGTTGAAGCCTTTCTCTCCATCAGCAAACAGTCTCTGATCAGCGGTTCAGATCTTCTTCTGAGCGGCTTTGGAAAGTTCCATGTCAAACAGAAAAATGCCCGTCGCGGCCGCAACCCGCAGACCGGGGCAGAACTGACCCTTGAGGCAAGACGCGTGGTCACATTCAAGCCTTCGGGTATCCTCCGTGACAAGATCAATCAGATCCGGTCATAAACACCCCGGCCTGCACCAGAGAGCAAGATCCCGGCTCAACCGGAACTGTCTTCGTTTTTCAAATTTTTTGTCTGCAACAAAGAAGCCAGAGGAGGCAAAAGACTGCATATTCAAGGCTCCGATAACAGCGGCCATCTTCTCTCCCCCGGGGGCTCTTTTTCAACAACAGTGATGAAGCCCTCCATCAGCTGGCGTCCTGTCGCCCTCGCTTCGATTGCAGCAGAATCTCGCTGGAACCTCCATCCATGGTGCACTGCTCCGTGCCCTCGCGAACTTGAGCAGTCGTTTGAGCTCGCCGGAATTCTTCATCCGCCGCTGCTTGTTTCCACCCCCAAAGGCTGGCAACTCCTCGCAGGGCGACGCCGGCTGCAGTATGCGGCAAAGAGGCAGATGACCGAGATCTGCTGCGGTGTTATTGATGCCGGCAGCGGACCTGAATTTTTCGCCGGCCTGCTGCAGATCGCCCTCGAAGATCAGAAAAACGCCGGAGAGCTCAGCATCTGCGAAAAGGCGCGGATTCTTGAGATCGCAGCAGAGGGTGGCGGCGAAGCACTGGTCAGCGTCTTTCTGCAGCGGCTCGAGGTCAGCAAAAATTCGGCGGAAGCGGCACTTCTGCAGCAGCTGCCGGCTCTCGGCAACACCCTGCTTGCAGAGATACACAACAACCGCATCTCTGCACATCTCTGCAGAGAGCTGCTCGATCTGTCGCCGTCAGCACGGCTCAGGCTGTGTCGGCTCTTCGTTGATGAACTCGGGATTGGCGGCGGGAAACAGCGCAGGCTCTTTTATCAGCTGCGTGACTGTGCGGGCAAAGACGGCAGGAGCATTGACGAACTGCTGGCAAGCCCCGAAGTGGCAGCAATCCTTGAAAACGACTCCCAGAACAGACCGCTGAAAAACCGCCTCCTCTCCGACTGGCTGCAGGAGCGGCTCTTTCCGGAATCACGTGAGCGCGAAAAGAGATTTCGCAACGAGGTACAGCAACTGCCCCTGCCACCTGGAGCCGAGCTCAGCCACAGCCCGGCCTTTGAAAAGGATGAACTGTTGCTGACCCTGACCTTTGCCAATATGGCCGAATGTCAACACTGGCTCAGCACGAACTCTCAGGACAGGGGTACTCAAGAAGCCCGCGGACAACAAACCCGTCGCCACAGGGTTCACAGGCAACAGGAGTGATCTGTGGTGCCGCACTCCGCCCCGGACAGTTCAGCCCGGCCAGCAGCGGCTGACCGCCGTCACCGGCAAATACCGGACCATAAAACAACACCGCCTCATCGTAGAATCTTCCCTGTAACAGGGCCCCGTGAAGCACGCCTCCACCCTCGACCAGAAGCGAGCAGATCTGGCGTCTGCCAAGTTCCTTCAGCACCTGGTGCAGGTCAAGCCCGTCAGCGCCACAGTCAACGGCACAGAGCTCAACCCCCTCTTTCCGATAGAGAAAACCGCGTTCGGCAAGGGCCTGACCGCTGCAGAAAACGAGGGTCTGTGCCGCTGAATCAAGATGAAAAAGGGTCGCCTCCACCGGAAGAGAGAGGTGGCTGTCGACGACAACCCGCAACGCATCCCTCGTCTCCCCTTCGTGAAGACGGGTGGTCAGCGAGGGGTTGTCGATGGCGACAGTGCAGCGTCCGACCATAATGGCATCGACCCTGTTTCTGAGCTGATGCACCCGGCAGCGTGCCTCGCTCCCGGTCATCGCTCCGGCCTCCCCATGCCGATAGTTCAACCGGCCGTCAAGACTGAGACCGGCTTTCAACATCACCCATGGCATCCCGGTTGTTATATATTTGATGAAGGGGCGATTCAGCTGCCGGCACTCTGCCTCAAGCACTCCGGTCTCAACCTCGATCCCGGCAGCCCGCAGCCGCTCTGTTCCACTGCCGTTGACCAGTGGGTTCGGATCGGTCATCCCGACCACCACCCGGGTAAAGCCCTGCTCAATAATTGCGTCGCAGCACGGAGGCGTCCTGCCGGTATGACTGCAGGGCTCAAGAGTGACATAGAGGGTTGTCCCCGCAAGCTCTTCGCCCCGATCACGGGCGGCGCTGATCGCATTGCGTTCGGCATGGGCGCCACCTGCCCGCCGGTGCCAGCCCGAAGCCACAAGCCGCCCCTGGTCAACGATGACCGCGCCGACGCACGGGTTCGGCGACGTTCTGCCCACGCCCCGTGCCGCCTCTTCAAGGGCAAGGCGCATCCAGCGACGATCTTCGTCTGCTCCCATCTCTACAGCTCTCTCGCATCAAGAAGCGTCTTCAGCTCGGCCATGAACTCATTGACGTCCTTAAACTGCCGATAAACAGAAGCAAAGCGGACATAGGCGACCTCATCAAGCTCGGGCAGCCCCTCCATAACCCACTCACCGATAACCTTGGACGGAATCTCTCGTGCGCCATAGTCCTGGAGTTTATGCTCAATTCGATCGACAAAACTGTCGATGACATCACGGCTGACATCTCTCTTCTGGCACGCCTTTTCAAGACCGGAGACAAGTTTCTGCCGATCCCATGTCTCCCTGCGGCCATCCTTTTTTATCAGCATCGGCAGCATCACTTCAAGACGTTCGTAGGTGGTAAACCGACGTCCGCAGGAGAGACACTCCCTTCTTCTGCGGGTGATGGTTGCCTCTTTGTTGAGACGGGAATCAATGACTTTGTTGTCGAGATGTTCACACCATGGACATTTCAACGCAGTCCCTCCCTGCAGCTGACAGAGGCCGGTTCCCTCCGGGTTCCGGCTGTTTTCGTTTTGAAGTAAAAAAGGTTTGCCAGGATCACGACATCCTGTCAATTCGACGCTGGTGACGCTCTCCGGCAAAAGCTGTCTGCAACCAGAGCTCGACCATCTCCAGCGCCAGCGAGTGGTCGATCACCCTGCCGCCGAGACAGAGGACATTGGCATCATTATGCTCCCTGCTCATCCGGGCCGTATTCAGATCATAACAGAGTGCCGCCCGAATCTGTCGACAGCGGTTGGCGGCAATCGACATGCCGATACCGGTACCGCAGACAAGGATTCCACGCCCGGCTCTCCCTTCGGTAATTGCGGAGGTGACCTGAAAGGCGTAGTCCGGATAATCAACAGAATCGGCACTGTCACAGCCGACATCGACCACCGCCAGGCCGAGAGATTTGAGCAGAGAGACGATCTTCTTTTTTAAAGGCCAGCCTGCGTGATCACAGCCGATCGCAATTTCCATAACCTGTTTCTCTCTTTGCCCCGGTCAGACCCGTTTCATCACCAGGGTTCCGTTGGTCCCGCCAAAACCGAAAGAGTTCGAGATACCGGCACGGATCGTCATCTTCCGGGCGGTGCCGGGAACGTAGTCGAGATCGCATTCGGGACCCGGCTCAACAAGGTTCCGGGTCGGAGGCGCAATCTGATCAGCAATACTGAGGGCCAGAAAGACCCCCTCAATACCGCCGGCAGCACCAAGGAGATGACCGGTCATCGATTTTGTCGAACTGACCGCAAGCCTGTCGGCATGTTCACCGAACACCCTGCGGATTGCTTTCGTCTCCCCCCGGTCATTGAGCGGCGTTGAGGTCCCGTGAGCGTTGACATAGTCGACATCTTCCACTGCAATACCGGCACTTTCAAGAGCACAGGTCATTGCCCGGGCTGCCCCCTCGCCATCCTCAGGCGGGGCGGCAATATGGAAGGCATCGCTTGAGAGACCAAAGCCGATCACCTCAGCATAGATCTTTGCTCCCCGTTTCTGTGCATGTTCATACTCTTCAAGAACCAGCATCCCGGCACCTTCGCCGATAATAAAGCCATCACGATCGCGGTCAAACGGTCTTGAGGCCCGCGCCGGGTCATCGTTCCGGGTTGACAGCGCCTTCATCGCAGAGAACCCGGCGACACCAAGGCCGCAGATAACCGCCTCTGTACCGCCACCGACGACCATGTCGCAGATGCCGTTTTTCACATAGTTGAAGGCCTCGCCAATGGCGTGGGTTCCGGCGGCACAGGCGGTGGTATAGGTAAGATTCGGTCCCTTGCTGCCAATATCAATCGAGATATTTCCCGAGGCCATATTGGGAATAACCATCGGGATAAAAAAAGGGCTTATCTTCCTTGGACCACGGTTTATCAGAGCGGAATGCTGCTTTGAGATGGTCGGCAGAGCCCCCATTCCGCAACCGGTGATAACACCGACCCGTCCGCAATTTTCGGGAGTAATCTCAAAGCCGCTGTCCTGAAGAGCCATTCGTGCAGCAGCAATCCCGTACTGCACAAAGAGATCAAGATGTTTCGCCTCTTTTTTTTCGAACCACTCTTCGGTCTGAAAATCTGTAACCTCGCCGGCAATTTTCACCGCATAGTCACTGGTATCAAACCGGGTTATCTCTCTGATACCGTTGGTCCCGTCACAGATATTCTTCCACGCCTTTGCTGTTCCTGTTCCCACCGGGGTAACAAGACCAGTACCCGTCACAACAACCCTGCGTTCCACAATCAACTCCTCTGCTGCAGTTATCGCCAAAACAGTTCCGCTAAAAAGGGAGCCCGACTGCCCCCGTGCTCATGGGCAAAGTCTTTGTCACTCGAAGCTGCAGAGCGGTCACGTTGCAGTATCCCTGCCCGAAACGCCCTGCAGCACAGAGTTCGCCCCCAAAGGAGGATCTATTTGAGTTTTTTCACGTAGTCAATCGCGTTCTGAACGGTGGTGATAGACTCTGCGTCCTCATCAGGAATTTCGATATCAAATCCCTCTTCCATCGCCATGATCAACTCAACCAGATCGAGAGAATCGGCACCGAGGTCATCGGTGAAAGATGCTCCGGGGACGACCTTCTCTTTATCAACACTCAGTTGTTCAGCAATAATATCAATCATTTCCTGTTCGATAGCCATGTGATTCTCCTTTCTACTCTGACACCCGCGGGTGCCTGATTTTCAGTTGTGCACAATGCACGTTTCAGCGGACGGCTCTGCGGGACAGTCCCGTCCGGATACTGCACACTCCCGCTACATATACATGCCGCCATTGACATGCAGAGTCTGGCCGGTAACATAGCGGGCACCATCAGAGACAAGATACTCAACTGCAGCAGCGACATCTTCTCCACGGCCGAACACCCCGAGGGGAATACGACTGCGCAGGGCATCCTGAATCTCCTCTTTCAACGCTCCGGTCATCTCCGTCTCGATAAATCCCGGAGCGACACAGTTTACGGTAACGTTACGGGCGGCATACTCAAGCGCCATTGCTCGAGTAAAACCGACAAGCCCGGCCTTTGCCGCCGCATAGTTTGCCTGCCCGGCATTGCCGGTAAAACCGACCACCGAGCCGATATTCACCACTCTGCCCCGCCGTTTTTTCAGCATCACCCTGCCGACAGCTTTCGAACAGAGAAAGACACCTTTCAGATTGGTGGCGAGAACCGCATCCCAATCGTCCTCCTTCATCCTCGCCATCAACCCGTCACGGGTAATTCCGGCATTATTGACAAGGATGTCAATGGTACCGTCTTCGCCAACGATTGTCTCAACCGCGTTCTGTACCGAATCGCTGTCCGCAACATCAAACAGGATGGCGCGGGCAGTACCTCCGGCAGCCTCAATCTCGCCGACAACCTGCTCTGCGGCATCACCCCTGCTGACATAGTTGATCCAGACAACAGCTCCGGCACGGGCAAGCGAAAGTGCAACAGCACGTCCAATCCCCCGACTGCCGCCGGTAACAAGTACAATTTTTCCGGTCAAATCGTTCATATCAACTCCCTGACTCTGGCAATCAGCCGCGGCAGAACATCACCGATATTGCCGACTATTCCATAGTCAGCGATATCAAAGATAGGTGCATTCTCGTCGCGATTTATTGCAACAATGGTCTCTGCGGACTGCATTCCGGCGACATGCTGCACGGCTCCGGAGATTCCACAGGCGATATAGAGCTTTGGAGCAACAGTCTTTCCGGTCTGCCCGACCTGGTGCGGATAGTCAATCCACCCGGCATCGACAACAGCCCGTGATGCGGAGATCTTGCCACCGAGCAGGCCGGCAAGTTCCTCAAGGAGCTCAAAGCCCGCAGCACTCTCAAGACCGCGTCCGCCGCCAACGAGCACCTCTGCCTCCTGGATATTGACCGCACTCGCATTGCCGGCGACACTCTCAAGCACCTCCAGCCTGCTCTCAAGAGGACCGCCAACAAGGTGTTCGGCGTCAAAGGCCGTGATATCACCACGCCTTGTGCTGTCGGCCGCAAGCGCCTTCATCACCCGTGGACGGACAGTACACATCTGCGGACGATGGTTCTCACAGACGATGGTCGCCATGATGTTGCCGCCGAATGCCGGGCGGGTCTGTTCGAGGGCGCCATCACTCTTTCTGATCGCAAGTGAGGTGCAGTCAGCAGTCAGCCCGGTGTGCATCGCAGCAGCGGCCGCCGGGACAAAGGAGCGCCCGACCGCGGTTGCCCCGGCGAGCAGGATCTCCGGCGTCACCTTCTCGAGCAGGGCGACCAGAACACGCCCGTACAGATCTTCACGGAAATCGCCAAGAAGCGGGTGATCAACCAGGTACACCCTGTCCGCACCATGGGCAATCAACTCGTCACCGACCCCGTCAAGCCCTGCTCCGGGCAGAAGAGCAAAAACCTCGGCCCCGCGACTGTCGGCAAGACGGCGTGCCTCCCCGAGCAGCTCAAGAGAGACCGGATTGAGTTCACCGCGAACATATTCGCAGTATACGGCAACTCCGCTCCAGGCGGAGAGATCTCCCTGCACCGCCCGCTCAACATCGAGCGAAAGGGCGTCGACAGAACAGTTGTCAACACAGGTTCCACAGAGAGTACAGCCATCACCGACAGCCGGCAGACTCTCCTTCATCTCAATGGCCGCAAACGGACAGCACTGTTCACAGACCCCACAGCCGATACAGAGCTCTTCGTCAAGGGTCAGCATGCGACACCTCCCTGCCGGCAACCAGCTCGACCAGTTTGACCGCCAGCTGATCGACCTGCTCCTCAACACTTCCGTGCAGCTCTCTCCGCTGTCCCCGGGCTTCGGGGGCAAACACCTTCGTCACCATTGTCGGAGAGCCGGAGAGCCCGAGACAGTGCGGCTCGGCACCGAGAGCCTCGGCCGTCAACGACTCGATCTCTGCCTTTCTGGCCTTCATCTTCCCCTTCAATGACGGAACTCTGGGGGTATTGATATCCTTGACAACGGTCAGCAGGGCCGGCAGCTGAACCGCGACCACGTCATAGCCATTGTCCATCATCCGCTCAACCACCAGCCGCCCTTCGGCGGCCTCGCGTATCTTCTGCACACAGGTCACAAACGGGATGGCAAGACGGGTGGCAAGGCCCGGTCCGACCTGGGCGGTATCACCGTCAACAGCCTGCCTGCCGCACAGAATAAGATCGGCTCCTCCGACCGTCCTGACCGCATGTTCGAGGGTGTAGGAGGTCGCCCAGGTATCGGCTCCGGCAAACGAACGATCGGAGACCAGCACCGCCCTGTCGGCTCCGCGAGCAACCGCGTCCCGCAACATCCCTTCGGCCTGTGGCGGCCCCATCGTAACCGCGGTGACCTCGACATCACCGAGCATCTCTTTGAGGCGGACAGCCTCCTCAAGTGCGTGCTCATCGTAGGGGTTCATCACCGAGGAGACCCCGTCACGGGCGAGAGTATTGGTCTCGGGATCAAGACGGACCTCGGTGGTATCGGGCACCTGTTTGATGCAGACAACAATCCTCATGCCGCTCATGCATACTCCCGGTTCAGTTCCTGGCCAATCACGTTCCGCTGAATCTGGTTGCTGCCCTCATAGATCTGCAGGATCTTCGCATCGCGCATCATCTTTTCGACCGGATATTCACACATATACCCATAGCCACCCATCACCTGAACGGCATCGGTGGTCACCTTCATTGCCATATCGGTTGCAAAGGTCTTGCATATCGCGCTTACCTTTGACATCTGTTTCGGGTGGGCATCGATATGGCGGGCGCCGGCATAGACCATGGCTCTCGCCGTTTCCACTCCGATCGCCATATCGGCGAGCAGGTGCTGAACCGCCTGAAAAGTGATGATCGGCCTGCCGAACTGCTGCCGCTGCTTGGCGTAGCGGACAGCTTCATCAAGAGCCCCCTGACCAAGGCCGACAGCAAGCGCCCCAATTCCCGGCCGGGAGAGATCAAGAGTCTTCATGACGGTGATAAAACCGGTTCCGGCACGACCGATAATCCGATCCTTTGGAATGCGGCAATCTTTAAAGATAAGCTCTGTCGTCGCAGAGGCGCGAATCCCCATCTTCTTCTCCTTTGGGCCGCAGGAGAAACCGGGATCGCCCGCTTCAACAACAAACATCGACGCCCCGCGGGGACCTTTACTGCGATCGGTCATTGCAACAATACTGTAGAAGTCAGCCTCTCCACCGTTGGTGATCCACTGCTTGGTGCCGTTGAGCACCCATTCATCGCCGTCAGCAACCGCAGTGGTTTGAATTCCCGAGGCGTCCGAACCGGCATTGGCCTCGGTCAGACCAAAGGCGGCAAATTTTTCGCCGGCAACGACCTGAGGCAGGTACCTCTTTTTCATCTCGTCCGAACCACCAAGCAGAATCGGAAAACAGCCAAGATAGTTCGCGGCAAAGGCGGTCCCGACACCGACACAGCCGCGCCCGAACTGTTCGACGGCAAGAACGATATCAAAACAGCCGCCGCCGAGACCTCCGTACTCCTCCGGGAGCGAGATCCCGAAAAGATCCGCCCGGGCCATCTCGTTGAGAATCTCACGGGGAAAGGTGTGGCTTTCATCAAGCTCGGCCCGCCGGGGAATAATACGCTCATCGCTGATCTGCGCCGCAATATCAACGATCATCTGCTGTTCTTCTGTCAAAAAGTAGTCCATAGCTTTTCCTGTTACCATTTCATCAATGCCGCTCCCCAGGTGAAACCACCACCAAAAGAGCAGAGCAGAACCGTATCTCCAGCCTTCATTCGCCCGCCCCGACTGGCCTCATCAAGGGCTATCGGGATCGATGCCGCAGAGGTGTTTCCATACTCGGGGACATTGACAAACACCTTCTCTGCGGAGATCCCGAGACGTTTTGCAAGGTTGTTAATAATACGCATGTTCGCCTGGTGAGGAATAAGGAGATCAACATCGTCGACACTCATCCCCTCTTTTGCAAGCACCGCATCAACAGAGGCGGCCATCGCTTTCACCGCATACTTGAACACCTCTTTGCCGGACATGCGGACAAAGGGGCCGGTCGCCCCCTCGACCGCAAGCTCCGGGTTCGAACTCTCCGGGCCGTGCATGTGCAGCAGCTCCCAGAGACTGCCGTCAGAACCCATATGGGTCGCAAGAAGCCCGCGCCCTTCGACCATGCCGAAAACTGCCGCCCCGGCGCCGTCACCAAAAAGGATGCAGGTGTTGCGATCTGTATAGTCGAGTCGGGCGGAGAGGGTCTCGGCCCCGATAACCAGCACCTTCATCTCTTTGTCGGCCCTGATATATCGATCAGCGGTGTCCATCCCATACATGAACCCGGAGCAGGCGGCGTTCAGATCCCAGGCAAACGCGTTGGTCGCGCCGATCTCCGCCTGGACAAAACAGGCGGTCGAAGGCATCAGCATATGGCCGCTGATGGTGCCGACAAGAACAAGCCCGAGTTCGAGCGGATCAACACCGGCAGCCTCAAGAGCCCGCCGGGCAGCCATCGTCGACAGCTGCCAGTTCTGCTCTCCCCTGCCGCCGAAACGACGCGCTTCAATCCCTGTCCGGCTGCGAATCCATTCGTCACTGGTGTCAACAATCGCCTCCATCTCCGCATTTGTCACCCGCCGTTGCGGCACGCAGGATCCTGTCCCCAGCACTGTTGTTCCCATTACTTCTCTACTCCTTCACTTCCGTTGTCTGCAGCCAGTCCCTCACGGATCCTGTCGGTCATGTTGCCCTCTGCCATCGCCATTCCCTGGAGCAGAGCATTTTTAATCGCTTCGGCACTCGACCTGCCATGGCAGACAATGCCGACACCATTGACTCCCAGCAGAGGCGCACCGCCATACTCTTCATAATCGACCCGTTTCTTGAACGCTTTGAATGCCGGATAGACCAGAATTCCGCCAATTTTACGCAACAGAGAGGCACGGATCTCATCACGGATCATGGTCATCGCCGCATCAGCCAGCCCCTCGCTGATCTTCAGGCAGATGTTGCCGACAAAGCCGTCACAGACGATAACATCAACATCGCCGCGGAAGACATCCCGCCCCTCGACATTGCCAATAAAGTTGAGCGCACTGTTCTCGAGTACCGGCCAGGTCTCCTTGACAAGGAGATTGCCCTTGCCGGCCTCTTCGCCGATGGTAAGCAGACCGACCCGCGGTCTTTCGACACCCATCACCTGTGAATACGCAGAGGCCATCACTGCAAATTGGTAAAGATGCATCGGTTTGCAGTCAACATTGGCACCGATATCCATCAGGACGACCGGCCTTTTCAAGGTGGGGAATATCGACGTGATTCCGGGGCGGGAGACCCCTTCAAGACGACCAAGAGCCCGGATGCCGGCGGCCATCGTCGCCCCCGAATTTCCAGCACTTATGACCGCACAGGCCTCTCCCCGCCGGACCAGATCGAAGGCGACGAGAATTGAGGCCTCTTTTTTCCTGCGAATTGCGGTTGCCGGGTTGTCAGACATCTCTATCACTTCAGCGGCGTGGACAACATGAAGCTTTGCGGCAACCTCTGCGGGGAGAGAGAGGGTATCAAGTTCAGGTCGAACGACCTCTTCGGCCCCGACCAAAAGGACCTCAACGCCACCGCTTTTGACCGCGGCAACGGCTCCGGCGATCAACTCTCCCGGACCGAGGTCTCCCCCCATTGCATCAAGCGCAACACGCATCAATCTCAGTCCAGATCGACATCAAGAGAGTAGACATCACGCCCCCGGTACTTTCCGCAACTGCCGCAGAGCCGATGGGGCTCTTTGGGCTCACCGCACTCCGGGCACAGTGAAATTCCCGGTTTGGCGAGCGCATCATGGGAGCGACGTTTCCGGGTCCGGGAGTGGGATTGTCTTCTTTTTGGTAAGGCCATTTTTTTCCTCCTGCTTCGGCGCCTGTGCGCCCGTTCTATTACTGCTTCAGTTTGTTCAGTACCGCAAACGGAGAGGAGAGCGTCTCCTCGGGACATCTGCACACGGTACTGTTTAAATCAACACCGCAACCGACGCAGAGCCCTCTGCAGTCAGGTCTGCACAAAATCTGCTGCGGCATATGAAGATACACCTGCTCCCGCAGGATTTCATCAAGATCAATTTCCGGTGTATCAAGACAGAGCAGATCGGCGTCTTCACCTCTGCTCTCGACCTCTTCAGCGGGGGCCGCAGGCTCAGCTCCGGCAACAATCCTGTACTCAAAGTCGGCGGCAAAAGGCCACCCGGCCCGTTCAGTACAACGGCTGCACTCCATCTCAATCAGAGCCTCAGCATGACCACGCAGAATCACCTCATCCTCACCCCTGCGACGCAGCGAAACAAAACCGGTCAGCAAAACAGGAGTGCTTTCAGTTTCAAGCGCAAGCGATTGCCGCTCAAAAGAGATCTTCTCTGCAGTCTCGGATATGTCATCAAAGCGAATGACCACGACATCTGTTCCTCTGAAGAGACCGGTGGAAAAGACCTCTTTTCCGGATTTCCCGCAAGTTTTTGTTTTCGCCGGTATCACCGCACAAGAGGCCAGCAGAACTCTTTACAAACCCGACTGCGGCCATGCGCTTTCGCCAGCGCCGGGAGACGAAACCGAGACTTCGGAATTCACCCGACTGTCTGCAGGCGGCGCTTTACAGAGACACACTCAGATAAAATGCGGAAGAATACCAAATACCAGGGAAACAGGCCAGAAAAAAAAACAGCGGCTCTCCGGTTTTCCCAAACCGGAGAGCCGCTGGCAGTCTGAAAGAGTGCGAAGGAATCTCTTAAAGAATATGGGCAAGCCTCTCTGACGCCTTCTCAAGGCGCTGGATGACTGCAGCAAGCAGCCATCCCTGAAACATCAGCGCCAGCTCCGGCTCCTGCTGCCGGAAAAGCTCCCATGACGCAACGGGCAGCAGCGCAACTCTGCACGCCTCGACGACAACAGCCCCGGAACGGTGAACCGTACCGCCAACCAGAGCCCGCTCCCCAAACGGCGCACCTGCATCAAGCAGTGCCACCACCTGAGTCTTTCCCGCGAGCCCGGTCTCTTTACGGATTCCAATGCGTCCGGAGAGAAGAATGCCGACCCCCTCAACAGTGTCCCCGCGATGAAAAAGCTCTTCTCCTGCGGCATGACTCCGTTCTGAAAAGGCTGAGAGCAACGGCTCCCCGTCCGGATATCCTGCAAGGAAAGGGAGCGCCGCCAGCTCAAAGCTGTCCATTACTTCTGCTCCTTGAACGACGCGATCTTGTTTTCGATAGTCTTGACAAGCCCCGGGTACTTCTCGGTGCGGAGGATGGAACGGAACTGCTCCTGGTAGTTTTTAACCAGACTCACCCCTTCGATATTGATATCGTAGACCATCCAGTGCCCGGAGCTGTTCCTCATAATATAGTGGACAGGAAAGCGCCGGGTGCCGTCACTGACTACGGTAGAGACCTGGGCCCGGTTCCCCTTTATCTTTTCGCCGTTGTAGGTCACCTTATACTCACGGATCTCCCCCTCCACCGCCTCAAAACGACCGATATAGACATTCTCGAGCAACTCCGTCATCAGCGCGGTAAAGTGGCTGCGCTCGTCCGCCTTCAGCTGACGCCATTTTTTCCCGAGGACCCGTTTGGACATCTCGGTAAAATCAAAGCCTGTCTTCACCTCACGCATAATCTTCGCACGGCGCTCAGCGCGATGCGCATTTCCCTGAAGACTTTTATCCTCAACCGTCTCTATTAACTTCTGAAGTATCGGTTTCAACGTCGCCTCAGGTCCTGCGGCAACAGCAGGCACAGAAAGGACTGCAAAAAGCAGCAGACCTGCGACTGTGAATTGAACTGTTCTTTTCATTTTTTACTCCCCCTGTACTGTCAGGGCATCTGGTACAGTTTCGCCGGCAAGAACACCCGTCCGGCCTACTTCGCACTGCCAAAGGCAAGTTTACTGATAAGGCTCTCAATATCAACCGAGGATTCGGTATCAACGATGACGCCGCCGGGTTTGAAAAGCTCTTCATCGCCACCGAGGCTGAGCTGAATGTATTTTCCGCCGATAATCCCCATCGTCTTCACCGAAGCCATCGAATCGACCGGCACCTGAAGGCTCTGATCAAGACGCAGCACAACCTCTGCCCCTTCATCATCACCGTTTAACCTCACCCGGCGGACCTCACCGACCACAACCCCGGCGACCTGAACAGTCGCGCCGACCTTCACCCCGGCGATATTATCAAAAACCGCCCTGAGGTCGTAGGTCCTGCTGCCGGAAAACTTCCCGCCAAAGCCAAAACCGCTGAGGAGCTGCTCAATATCAACCGCAGACTCGGTCAGAGCGATGCTCTCCCCGTCGTTGAGCGCTGTTGTCGACTCTCCGGGCGACAGCTGGACATATTTATCGCCGATAATCCCCTGCGACTTGATCGCGGCAACCGAGTCCGCCGGAATTTTCACGTCCCTGTCAAGGCGCAGCTCAAGCTTTGCCCGCCGCCCTTCTCCAAGACCTACCGCGGCAACCTTGCCGACAACCACCCCGGCAACCTGAACCGGAGCACCTTTTTTCACCCCGGAGACGTTGTCAAACATCGCCTCAAGGGTATAACTTCTCCCGCCGCCGAAAAACGGTACCTCGCCGAGCTGAAAAGCGAGCCAGCAGAAGGCGGCAAAACCGAGAAGGACAAAGAAACCGACCGTTGTCTCTACAAATCCCTTTTTCATACCACTCCTGTTTCAACGTTGCGACTCTGGTATATTTCACCCATTGTCGTTCTGACAAATTCTTGAATATGCGGTTTTTCAGACCATTGCACCGCCTCGGGCCCGTCAAAGACATCAACCTTGCCGTGGTTGAGAACGACCACCTTATCGGCAAGATTAAACACCTTCGGGACGTCGTGACTGACGATGATTGAGGTAAAACCGTACTCCTTCTGTGTCTGCAGAAAGAGCTGGTAAATCTCAAGACTCATCACCGGATCAAGCCCTGTAGTCGGCTCATCAAAGAGCATGATCGACGGTGTCAACATCATTGCCCGCGCCAGTCCGACCCGTTTCTGCATCCCGCCGCTGAGCTGAGCCGGATATTTGCCGTCATGCCCGGAGAGTTCAACCCGGGCAAGGCTCGCCTGCACCCGCTCGCGGATCTCCTCTTCGCTCATCGACGTCCGCTCCCTGAGAGGCAGGGCGACGTTTTCAAAGACGGTCATCGAATCAAAAAGTGCCGCGCCCTGAAAAAGAACTCCGAAACGGGTCCGCAACCGCTTGAGCGCCCCTCCACGGACACGGGTTATATCTTCGCCGTCGATCAGGATCCTGCCGGCATCGGCATCAAGCAGGCGCAGGATAAGTTTCAGGGTCACACTCTTTCCCTGGCCGCTGCCTCCGGCGATCACCGCGGTCCTGCCCGCTTCAATCGAGAAGTTGACCCCGTCGAGCACATGCTGCACCGAACCGTCTTCGCGGTAAAAATCCTTGTGAACATCAATAAACTCTACCGAACTGCCGGCCATAACCCCTCTCCTAAAGCAGAATTGCAGTCAGAAGGTAATCAAAAACAAGCACCGAGATCGACGAGAAAACCACCGCCTGAGTGGTTACCCGGCTCACCGACTCGGCCCCGAACCCGGCACCGCGAATCTGCTGAACAAACCAGCCGCGCCCGCAACAGATCCAGACCAGAAGAAGACCGAAAACACAGGATTTGATAAATCCGATCCACAGATCGTGGTTGGTAACACTGCTGCGCATTCCTTCAAAATAGGCGCCGGGGCTCACCCCCATCAGACTGACACCGGCAATATAGCCGCCGCTGATGCCGACCACATCAAAGAGCGCCGTCAACAGCGGCACAGAGAACACCGCCGCAAGAAATTTTGGCGACACGAAATAACGAAAGGGGTCGATCGCCATACACTGAAGAGCATCTATCTGCTCGGATATACGCATTATTCCAATCTCGGCACACATCGACGATCCAGCCCGGCCGGTCACCATCAGCGCGGTCAACACCGGCCCGAGTTCAAGGATAATCGACAGCGAAACTGCAGAGCCGAGCATGCCGTCGGCACCAAAACGGTTCAGCGAGTAGTAGCCCTGCAGCCCCAGCACCATTCCGGTCGAAAGCCCGGTAAAAAAGATAACCCCGAGCGAGCCGGTACCGATAAACTGGATCTGCCGGAGAACCTCAGAAAAGCGAAAAGGCCGCTTACAGAGCCCGAGAAGCGCCTGGAGCAGAAACAGCGTCATAAAGCCGAGATCCCTCAGGATGTAGAGCGTTATACTGCCAAGCCTTGCCAGAGAATGAGAAGCCATAGAACAGATAAACCTTGAAAACAAAGGGGAGCATCGCTCCCGTGGGCAGCCCGTCGTGACCGTTGTCAGAAGAGCCGCGGAGTCAACAGAACACCTCAAATACCGAGCCGTCTGTCCATCGTGTTCGTTACAGCCGAAAGTGTCTCCTCAAAGATATCATCATCTATGGCTGTAAAACATTTTGCCGGTGGTCTTGCTCGAACAGATGAGCAGAGTATTCGCCGTACCCTGCAGTCATTTGAACCGAAAATCTAAGCGGGAAGCAGAGGGAAGTCAATACAGCAGGCCACCTCCTGCGCAATCTTTCCTTATCGTCACCACCTTTTCCATCCGCATTGCTGATGCGTTTTCTGTTCGCCTCGTAAAACGCCGGTCGCACCGGCTGTCAACGCCGATTCGTCGTGCCGGCGGCACTGCCTGCCCCCTTGTACAGCACAGTTTTTCCAGAGAGCCCGGCTCCTGAAAGGTTCAGACCCTTGCTGCAGGACCAGCCTGCGAACCGATCTTTCCGGTTGTTATTTCGGTCCCGGTATGGCTTATTTCGGGCACCATTTCACAAAAAAAGAGACCATGAAAAGACGCCAATGAACCCGAGGCAGCCCCGCACCACCATTATCGATACAGAAGAGGCGCTGGCTCAGCTGATCTCGCGCGCAATCACCACAGATGCGGTCGCTGTTGACACCGAGTTTGTCTGGGAGCGCACCTTTTACCCCCGCCTCGGTCTGATCCAGATCGCCCTCTCCACTGATGACTGCAAACTGATTGACCCGGTAGCACTGACAGATCTCACCCCGCTCGGCCGGCTGCTTGCCTGCCCGGACGTGATCAAGATCTTCCACGACGCCCGCCAGGATCTCAGCATCCTCGCCCGGGCCACCGGTGCCACTCCACGCAGTATCTTTGATACCAGACTGGCTGCAGGGTTCGCAGGCCTTGCCCCCACCCTCTCTCTTGCCAGCCTGGTCGAAGAGCTCGTTGAGATTCGACTTGACAAGGGCGAAACCCGTACCAACTGGCGCAGACGCCCCCTCACTGACAGCCAGCTGCGCTACGCCGCTGACGACGTCCGTCATCTGCGGACGGTGCGGCGGCGTCTCCTTGCCCGGATCACCGACCCGCAGGTCAGAGGCTGGCTTGCCGCGGAGATGGCGCAGTTCGACCATCCAGAACACTACGACACCTTCCTTCCGATCGACCGCAGCCTCAAAGTCAAAGGCCGGCGTCACCTTCCACCACAGGGAAAAGAGGTGCTGCGCCGTCTTGCCGCGTGGAGAGAAGAGGTGGCAAGACGGCGCGATCGTCCACGCCGGCATATTCTCGCCGATCCGGTTCTCGTTGCGATCTGCACGACACTGCCCGTCGACCGCACCCAGCTGCGAACGCAGACCGCAATCCCGGCAAAGACCCTTGAGCGCGACGGTGACGAGATCCTCGCCCATATCAAGCAGTGGCGACAGCAGGGGAAACCGGCGCTGCGGGAACAGAGACCACCGGGAAAGCTGACCGCAGAGGAGAAAAAGATGGTGCAGCAGCTCCACAACTGGATCGCAACAAGAGGAGAACAGTGCGGTGTCGACCCCGCACTTGTCGGCAACAGCTCTGAACTGAAGATACTGGCCCACACCATTGTTGCCGGAGAAAAGGGGGACACTCTCCGTCAGCGGCAGGGATGGCGCAGAGAGTTTCTCGAGGATTTTTTTGACCGGAGAGAACCTTGAATACTCGTGCAGTCCGGTATATTCACGGCGCAACAGAAAAGAGCAGCCCGCTCAGCCCTGCTTCGCGACGCTGGCGAGCAGCACCTCAAGCGGCTCGATCAACGTAAAACCCGTCTCGATCAGTTTCTGTTTGACCCGAACGACGTTACCGGTCAACAGATACGGAAAGAGTGCCCGGTGCTCATCGTCCCAGTAGCGGGCGACGAGAATACTGCCAAGACTGATATTCTCACCGGCAATGATATCGACAACCCGTTTCAGCTGGCCGGGCTTCTCTTCGACCACCACGCAGAGCAGTGTGCCCGGCTCCTCAATGTTGAGCACATTGATAAACGCCTTGAGGATATCACGGGTCGAGATGATCCCGACCAGCCGCCCCTCCTCATCGACCACCGGAAAGGCGCCCACCTTTTTGTGGTGCATCACCAGCAGCGCGTCCTGCAGGGTATGGGCGGCACTGATCGTCTCCGGGTCGCGGGTCATGATCTCGGAGACAGGAACCCCGCCGATCTTCGCATGCATCTGCTGTGAGGTCATCTCATCAAGAAGAACAGACGGCATCGCATCACGCATGTCGCGATCGGAAACAATCCCGACAAGCCTGCCATCCTCGACCACCGGCAGATGGCGAACCCCCTTTTCCTGCATCAGCCGCTGAGCCTCAATCACCGTCTCCTGCGGAGAGACTGTCTCCAGCGCTGTCTTCATCCTGTCGCCGATAAACATCATTTTTCCCCTTCTTTCGTGAGCCTTTTCCCGGGCTCAATCCCGGCAAGAATACGAACATGGTTTTCGACCAGCCGCGGCAGAATCTCAAGGTTGTACCCGCCCTCGAGCACCGAGATCAGCCTGCCGCCGGTGCAGCGCTGTGCCAGTTCAACCACCTTATGGGTGAGCTGGTCAAAGCCGTCACTGCTCAACTGTATATCTGCCATCAGATCATCACGGTGGGCATCAAACCCCATTGCCAGCAGCAGAAAATCGGGGGCAAACCGGACCACCTCCGGAATCAGCTGCGCAATCGCCCGGAGATAGTCGGCGTCACCCCGACCCGGCAGAATCGGCAGGTTGATCGTAAAGCCCTCCCCGCCACCGCTGCCACGCTCAAAGTCACGTCCGCTGCCCGGCCAGGCAAACGAGGGATGCTCATGAATCGAGCAGTAGAGAACCGAGGGATCGGCCTCGAAAATCTCCTGAATACCGTTGCCGTGATGAACATCAAGGTCAAGGATTGCAATCCGTTCCATCCGGTGCTTCTGCTGCAGATACCGGGCGGCAATGGCGAGATTGTTGAAAAAACAGAACCCCATCGCCGACGTCACCCCGGCGTGATGCCCGGGGGGGCGCAACGCGCAGAAGACACGTTGCACCTGCCCGGAGACAACCGCATCGACCGCCTCAAGAACTCCGCCTGCAGCAAGCAGAGCGGCATCCCAGCTGTCACGGCAGATAACATTATCAGCATGTTCAAAGTCAGGCAGGCCAAAGAGGCAGGCATCTTCAAAGCTGCGGATATAGTGGATATTATGCACCGCCTCAATCCAGCGCTGCCCGGCAGGCTGTGCCGGGATATGCGCAAGAACTGCACTCAGGCCGCTCTCTTCAAGCCGCGCCTGAATCCGGCGCAACCGCTCGCCCGACTCCGGATGCCCCTCTCCCGTCTCATGGAGAAGACAGCGCTCATCAAAAACGAGCCCGGTTGTCCACTGCTCTTTTTCGGTCAAGGGTATCACCCTCCTTCTGTCCGCCCTTCAGGATCAGATCACGTTCGCCGCCGGCTCAGCCCGGGATCCGGGGGGGCTGGACTGTCAGCGGCACTGGCGATTTTCATCTGTTGTTGTGACGCGCAGGCGATTCGCCCGGCCATGCCCATGCCGATTCTAACGGTTACGGTAAACCACCTGCTGACGCAGGTGGTCGATAATCTGCATCCCTGTCTGTCGCTGCCTGTTGACCAGCTCTGCGGAGCAGACATTACCGGGAGTCCGGTCATCCATCTCCCGGACAACGGTCAGGGTGTTGTCCTCCAGGCTGCAGGTACTTTTGTAGTGGAGATGGTTCTCTTCGATCTCGAAATCATCGGGAACGGCGAGGATTTCGATATTCTCAGGGAAGCGATATATCAGCTGTTCTTTCGAATAGCCGTTGCTGCAGACGACATCGTATCCCTCTATCTTCCTGTTATCGTAGTTGAGAAAGTCGGAAACCGGCATCGGCGTCGGAACAAAAGGGGAGGGATAGAACGCGCCGGCCCCTCTGCCGGGAAGAAAATCGGGTCGGGTAAACTCTATCGAGTAGCTGTAGGTCGAGAGCAGCGGCCCCGGATCCTCTTTGTTCATCGTCCCGGTACCACTGTGGCTCTGAGAGCTGAAGATCTCTTTCAACCACTCCTCTTCGCTCTCTTTGGTCACATGCCGCCACGCACTGCGCAGGCGCACCGCCGGCTCCCCTCCGGCGGTAAGGGCAAACGTCCCGGTTACCGAACCGTCAGGCTGCACATCGACGGTCAGAACCGTCTCCTGGTGGTTTGTTCCCGGCTGCGTCGCCGGCGTTTTCATATTTTCCCGGAAGTTGTCAACCAGCAGCACATTTTTGTCCGCAAGAGAGAGCGACAGCTGGTCAAACGGAAGCGAGGGGTTGGTTGAGTCGACAAACATATCCCACTCCGGGATATAGTTGATAACGTGATTGACAGAGGAGATGACAGGTATTTTCGGCAGGGTGTACACCGACCCCGAATTTATCAGCGCCTGGGTACTTTTTACATCAATGGCGGCAAACAGCGAATTGATAAGGGTCGCATGATCTTTGCAATCACCCATTCTGTTGTCAAGGACAAAGTCAAGATCATGCGGAACAACAGCGCCAACGCCAATGCAGTTGCCGCCATACGAGATATTGGTCGTTACCCAGTCATAGATACGGCGCGCCTGTTCCTTTTTTTCGCCGGCATCACCGATAATTCTTTTCGCAAGAGCCCTCACCCTTTCGGTCGGCAGTGCCTTCGGCGCCGCTTTTTCACCATAGGCACTGGCAAGGGCCTGATAGTCCATAAAGGTCGACAGCCGGTATCCGGCTTCGCCGCTCTCATCCCACACACTGAAATCTCTTCTCTGTTTTTTGACCGGTTTTTTGTTGCTGTAGGTCAGGGTAATCATTTTTTTCCCGTCGCTCTCCTCGACACGCTCTTTCATCCCCCTGACTTCATACTGAAACTGCAGACTCTGCGGCAGAGTAAAATGGACCCGCACATCGTCATAGGCCTTCTGATCCCAGAAGTAATATGAGGTCGAAAAATGGTTTTTGAACATCGGCTCTGTCTGCACCGTTTTAGTTTTGATGTAAATCGAATCGTTCACTTCAAGATCGGGAAAGACAACAGTTATCCGGGTACGATCAGAAAAGACAGGGCTGTTCTGGCCATTTCCCCTGTTGATGGTGACCTGATAGTTATCCTCTGGTACCGGAATCTTTGACCCATCACTTTTTTTGGTCCAGGCGTCAAGAATTTCAAAGCGCTCAATACTGGTACTGTGGGAGAAGCGCTGTCTCTTCAACTCCCGGGCAGCCTGCTCTGTCAACACCTGCGTCTCTCTTTCAATAATTTTTTCAACGGTACAGTCTTCGTGGACAGTAAAATCGACATAAAACCTGGTCTCCCGTTCCTGCAGGGTGACATATTCAACATCATCCCCGGCCGCGAGCAGACAGGGGAAAAGAACACAGGAGACACAGATGATGCAGGAGATAATTTTCTGTTGCATGGGTTGTTGCTTCCTCCATCTTCGGCAGATCTTTTGAGGAGAGAGAAAAGCGTGGTCGTTACAACGCCTCCCCTCTACCGGCCGTCGCCCCGCCTCAGCGCAGGATGTCCGGGGACTGTTTTGCGACGATAACATCTATCTGCAGCCTGAGTTCCTCTCTCTTTTTGAAAGAGAAAAAATGAGCTGCTGCTGTTTTTATCATGTTACCAGCAGTTCTTCAGAACTGCAGATTTTTTTTGCACTGCCGCCCTCTTTTCGCCGCCAAAACGGGCCATCCGTGCTGCTGCAGGCCCCTCGGCAGTCTGCAAGTTGTCACCACACTTTTCACAAATTCCAGGCTGCATTCTGAGGACAGGCTTTTTTCTTCTTGACATCCGTTGGCAGAGCAGTATGTTTCGGCACGCATCAAGGCGGAGAGCACTATCTTCCGGGCCTTTCAAGAGTGTCTTTCGACACCCACCTTTTATGATCATGGAGGGAGAATCCGATGGCTGTTGACAAGCACCGGCTGCTGCTGGAGAAGCGGCAAAAGATTGAGCTTGGCGGCGGACTCAAAAGCATTGAGTCTCAGCACGCCAAAGGGAAACTCACCGCCCGCGAGCGGCTCTACCTGCTCTTTGACCAGGGGACTTTTGTCGAGATGGACGCCTTTGTCCGCGCCCGCCACACCGACGGCCGCAAGTATGAGGCAGAGTCGGTGGTCACCGGTTATGGCCAGATTCACGGACGTATCGTCTACGCCCACAGCCAGGATTTCACGATCACCGGCGGCTCCCTCGGCGAAATGCACTCTGCAAAAATCTGCGCGGCGATGGACGCGGCGGCAAAGATCGGTGCTCCGATCGTCGGCCTCAACGACTCCGGGGGCGCCCGTATCCAGGAAGCGGTCGATGCCCTCAACGGCTACGGCAATATCTTCTACAAACACTCCTCCTATTCCGGTGTTATTCCGCAGATTACCGCGATTATGGGTCCCTGTGCCGGAGGCGCTGTCTACTCACCGGCACTGACCGACTTCATCTTCATGGTCAACAATATCTCCAAGATGTTCATCACCGGACCCCAGGTGATCAAGACCGTCACCGGCGAGGAGATCAGCCCCGAAGATCTCGGCGGCGCCACCCTCCATAACACAATCAGCGGCAACGCCCACTTTTTCTCAAACAGCGAGCAGGAGTGCATCGACTCTATCCGCGAGCTCCTCCAGTATCTGCCCCCGAACAACCTCTCCCGCGCTCCGCGGTATGAGGTGAGCGGTGATCTCAGTGCCCGGGTCGAAAAACTCAACGATATCATCCCGAACAATCCGAACAAGGCGTACGACATCATGTCGGTCATCAACCTGCTGGTCGATGAGCAGATTTTTATTCCCTACATGGATCTCTACGCCCCCAACATCATCACCGGCTTCTGCCGGATCAACGGTGCCTCTGTCGGCATTGTCGCCAACCAGCCGATGGTCATGGCTGGCTGCCTCGACATCAACGCCGCCGACAAGGCGGCACGTTTCATCCGCACCTGCGACGCCTTTAATATCCCGCTGCTCACCCTCGTCGATGTCCCGGGCTTTCTCCCCGGGACCTCCCAGGAGCACGGCGGCATCATCCGCCACGGAGCGAAAATGCTCTACGCCTACTCCGAGGCGACAGTACCGAAGGTTTCAATCGTCATCCGCAAGGCGTACGGCGGAGCCTACATCGCGATGTGCGCCAAATCGCTCGGCGCCGATCTCGTCTTTGCATGGCCGACCGCCGAGGTCGCAGTGATGGGGCCGGAAGGTGCTGTCAATATCATTCACAAAAAAGAGATCGCAGAGGCCGAAGATAAGGAGGCCACCCGTAAAAAACTGCTTGCCGATTACCGCGCCGAATTTGCCACTCCGTATCAGGCGGCCGAACGCGGTTATATTGACGATGTTATCGAGCCGGCCATTACCCGTCTCCGGATCATCGACGCCTTCAATATGCTTGAGGGCAAAAGCCAGCAGCATCCGCGGAAAAAACACTGCAACATGCCGCTCTGACCGGGGCATCGCCGGGCGAGCTGCCTGCACGCCGGAACAACAGCTGAAAATCAGTACTGATGGAGCATCTGTGCCCTCACTTCGACTGATTTTCCAATAAGAGGACGCTCTTGTCATCTGGTCAATGTACCACAGGCAGAAATACTGTTTCGACGATGTTTTTTCGCCTGCCGCAAACAAGATCGGCAACAGCCCTGTCCTCAAGATGTCGATAAAGGAGAGTCACGATGGATCTGAGTCAACTGTTTCAACTTTTCTCGAACCCCGGGGAGATCGACACCCTTGGAGTCGGAGCAAAGATGACCGCATCGCTGATCACCACCCTGGTGGGAATGGGGATAACCTTCAGCGCTCTGATCATTTTGATGTTTGCGATCTCATGGGTAAATACTCTGCTCAACCCGAAGCCGGCAGCAGCAAAACCGGCGAGGCCGACAACAGTCGACGAAGGTGCCGCAGACGAAACAGCAGCAGAGGAGATCGATGAAGTGGTGGCGGCAATTGCTGCCGCACTCGAACTCTCTCTGAGTCCCCGCCGCAACCATGTCATTATCCGGAATATCCGTCGTGTAAAAGACTTCCAGCCACGCTGGTCGCAGGCCGGATTGATGGACCAGCTGGATCGGCGGCGCCTGTAAAAAGAGATGAAAATCAGCACTGACGAGACATGTACGCCTCATTCCAGCTTGATTTTCGAATAAACCGGCATGGCCGGACGGGTCGCCTGTCCGCCATAACAACAGATGAAAATCAGCACTGACGGGATATAGACGTCTTCACTTCGGCTGATTTTCATTCTATAGAGACCAGAGGGAATCCAATGAGAACGTTCAATGTGAAAGTCAATGGCAAAGAGTACGAAGTCGAGATTGAAGAGACCGGGGTCGTCCCCGCGGTGACTCCCCCTGCCACCCCTGCAGCCGCCCCCGTGCGCAAGCCCGCCGCGTCGACGCCAAAACCGACCGCTGCTGCAGCAGTCGATGGAAGCGTTCTCGCGCCGATGCCGGGAACGGTGCTGAAAGTGAAGTGTGAAATCGGCGCAATGGTTAAAAAAGGAGAGGTCCTGCTGGTTCTCGAAGCGATGAAAATGGAAAATGAGATTCAGGCTCCGGCAGACGGGAAGATTGCCGCAATAAAGGTCAACAAGGGACAGGCCGTTGATGCCGGAGAAGTCCTCGTACAGCTCACTGACTGAAAGGACGTTGAATCATGCTGGAAATATTAAAGAAATTCTTTCTTGATACCGGCTTTTCGGGACTGAATCTGCCGGCGTTGACCATGATCGCGATCGCATGTCTGCTTCTCTATCTCGCCATCGTCAAGAAGTTTGAACCACTGCTGCTGGTCCCGATCGCCTTTGGAGTCCTGCTCACCAACCTTCCCGGTGCCGGGCTGATGGCCGAACCGATCATCAAAATCAAAGAGGTTGTCGGCAACGGCATGCAGACCCACGCGATTGAAACCATAGAGCCTGCCGGCCTGCTGTGGTACCTCTATCAGGGAGATCATCTCGGAATCTTTCCCCCGATTATCTTCATGGGGGTCGGGGCGATGACCGACTTTGGTCCCCTGATCGCCAACCCGCGCTCGCTGCTGCTCGGTGCCGCGGCGCAGTTCGGGATCTTTATCACCTTTATCGGAGCGATCGCCTCCGGTATGTTCACTGCCCAGCAGGCGGCGTCGATTGCGATCATCGGCGGAGCAGACGGCCCCACCGCGATCTTTCTCAGCTCTCGACTGGCGCCGGACATGCTGGGCTCGATTGCCATTGCCGCCTACAGCTACATGGCCCTGGTGCCGATTATCCAGCCGCCGATCATGCGCCTGCTCACGACCAGAGAGGAGCGGGCTATCAAGATGAGCCAGTTGCGGGTGGTCAGCAAGCGGGAGAAGATCATCTTCCCGATTGTTGTCACCGTCCTCGTCACCCTGATGGTGCCGGCGGCCGCGGCCCTTATCGGCATGCTGATGCTCGGCAACCTCTTCCGTGAGTGTGGTGTCACCGCCCGTCTTGAGGATACCGTCAAGAATGCGCTGATCAACATTGTCACCATCTTCCTCGGCACCACTGTCGGCGCGACCGCCACCGCCGAGAAGTTTCTGATCCCCGAGACCCTCGCGATTCTCTGCCTCGGCGTTGTCGCCTTTGCCATCGGCACCGCTTCGGGCGTCCTGCTCGCCAAAATAATGAACAGGTGGTTCAAAATGAACATCAACCCCCTGATCGGTTCGGCAGGGGTCTCGGCAGTACCGATGGCGGCACGGGTCTCCCAGGTCGAAGGCCAGAAGGCGGATCCGGGCAACTTCCTGCTGATGCACGCAATGGGACCCAATGTTGCCGGAGTTATCGGCTCAGCGGTCTCCGCAGGAGTGCTGTTGTCAATGTTTGGCAACTGAGACACACCCTGGCTCAAATTTCAACAACAACATACAGGAGGGGCGGGCCGAAACGGGTCGTCCCTCCTGTTGTTTTCCCGGAGACTTCCCGACGCTGCAGAGACCTCCTCCACTCGCTCCGTTGCGCCGTTTCACATCTCTCTGTGGCCTCTTTGCCTTGAAGACAGGGAATAATTGAATTATCATCAGAGGTAACTTCTGCGCTTGATCTGTGAACAGACGGCACTCTTCAGCTGCTGATCGTGTTCACCACCTGGATCGATCGCAGCCACCGGCGCCAGAGGTTCGCTCTGTCGTTCCAACTATGGCATCAGCCACAACTCAGGAGGAGATTCATGGAAATTCTCAAGATCGATCATCTTGGCATCGCAGTTCCCGGTATCGACGAAGGCAACAAGTTCTGGGAAGACGTTCTCGGCCTGAAGATGGAGGCCAAAGAGACCGTTGAGAGCCAGAAGGTGACCACCGCCTTTCTCCCTGTTGGCGAAAGCGAAGTTGAGCTGCTTGAATCGACCGCTCCCGACGGCCCCATTGCCAAATTCATTGAAAAAAAGGGCGCCGGCTTTCAACACGTTGCGTTTCGTGTTGCCGATATTAAAGCGGCGCTGGCAGAACTCAAAGAAAAAGGGATAAAACTGATCGATGAAGCCCCGCGTCCCGGTGCCGGCGGAGCACAGATCGCCTTCCTGCATCCGAAGGCCACCGGCGGCGTACTGGTCGAGCTGTGTCAACGCGACTGATCAACAGTCGCAGTCAGAGTGACCGGGAAAACAGTAGAGAGCCGTTGCTGGCCCGCCGAACAATCACGGCGGTTCTTCTCTTGAGGGCAGGAAGCAGCGGTTCTCATTTCCCGGTCTCGTTGAGCATGAACCGCTTCAAATCGTATGGAGTCAAACTGCGATACCCGTCTGGTGTCACCAGAATGGTCTGCTCAAACTGGGCTGAGAGACTGCCGTCTCTGGTCACTGCGGTCCAGTCATCGCTCATGATATAGAGCTCACGGCCGCCGAGATTAATCATCGGCTCAATGGTAAAGACCATCCCCGGCACCAGACTCATCCCCTTTCCCGGCCGCCCGACATGCGAGACCTGCGGGGCTTCATGAAAATCAAGCCCGACCCCGTGGCCGACAAACTCCCGCACCACCGAGCAGCCCTCCCCTTCGGCATACCTCTGAATGGCATAACCAATATCTCCGAGCGTTGCACCGGGACGCACCACCTCAAGAGCCCGCAGCAGCGAGCCGGCGGCAACGCTGACGATCTTTCTTGCATCCTCGCCGGGCTCACCGACAAAGAAGGTCTTGTTGGCATCGGCATAGTAACCGTTGAGAACAGGGGTAATATCGATGTTGATAATGTCTCCGTCGAGCAGTGTGCGCGGTCCGGGAATACCGTGACAGATCACCTCATTGACCGAGGTGCAGACACTTTTGGGAAAACCGTGATAGTTCAACGGTGCCGGAACCGCCCCCGCCGCCACGGTCTTTTCATGAACAAAGGTGTTGATCTCTTCAGTGGTCAGACCGGGACGGATCATCGCCTCAACTCCATCCATTATCTCTTTCAAAAGCACTCCGCACTTCTCAATACCGGCAACCTGTTCAGGGGTTTTCAAAATAACGCTGTACCGTTTGAAATACTCATCGGCAACACTTTGCTGCAGCGGATTTTTCAGGCAGCACTGTTTATATTTTTTCCCCGATCCACACGGGCAGGGGGCATTCCTGCCGATCTTCTTCTCTTTCATCTCTGTTGTCCCCGCAGGTTATATCCCACTGTTTTGCAATCATACTGACACGCCGCCCACCCCCCGGCACCTTGTGCTCTGCGAATTGAGGCCGGTTTTGTCTGGCGCAGATCTCTTCAGAAAAAATCACTTGTACCACCCGGAATACTTCAGATAACTCTCGGCAATCCGGTCAACTTCACCGGTAAGCAGCGCAGGGTCGATATCCTTTATCTTCCTGGCCGGAGCCCCCGCAAAGACACTGCCGCCGGGAACGACAGTATTTTTGGTCAGTACAGAGCCCGCCGCCACAATACTGCCCGTCTCGACAACACAGAAATCCATCACCACAGCCCCCATGCCGATCAGCACATTATCCTCAAGGGTGCACCCATGGACGACCGCATTATGGGCGATAGAGACATTATTGCCAATCTCGGTGGGCGCCTTCTTATAGGTTCCGTGAACAGTCGCATTATCCTGGATATTCACCCTGTTCCCTATTCGTATATAGTGAACATCACCACGCAGCACCGCCCCATACCAGACAGAGCACTCATCACCCATCACCACATCACCGACCAGTACCGCACTTTCGGCAAAAAAGCAGTTGTCACCATACTTCGGCATCACTCCGTTCAACTCTCGCAAGATCATTTTTTTCCCTCCGATGACACGTAAAGTTGCAGGCCACGTCGGCCCCCTTCGGATAAACCGGCATCGCCGGACGAATCGCCTGTACGCCACAACAACCGATGAAAATCAGCACTGACGGGACATCTGCGCCCTCACTTCGCCTTGATTTCCGAAGAAACCGGCATCGCCGGGCGAATCGCCTGCACGCCACAACAACCGATGAAGATCAGCACTGACGGGACATGCACGCCCTCACTTCGCCTTGATTTTCGGAGAAAATCCACAAAGAGAGATCTCCGGCTCACTGCCCATTGTACCACTCCCGACATCCATTGCCATATCTGGATCGCAACACAGCCGGGTCGGCATCTCTTTTAAAAATTTTCCCTCGCCACCGCTTTTCTCAGTGACTCTTTTCGACCATCCTGCTACAGTAGAGGGTGTAGTGTAGAGTCTTATTCTCTTTTTCCCGTTGCAGCTCAGGAGAGGATGAACCGAGGCATCTACTTAACATTCCAACAAAAATCTTTTCTTAATGGCAACCTGAACAGACAGAACAACGAAAAGGGTACCTTTCATAATCCTGTCATTTGTTCAGATTCGAAACGCAGGAGAAAATGTACCGCAGGCATATCGTTACTCTTCCAGAGGGATAAATCTTCGACTGCGCCCCGAAAGATGGACAAAAGACTGAGTATTCGAGGTTTCCGCAAAGGGGTTGCCCTTCGGAGTCATACCCATGCTTTTGACAACACAGTGTATTCGCATCTCAATCATCTGCCTGCTTCTGCTCCTTCTCAACGCCTGTGGTCCGACCGGCGCCGCCTATACCTCCTGGGAGGAACGGGTTACAGAGCGCCGTTCACGTATCCAGCAACGTCAGGCCAATGCCCTTCAGCAGCAGCGACGCCAGCTGTCTGACAACATCGGGACAACCGGTGTCAACCGCAGAATCGACATTTTTGCCCGCAAGCTTCAGGAGCTTCAGGTCAATATGGAACTGCACCACACCGACAGCCCGCAAGACCGCCTGATCAAAGCCGGCGTAATAGATCGCCTCCTCTTTATTCGCAAAGAGTTCCGCTCACTCGCCTACCATCACCCCGAGACCAGTCTTGAGGTAAAAAATGCGAAGCTGCAGGTCCTTGAAGATCGTCTCCAACAGCTGCGGCGCGAATCACAGAGGACACTGTCCCGCTTATAACAGCCCTCTGCGGATGACCTTCTCTTTTGTTGCGGCCTGAGAGGAGACAGTAGACGTTTCGATTTCTCTGGGCTCAGAATTCCAGTGAGCTGTCGCCTCTCTGCTGCGCACGGCTGAAACCGCAAAGCTCTCATCTGAGCTGTCAGGGAGTTTTCTGTTCTCTTGCTGCAGAGTCTTTCGAGCAAGGACATTGCAGCCCCTCTGCACCTGCTCGACTGACACAGCTTTGCCCACCGAAAATACCAGCCCAAATGGAGACATCCCGACCATACCAGCTGTTTTTCACTGCCCTTGTGATCGTTTGCGCGTCTCTTTTTGCCGCGCTCTGCCCGGAGAACGTACTGCCGAAAGCGGCAGGCAGAGCCACAGCGCTCGCTGCCGTGACCATTTTTCTGCTGGCGACATCAGCCATTCCCGAATATCTCACCGCCCTGCTCTTTTTTGTTATCGCGATGCTCTTTGATATCGCCCCGGCACCAGTGGTCTTTTCCGGGTTTTCTTCGACCGCCTTCTGGCTTGTTTTTGGCGGCCTTATTCTCGGCATCGCCATCTCGATAACCGGGCTCGGAAAACGTATTGCTCTCAAACTGGCAGCCCACCTTACCGGCAGCTATCTGAAAATTTTAACAGGAATGGCACTGGTCGGTCTTCTTTTTGCGTTTATCATGCCCTCGTCGATGGGCAGGGTTCTGCTGCTGCTTCCAATATCATCGGCTGTTGCCGACCATTTTGGTTTCAGGGAGGGGACAAAGGGCAGAACCGGCGTCATCCTTGTAACCACCCTGAGCACATTTCTTCCCGCTTTTTCAATCATGCCGGCCAATGTACCCAACATTATCCTTCTCGGCATGGCGGAGAACCAGTTTGATTTTTCCCCTCTCTTTGGTTCCTGGCTGGTGCTGCACTTTCCTGTCCTCGGTCTGTTAAAAACAGTTGTTCTTGTCGCAGTTGTCCGGTTGCTCTACCCCGACACCCCTGCTCACACGTCTACTCCCCACAGAACTGCCGCCCTCTCGCGCGACGAAAAGGTACTGTCCGGGGTTCTTTTGCTGCTGCTTGTGCTCTGGGGTACCGACTGTTTTCATCGTATCTCTCCGGCGTGGATCACCCTCGGCGGAGCACTCTTTTTGCTGCTCCCGAAGCCGGGAGCAGGCATTGTCAGTGAGCAAATCTTTGCCACCAGAGTCAACAACCGCTCTCTGTTCTTTGTCGCCGGGGTTATCGGTCTTGGCAATCTTCTCACCTCTTCAGGAGCGGCAGCAATGTTCAGCGACAGACTGACAGCTCTTCTCCCGTTAAGCCGGGAGACGCCATTTCTGAACTATATCGCGATAACGGCAGCTGCCTCCGTGGCCGGTCTTTTTACCACCCTGCCCGGGGTTCCGGCGGTAATGACCCCGCTCAGCCCCGAACTTGCCGCCGCAACAGGATTTTCCGTGCCCTCTGTTCTGATGCTGCAGATCGTCGGCATTTCGACTCTTCTTCTGCCATATCAGGCGCCGCCAATCGTGGTTGCAATGCAGCTCGCCAACGAAAAGTTCAGCAATTTCGCAAAACCTGTCGCTGTTATCGCCGTTCTCACCTGGACGGTTTTACTTCCTGTTGATTATCTCTGGCTGCGCGTTACCGGATGGATATAACAGACTGATATTTCTTGTTCTTTTTTCACCCAGGCAACAGAGATCTCACTCTTGTTGAGGGCTCAGCAGAGTCACTGGCAACACGTTCATAAAAAAAAGGTGTCGACAGATTGCTCTGTCGACACCTTCGGAGCTGCCGCCACCCTTTTTTTTGGGGTGAAGCGTACTGCAGGCTGCATGCCAGCCTCGATTTCTGTTCAGAAAGGCTATGCACCCGATTGAGCAACCATCTCAGCGACCAGTTTCTGTTCATCAGGAAACTGGCCGGTCTGCAGCTTCGAGTAGACAGTCGTCCCATCCATCACCACCTCAAACTCTCCGCCTCTCGCCTTGATAAACTCGGGAGTAACGCCGAGTGCCTTCTCGATTGCGGCGGCCAGACTGGTCGCCCTTGGCTGGTAGTTTCACCTGGTGCAGTAGGTAATTGTTATCTTCACTGGTCTCTCCTGTGCAAGATGTGGATAAAAAACTGACGCTGTAAATAACGACAACTATACCAGCAACAACGCCCCATCACAAGAGCCCCCGATACAGAACAGATGCCGGCAACGACGTCAATTCTGGTGTCTATGCAGGATCTGGTTTCCCTCTGCCTGTACAAACAGAGTGTTCAGGCTCTTCCCTGACCGGAAATCAACTGCATACAGGCAGGCAGAGTTTGTACGCCCGGCTTCTTCAAACGACATTCAGAAAGGAGACAACATCACCCATCTTCCTCTCTTTGCGAAAATGCACGCGAAACCATCGGTGAACTCCCCGCTGGTCGTCGTTTCTGTGGAGCGGAGGAAATCCGCCCGGGAACCCCAACTACGTCTGACAGCGGAGAAACCTCCGCGAGAAACGCCGCACGACCGCGGCAAGTTCTTCCGGCAGACGGCGGTCAACTTCGTTTTTGAATCTCTCCCCCACCCCGTCGTACCACGCCTCGGCGATTGAACCGGCGATCGCAGCCTGGGTATCGGCATCACCGCCGAGCGAGACGGCGTTGCGGATCGCCCCTTCAACACTCTCCGCCTCACGAAAGGCGATAATGGCCTCCGGAACAGATCCCTGGCAGGAGACATCGAAACGGTATCCGGGCCGGATCTCTGCAAGGGTTCGCTGCAGATTATACCCAAAAGAGGTCTCAAGGCGGCTGCAAATATCCTCCTTTGTCGCCCCGTTGCGAGCAAGAAAGATCGCCAGAGCCACCGCCTGTGCCCCTTTTATCCCTTCCGGGTGGTTGTGGGTGATGCGGGCGGAACGCTCGGCCTGACAGAGCACCTCATGTTCATCAGCAAAGGCCCAGCCGACAGGACTGACACGCATCGCCGAGCCGTTCCCCCAGCTGTTGTATGGTTCCGGATCTGTCTGTTGCATCCAGCGGTAAAAACTTCCACCATAGCCGGCGTCCGGGTAGCGACACGCAAAACGCTGTATCTCCGGACCGTAACTGCTGCTTTTGAGGATGGCCTCCGCCACCGCCACCGTCAGCACGCTGTCATCGGTAAAGCGGCTTCCAGGCGCAAAGAGCTGAAAATCTGTCGTCTTTGTCGGGTTTTGCTCGTAGTGAGAACCGATGATATCACCAAGGATTGCACCGTACATTGTCCCTCGTCCTGTTGTCTTCACTCAATCTTCGCCGGAGAAACACCAGCGGGGTCTGCCCTCAACGAGAACAGACCCCGCCACGACCGCTTTACTGCCAGAGCGTCCGGTTACTCGATAACCGCAAGGACTGCCCCTTTGACAACAGTTTCACCGGATTCAGAGTCGATACTCTTGACAGTTCCGTCACAAGGTGCCTTGAGCGCGTTTTCCATCTTCATCGCTTCGAGGATGACGACGGTGTCACCCTCTTTCACCGCATCGCCAACCTTGACCTTGTAGTCGATAACCAGCCCCGGCATCGGTGCGGTAACCGCACCGGCACCACCGGCTGCAGGCGCCGGCGCTGCGGCCTTCGCCGCCGGTGCAGGCGCTGCTGCAGCTGCCGCCGGTGCCGGACGGGCCGGGCCGGCAGCGGGTGCGGCCATCACCGGCACGTCACCGGTGGGATCAACATCGACTTCAAAGTATTCGCCATCAACAAAGACGTTGAAGTTACGAACATTGGCACTTTTTTCCGGGGTTCCGGCCTTGGGTTCAATCAGCTCACCAGCCTTCGCCTTTTTCACCAGTTCATCGGTCTTTTTGACATCTTCGAGGGTAAGCGCCTTCACACTTTCCGGCGGCGGAGTTACCCCGTACTTCCACTCAAGGAACTTCTTGCCGGTCACAGGAAACTGGGCGTAGACAATGAGGTCATCAAGGTCTTTGGCAAGATCACCGATCTCGGCCTTCGCCTTCTCGAGTTCGGGCTCAAGAACCTCGGCAGGACGGACGCTGATCGGCTCTTCACCACGGGGATAGTCTTTGAGCGCCTTCTTCTGGACTTCGGGGTTAATTGGAGTCGCAGTCTTGCCGTAAAGACCGTAGCAGAGATCTTTGACCTGACCGGTAATCATAGTGTAGCGCTCGCCATCTTTGTCGTTAAGAACATTGTTGACGGTCTGTACCCCGACGATCTGCGAGGTCGGAGTAACAAGCGGAACCGAACCGAGATCCTTACGTACCCGCGGCAGCTCTTTGAAAACATCGTCAATACGATCAAGAGCATCCATCTCACGCAGCTGATTGACGAGGTTCGAGAGCATTCCGCCCGGGGTCTGATGAAGCAGAACATTGATATCAATGGTCGACATCTTCGAATCATCAAGAAGATGCTTGTACTTCGGCATCACCTCTTTTTCGAGGATCTCATTGATCTCGGCAAGTTTACGGATATCAAAACCGGTGTCACGGCTGGTGCCGAGCAGGGTCATGACCAGCGGCTCGACCGCGGCATGGGAGGTCCGGAACGCGTACGGACTCATACAGGTATCAATAATGTCAACACCGGCCTCAATCGCCTTCAACATCGTCATTGACGACATCCCCGAGGTGAAGTGAGAGTGGAGATGAATCGGGATATCGGGGACCTCTGTCTTCAGGGTTTTGACCAGATTATAGGCATCGTACGGTGCCATCAGACCGGCCATATCCTTGAGGCAGATCGAGTCTGCACCCATCGACTGCAGATCTTTGGCCTTGTTGACATAGTAGTCGTGGTTATAGACATCACCGCCGAGACGAGGTTCAGTCAGGGTGTAACAGATACATCCCTGAAAGTGCTTCCCGGCCTTCTTGATCCCTTTGACAACCGTTTCAAAGTTACGATAGTCGTTCAACGCATCAAAGGTACGGAAAATATCCATGCCATTCTCGGCAGAGCGCTCGACAAAGGCTTCGGCAAGGTCGTCTGCATAGTTGCGATACCCGACAAGATTCTGTGCCCGCAGCAGCATTGAGAAGGGGGTCTTTTTGATATAGCGCTTGAGGGTGCGCAGGCGCTCCCACGGATCCTCGTTAAGGAAACGGTGCATCGTGTCAAAGGTCGCTCCACCCCAGACCTCGACTGCCCAGAAACCAATTTCATCCATCTTCTCGGCCACCGGAATCATATCTTCGGTGCGCCCGCGGGTGGCAAAAAGGGACTGATGACCATCACGCAGAGAAAGATCTTCGATCTTCACCGGATTTTCTGCGGCGGGACGGTCAGCATCATAATTCATAGCGGTCTGTTTTACCTGGTCGCTCATCGTAAATCTCCTTTATCGTTTAGTGGTGTTCACTGACTCATCTGAAGGTGCGAACCTGCATCAACCGACGCATGTTCATTATATCCTGGCGTCCGCTCACAGCCCAGAGATCGGGCCCTTTATACGCCCTGGCGGCAGCTGCTTCCTGCTCAAGACGAATCGCTTCGGCCTCCTGCTCAAGGAAGGCGTTGACCGCTGCGATCGCCGCTGCCATCTTTTTTTTCGATTGTTTTTTCATAGTCGCTTCCCGTTGAGTTGACACCTCTTACAGCGGAATATTTCCATGTTTCTTCATCGGATTCGTGTCGCGCTTGCCTTTGATGCTCTCAAGGGCGCCGATAATCCGCTCACGGGTTTCCGCAGGCTCGATAACATCATCAATATAGCCACGTTCAGCCGCCCGATAGGGGTTGGAGAACTGAGTGTTGTACTCCTCCTCTTTCTCCGCGAGGTAGCGTGTCGGGTCCTCCTCGGCTTTGGCTCCACGCGCATAGAGCACCTCGACTGCCCCCTTGGAGCCCATGACGGCAATCTCTCCGGTGGGCCAGGAGTAGTTGACATCACAGCGCAGATGCTTCGAGGACATGACGCAGTAGGCGCCACCGTAGGATTTGCGGGTGATAACGGTAACCTTCGGCACAGTCGCTTCGGCGTAGGCGTACATCAGTTTGGCACCGTTCCGGATAACCCCGCCAAACTCCTGATCGGTACCGGGCAGGAAGCCGGGCACATCGACAAAGGTGATAACCGGGATGTTGAAACAGTCGCAGAAGCGGACAAAACGTGCGCCCTTGATCGAGGCGTTAATATCGAGAACCCCGGCGTAATGCGCAGGCTGGTTGGCGACAATACCGACCGAGCGTCCGCCATAGCGGGCAAAACCGACGACAATATTGGGGGCAAAGGCCTCTTTGGTCTCAAGGAAGTAGCCGTCGTCAACGGTCGCCCGAATAACGTCCTTAATATCATAGGCCGCATTCGGGTTGTCGGGGATGATCTCGTTGAGCTCTTCGGAACGGCGTTTGACCGGGTCGGCAGTCTCGACAACCGGAGGATCCTCCATATTGTTCTGCGGCCAGAAAGAGAGCAGCCCTTTGATATACTCAATGGCATCATCTTCGGTCGGGGCACCGTAGTCGGTCACTCCTGAGGTCGTGGTGTGCATTGAGGCTCCGCCAAGCTCCTCAACAGTGACATCTTCGTTGAGAACAGTTTTGACGACCTTGGGCCCGGTCAAAAACATGTAGCTCTGCAGATTCACCTGAACGATGAAGTCGGTCAATGCCGGAGAGTAGACCGCCCCGCCGGCACACGGACCGAAGACCCCTGAAATCTGAGGAACCACGCCCGATGCCATCACGTTACGCAGAAAGATATCGGTATACCCGCGCAGAGCCTCAATACCTTCCTGAATCCGCGCACCGCCGGAGTCATTTATACCGACAATCGGGATCCCGTTTTTCATGCTCAGCTCCTGCAGCTTGACAATCTTTTCGGCGAGCGTTTCTGACAGCGAGCCGGCCAGAACCGAGAAGTCCTGAGCATAGACATAGACAGGGCGGCCATTCACTCTGCCGATACCGGTAACAATCCCGTCACCTGCAAACTTCTTCTTCTCCATTCCGAAGTTGTAACAACGGTGCACCTTGAAGCGGTCATACTCTTCAAAGCTCCCGGGATCAAGCAGCGCGGCAATCCGTTCCCGTGCCGTCTTTTTGCCCTTGGCGTGGATCTTGTCGATCTTGTCCTGACCGCCGCCGAGAAGAGCTGCCGCCCTTTTTTCTTTCAGCTCTGCGATTTTTTCCTGAGTTGTACTCATTAAAGTCTCCTTGGTACGTTTTTTCAGGGACTGTAAACGGCTGCCCGCAAGCTCCCCCGGCAGCCGTCCCAATGACATTTCAAAGGTCTCCCTCCGAGAACGCCTTCACACTTTTAGAACACCTTCCTGCACAGCTCTCCAATCCTGCCAAGGTTGTCGCAATGATGCACGCCGGCAGCCTTCATCGCTTCAATCTTCGCTTCAGCAGTTCCCTTCCCTCCGGAGACAATGGCCCCGGCATGCCCCATACGGCGGCCTGGAGGTGCGGTGAGCCCGGCAATAAAGCCGACAACAGGCATATCCATATTCGCCTTGATCCATTCGCAGGCGTCCTCTTCGGCATTGCCGCCGATCTCGCCGACCATGACCACGGCCTTCGTTTCGGGATCGTTGTTAAACGCAGTCAGGCAGTCAAGAAAGTTGGTGCCGTTGACCGGGTCCCCACCGATACCGATGCAGGTGGTCTGGCCGAGGCCCACCTCGGTCAGCTGATGCATCACCTCATAGGTAAGCGTTCCGGAACGGGAGACGACACCGACCGGACCACCGCCCATCCCCATGCTGTTCGGCATGATCCCGATCTTACACTCACCGGGAGTCATCATTCCGGGGCAGTTGGGACCGACGAGACGGCACTGCGGATTGCGGGCGAGGTAGTTCTTTACCTTCATCATGTCAACGACCGGGACCCCTTCGGTAATGCAGACAATCAGTTCAATATCAGCGTCGATCGCTTCAAGGATCGCATCAGCGGCAAACGGCGGCGGAACCAGAATCATTGAGGCGTTGGCCCCGCTCATCTCTTTTGCCTCACGCACGGTATTGTAGACCGGGATATCATCCATCTTCTGACCGCCCTTGCCCGGAGTCATTCCGGCAACAACATTGGTCCCATAGGCAACGCACTGACGGGTATGAAACTGTCCTTCCTTTCCGGTAATTCCCTGAACAAGCAGACGGGTATTTTTATCGAGAAAAACGCTCATTGGATAACCTCTTCTTTTTTATTTTGCGCTGCTGTTATTTGACAATTTCAGCCACCTTTTCAGCGGCATCGGCCAGATCTTTGGCGGTAACAAGGTTGAGGCCCGACTCTTTGAGAATACGTCGCCCCTCCTCGACATTGGTCCCCTCCATGCGAACCACAACAGGAACAGAGAGGTTGACCGCTCTGGCGGCCTGCACAACACCCTGAGCAAGGACATCACAACGGAGAATACCACCGAAGATGTTGATCAGAATCCCCTTCACCTTGTCGTCACTGAGGATGATCTTGAAGCCGTTTTCAACCATCTCGGCATTGGCACCGCCCCCGACATCAAGGAAGTTTGCCGGCTCGGCACCGACCTGCTTGATAATATCCATCGTTGCCATCGCCAGCCCGGCGCCGTTGACCATGTTGCCGACGTTGCCGTCGAGATTGATATAGTTGAGGTTATACTCCGCAGCCTGTGCCTCAAGCGGATCGTCTTCATTGGGATCGTGGTACGCGACGATATCGGGATGGCGGAAGAGCGAGTTGGAATCGACATCAACCTTCGCATCAAGGGCAATAATATGGTTGTCGCCGGTGATCACCAGCGGATTGATTTCGACCATCGAACAGTCATAGTCGATAAAGAGATTATAGAGTCCGCGAAGAACACCGGCAAACTCTTTCAGTACCTCTTTGGGCAGGTTGAGCCCGAAACCGACCTGGTTGAGATGGTAGCCCTTGATACCGATCATCGGATTGACCTGCACCTTGATAATTTTTTCCGGAGTTTTCTCGGCAACCTCTTCGATATCCATGCCGCCGGCCTCTGAGGCGACAATGGTCACAGTGGCAGTTGCCCGGTCCGGAATAATCGACAGGTACAGCTCTTTGGCAATATCACACCCCTGCTCAACAAGGACTGTCTTGACCAGCCGCCCTTCGGGTCCGGTCTGTTTGGTAACGAGGGTCATACCGAGAATCTCATCGGCGTAACGGCGGACCTCCTCCTTCGTCTTCGCAAGTTTGACACCACCGCCCTTTCCCCGGCCCCCGGCATGAATCTGCGCCTTGACCGCTACCGGCAGTTTCAGTTTGTCGGCCTCAGCAACAATGCCGTCAACAGTTGTCGCAACTCCGCCTGCAAGGGTCGGAACCTTGTACTTGCGAAAGAGCTCCTTTGCCTGGTATTCATGGATTTTCATGGTGAACCTTCCTGGAACTTATGGAGCACACGGCTCCGGTCATTGAAAAGACGACGCAGAAGAACTGCGCGCCCGCTTCCGGTCACGACAACAGACTCCGTGACAAAACCTGTGCAGAGTGTTCTGTGAAGAACCCGACATATATCCGTTCAGACAAACTGTTCAAAGAGGGTGTAAAAAAAGACCGGATTGCAACGTGGCGAAGCGACAGGCAGAGAGAGAGGGAAAACAGGTGAAACAGAAAACGGAACGGAGCATAGTTCCCGACAGTGAAGACGCGAGCCGTCCTGCCGTCGGGTTGATTCAGAAGTCATGCCATGTCGAAACACTGCTTCGAGCTTTCCCATAACACATCGCCGCATCTGAAGTTACTGACCCGACATTCATAATAGAGTGTGCTGTGAAGACCTTGGCTGCCGGTGATCTTCGCAGCGCAAAAGAGAATCTGACCGGCATATGCGCCGGCGCCGGGAAAAGATCGGTCTGCAACCGGTTTTTCAAGGTACCGTGAAAGGAATTTACTGTATTCGCCCGCCTACTTCAAGACAAATTCAATCAGAGTGAAGGGTATCATCATTTTCGGTCGCATATTTTTCCATTTGTCACCCGTCGCCTTTTCCGGTAAAATTTTGTTTTTGTGGTACTTTACCAAATCCTGCAATCTCTGCGGACAGCAGGTCGGAGACGACCTCTTCCCGGCAACGGAGCAACGGCGATGACACAGAACTCGAGTGGTATCTACTGGGCTGACAGCTACCTTGCAAAACGGGTCAGCGCCGAACAGGCAATAGCGCAGATCCGTTCCGGGAAACGGGTCTTTCTCGGTTCCGGCTGCGGCGAACCGCAAAAACTGATCGAGACCCTCGTCGCCCGTTCGGACAGCTTCAGCGGCCTTGAGATCGTCCGTCTCTTCGGCCGTGAAACCGCCTCGCTCACCGCCGTTGCCGACCGCACCCACGACACCAACCTCAACGTCCGCTCGTTCTATCTCGGGGCTGCCGCCGACAGTACCATCGCCCGCCAGCACCGCTTTATCACCCCGATGAACATGTCCGATATACCGCTGCTCTTTACCAGCAGAAAGATGCCGCTGCATGTCGCCATTGTTCAGGTCTCACCGCCCGATGACTTCGGCTGGATGAGCCTCGGGATCTCGGTCGATATCAGCATGGCGGCGGTACGCTCTGCGGATATGGTCATTGTCCAGGTGAACAGGCGGATGCCGAGGATCATGGGGCAGAGCTTCATCCACGTCAACGATGTCGACTGGGTGGTCGAGCATGATGAGGAGCTGATCGCCGTCACCCCGACCGCTGACGGCGAAGAACAGGCCCAGCAGATGGGCAAATATGTCGCCGGTCTGATCGAGGACGGCGCCACCCTGCAGCTCGGTCTCGCCGCGATGTCGCAGGCGACCATGCAGGCGCTTTCGAACAAGAACGATCTGGGGGTGCACTCCCAGTTCATGATCGACGACCTGATGCACCTCTACGCCACCGGCAACATCAACAACAAGAAGAAGGGCTTTAATGAGGGCAAGATGGTCGCCTCGATGGCGATCGGCTCGACCAACCTGTACGAGTTTCTCAATGACAATCCAGCGGTCGATTTTCACCCGTCAGACTACGTCAACAGCCCCTTTATCATCTCTCAGCACAACCGGATGATCTCGATCAACGTCGCCCGGGCAATTGATCTCACCGGTCAGGTCACCGCCGAGGCCAATGCCGCCACCCGCTTCGGCGGTGTTTCAGGCATTCCCGACTTTGTCCGCGGAGCGCGGCAGTCTCCGGGCGGCAAATCGATCCTGCTGCTCTTTTCAGCAACAGCAACCGGGCAGCAACTGGTCAGCAATATCATCCCCAAAATGAACGATTTCGTTACCGTGGTACCGCGCGGTGATGTCCACTATGTGGTGACTGAGTACGGGGCGGTGAACCTCTTTGGGAAATCGATTCAGGAGCGGGTCATTGCGATGATTTCAATCGCCCATCCGCAGGTGCGTGAAGAGCTGTTTGAACAGGCCAAGGAGCTCGGCTATATCGGCAGTGAACGCAGCCTCGGCGAGGCGGCACGCGCCGTCTATCCGATCCAGCTTGAGGAGACCATCGAACGCAACGGCAGAAAGATTCTGATCCGGCCGGCCAAACCGGTCGATGAGCGGCGTATTCAGGAGCACTACTACAACCTGCCGCAGCGGGATGTGGAGTCACGCTTTTTCTGTAAAAAAACCATCTTCTCTCCCGATGAGATCGAGAGCCAGAGCTTTGTCGATTACGTCAACGACCTGACCCTTGTGGCCGTAACCGGTGAGATGGGTTTCGGCCAGGTGGTCGGAGTCGCCGAATGCATGAAGATAGAGGCCAAGAACATGGCCGAAGTGGCCTTCTCGATCAGCGAGGAGTACAAGGGAATGGGGCTGGGCGCACTCTTTATCAAAAAACTTGCCGCAGTGGCGCGGGAGAACGGGATCGCCGGCCTGATCGCGATCACCAGTCCGGGCAACAGAGCGATGATCCGCCTCTTCAAGACCCTGCCCTACGAGGTGAAGAGCAGCCTCGAAGAGGGCGAGATGATCCTCACCTGCCGCTTCAGCGAGCTGGCAAAGTAGAGGAGCTCTTCTCCGAAGACATTCCAGGAAAAGAGCCCGGCCGGAATCTTTCTCACCGCCAGCGTTTTCTGCGGGTCGAAGCTTCAGGAAAAACTCATCTGTTAATGGCACCACTGCCGTTCACAGGGGATACCGTCACCATCCCCGTCCATCTTGGTGTTCGGGCAGTTGCGCAGATAAAACCGTGCCTCGGCACAGGAACTCATCTGCGAACAGTACACCTTGCCCGCACAGTGAAACTGCGGCCTTTTCGTCAGGCCGGCAGCGGCAGCAGCAGCCTTCGGGGTGTAGGAGTGGTTCAAACGTGCGGGCTTGTGGCGGTGAGCAGCGCCACCACGATCAGGCAGGGCGACACTTGCAACCAGCGCCCCGGCTCCGACCACAGAGATCAGCACCGCCTTTGCTGACTCCCTCCAGTAAACAGCGACAAAGACGAGAGCAACAACAGGCAGCAGCAGACACCCGAGCCCCCAGAGCAGGCTCTCCCGGAATGCGGCGATCAGCAGCAGCAGGCCGCCGATCACCAAAAGGATCAGCCCGCAGAGCAGCAGAGTGATTCCCTGCGCGTTCATAACAGGGCGGAACGGAACCTTTGCAGCCCACGTCGACAACGGCTCAGGAAGAATTGACAGCCAGCGGTCGTATTCACCGTATCCACGTTCAACACCGGCGGCACTGCCCGCGATCTCTGCAGCCGCAACGGGCGCCGCGATCGCATTGATCGTCGAAATCGCCTCCGGGGTGAACCCCTGGAAAGAGCGGGACACCCCGCCGCCCGCGACCTCGACGTGCACCACCTGATCAAGAGTGATCCGCATCAGCATGCCGTCAGAGGTACAGAGCGCTTCGTCTTTATGAATCTCGAGCAGAGCGCAGCGGATCGGCTGGCTGGAGCCGGCAGTCAGCAGCGAAAAACGCGGTGATGCCGCCGCCTCGGTCGCAGCCGCCAGCAGGAACAGAAAGAGCAGCAGTACCCGGGCTCTCATCGCAGCACCTCAGGATTCAGAACACCTTGAATACTCAGTTCTCTGGCCATCTTCTTCGTTCCAGTTGGAAATGGTATCCTTCAAAAAGAGAGCTGCAGACATCTGCCTGCGAAAACTTTTCTCTCCGCCTTGAGAAAAAAGCTCTGCCCTTCACCATTTGCTTACCAGATGATCCCGACCTTCCGGCGCACCGCCTCAAGAGTCGGAGCCGCCTTACTGCGAGCCTTCTCCGCCCCCTTTCTGAGAATATTACGCACTTCACCGGGATCGGCCATATACTCTTTTTTCCTCTCGCGTGCGGCGGCAAACCTGTCATTGAGCAGGTCAAGAAGCTCAAGTTTGAGAACGCCGTAGGCGGCACCGCCGTTGACATAGAGGTCATGGATTTCGGTCATCCTCTCCGGGCTGGCAAAAAGCCTGAGCAGGGCGTAGAGCGTACATCCGGCCGGATCTTTCGGCTCCTCGACCGGGACAGAGTCGGTCTCAACAGCCATCACCCGTTTTTTCAGCGCCTTCTCCGTCTCCGGAAAGAGAGGGATGGTGTTACCGTACGATTTCGACATCTTCTGGCCGTCGAGCCCCGGCACCACCGCCGTGGTTTCGCTGATCGCCGCTTCCGGCAGTTTGAAGGTCTCACCAAACTGGTTGTTGAACTTGAGCGCAAGATCCCGTGCCACCTCAAGATGCTGCTTCTGATCTTTTCCCACCGGAACCACATCGGGCTGATAGAGGAGAATATCCGCCGCCATTAAAACCGGATAGGAGAAGAGGCCGTGGCTCGCAGCGACCCCTTTTGCCACCTTGTCCTTATAGCTGTGACACCGCTCAAGCAGCCCCATCGGGGTAATGGTCGAGAGTATCCACGTAAGCTCCTGGACCTCGGGAACATCCGACTGCACCCAGAACAGACAGCGCTTTGGGTCAAGCCCCATCGCGAGAAAATCCGCGGCCGCCTCGAGGGTGCCCGCAGCGAGTTTTTCGCCTTCATGCAACGAGGTCATCGCATGGTAGTTGGCGATAAAGATATAGTGTTCGTTTCCCTCCCGCATATCGAGCACAGGCTGAATCATGCCAAAGTAGTTGCCGAGATGAAGCTGGCCGGAGGGTTGTATTCCTGAGAGTATTTTCATGGTTGTCACCGGCGATGCCTGAAAAGACACCGTAAAAAAACGGAGCAGAAAGGCTGCCCTCCCCGCTCCGTTTCGTCAGTCCAAAATCAGCAGAAGGTTCCCGGCAGCAGTCAGCGCCAGCTGGCGAAAACGTGCTGCACCGCGACAGAGCAGTCTTCAAGGAACCGTTCAAAGCGCCCGCAGGCGTCTCTGCTCACTTCACCTCTTCAAAATCGGCATCGACGACATCATCATCGTCACCTTTTTTTCCGGGATCACTGCCGGCAGCAGCACCACCGCCATCACCCTGTGACGCCTGCTGATACATCATCTCGGCGAGCTTGTGAGAGGCCTGGGTCAGAGCTTCAACAGCGCTGTTGATCGCTGCCGCATCATCACCATCCTTGACCTTGTTGACGTTTTCAATCTCACGCTCAACGTTTGCTCTGGTCTCCGCATCGACCTTGTCACCGAGATCCTTCATGCTCTTTTCGGTGGCGTGAACCACCGCGTCGGCGCTGTTGCGGGCTTCGACCAGCTCTTTGCGCTTTTTATCCTCTTCGGCGTGAAGTTCGGCATCTCTGGTCATCCTCTCGATCTCCTCATCGGTGAGACCGGAGGAGGCGGTAATCTTGATCGACTGCTCCTTGCCGGTACCGAGATCCTTCGCAGAAACGGAGAGGATACCGTTGGCATCAAGATCAAAGGTGACCTCAATCTGCGGAACCCCGCGCGGTGCAGGCGGGATATCGGAGAGATCGAAGCGGCCGATCGTCTTGTTATCCTGCGCCATCTCCCGCTCACCCTGAAGAACATGGATCGAGACCGTCGGCTGGTTGTCAGCCGCAGTCGAGAAGACCTGGCTCTTCTTGGTCGGCACTGTGGTGTTCTTTTCGATCAGTTTGGTGGTCACCCCGCCAAGGGTCTCAATACCAAGAGAAAGCGGGGTAACATCAAGCAGCAGGACATCTTTGACATCGCCCTGAAGGACACCGCCCTGAATCGCGGCACCAATTGCCACAACCTCGTCGGGGTTGACCCCCTTATGCGGATCTCTGCCGAAGATCTCTTTGACCTTCTCCTGAACCATCGGCATCCGCGTCATACCACCGACAAGGATAACCTCATTAATATCAGAGGCACTGAGTCCGGCGTCTTTCAACGCGGTCTGACACGGCTTTACGGTGCGCGCGACCAGATCTTCAACAAGGCTCTCAAGATGAGCGCGGGAGAGCTTCAGGTTGAGGTGTTTTGGCCCGGAGGCATCTGCAGTGATAAACGGCAGGTTGATGTCGGTCTCCTTGGTTGTGGAGAGTTCCATCTTCGCCTTCTCCGCCTCCTCTTTGAGGCGCTGCAGGGCCATCTTGTCACTGCGCAGATCAATCCCCTGCTCACGCTTGAACTCGTCAGCCATCCAGTTGACAATCCGCATATCAAAGTCTTCACCACCGAGAAAGGTATCTCCGTTGGTCGACTTGACCTCAAACACACCATCGCCGATCTCAAGGATCGAGACATCAAAGGTGCCGCCGCCAAGGTCGAAGACCGCAATCTTCTCCTCACCCTTCTTGTCAAGCCCGTAGGCAAGAGAGGCGGCCGTCGGCTCATTGATGATCCGCTGCACGTTCAACCCGGCGATCTTGCCGGCGTCCTTGGTCGCCTGCCGCTGTGAATCATTGAAATAGGCGGGAACAGTGACAACAGCCTCGGTCACCTCTTCACCGAGGTACTCCTCGGCGGTCTGCTTCATCTTGGCAAGCACCATCGCCGAGATCTCGGCCGGGCGGTAGGCCTTGTCCTCAACCTCAACATTGACACTGCCGTTGTTGCCTTCGATGATCTTGAAAGGGCTGATGTCGATCGAACGCTGCACTTCAGCATCGGTAAACTGACGGCCGATAAGACGTTTCACCGCGTACAGAGTACGGGTCGGGTTGGTCACCGCCTGGCGCTTGGCCACCTGACCGACAAGACGCTCTTCGCTGTCGGTGAACGCGACAATCGACGGGGTTGTTCTGTTGCCTTCAACATTGGTAATTACTTTGGGCTCACCCCCCTCCATTATGGCCACACAGGAGTTGGTCGTCCCGAGGTCAATTCCGATAATTTTACTCATAGTATTTCTCCTTTCTATTGTCATAGACAGATCTCTTTCCAGCGCAGAGACAGACTGTTTTCATTCCGGGGCTAAAGTCAAGGCGGAAAAGGTTCATTTTCCAACTGTTTTCAAGCCTTTTCCGCTCCGGAGGAGACGATAACTCTGGCCGGACGCAGCAACCGGTCTTTGTACCAGTACCCCTTCTCATACTCACTGATAACATGTTGTCCGGGGACACTGTCACTGGCCTCCATCGCCAGCGCCTCATGGTGCTGCGGATCAAACGGCTGACCGGCACTCTCAATAGGTTTCACCTCAAACCGGGCAAGAGTTGCCAACAGACTCTTCAGCGTCATCTCAACGCCTTCGATCAGCGCCCCGAGGCTGGCCTCGGCAGTGGCACCGTCAACGACACCACCGGTCACCGCCCGCTCCAGATTGTCAACCGAGGGAAGAAGTTCACGGAAAATATCCTCGCCGGCGTACTTCAGAGCGGCCTGCTTCTCACGCTCCATCCGTTTCTTGAAATTCTCACTGTCGGCGGCAGTGCGAAGCATCATGTCTTTGAGAGCGGCGACCTCCTCCTGTGCTTTTGCAAGCTGCTCTTCAATCGAGATCTCCCCGGCGGCGTCTTCGCCGGCTACTGCGCTCACCGGCTGCTCCTGCCGAGTCTCTTCGGAGTCAACAGTCTCTTCAGCAACATTTTCATCATTGTCCATCTCACTCATAAAGCCTCCTGCATTTTCATTGCGAAAATCTTGAAATATCTGTTGAATCAGGTTTAAATCCAAGGGGAAAGATAAGTAAGACGAAGGCGTTGTCAAGAATCGGCCACAGGAAAACACCAGCTTTTTGAAAGAAGAATAAATCCTGTGATTTCAAAAAGTTACGGCTTTTCTTTGGCGGAGTAAAAGAGGCGCACAGAGGTGGTGGAGAAGAGGAGATCCACCAGATCAGCTGAAAAGGCCCCTCACTGATCCGGTGAATGCTCCCCAGGCTGTCTGCAGCGCAGAAAAATGTAGTACGGCACCCACAGACACGCCGTCTTTTGCAGATACATTTTCATCTGCAAGCAGAGAAGATGACAGCAGGACTGGTGTTGAGGGCTCTTTTGACGAGGTTTGCAATGGATGAAAGATATAAGATTGTTTTTTCCGGAGAGCTGCAGGAGGGCTTCTCAAGTGATGATGTCACCCCCGCTCTTGTCCGCCTTTTCAACATGGACGAGGAGATGGCCTCGGCTCTGCTCTGGCGGGGGAAAAAGACCGTAATCAAAAAGAACCTCGACCGTGAAGAGGCCCAGAAGTACCATAAAAAGCTCACTGAAATCGGGCTGAAAGCAGATGTTTTCAAAATGGAAGAACCAGGTGATACCCGCGAAGAAGAGGCGGTGACGTTCTTCTCCTCCGCCGAACCGGCTGCTGCTTCCGGGCCGTCTCACGCCGGTCCGAAACCCTCCGGAGAAATTCAGGAAGATACCGTTTTTACCGAAAATCCCTACGCGGCTCCCCGGGTCGATCTCACCCGGGAGAGGGCGAAGGACAACAGGTGGCTTGAGACACCGGAAAAGGTCGCCGCGTCTCATGGCTGGACATGGATCAAAGAGGCGCTCGCCCTGATGTCCGCGGCCCCTTTTCTCTGGGTGGCGATGGGGATCATCGGAGCCATTCTTCTCGGCATCGTTTCACTTGTTCCCATTATAGGCTCCTTTCTCAGTACCATGCTCGGGGTGGTCGTCGCCGGAGGTCTGATGCTTGCCGCCGCCGAAGTCGACAGTGGAGGCGCTCTTCGATTCGGTTATCTTTTTGCCGGGTTCAGCCACCCGCGCAGAAACAGCCTGTTCGGTGTCGGCCTGATTTACATCTGTTTGTCTCTGGGTATCGGTATCATTGTCGCTCTTATTGGCGTTCTTTTTTCTGTAACGGGTGCAATCCTCTCCGGAGGCGCTGATCCGATGAGTTCATTACTGTCGGGAGCAAACGTCCCTGTTGTGCTGATCGCTGTACTTCTGGTGCTGGCCTTGCTCATCCCCCTGGTCATGGCTCTCTGGTTTGCAGCGCCACTGGTTGTTCTCGCCGATAAAAGGGCGACGGAGAGTATGAAGATGAGCCTGATCGCCTGCGCCCGCAACTGGCTGCCTTTTCTGGTGTACAGTCTGGTGATGCTGCTCGCGGCTCTTGTCGTTGCGGCGGTCATTGGTCTGCCAATCTTTCTTCTGCTGCAATCTTCTCTCGGAAGCACTGTCTCCGTGCTTATTTTCCCGGTGGCAGGGATGATTCTGTTTGCAGGAGTCCTCGCAACAGTCAACAGTTTGAGTGTCTATACCGCGTTCGAGGATATTTTTTCCCGGTAGAGGCCGAGATTCGTGCTGCCACCAATAGATACCGTTGCATATTATCAGACTCCGGAAGGGGTTGAGCTGAAGATGCGGGTGGCCGGCCCCCTCATCCGCAGTGTTGCCTGGTTGATTGATCTGTTTATCCGCTGCCTCATTTTTATTTTGCTGGCAGTCGTCTGGCAGTTCTTTGATAAGGTTGGCGGCATGTTCTTTCTGATCTCCATTTTTCTGATGGAGTGGTTTTATCCGGTACTCTTTGAAGTCTTCAAAGGTGCCACCCCCGGCAAACAGTTTCTGGGACTGTGTGTTGTCCATGACGACGGTTCTCCGCCGGGCTGGTCCGCCTCACTTCTGCGTAATTTTCTGCGCTGTATAGACTTTCTGCCGCTCGGCAACCTTCTGGGTATCTTCGTCATGTGCAGCAACAGACGTTTCATGCGCCTCGGAGATCTGGCGGCAGGAACCCTTGTCGTTTACAGGGATGAGGAAAACAGACAACTCTCTCTTCCTGACGTTGTCTCCCGCCCCTGTCCGGTCCCGCTGCTGCTGGCCGAACAGCGTCATATTGTCGATTTCTGCGAACGTTCACAGAAACTGTCCGCTGCCCGCCAGGATGAACTGGCCGCCCTGCTCTCTCCTGCCTGCGAGGTGACTTCGGGAAAAGAGAGTCTGTTTGCCTATGGAAACTGGTTTGCCGGCAGAAAGGGCCAGCCGGGATGAATCAGCGACATTTTGAAAGCAGATATGCCGGGGAGTGGGAGCTGTATGCGAAGCTTCTCACCCGACTCGAAAAGGGAGAACCGGCCGCAGCGGATCAGGAAGAGGTCGATTTTCCGACCCTGCACAGAAGGCTCTGCAACCACTACGGCATTGCCCGGGCCAGCCACTACAGCCCTGTCCTCGTTGACAGGCTGCACTCTTTTGTGCTGCGGGGCCATCGGCAACTCTATACAAGGCGCCACCCGGTCTTCAGGCCGGTACTGCGCTTTCTCCTTGGCGACTTTCCCCGCAGTGTGCGGGCGAACCATCATCTTTTCTGGCTCGCCTTTCTGCTCCTTTACGGCCCCGCTGTCCTGACCGGTTTCTGGAGCTACCGCGATCCGACCCTGATGCCGGCTGTACTCGGAGAGCAGCAGACCCTGAGGTTCGAGACGATGTACAGCCCGGAGAACAAGATCGCCGGACGTGATTTGAGACAGCTCGATAACAGCGATTTGATGATGTTCGCTCACTATGTCAGGAACAATATCTCAATCGGTTTTCGAACCTTTGCCGGCGGAATTGCGGGTGGAATCGGCACGATCTTTTTCCTGCTCTTTAACGGGGTTGTGCTCGGTGGAGTTGCCGGACATCTCTCCCATCCTCCGTTTCAGACGGTGTTCTGGTCTTTTGTCTGCGGCCACAGCTCTCTTGAGTTGACCGCTATTGTCATCAGTGGTGCTTCCGGGCTGCTGCTGGCACAATCTCTCCTTTTTCCGGGGGAGTACAGACGGCTTGACTCGCTGAGAACAGCGGCACCGCAGGCCCTGCAGCTGGTGATGGGAGCGGCGCTGCTTTTTTTTGCTGCCGCCTTTATTGAGGCGTTCTGGTCGTCGGCCCCACTGTCGGCAGGGATCAAGTATGGAGTTGCTGTTGCGGGATGGGTGATGGTTGCCCTCTATCTGCTGCTCGGGGGGAGGAAGACGTGGACCTCAACAGAGTAACCATTGTTCTTCGCCCGCGCTCCCCCTGGCAGGCGATTGATCTGGGGGGGAGAGTGCTCGCATGCGGCTGGTTCCTGCCGCTGTGGCGCCTCTGGCTGCTGACCGGTCTGCCACTGCTGCTGCTCTGTTTTTTTCTCGGCAGTCATATCGGGCTGCCCGACAGAAATCTCGGCGCGCTGCTGTTGTTCTGGCTGCTCAAGCCGATTCTGGAGCCCGCCCTCCTCTTCTGGAGTTCGCGGGCTGTCTTCGGCGAAAAGATGACATCCCGCAAGGCTCTCAAAGAGTCGCGCCGCTCCTCTTCACTGTGGCAGACCGGCGCCCTCCTCCTCTTTCGGCTCAGTCCGATGCGCTCGTTCAAGCTGCCGATATCTTTTCTCGAAAGTCTTGACAAAAGAGCAAAGAAACAGAGGATACAGGTTCTGCGCCCGGGCAATGAAGTCGCCCTGCTGCTTGATCTCGGCTGCTTCTTTTTTGAGTTTCTGCTCGCCTCGGGCCTGTTGTATGTGCTGATATTTTTTCTGCCTCCGGAGCTGCGCAACCGAGGTTTCAGCCTGGTGGCGCCTCCATCATGGCCCTCCCTCTTCTATTGGCTTTATGGGCTCGCCGTCTCTGTGGTCTCCCCCTTTTATGTCTGCTGCGGGTTTATGATCTACCTCGCCAAAAGGGTTGAACTTGAAGCCTGGGATCTGGAGATAGGCTTCAAGAAGATATGTAACCGCCTTGCGGCAAAAAAGAGTGGCATTGCCGGTATTATCGCCCTTACCCTCGTCACTGCCGTCTCCGGAACGCCGGCAGAGGCCGATAATCGCAGGGTGTTCGACAGACAGGAGGCGAAAGTACTTGTTGACGAGGTTCTTTCTGATAAAGATTTCGGCCATGAAAAGATGGTCACCCGCTGGGTCCGGGTCACCCGGGAAAAGGACAAAAAAAAGGATCCATTCTTCGAAAAAGTTTTCGAATATACCACCGACTTCCTCACCAGATTTTTCGCCCCTGTCATCCGGTGGTTCGGCAGGTATATCATCTGGATCCTGCTGGCGGGTCTTGTCCTTTTTTTTGTCTGGCGCATACTGCGGACAAAGGGCGGCGGGCAATGGTTGAGCGCCCGGCAGAGCAGGCACATTCTCCCTCAGACCCCGCTCACGATGCCGATGCTCCCCGAAGAGATGCCGGCAGATCTTGAGGCCGCCTGCCTGCAGCTGTTTGCAGAAGACAGGATACGGGAGGGCCTTGCCCTGCTCTATCGGGGAACGCTGTTTACCCTGATTCATCGGTGCCAACTGCCGGTCGAGAAATCGTATACCGAGGCGCAGTGCAGCACTCTTGTCAGCCGCGAACGTCCCGAAAAAGAGAGTCGTTATTTTCAACGACTGACAGCAGCGTGGATCGGCCTTGCCTATGGACACCGCCAGCCCGGGGTCGACGAGTGTCGTGAGCTGGCCGCAGCCTGGAACGACTGTTACCGTACCCCGGGGCAACAGCCATGAAGAGAGGAACCAGACCGACAGCGCCTCTGCTGCTCCTGTTCGGGGGGCTTCTGCTCTGCGCTCTTGTGGCTCTCTGGTTCTTCACCAGCTGGGAGCGGAAACTGGTTCCGGTTCAGGTGGGACTGTCCCGGGCGGCTCTGCGTAATCCATATCTTGCGGCAGAACGCTTTCTCAAGGCGGGAGGATGGACTGTCTTCTCCCGTCGGGAACTTGAGCTGCCAGCGAATGGAGCTCTTTTTATCCGCCGCTTTCCTACGGCGATGAACAGGCGGATCGGAGAGCGTCTGATGACGTGGGTTGAAGACGGCGGCCACCTTGTCTTCATGCCCCGCAGGAAGCTGGCCGCAAAACCGGAGGGCTTCAGTATCATGAGCCTGCTCGGAGCAGAACGACGTAAAGAAGCCCCGGCCTGCTGCCGACAGGAGACAGAAGAGAGCGATTCTGAGAAGGAGAATGGTACCACCGAAGAAGGCAGAGAGCCCGCGCTCTACAATGTCATTGTCAACCTCAATCTCACCGGAGAAAAAAACGAAGAGATGGAACTCATGAGTCTCTGCACCCCGCAGCTGCACGATCTCGGGGGCAGAGCACTGGCTGAGGTCAGGCCCCGGTTTGTAAGGCGGGAAAAAGAGCAGAAAGCTCAAGAAGACCGGTTCGAAGACAAAAACAGCGAAGGCAGCAAGGCAGAGGGGGCGTGGCTGCTCAGATATCGATATGGAGCCGGTGTCGTCACCATTCTCAGCGACCAGAGTTTTCTGACCAACAGTTCTCTCGGTCGATATGATCACGCCCTGTTTCTTTCGTGGCTGTTCAAAGACGATTCAAAGGTGACCTTTCTCGCTGATATCACATCGGCGGGACTGATGAGCAGATTGTGGCGATCAATGGCCCCTCTTGTTGTCGTCTGCCTCCTCGTGGCCACTCTTTTCCTCTGGAACAGAGGGCTGCGGCTCGGTCCACTGCGCAAGATCAACAGAGAAGAGAACAGA
>PDWI01000481.1_pt1 | contig 64542 bp, 52 predicted proteins | sample 1430891 | NCBI WGS metagenome assembly PDWI01 (sample SAMN01162508, study PRJNA174530) | Oral metagenome, whole genome shotgun sequencing project. | biome: Marine environment; feature: Marine mammal; material: Swab sample of the gingival sulcus; isolation source: swab sample of gingival sulcus... | reverse complement strand
ACGATGATGTTCCGGTTGGTTTATGATATACCTTGTCACCGCATCTATTTGTGATTGAGCATAGCTAAATGCAGCAAATCCTTCCTGCCATCTGAATTTACCCCAATAAGTTTTTACTCATTTATCCATCTGGAAGAGTTCGTTTTAATGACTCTTGCTATTTCTGATGGAGACAGGGATGGGTTTAGACTGGTTAGTGTCTGTCCATAACGTCAGCGTTTTGAGAAGAGGCTGTATAGAAAGTTCGAATTCGAGGCTTGCGAAGGCTGAGAAATGGAAGTTTACTAAGGTAAATGACCATTTGGAAGACAAGCATAACGAAGAAGTCGGACTTTCTATACAGCCTCTAGTTAAGAGATGTAAGTGATCCGGATTGCAGTAGATGACAAGGGGCTTAGATTTATGCTTGCTCACAATACCACAGATGTACTTCTCTACTTTTTCACGGATACGCTCATGAATGAGGTTTTCTCTGCTTTTTACTACAAATACGATTTGCAGGTATAGTTGCGTGTAGGTATTAGCCATATCCGTCTTTGTTTAGTGTCGCCCCTACGGGGCTTGTATAGTAGTAAAGGCTCCTTTCTTTACAAAGGTTTCACCCCTACGGGGTTCGATAGCTTCTTGGAGAACTACTGTTACAAAGGTTTCTTCTCTTTAATACCAATACGATGATTTTATTACCTATAGCTCAAACATTTTTTTAATTAGTAATTATCAATTATTTGAAAATAATGCGATTATCTTTGTTTTAAATGCGATCATGTGACAATGCGGCGATATGGTAATGAAGACGGAAGTCGGAAGTCAGAAGACGGAAGTCGGGAGACAGGAAGCAACTTTTTGTGAACGTTACCATTAACCCAAGAAGCTAAAGGCTAACAGCCAAAAGCTAACAGCCGCTGAGCTCCGGAGGGGCGAGACCTTTTCACAATGGGGAATCAAAAAACAAAAAAGAACTTCAGATTCAAAGGAATATAGCACACTAGCAAAAACAAACCTTTAATTTTCAACTAATCAAAAGAGGTTGCGGCGTTATAGCGCGAAATATCGTGAAGAAACAACCGCGTTAGGGAGTCGGCACCACGCGGGTTAAGATGGTCCGCATTAAAAAAATAGTCCGGATGTTGAAAAAAGAGCGTCCGGTAGTTAAAAATGGCTGAGACATTGGGGTAACATGATACAATACTATCTATAGAGGCATCAAAAGCCTCATAATCCACAAACTCGGAAGCACTCTCCACATACTCCTTGGTCAACGGCGAGCGGTAGAGAAACACTTCTATATTCCGTGCTTCACAAAGTTGCAGGATACGCTCAAAATAGCGGGTCATAAGGGAATCGGGACGGCTATCCTCATAGGAGGAGACAAAGGAGTTGGCTCGCTCCCATCCGGCTTTGGTCTTGTTGGTAATATCCATCCAACGTTTGAAATCCCGGGGAGGACGGTAGCCATTTTTCATAACGGAGAAATCGGCAAAAAGGGCTTGAATGCTCCACCAGCCGTGGGTATAATTCCCCAGGTAGCAGCAACAACGGGCAGCGAGATAGTGCCGAACATAGGTAAAGTCGCGGCATTCGCGCGCCAGCGCCAGGTAATCCAATCGCCGCACCCAATAATCATGGAAGCGCATGGTCGAGAGGGCTCCCGGAGAGAAGGCACTGGCATCCACCGGAAAAACAATGCAAGAGGGCTGGATCCCCGGCCTGTCAATATAAGATTTCAGCTTGTAATAGGTGTGCGGGAAGAGCTCATGGGGCGAAGCATAGTTAAAGGCGTTGCCCAAAATCTCGGGATTTAACGGGTTGTGAGAATTACCAATAAGGAGCATTCCGGTCAATGAATCCAGCGCATCAAACTGCTCATCCTGATGGTAATTCACCCGGTTGATAATCATAAAACGATGATAGAGGGCGTGCAGGAGGAAGTTTCCCGTCAGCACTAAAACCGCAGCAAACAACACCTTATGAATGGCTCTCCAATTTTTCATCGCTCTTAAAATTGAAAATAGATAAACTCATTCTTATGAAAGATTCCAAAAATAAGTATAAAAAAGAAGAATGCCAGGTAGAGCAGCCAGCGCTTGCCCACCGACAACCGAGAAAGAATCTCCGCGCCTCCCCCTTGATGTGCCATCTTTCGCTCTGCGACAAAAAGGAAGATCACCAACAGCACGCTGAGGATGCTATCATTGCCTCTTAACCAGAGCAGAGAGCCCTTAAAGCCATCCATCACCACAGCCTGCCGCATCATAGTCATGGACTGAGCAAAGGAGTGTCTTCCGAAGAAGAAGGCTGAGAACATCAGCAGCAGCATCGTCCTGGCAATGCCAAGGTATTCGCGTAATAAAGGCCGTCGGGAAAGTCCCGTACGCAAGGCCATCCTCTCCCCATAAGGACGTATAAGGTTCCCCACGATAAGATAGACACCATGAATCGCCCCAAAGGTGATAAAGGTCCAGTTTGCCCCATGCCACAGCCCTATAAGTAAAAGCATCAGGAACAGCCCCAGATGAATACGCCACCGCTGCACCTTCCCCTTACGGGTAAAAGAGAAGGAGAAGAAGAGGTAATCACGGAACCAGTTGGTAAGGGTAATATGCCACCGCGCCCAAAAGTCACGGATGGAGGTAGCCGTAAAGGGACGGTTAAAGTTCTCACTCAGATGCACTCCCATGCAGCGGGCAGAGCCTATGGCAATATCGGTGTACCCGCTGAAATCGGCATAAACCTGTATCAACAAGAAAAAGAGTGCCGGCACCACCGACCAAAAACCAAAATTCTCCGGATCCATAAAGACCGGTTGGGTAAACATCACGATACGATCGGCAATCACCACCTTCTTAAAATATCCCCACAGCATAAGCCGTATTCCACTGGCGAACTCCTTCTCCGTAGGAGAAGCAAGGCGATGCAGTTGGGGAAGGAGATGCCCCGGTCTCTCAATAGGGCCAGCCACAAGTTGAGGGAAGAAGCTCACATAAAGGGCAAAATAGCCAAAATGCCTCTCCGGCTTCACCTTCCCCTTGTAAACATCAATGGTGTAGCTCATGGTCTGAAAAGTGTAGAAAGAGATTCCCACCGGAAGCAACCAATTGGGCACAAAGAACTGCCATGGAAGCCCCGCCCAGGCGAAAGCCTCATTCAGGGAGGTATTGAAAAAACCCATGTACTTAAAGGCAAACAGCAGCCCTAAGTTAGCGAATATGCTAAGAAACAGATAGCGTCGACGCACCCGCGGCTCCTCCGTCCGCACCATACGAAGCGCCGCCCAATAATCAACCCCTGTGGAGAAGAGAATCAGAAACACATACTCCACCTTCCAAGCCATGTAAAACAGGTAACTTGATGCCAATAACAACAGCCAACGATGCTTGCGAGGCAGCAGTTGATAGAGGATCATTACTACCGGAAAAAACAGTAGAAATTCGAGCGAGTTAAATAACATATCACCAGTTAAACAGGGGCAAAAATATCACTAAATGTATATAAATCCTATCTTTGCGAACCACTTAAAACAATCATAAAAACAACTATGGCCATCTTTTCATCGAAAAATGATCGCTCTCCAATCACCAAAGAGGATCCTCCTATAGATGCCGCGTTCTCCAGTTTGGTAGAACGAGTACAGCATCACGCCACCCTCCAACCCCAAAAGATCGTATACACCTACCTCAACGATGGAGAGAATGATGCCACAGAGATCAGCTATGAGATGCTCGACCGGGAGGCCAAACGATACGCCGCCTTCCTGCAAGATAAAGGGCTGAAAGGAGAGCGAATTCTGCTCCTCTATCCCCAGGGATACCAATTTATCATTGCGCTTTGGGGCTGTCTGTATGCCGGAGCCATCGCCATACCGGCCTACCCCCCCAAGCGCAATCAATCTTTTCTACGCCTTAAAAACATTATTCATAACTCAAACGCCAAACTTATCGCTACCACGGAGTCCATTTTACCGAGAATCACCTCCTTCCATGCTTCCGAGAAACAGCTAAGAGAGATGGCCCATCAGACCCATGAACAGATTATGGAGAACAGGCTGGCGTACCGTCCCTTTCTTCCCCAAAGAACGGATCTTGCCTTTCTACAATATACCAGTGGCTCTACAGGTGCCCCCAAAGGGGTAATGGTGAGCCACGGGAATATCCTGGCCAATTGTCAACAACTCAAAGAGGGATTCCGGTTAGGCAAGGCGAGCATCTCGGTCCACTGGCTTCCCATCTTCCATGACATGGGGCTGGTGTTTGGTATTTTCAGTCCTGTCTATACCGATTATCATAGTGTACTAATGCCGCCCATTAGCTTTATTCAGAAACCCCTGCGTTGGTTCAGGGCCTTCCAACAGTATAACGGCACCATTGGAGGTGCTCCCAACTTTGCCTATGACCTTCTGGCAACCAAGGTGACAGAGGAGGAGAAAGCTTCTCTGGACCTGAGTGGTATCGTCACGCTTTATAATGGAGCAGAACCGGCCAGGCAACAGACCCATGAGAGGCTCATGGAAACGTACAAAAGTGTTCAGCTCAACACGAACTGTTTAACTCCCGCCTATGGTATGGCGGAGACGACCCTGCACATCAGCTCTGAGGAGGTGCAAGAGAGAGCCCAATACCTCCATTTGGATAGAGCCGCCTACCAAGAGGGGAAGGTAAGCGTTGTTCCCAAAACCGCAAAAGGGTATGTGGTAGCCTCCGTAGGAAGGCCTTGCCACGATATGAAGGTCGTTATTGTCAACCCCGAGACCCTGTCCCCTTGCAAAAAAGATGAGGTGGGAGAGATATGGATATCAGGCTCTTCTGTTACTCAAGGATACTGGAACAATTCCACACTAACCCAGGAAACCTTTGGGGCTCACATCGCGGCTACCCATGAAGAGCCCTACCTCCGTACCGGGGATATGGGGTTTATATGGAAGCAGAAGCTATATGTCTCAGGACGACTAAAAGACCTGATTATCATCAATGGTGCCAACCACTATCCACAGGATATTGAGCTTGCGACAGAACAGAGTGATCCTTGTATTTATGCCGGCAACACCGCTGCGTTCTCCGTGGATGCTGCAGGGAAAGAGCAGTTAGTGGTGGTGGCAGAGGTTCGGCGCACGGCACTACGCAGGTTGGACACCGCTGCGGTCATGGAGAAGATCCGTCAAGCCATCCTCACCGAGTTTGAGATTGCCCCCTTTGCCATCATCCTGATCCGTACCATGAGCATCCCCAAGACCTCCAGTGGAAAAATCTCTCGCCACCAATGCAAGGAGGCTTACCTCAGAGGGGAGCTTGCTGTCGTAGGAGCGTGGGAAGCGGAAACAGCTTGGGGAGAGGCTCCGGAAACCGCCTCACCCATGGGGGAAACGATGCAGTGGCTTTTCCAGTGGATTGAGCAGAAGATGCGCATCCCCGCCTCCCGTCTTGATCCCGACCATGCACTAAGCCAATATCCATTGGACTCCATCACAGCCATCGAGCTGGCAGCGGATCTCTCCAACCGGTTCAACGTCCGCATTAACCCGGAAGAGATCTTTCAAGCAAAGAGCCTCCAGGAAATCACCGAACTTATTGACAACGCTTAGAGGAGGGATCAAACAGGCAGCTCCTCAAAAAAGGCCCCTCAACCCCCTGCCCATGAAAAAGAAAATCACCCTTTACCAACTCTTTCCACGACTCTTTGGCAACGAAACGGCTCACCCCATCCCTTTTGGATCACGACAAGAGAACGGGTGCGGTACCTTTGCCTCCGTCAACGACAATGCGTTACGCTCCCTTGCGGAGCTGGGCATCACCCATATCTGGTTCACCGGCGTTCCCGAACATGCCACCTCAACCGATTATAGCCGCTATGGGATTACGCCGGACCATCCCCTTGTCATCAAGGGACGAGCAGGATCCCCCTACGCCATCAAAGACTACTATGATGTCCATCCGGATTTGGCGGAGGAACCGGAAAATCGGATGCAGGAGTTCAAGGCATTGATCCAACGAACGCATCGCCAGGGTTTGAAGGTCATCATCGATTTTGTCCCCAACCATGTGGCGCGCAACTACCACGCAGACAACCTCCCGGAGGGGCACGGACAGTTGGGGGAAAACGATGATCCAACAAGCGCCTTCGCCCCGGAAAATAACTTCTACTATCTCCCTGAAGAGCCCTTCAGGTTACCCGACGAAGCCCGGGAGAAATGCAGTAATTACGTTGACCTCAATACCCTTGAGCCCTACCGTGAATATCCGGCCAAAGCCAGTGGCAACGACTGTTTCACCGCCAGCCCCTCCATCAACGACTGGTATGAAACGGTAAAGCTCAACTATGGCGTTGACTACCAAAGCTCCCAAAACCATTTCTCTCCCATTCCCGACACGTGGCAGAAGATGCAGGCTATCCTCCTTTTCTGGAGTGCCATGGGAATTGACGGTTTTCGATGCGACATGGCCGAGATGGTACCTGTGGCCTTTTGGCATTGGGCCATCTCAAACCTAAAGCGTACCTATCCTCAGCTTATCTTTATTGCGGAGGTCTACAATCCGGATCGCTACCACGCCTACCTCCATGAGGGACAGTTTGACTACCTCTACGACAAAGTGGGGCTCTACGATACCCTTCGCAACCTGACCACAGGAGGAGGAAGCATTCATGATATAACTCATGTGTGGCAAAACTTAGGAGGGCTGGATCCCTTCATGCTACGATTTATGGAGAACCATGATGAACAGCGTATTGCATCAACTCACTTTGCGGGCAAGGCGGAGAGAGGTCTTCCGGCCATGGTTGTCTCCACCCTTATGCATCAGGGGCCTGTAATGATCTACAATGGTCAGGAGTTGGGCGAACAGGGAGATGCGCAGGCCGGGTTCAGTGGCGATGACGGACGGACCACCATTTTTGACTATTGGCACATGCCGGAGGTACAGCGTTGGAACCACCACGGCGCTTTCGACGGGGCCAACCTCTCCCCCTCCGTCCAACAGCTTCGTAACGCCTATGGCGACCTGCTCCGTTTTGCCGGGCAGCACCCCGCCATCTCAACAGGAGCCTTTTATGACCTTATGTGGATAAATCCCCACCTTCAAGAAGAACGGATTTATGCCTTCTTACGCCATACGGAAGAGGAGAAGATCTTAATCGTCGCCTCTTTCAATGCCCTACCCCAAAAGAGCATGGTGACCCTCAACGCTCATGTACTGGAAACCTTGGGGATGGAGGAGACCACGCAACTCCAAAGGAAACAGCAACTCCCAACCCTCCCCGAGGAGACTTCCACCTACGCCAAAAAAGCGGACGTGTTCACCCTGCCGATCACGCTTGAGGCGTTTGGATACCAAGCCTACTCACTGCACACCATCTCCTCCTAAGCGGAACAGAGGATTTCGCTATCTTTGTGGTTTAAGCAAGCGCCATGGGATATAAGATAATTGAGTTAACACTTCCTGTCAACTACTCGGAAGAGCAGTTGCAACACGCCATCAGGAAAAAGGCGAGGGTGCATAAGTTCACTTGGCAGATCCTCACCAAAAGCTTAGACGCCAGAAAAAAAGACCATATCCACTGGCAATTCCGTATTGCCGTTAGCGCCGCGGAGCTAAAGGGCGAGTCTCCCCTTCCGGAGGCTCCGTTGGGGCTCACCTACCGAAAGCGCAATCAACACATATTGGTCGCCGGGGCGGGCCCTGCCGGTTTTTTTGCGGCCTATGTGCTGCAACAGTCGGGTTTTAACGTCACGCTGCTGGAGCAAGGAAGCGATGTAAAGAGGCGCACCAAGGCCATTGCGAGCTTTGAAAAGAGTGGCGTATTCGATCCGTTGGGGACCTACAGTTTTGGCGAGGGAGGGGCGGGAACCTTTTCGGATGGCAAGCTCACCTCGCGCACCAAGCGCATCTCCAAAGAGAAGGCCTTTATCACCGATGCCTACCTCAAAGCAGGTGCACCGGAAGAGATTGCCTGGCTCACACATCCCCACCTGGGGAGTGATAACCTCCGAAAGATCGTTAAGAACCTTCGTGAAGCCTTCATCAAGATAGGAGGAACGGTGCTGTTTGAGACCCCACTCACGGGACTAAGACTCTCCGGGCGCAAGGTGGTAGAAGCGCTCACCGACAAGGATGTTCACAAGGTGGACTATCTGATCGTAGCACCGGGACACTCCTCCTACGAGACCTACCGGATGCTGCTCGGAGCCGGGGCTCCTTTTCGCACCAAGAACTTTGCCATAGGCAGCAGGGCGGAGCATCCGCAACCTCTTATCAACAAAGCCCAATGGGGAGTGCCCGAACTGCCGGGTCTTAAAGCGGCAGAATACCGACTTACGGCCAAGGCTAAAGCAAATAGGCCGGTGTATACCTTCTGCATGTGTCCGGGTGGCATGGTTGTGCCGGCGACCCCCTACGAACACACAAATATCGTCAATGGGATGAGCTACTACCAACGCAATAGCGCCTTTGCCAATGCCGCCTGTGTGGTGGGCATCCATCCCGACCAGTTAGCCGGGAAAAGCGTATCCCCCCTGGAGGCGCTGGCACAGTTGGAACAACTGGAGGCCTCCTTCAAGAGCTTCACAGGCAACTATACGGCTCCTTTCATCACCATTCATGACTTTTTAAAGGGAAAAACAGGCAGTTCCATCCCGGAGACGAGCTATCCCCTGGGACTCACTCCGGCCCCACTCTACCAAATGCTCCCTCCGGCCATTGTGGCGGGAATGCGTGAAGGACTAGAGCAGTTTGCCCGAAAATTAAAGGGGTACGATCAGGGTATCCTTTTAGGCTTAGAGAGTAAAACCTCCTCTCCCATACAGGCGATCCGGGATGCACACAACCGTTTTGAAGGGTTTGAGAATCTTTTTATCGCCGGAGAAGGGAGTGGATATGCCGGTGGCATTATGTCATCTGCGGCCGATGGCATCCGCACGGCCATGCATATTGTCGGAACGCATTAAAACAATTATCTCAGTTTCTTGTCATCTCTTCGAGCATCACCTTGAGTGTTTCGATCTCTTTTTGCTGAGCTTGGAGTTGTTGTTAGGTTCGTTCATCTTGTTGCTTCCTGTGCAAGTTTGCAAAGCTTCTGCGCCCATAGCTACGTTATCGTTTCCGATAGTGTTTACTTTTATAGACGAACTCCAATTACAGAGAGGGCTCAAGGACAGGGTAAACCTAAAAACCCCGACAGCAACAAATTAATATTTCTTTGATCGAACCAAGTTAATAAGAAAAAAGGAGAGCGGCTAGCAGCTAGTAAAATGGGTGCGATAGAAATGGGGGCTAACCGCATAAAAAGGGGAAAGGAAGATAAATCCGGTGATCAAAACATTTTGTCAACCTGAATAAGCATCTCCTTTATGGAGTTCACCACAATGGATTTGTCGGCATGAACGAGAGTCACCTCCAGCTCCTTTTTGGGGGCAACCGAAACCTGCTCCTTCCCTTTGGGGGCACCAACCACCTGATATCCCTTACGTTGAAGAGCTTTCCTCACCCAAGAAGCATTCAACCCATTCCCCCTAAAACTAATTTTTTTATGGAGATGATCATCAAAGAAAAAATCACCGGTACTCACATCAAAGCGAATATCTTCTTTCTTAAAAAAGGAGGCAAAACTTCCATTTAATACAAGATCCTCAGGAACGCCCCTTTTTATAGATTGCTGGGAACCAATGAGCCATATCCAGTCTGCGCCCCGGATGGAAAGGTTTAAATCATGGGTCGTCATAAGAATGGCCTTATGGTGCTCGGAGGTCAACTTCTGCAAGATCTGCATCAGCTCCAGTTTTGAGGGGAAATCAAGAAATGCCATGGGTTCATCCAGGATAATAAAAGGGGTTTCCTGCGCCAGAGCCTTAGCAATCATCACTTTCTGTTTCTCTCCATCACTCAATTCATCCAGATAACGATTAGAAAGATTTTCTACGCCTGCCAACGCCATAGACTCTTCAATCACTTCACGATCCAGGACCGAGAGGCGGCCAAAATAGCCGGTATAGGGATAACGACCTGTAGCAACCAAGTCAAATACACGAAGGTGTTTCACGGAGATCTTATCCGTAAGCACTGTACTGACCACCTGGGAGAGTTCCCTTGCCGTGTAGTCTTCCAACCTCTTATTGGCCAACTTAATATCCCCACCCAAAGGCTTCTGAAGGCCACAAAGGCTTCGTAACAGGGTGGATTTACCGGCTCCATTAGGCCCCAGAAGACACACCAATTCACCCGTAAACATTTTCAAGCGAAGGCTTTTCTGCACTACCTTCTCCTGTTCTCCTTGCCCATATCCAACGGTAAGATGATACGCTTGCAGAATCAATTGTCGTTTTTTACCTTGTCCGTTTTTCATCACACCTCCTTAAATCTATTTCTAAAAATCACCCATACGACCACGGGAGCTCCCAACAGGGAACTTATGGCATTTATGGGCAGTGCTCCCATCATTCCGGGCAGGCGAGCAATAAGGTTACAAGAGAGCGCAAAGGCACCTCCCGCAAGAATGGTTCCCGGAATGAGTATACGATGATCATGGGAATGGTAGAGATTCCGAACGATATGGGGGACAGCGATACCCACAAAGGCCACTGGCCCACAAAAAGCTGTCACGACGGCAGCTAACACCCCTGCCACGGCGATAATCAGCACCCGTACTCTCCGGACATTCAGCCCCAGGTTCTGCGCATAGCTCTCACCCAACAACATCCCATTTAAGGGCTTCATAAGCAGCAAGGAAGCCAGCAGACCCACCACAACCACAGGAAGAAACCAAGCCATCTTCTGCCATCCCACATGGGAGAAACTCCCCATACCCCAGATCACATAGGCCTGCAAATCATGGTCGGTGGCAAAAAATTGAAGGATACTCACCAAAGAGGAGATCGCATACCCCATCATCAGTCCCACAATCAACAACACCAAGTTATTACCAATACTTGCCGATAAGAGAATCAGCACCAAAAGCACCACCCCTGCTCCCATCAAGGCAGCAAGAAAGACCCCCAGGTTGGAGATCAAAAGATGGTCGTACTGAGCGAGTAGACCACCGGTCAGCAACACCACCAGAGCCACTCCCAGGCTGGCTCCGGAGGTCACTCCCAGCACCGAGGGTCCGGCAAGGGGGTTACGAAAGAGTGTCTGCATCAACAGACCACTCACTGACAGAGCCGCTCCCACAAGAAAAGCCGTCAATGCCATGGGTAGCCTTGAATCCAGCACGATGGTATTCCAGGAATCACGTCCCCCTCCACCTTTTATAATAGCGATAATATCTGTTATGGGAATCCGCACAGAGCCCCATAAGACATTTCCTACAAATAGCAATAAAACGCCGAAGAAGAGGAGTAAACTAATCAAAAAAACCTTCTTATTGATTGCAATCATGTTACGGTAAAAGATAATAATATTTGGGTTTATATCCTGTTAACAATTGGGGATAGAGGGCGAAGACCAGATCGGAAAGAATCACCTGAGGTTCTACCACTCCCTGCTCAAAATAGGCACTTTGCGTGGGGTTACAGAGAAGAACCCTCTTGCTCTTAAAGGCGGGAAAATCCTTATAATGCCTATTCAATGTCGCGAGCTGCTCATAGGTGACAGAGTCTGAAGAGCCATACACAATGCGCCAAAAGTCCGCAGCACTCCCCTTTTCATATACCGCTTCAAAGTCGAGGGGGATACTGGCGCTTCTGGTATTGTCAGCAAAGAGGTATTCTGCCCCGGCATCTTCGTAGAGCCGGGCGATATAGCTCCCCCCTCCACTCACATACCAAACGCCTTGGTATGCCATACCGCCAAAAATGGTGAAATGCGTTGTCACTTGTGCCTTTACCTTTTCGGCCACCTCTTCATAAGCTTTTTCAATATGGGTGAATAGGCTATCGGCGAATGCTGCCTTTCCCGCAATACGTCCAAAGACCCGCAACCATTCGGTTCGCGCCAATGGCGAGGCCTCCCGATATTCCTCGACATAAACCACATTAATCCCCTTATCCTCAAACATCTCCATCTCGTTAGCTCGCATGCGATCCGCAAAAATCACAGTGGGTCTAAGTTCAAAGATCAACTCACTATTCACACCTCCACCAAAGGTCACTACTTGGGCGAGCCCTTCACGAATGCGTTTCTTAACATCCTCATTGAAGATGTAGGAAGAGTCCGGTGTCCCCACAATATGAGCCGCCTCTCCCAACGAGGAGAGAAATGCGATATGCGTAGAGGAGAGGCAGACGTAACGGGGTGAAGCCTTATCGGAGGAGATCCCATCCCCCTGCGGTACCCATGTTTCCCGTTCCGGGCCGTCCAAAAAGATGACCCCATCCCCCTCCGCTTCCAAGGCAAAAAGTTGGGCATAATGTGTATGCGTCGAAGAGGAGGAAATGGGTTTCTCCCTCCGCACACACCCCCAAAGAGTGAGAAGCATAAGAGCAACGACGCTGAGCGTAATCTTACTGCATTGCATGTTATAGAACTGTTATGGTTGACATCGACAGCGCAAAGGTAATCTTTTCAAAAATTTCTATCTTTGTAAAAATGTTTTATTATGAAAATCGTGTTCTCAAGGACTCCCAAACCCAAACGTTTCAACTTTCCCACGCGCTACTACGATCCAAGGAAAGAGGAGTTGGAGCGGCGCAAAAGGATGCGTGAGAACGGTCAACTTACCGCAGAAGATCGGGTAAGGGGTAGCATGAAAAGTTCTTGGCGTAAAGAAGATGCGAAGCCGTCGGGGCGAAAAAACATGACGACCATGTTTATTTACCTCGCCATTGCAGCGCTGTTAATCTATTTCATCTTCTTTGCAAAAATTTTCTAACTCCATGTCGAATATTATTCATTTACTTCCGGATGCTGTAGCCAATCAGATTGCCGCAGGAGAAGTGGTACAACGCCCCTCTTCTGCGCTGAAAGAGATGTTGGAAAACTCCATTGATGCAGCGTCCACCTCCATACAGGTAATTTTAAAAGATGCGGGGAAGGGTCTTCTGCGCGTCGTTGATGACGGAAGGGGGATGAGTGCCTCCGATGCCAGGATGTGTTTTGAAAGGCATGCCACCTCCAAAATATCCGATGCAAAAGATCTTTTTGCCTTAACAAGTTTTGGCTTTCGTGGCGAAGCCCTGGCCTCCATCGCCGCCATTGCACAAGTGGAGATGAATACCCGGCAAAGGGATGAGGATATTGGCACCAAGATTCTCATTGAGGGATCAAAAGTTATAACCACTGAACCCACTTCATGCCCTCAAGGAACCTCCATCGCGGTAAAGAACCTCTTCTTTAATGTTCCAGCAAGAAGAAACTTCCTAAAATCCAACAATGTGGAACTCCGTCACTGCATTGAGGATTTTCAACGTATCGCCATTGCTCATCCCGGCATTGCCATGGAGCTATACCATAACGACAAACCCATTTTCCAACTAAAAAAGGGGAACCTAAAACAGCGGATTGTCTCTATCTTCGGAGCCAATTTCGATGAAAAGATTGTGCCTATCGAGGCCCAAACCAACAGTGTAACCATTAGCGGCTTTATTGGAAAACCCCAATTTGCCCGAAAGACCAAAGGCGAACAATACTTTTTTGTAAACAATCGGTTTATCAAGCACCACTACCTAAACCATGCGGTACAGAGTGCTTTCGAGGAGCTTATTCCTGAGGGAGCTTTCCCATCTTACTTTATTTTCTTCGAAGTAAACCCTTCTGATATTGATGTGAACATTCACCCCACCAAGACAGAGATCAATTTTTTGGATGCCAGGTTGATCTACTCATTCCTTCGATCGGCGGTGAAACAGGCCTTTGGAAAGTTCAGCATTGCACCCACACTGGATTTTAACATGGAACAAAGTCTTAACATTCCTCCACCACGCCCCAATACGCCCATCCCTGCCCCCAGCATAAAGGTAGACCCCTCCTACTCGCCCTTTAAAAGTGATGACGCTTGGTCGGGAGAAAAAAAAGCAGATACAGCTCATTGGGAAAAATTGTTCACACAGGATTCACCCTCGGAGGGTTCCACGCAAACAGTTCCCTCCCCGGAAACAAGCGCACCTGAAACAGCGTTTTTTCCTCCGGAGGAGGAGTCCTCCTTTATCAATCCTTTTCTCCAACTTCAACAACACTATATCCTCACCACAGTCACCTCAGGATTGATGATTATCGATCAGCGAAAAGCACACCAACGGGTTCTTTTTGAGATCTTTCAAGAGCGCCTAAAGGGAAGTGAGCCGGGCATACAGAAGAGCCTATTTCCGGAGACGTGGCATCTTAATGCACAAGATGCAAGCCTTGTGAGGGAGTTGGAAAAAGATTTTCAACAACTGGGGTTCGAGCTGACTCCGGCCGGAGGAAACAGCTTCATCATCAATGGAATCCCGGCGGATGCGCCTCAAGATAACATTCTCCAAATGCTGGAAAATACCTTAGAGCAGTACAAGAACGAAAGCCCCGGCACCTCTGCCCGGCACTCCCGTTTGGCAAAAGCGATGGCCAAAAGCATGTCTATCAGTGATAAAAAAGCGTTAACGCAAGAGGAGATGCAGAGCCTCACCAACGCTCTTTTTGCCTGTGCCGCACCAGAAAACGACCTCGACAGAGGCAAAACTCTAGTCATTTTACCTGTCAAAAAAGTGACAGAACTGTTTTAAAAAGAACGAACAACATGAGCAATCAATATAGACCAGGAGGATTCGCCAACCTGCCTCCAGTAGTAAAGAACCTTCTGATTATCAACGTCCTTTTTTTTGTGGGAACCTACCTGGTGGGAAGCACTACAGGAAAAGATCTCACGGACATTTTAGGGCTACGTTACCCTTTAGGGTCGGCCTTCCGGCCCTTCCAGTTTGTCACCTACATGTTTATGCATGGAAGCCTCTCCCACCTCTTCTTTAACATGTTTGCCTTATGGATGTTTGGTCGAATTTTGGAAAATGTATGGGGTAGTAAAAGGTTCCTGATCTACTACATGGTGTGCGGTATCGGAGCGGCGTTGACCCACTATCTTGTTGCCTTTTTTGAGATCAACCCCGTGATTCAGAGTATGGATGCATTTTTGGAACAGCCCAACTTGCAGAACCTCTCTGCGTTTATCGGTTCCCACAAATTTCACCTCAACGAAAACAGTGGAATCCTCTGGGATCACTTTCTACTCTTTCAAAACCAAGCGAATGCATTAACAATAGATCCTCAAAACCACGCAGCGTTACAAGAATCGGTAAGGTTTATTGAAGAGTATCGTGCCCATTTTTTAAACCTGCCCAATGTGGTAGGAGCCTCGGGAGCCGTTTTTGGGCTACTCTTAGCCTTCGGAATGCTCTTTCCCAATTCGGAGATCCTCATCTATTTCCTCTTCCCGCTAAAGGCCAAATGGTTTGTGGTGATTTATGGAGCCATTGAACTCATTGCAGGGTTCGCTGATAGCACCAGCAACGTGGCGCACTTCGCCCACCTGGGCGGTATGATTTTTGGATACCTGTTAATCCGTTATTGGAGGACACAAAAGATCTATTGACATGTATTCACAACTCTTTCAGCAATGGTTACAGGATATCCGACAATTCTTTCTATCCAAAAGTCTCTTATCACGTCTAATCCTCATCAACATAGCGGTATGGTTCACCCTGTTTATGATCAACCAACTACTCTGGTTATTCAAGGCGGAGGGCATCTCCTATGAAATCATTCGCTACCTGGCTGTTCCTGCAGATAAGGCGACCCTTTTACGCCGTCCCTGGACGCTCTTTAGCTACATGTTTACCCATGAAAAATTTTGGCATCTCTTTTTCAACATGTACATCCTCTATTTCGGGGGGACGCTCTTTATGCAACATCTGACAAAACGTCATCTTCTGAACATCTACCTCTATGGTGGATTGGCAGGAGCATTTCTCTATATTTTTTCGTTCAATTTTTTTCCCGTATTTGAAACACACATTCAGGGATCCATTGCGTTGGGAGCTTCTGCATCCGTACTTGGAGTCGTGATTGCCATTGCCACCTATCGCCCCAACCTCCCCATTAATATCGTATTTTTCGGTCAAGTGAAGATGAAGTATCTTGCCTTGGTATTCATCCTGCTCGACCTCATCAGTATCACCGGATCCAACTCCGGAGGGCATTTGGCTCATCTGGGAGGAGCCATGGCAGGGTGGCTCTACATCCTGCTGGTCTTTCGAAACAGAAGCCAACACCATGGGAAACGCATAAAAATTCCCCTTTTGAGATCCCTGTTTCCCCTCAAAAAGAAGAAAAAACCCACTTCCCAAAAACAACGCCCCTTCTCTGATGAAGCCTACAACCTAAGAAAGAAAAAACAGCAACAGGAGATTGACAAGATCTTGGATAAGATCTCACAATCCGGATACGATAGTCTCTCCAGCAAAGAGAAAGAGACCCTTTTTAAGCAGAGTAACAAAAAGGAGGGCCATTGAACCGAAACAGTCACAAACGAAAAAAAGGGAGAGGGGGCATGTTCAGCACCATCCTCGTCATCATTACGCTCCTTGTCACCCTTCTTCAAATGGCACCCTTGGTTCTTATGGAGAGTTCTCCCACAAGCAATGCTCCCCTGGCCATTCTCGGAATCCTGTATCCCGGGTTTACCCTGCTGAATATCCTCCTATGGATTTATTGGGTATTACATTCCAACAAGAGCGCCCTTATCCCCCTGATCGGTCTCCTATCCACCCTCTCCATCTTGGGAGGCTACCTGCAACTTTTCCCCAAAAAAGAGGTTACCCCCCATCAAACCTTAAAGGTACTCTCCTACAATGTGCGCTATATGGGGACAAAAAATGACCAAACCTACAGCGACGATATTCGCCATTTCATCCGCTCAGAGAATCCGGATATCATCTGTATGCAAGAGTTTGACTACGGATCGGAGAGCTTCCAAGAGGTGATTGAACTTTTTAAAAAAGAGACCCGGACCCAACACTACATCTTCACCCGTTATTATCCCGGAAAGCAGAACAGTGAACGCATCATTCTTTTAAGTAAAAACAAGATCATTCACAAAGGATCGCTGAGCGACTCACACCAGAGGCGGTATGCCATCTATGCCGACATTCTCCACCATACAGACACGCTAAGGATCATCAATGGCCATCTTCAATCCATCTACCTAAATCGAAGAGACAACCCGGTATTGGGTGATCTCCGGACTCCCGGGGGAGACCTCCAACGAAAGGGGAAGCGCATCTATGCGAAACTCACCCATGCTTACAAACGTCGTGCGGTACAGTCCGACTCACTGGTTCGCTTTATAGAGGCCTCACCCTACAAGGTAGTCCTTTGCGGCGACCTAAACGACACGCCCTCCTCCTACACCTATGCCTCCATAAAGCGATTTCTCAAAGATGCATTTCGTCAAGCAGGACGTGGTTTAGGCATAACCTTTGGCAAGGGAATCCTATCCTTCCGCATCGACTATATCTTTCATGATCCCCGTATAAAATGCTCCTCCTACACCATACACAAGGGGGTTCATTTTTCGGATCATTACCCTGTTACTGCCACATTGGAACTTAAAGAGAAGTAAGCCATGCCCAAGGATTTTGAGCTCATATCGGATTTTAAGCCTACGGGAGACCAACCAACAGCCATTGCCCAACTTAGTGAGGGTGTGCTTCGTGGCGATAAGGCACAGGTATTGCTAGGGGTCACCGGATCGGGAAAGACCTTCACCATAGCCAACATGGTTGCTCAAGTGAAGAAACCTGTTTTGGTATTATCCCACAACAAAACGTTGGCGGCTCAACTCTACGGCGAGTTTAAACAGTTCTTTCCCCACAATGCCGTTGAATATTTTGTCTCTTACTACGACTATTACCAGCCGGAGGCCTACCTGCCGGTCACGGATGTTTACATAGAGAAGGATCTCAGCATCAATGATGAGATTGAGAAGCTACGGCTCAGTACCTCTTCCACACTGCTTTCAGGAAGAAGAGATGTGATCGTCGTGAGTTCCGTCTCCTGCATCTATGGCATCGGGAACCCCGAAGAGTTTAGCGATAATACCATCTCTCTCAAAGAGGGGGAACGCATCAGCCGAAACCTATTCCTTCATAAGTTGGTCACCTCCTTGTACAGCCGAACAGAGTTGGAGCTCACCAGGGGAACCTTTCGTGTACGGGGAGACAGCGTGGATATCTTTCCCGCTTACGCGGATGTAGCTTTTCGTGTACTTTTCTGGGGGGATGAAGTAGAGGCTTTGGAGCGCATTGAACCGGAGAGCGGAAAACGAATAGAGGGGCTTGAAACCATCACCATCTACCCGGCAAACATCTTTGTAACCACAAAAGAGACGCTAAACGGAGCCATAAGAGAGATTCAGGACGACCTTAGAGAACAAATCGACTACTTCAAGGAGATAGGAAAACATCTGGAGGCAAAACGGTTAGAAGACAGGGTAACCTACGACCTTGAGATGATGAAGGAGTTGGGATACTGCTCCGGCATTGAGAACTATTCGCGCTATTTTGACCGGCGAAAACCGGGAAGCCGCCCCTTCTGTCTTATCGACTACTTTCCCGATGACTTCCTGCTGGTGGTGGATGAATCGCACGTTACCATTCCCCAAATTCGGGCCATGTTCGGCGGGGATCGATCCAGAAAACAGAACCTGGTGGAGTATGGATTTCGACTTCCTTCCGCCCTGGATAACAGGCCCCTAAAGTTTGATGAGTTTGAACGTATCATTCCACAAACCATCTATGTAAGTGCAACCCCGGCAGAATATGAGCTCAACCATGCCGAAGGGATCATTGTGGAGCAACTGATCCGCCCCACCGGACTCCCCGACCCCATCATTGAAGTCCGACCCGCCGAAAACCAGATTGACGACTTGCTGGAAGAGATCAATCAGGTTGTCCAAAAGGGCGAGCGAATATTGGTGACCACGCTAACCAAACGCATGGCCGAAGAGCTCACCAAATACCTCACCAATATCCGTATCAAATGCCAATATATTCACTCGGATGTGGACACCCTGGATCGCATTGAGATCATGCAGGACCTGCGGAAAGGAAAATACGATGTACTTGTGGGCGTCAATCTTCTCAGGGAGGGGCTGGATCTTCCCGAAGTCTCTCTGGTAGCCATCCTGGATGCGGATAAGGAGGGATTTTTACGTTCGGAACGCTCCCTCACCCAAACGGCGGGGCGTGCTGCCCGAAACCTCAATGCCAAGGTGATTATGTACGCCAACACCATTACGGGGAGTATGCAACGCACCATTGATGAGACGGAACGAAGAAGAGCGAAACAGTTGGCCTACAATGAGCGCCACCATATCACCCCCCAACCCATTGTGAAAGCGGTTGATTCGGCGATGAACACGCTCACGCATGGCAAACCTTCTTCCCCAGACTATGAACAGCAAAAAGAGACCTCCCTCGTGGCAGACCCCGTGGTACGCTATATGTCGAAAGAAGAGCTGAAAAAGATGCTTACCCATACCAAACGAGAGATGGAGAAGGCCGCCAAAGCGTTAAACTTCACGGAAGCAGCGCGCCTCCGGGATGAGATGTTTAACCTACAAACGCTCTTAGCGAAACGTTCCGTAAAAAAATCGTAGGCCGTATTGTCGGAAAAAGGTTCTATAAAAAGGGAAAAGAAAACCTTATAAAAACCATAATAGAATCACAAACAGATAGTTATAAAGATCTATAAAAATTAACGGTCATCCCACAGGATTGCATTTTCAGAAATTCCCTAAAAAAAATAACTTTGCCCTTTAAAGTGAAGAGGGATGCGTATCAAAGATCAGATCATACACTTTCAAAACAATCTTCCGGAAGGAGTTAGACTTATTGCGGTATCCAAAACCAAACCGTCTGGCGATATTCTAACGGCCTATGAAGCGGGACAACGGCTCTTCGGCGAAAATAAGGCAAGAGAGATGGAGGAGAAAGCAGATACCCTGCCCGATGATATCCAATGGCATTTTATCGGCCATATTCAGACCAATAAGGTAAAGTATATTGCCAAAAAGGTTCACCTCATCCACAGCGTGGATAGCTTGAAAGTCCTCCAGGAGATCGACCGTCAAGCGGCACGAAATGAGCGGATCATCCACGTTCTGTTGCAATTTCATATTGCACAAGAGGAGAGCAAGTTTGGGCTTGATTTAGAGGAGGCAGAGGCGATACTCAACTCAGAGGCCTACCGGGCCATGCAGCATATTCATATTGCCGGGGTGATGGGTATGGCAACCTATACTGATGAGGAGCCGCAGATCAGGAAGGAGTTCCGCACCCTCAAAAGGATCTTCGACACCCTCAAAAACAATTATTTTAGGGAGGATACCGCATTCAAGGAGATCTCCATGGGAATGTCCGGAGATTATCCCATTGCCATTGACGAGGGGGCAACCCTCATTCGTGTGGGGAGCCTCATTTTTGGTGCACGCCACTACCAGTAACGCATAAGAGAGACCGATCAATGACAGAACTTTTATTTTTCCTGGGATTTGTGGCACTCATAGGCGGTGCCCACTCTTTGGTAGAGGGAGCAGCCTCTTTGGGCAGAAAGCTGCATATCCCCAGCATCGTGATCGGCTTGACCATTGTTGCTTTTGGCACTAGCCTTCCGGAATTGGTGATCAGTGGTTTTGCAGCCTTTCAAGGCGAAACCGAACTCTCCATTGCCAATGTTCTGGGAAGCAATTTGCTCAACATTCTCATTATCTTAGGAATCACGGCCATTATCATCCCCATCCCCGCCAATAGGAATACCGTATTCAAAGTCATCCCCGGCTCTATCTTTATCACCATCGTTCTTTTTATCATGATGTTCTTCCTCAATCAAGGAAAGGCAAGCATCAACCGCATGGAGGGAATCCTGCTGCTGGTTCTCTTCGTGCTCTATCTCCTCTTCAACCGAAGGATGTCGAAAAACAGTGTCCGGGAACACCACGAGGAGAGTATCAAAACGTATTCTGTCTTCATCTCCTTACTAATTACCCTTTTAGGATTGGGGGCACTCTTCATTGGAGGGCGTTGGATTGTAAATGGAGCTACGGCTATTGCCACGAAACTGGGCATTAGCCAATCGGTCATCGGGCTCACCCTTGTAGCTTTAGCCACCTCCCTGCCGGAGTTGGTCACCTCCGTTGTTGCAGCGCTCAAGAAAAAGACCGACATTGCCATCGGAAATCTTGTGGGCTCGAATATCTTCAACATACTGATGGTGCTTGGGGTAAGTTCCGTCATAAGACCTCTACCCGTCTATCCGGAACTCAAAACAGACCTTATCATTGTATTGGCAACCACGGTACTTCTGTTTCTTATGCTCGTCCTTAAGAGAAAAAAGTTCATCCTTCAGCGCATTGAGGGGGGCATCTTAGTGACGGCTTATATTATTTATATACTTTTTCGACTATAAAGGCGATCCGTCAATGCTTCTACCAATAAAATAGCATATGAATACCCACAAAAAAATGCCCCGTTAATGGAAAAAGAGCCTCTTTTTGGAAAGACCTTGCAAGAGCTGATGACTGTTGCCCGCACCCTGGGAATGAAACCCTTTGTAGGAAAACAGATGGCTGATTGGCTATATAAGAAGCGGGTTACCTCCATTGCCGGAATGCGCAATCTCTCCAAGGCCTCTAAAGAAAAGTTGGAGGCGCAATACGAGGTGGGAAGGGCACCACACACCGAGGTGCAGGAGTCTGTGGATGGCACCAGGAAATACCTCTTTCCAACAGCTCAGAAGAGATTTGTGGAGGCAGCCTATATCCCTGACCGTGAAAGGGCAACCCTCTGTGTATCCTCACAGGCAGGGTGCCGGTGGGCCTGTCGTTTCTGCATGACGGGGCGACAAGGATTCTCGCAACATCTTTCGGCGGGGGACATTTTGAATCAGATCTTTAGCCTTCCGGAGTATGAAACCCTCACCAACCTTGTCTATATGGGGATGGGAGAACCTTTCGACAACCTGGACAATGTGCTCAAAAGTTTGGAGATCCTCACCGCCACATACGGCTCCGGGATGAGTCCCAGACGCATCACCGTATCCTCCATTGGTATCATCCCTGCCATGAACCGCTTTCTACAAGAGAGCGACTGCCACCTGGCCATCAGCCTCCACACCCCTTTCGACCATGAGAGGGCGACCCTCATGCCGGTACAAAAACACTATCCCATCTCAGCTGTGGTGGAGAACCTTCGCTCCTTTGACTTTGGCAGACAACGGCGCATCTCTTTCGAATACATTATGTTTGAAGGTTTCAATGACACACAGGAGCACCTCAAAGAGATGGCAAAGCTACTCCATGGGCTCCGTTGCCGGGTAAACCTAATCAAATTCCACCCTATTCCTGACGCCCCCTACCAAGGGTGTACAAAGGAGAAGATGGAGTGGTTCCGTGACCAGCTCACCCAAAGGGGCCTCACCACCACCATCCGCGCCTCCCGGGGCGAAGATATCTATGCCGCTTGTGGATTACTCTCCACCGAGAGACCCCCTTCAAATTCGTAGGAAAAGCGTACTTTTGCCCCTTCAACGGTAATACTATGGCAGCATCCACCATCCACATAAAGAATAAAAAAGCCCTCTATCAATACTTTATACAGGATCGATTTACCGCAGGGATTGTCCTCACGGGAACGGAGATAAAGTCCATCCGCGCAGGCAAAGCCAACCTGGCGGAGTCTTACTGTCGGTTTCACAACGAGGAGCTCTTCGTCTATGGGATGCACATCAGTGAATACCAATATGGCACCTACAACAACCATGATCCCAAGGCGCCCCGTAAACTTCTCCTCACGCGTCGCGAATTGAAGAACATCTTTAAAAATATTGCCGAGAAGGGACTTACTGTCGTTCCCTTATCCCTCTATATCAACGAAAATGGCCTTGCCAAGGTAGAGATTGCCATTGCCAAAGGGAAAAAGCTATATGACAAACGAGAGAGCCTAAAGGCAAAAGATACCCGAAGGGAGATCGACAGGGAGCAGAGGCGGTGATTTGATAATGAGATCGAAGAGAGAAGTTGGTTATTTTTTGAGGAGAGTGCGATAGAGACGCGACATGCCACACCTCTACAGCCCGTTTCACGATCGCATTATTCCATTATTATTACCATACTATTGCACCAGAAAAAAACACGTAATCATCTAATTTTCAACTGATTTACAATCACTCATTATTGCGAACGCACCGTACGGAGAAGCCATGTGACTTATAGTAACCGTAGCGATACAAAAGGCCGTAGTTGCCGATATCGTAGAACGCATAACCACCTGTTTTTCTGGAATAAGAGCCCCGGCATGGTTACGCACAATTATCTAAAGGTTAATCCCCTGCGGTAGCTGTGCAAAAGATAATACGACAAAAAAAGAGAGCAGAAAAGAAGTTGTAGTTTTTTCATAAGGCACTAACATTACTTAGTGTTTGTTCATAAAGTCAGCGTTTTGAGAAGAGGCTGTCTAGAAAGTTCGAAATAGGAGCATTTACTGGGGTAAATAACCATTTGGAAGACACGCATCACAAAGAAGTCGGAATGGGTAGACAGAGGCTACTTATGCCGATAACGTTGTAATGGGGAGTTGGGTTCCTTCTCCATCAGCCGATAAGAGGCATAATCTACGAACCGGGGAAAGAGCTTATTCAGAAGAACGGTCAGCTTCCCTTGTGTTGTGAGGATCAACGAGCGCTTTCGGCGACGAATCGCCCAATAGATCCGATACGCACAATATTCCGGCGACATCATGCTTTTTTCCTTACGCGGTGTTGCTCCCTGAGGCGTAGCATCAGCGGTAAGTGCAGAAAAACGGATATTGGATTGTGTAAACCCCGGTGCAGCAATCATCACATGCATTCCCGTTTTCAGATTCTCTATCCGCACGGTATCCAGGAAACCACGAATGGCGTACTTGGAAGCGGAATAACCGGTCCGTGCAGGAAGGCCTTGGTATCCGGCAATGGAAATCACCCCCACCAACGATCCCCTCTGTTTCACCAAGTAAGGCTCAGCATACTTGGAACAGTAAACGGTACCCCAGAAATTGACAGCCATCAAACGCTCCAGCACCTCCAGCTTCAGATCACAAAAGAGGGCACGCATGGATATACCGGCATTATTAATAAGAATATCAATGCGACCAAACACCGCTACCGTTTTCTCCACAAGTCTCTGGCACTCTTTTTCTACACTCACATCTGTAGGAACCACCAATACCTTCCCCGGATAACCCTGCAAGGAGGCTTCCACCTCCAACAATTTCTCCTTACTGCGTGCCGCAAGAACCACCATTGACCCCTGCTTCACAAATTGCACTGCCAACGCCCGTCCTATACCGGAAGAGGCTCCGGTAATAATCACAACCTTATCCTTCATTGGGCAAAGGTAGCAAATCATTCCTTTGTTCCGGCACGAGCCTCTTATGAATCCTCTTGGGGGAAAATTTCAACGACATCTCATGCAAGGCACCTCCTTCCCGCGACCTTCTCTCTCCCGAAAAAAACATGTGATAGAGAAGGATCAACAATCATAAAAACAGACGAGATAAAAAATTAACTTATTTTTATTATTGATGCTCTCCATAAGAGAACAAAGCCCCAACAAAAGAACAGATAAACATCTAGTTACTATATATTTACATACAACAAAACAACATTTTTCTCAAAAAAAATAAGGAGCTAAAAATAGCCCCAAAAAGGGGAAACGAAAGCCTCTTCCCTGTTGTTAAGACAGGTCAGTTATAAATAATGCTTACCTTTGTAGGAGTTTAACCAAAAATAGAAACCTATGAAATCAATCAAATTACTTGGCATATTTTTGCTTATAACAGCTTCATTGCTAAACACATCATGCAGCAAAAAGGAGGCAGATAACCATCCCAATGCCCCCCAATTGCCCCCTAAGGCCTCTTTCATAATGGACTACAGCTTCTCTAAGGCTGACACAGCCCATGCAAAGGGGTATGCTCATTTTGGATATTCGGCCATCAATGTTCTTTTCTGGAATGTGGTGTTAACGGGCAATTTAGCCATTCCGGTTGCCGCCTTTTCCGAATCATTCAACCATGAACCGGAATATATTGGAAACTTAGAGTGGGTTTGGTCTTATGACGTTACCGTTATCAACCAAGTATACCACGCGAATCTACATGGTACACTGGTTGGTACGGATGTGGAGTGGAAAATGTATCTCAGTAAAGAGGGGGCCTATACCGACTTCCTCTGGTATGAGGGTGTCATGGATAGCACCTATCAGGAGGCTGAATGGCTTATCTACCAATCCCCCGAAGAGCCCGCTCTTTTCCTAACAGTTAATTACCTCAACGATTTGGAAAATGGTGAGCAGAGCATTCGTTACACAAAAGCGGAAGAGATCATCACCGAGGAATCCTACATAGAACATGGGAACCGAGTAGATGTTGACATGGATCGCTACTACACCATCTACTTGCAAGATGGAGATAAACTCACAGAGATCGAGTGGAATTATGCTGCCGGGAATGGACATGTCAGAGACGAAGTTCATTTTGGAGATCAGGAATGGCACTGTTGGGATGAACAACGACGGGATATAGAGTGTCCTTAACAGACGAAACTTTTGATAGTAAAAAAGGTCTGCTGGATAGCAGGCCTTTTTTTATGCCACATATACCGCAAGAAATTTAAACAAGTCCATTTTTTGTATTACCTTTAGCTGTAGTTTTAGTTTGTGGGGCATCCCATACAAATTAACCACGGAGAAAAGGAGGCATATTACCTCAAACTTCTACCTTTTGATGTCATGGACCTCCCCAGACAAGGGAGGAGTACAGACCTCTTATAATTTCTAATCATTGATCAACAACTAATTACGCAAACCCATATGAAAAGCAGACCGACTATTTTTCACCTTATCCCAATGCTGTTAATCCTCATGATACTCTCTGCAGGAAGGATCAATGGCCAAGTTCAACGTCCCATAGGCACTAACCTTGTGGGGGTATCAGATTGGAGCACTGAATTTGTCTTTGTGGATGTGATGAAACAAAGCAGAACATGGATACCACATGAACTTGGCCCCAATGCAGATTGGGATAGTGGGGTCTATATCCCCCTGGATGAGGATGGCTACCCCTTGACCATCCCCTATGACAATGGCATTGATCCTCCACAAGGAATAAGAACGGTTATGTTTGTAGGGTTAGAGCATATTTTTCCCGGGGGCGAGTACCGATTTATGGCGGAGGGTGAAGGAGAAATAGAACTATGGGGAGCCGCATCCGCTATTTTTCAATGTCCCATCGATACGGTTATTAATGTTGACAACAACAACGAGCTCCTTGTATTGGAAATACTGGAAAGCGACATAGCGAACCCCATAAAGGATATTCATATCCTCATGCCAGGTCATCATCACACCTTTGAAGAGCATCCTTTTCATCCGGAACTTTTAAGTTTTATTGACGATTTTCAAGTAATCAGGTTCATGGACTGGATGAGTACCAATGGGTCTGAAGTTCAAGAATGGGCTGACAGAAATACGCCAAACTATTACACTCAAACGTTGTACAGCGGTGTCTCTTATGAATACTTAATTGAGCTTTGTAACTTAACACAAAAAGATCTATGGGTTAACATTCCACACAAAGCATCTGACAATTTCATTACGCAATTTGCCGCAATGCTAAGGGACCAGGCAGACCCAAACCTCAAGATCTATTTGGAATACAGCAATGAGGTTTGGAACGGGATCTTCCCTCAAAACAGTTATGCCGCTGCCGCAGCGGAAGAGTTAGGATATACGGGAGAGCCGTGGGAGCTTTCATGGAAATTTACGGCCAAACGATCGGCTGATGTCTTTCAAATTTTCGAAGACGTATTTGTCAACGATGACCGGTTAATCAAGGTGATTCCGGGCATGGCCGCAAATGCCTGGGTCAATAATTTTATCATCAGTAGATTCAATGAAGACCTATACAATCCGACCGGAGTTTCTGCCGATGCACTGGCCATTGCCCCCTATTTCGGGTCCGTAGCCAATGCCATTGGTGAAGCCGGTTTGGGCAATACGATTACGGTTGAGGCAATCTTAGATTCCATGGAACTTTCGATGCCGGAAACCTTCCGTTGGATGGTTGACAACAAGGAACTGGCCAATAATTATAACTTAGACCTCATTGCCTATGAAGGAGGGCAACACTTAGTGGCTTACTATCCTTACAATGAAAATGAGGTTTTTGTAAACAAACTGTTAGAGGCCAATAGGCACCCGAGAATGGAAGCGTTATATTGCAGCTATTTTGACTACTGGTATGACACAGTACAGGGTGGCATGTTCGCACATTTCTCTTCCCATGGAGACTACAGCAAATATGGTGCCTGGGGCATCAAAGAGACCTATGAAGATGTGAACTCACCCAAATATTTGGGGGTAAAAAACTGCGTTTTCAGCTATAATTCAACATCAGGTTCGGAGAATCTTTTAGCAGAAGATAATAGTATAAACGTCTACCCAAGTCTCGTTATGGACCAACTCACCATAGCATCAAACTCGAACAATTACAACGTAAACATCTATGATATTAATGGAACTTTACATCAACATATTACCGCTAAGGATCCTCTCGTGACCCTTTCCACCAAACAGTTACCTGCAGGAATTTATTTTGTCCACATTTTTGATAACACAAATCAAAACATCCATATAGCTAAGATTATAAAACCTCAGAAATAAAAACCCTCCTTCTCCCTATCTTTCGGCAACCGATTATAGGGTAACTCTTACCCTGAAAAAAGATTTGAGGAGGGCAACACGACCCCCAAAAAGGAACAGCCAAATGTTACCTGAAGGGGGAGGTATCTATTTCCTGGATTTCTATAAGAAAACAGCTATCTCAACAGCTAAGGGCTCACAAAATTCAACAAACACGCCTCTTTCACCTTTACGAAGTAAGCACGGCCAGCGTAGAGGTAGGGCATGGTGTTGATCCCCGCTTCGGGCCAAAAGACCTGGCCTCCATCAAAGGACTTAGCCATCACCAACTGCTCATAAACCGGGGTGAAGAGCAGATCACTGGAGATGCTATCTGCCACCATCACCGCCACAAGATTCCACCCTTCGTTCAACGGGACAGAGGAAAAGGAGGAGCTATAACCGGAGAAAGCCACAGAGGTCTCATGATTCATCTTAACCACATAGCCCTTTCCGGGAGAGAGCACAGGCAGGTTATTGATCTGAGGCGGCCAATAAACATCGTACATATCCTTCACGATTATCAACGTATCGGCCAATCCGCCAAAGAGAGCCTGCGTCGAGTCATTGAGAAGATCCAGGTAGGTGGAAAAGCCACTCCACCCCGCGGGGAAAGAGAGTAGTTGTGTCAACGGTTCTTCGGGCATCAATTGCACGTTGAGCAGCGTCTTAAGGGTATCATTCACCGCCAGGGAAACCGTCTTGGGGAGATATCCGGGAGCCGTAAAAGTTAACGTGTAGGTCCCCGTAATCAAGTAGCGATGGTAATCGCCATTCAAGGCATCAGAGTAGACCCAGGAGCTATCTACATCATAGCCGGGGATAAAAACCTTTGCCCGCAAAGGTTCACCCGTTAATGAATCCGTCACTACGCCATGAAGACCGTACCAGGCCTGCTTCATATAGTTAAAAAAGGAACGGTGATTATAGCTCCAATAATCTTCCAGTGTCTGAGGCGGAGGATTCTTTCTTCGCGATAACTCAAGCGTAAACTCACGGCACTGGTGAAACCAATTCATATAGTCCTGCCGGCTTCCGTTGATGGAGTACCAGCTATAGCCGTTGACAACTCCGGTTCCAAAGTCATCCAGGTAACCGGAAGGGCTATAATATTGGGCAGTATCGGCATACATATTGCACACCTTCTGCCACCAAAGCAGATCCGCAGGCATTTTACTCCACGTATCCCACGGATAGTTACACACCTCGGCTCCTCCGTGAATATTAACCCCCAGATCAAACCCAACCTCTTCCGCCAGGTCCATAAACGCGATGGTCTCCTCCTGCCAAACCCTTCCATCGGGATGAGGCCCATCCTGCGGATCAGGATAGTTTCTGTTGAGATCTACCCCGTTAAGATTATACCTTCTGGCTCCAGAAACCGTATGATTACCAGCACGGTAAGTGCCATCGGGATTGGCATTGGGATTGATCCATACATTAAGGCTATCCACCAAAAAGGTGGCAAAGGGATCGGTTCCATACCCTGACAACAGGGAATCTATCAAATGAAGCATCAACACATAGCCCACCGTTTCATCCCCATGCATCGTACTTGTAAACAACACTTTGGGACGTACATCAGAAGCAGTGGCTATCCCCTTGTTAAAGGTAATAGCCAACAGTTGACGGCCGGAGTTCAGGGTATCAAAACACACCAATGTACAGAGGTCAGGATAGTCCGACGCAAAGCCCTCCATCTGCTGTACATACTCCTCGTAGGTAGGATACACACTCCACTCTCCCCGTCCATTCTGAGCATGCAATACAAAAGAGAGGGGGCACAAAACACCGAAAAAAATCAAAACCTGTACAAACCTCATAACAATCTACTTTATATAGAGTCTGTCTATAAAGTCCGACTTCTTCGTTACGCTTCTCTTCCCAATGGTCATTTACCCCAGTAAACTCACCTATTTCAGCCTTCGCAAGCCTCAAATTCGAACTTTCTATACAGCCGCTGCTCAAAACGCTGACTCTATGGACAGACACTATATAGGCAAAATGGTTAAACGTCTATCTTCTATTCTACGGCAAAAATAGGAAAATTCATTCCTCTTTCGAAGCTCACCGGGTCATCTTCACAATTCTCTGACATCCGTAGCTCTCCCCGGTATCCAGCTTAAAAATTCTCAGGCAATAGACTCCTTCATTCAAGGAAGAAAGATCAATAACACCATCCGCCGTAATCTGTTGGGAGCACATCCTACCTGACAAGGTATAGATTTCCACACCAAGGGGAAGATATTTCCAAACATCATGGCCAAGGGTAACCTGTTGGTTGGCGGGGTTGGGAAAAAAGTCCAGGGAGGGTCGCTGCTCTTTTTCGACAATCTCCGAAGGAGAGGTTCCCTTGTAAAGCACCGCTCCCCCGGCAAACAGTCCTACCACCAACTCAGGATAGGCATCCCCATTCAAATCGGCAAGGGAACAATCCACACGCTCTCCAAAATCCAGGTAATGCAGATGAGAGGTCACAAGCGGAAAGGGTTCCGACAAATCCTCCCTCATAACGTCATACAGGTATATTCTGCCGGAGGAGGACCCCACAAACAGTTCCAAAGCTCCTTCCGAATCCTCCCGAAAGAAAGGAGTGCTATAGCCATAATAGCTCACGGTAAGATCTCGTACATCCACCCCCCCCAGCATACTGTAGGATAGCATAAAAGAGGGGTCACCCGAAGAGGCAGAGGTGTTTTCAAAGCCATAGAGCAACCCATCCCTACAACCGGAGACAAGATCCAAGTCTCCATCAAAATCAAGATCGACAAGAGCAGGGGCCGCATTATGATCTACCGCAATCCCGGAAAAAGCCTCCTCATGCACTAGAAATTGAGGCGGATAGCTGCCCGAACGATTTTCCAGCCAAACAAACGATCCCTCTGCGGTTCCGCATACCACATCCGCATCCCCATCCCCATCAACATCCCCCACAGCAGGATGCAAACCATGGATTCCATACTCAAAGAGGCCACCAAAATCATCATCCACAAGATGGAAAGCAGGCTCCGAGAGAGAACCCACATTCTCGTACAACACCAAAAAGCTTTTATAAGAACAGTGCAAAGTTGCATACTCGTCCATAAAACAGGTGTCATTCACCCCTTCATTTCCCAGCAACAGGTCCAACAGACCATCCCCATTCCAGTCAAAAAGAGAGGGATAAACCCCAGCCCCCCACTCGATCATCTCATCCTGCAAGAAATCGCGCGTCACAAACTCAAACTCATTATCTCCCCTATTTTTATAGAACAGAATATTGTGATTCACCTCCAGGTTACGAAGCGAAGGATCAAAGGGGGCGACCAATAAATCTGCCAATCCATCAAAATCCACATCTTCCAGAAAGGCCGCGGGAAAAGAGTAGAGGGAGACTGGAGAAGATGGCGGATAATCCTTGATTACAGAGGTGATTCGCGCCTCTGTAGCATCCCCCCCATTTTCAAGCAGCAGCAACGACGGATAATCCACATCCCCAAGCCACAGATCATAATCGTGGTCCTGATCTTTATCAAAAAGGAGAAAGGTCGAACCAGTATGCCTTTCAGCTTTCCCGGGCATTCCTGCCCCATTAAGACAGGTATCGAGATAAAGCACATTGGACTCTTCACTTTCAGCAAAATAGCCCCAACAAGAGTTACTCTTTTCATAAACGAGAGAGTCAGGGGAGCCATACAGTTCCATGGAACAGTTTTTATGCACCTCCACAAAGGCGCCAAGGCCATAAAAGGTCAAGATATCCAAATCCCCATCAAAATCCAGATCTACAATACCCGGATAATCGGCATAGGTCACCAAGATGTTGGTCTCCATGGAGCCTTGCAAGGAGGTAAGATAGGGGTCTGTCATCAACAAGAAGCGCTCCTCATCCCTACCCGTATTGTAAAAAACTTGTATTCCACCAGTGGTATAGGTAAAAAGATCCTTCCTTCCATCACCATTGTAATCCTTCATGATCATCCAGTGGTTTATATCAGGAAATAACGACTGATATTCAGGTCGATACCGCCATTGATTCTGTTCATTAATGAAGGTAAGAAGGCGATTTCCACTTCGATCGAAACAGACCAGGTCCGGCAGCGAATCCCCATTTAATAAAACGGTGTTGAACTGGGGGGCATTCAGTCCGCCGACCCATGGAAAGTTAAGCGGTCTCCCCTGGGCATCAAAAACCACTATTTGATCATAGCGTTCAAAGCCGTAAGGCTGCTGAGCCTCAGATTCTCCCAAGATCGATATCAGAAAGAGAAAGAGTACAAGATGTTTATGTTTTCCCATAAGAAACCAACAAGAGAATAACCCTTACAAAGGTATTAAATTTCATAAAACCGGAAATTCCCAAATTCTTTAAAGTCAATAATTGTAATTCTCATAAGGAAGGCCTATATTTGCACGCTTAAAAATATTGAAAGTAAATATAATAAACTCATTTACAAATGCAAAGTAGAGGTGCTATTAGATTTTTCGCTATCGCGTTTGCGTTGGTTTGCCTATTTTCACTCTCTTTTACGTTCGTTACAAGAAACGTAGAGAAGAAGGCAGAGCGCTATGCGAATAGTGAAATGACTGCTGAAATGGCTAAACGTTTAGCCAAAGGAGATGAATTGAGACAAGTATTTATTTCGGATTCGCTTGTATCTGCCCGCAGACGTTACTATCTTGATTCGATGAAGAATGAAACGGTTTACAACATTGGAAAGAAATACACTTACCAGGATTGTAAAGAGCGTGAGATTAACCTTGGTCTGGACCTTAAAGGAGGAATGAACGTTACCATGGAAGTTTCCGTTGCGGACATTGTCCGTGCACTTTCCGGATACAGTAAAGATCCCACCTTTAACGAAGCCATCCGCAAAGCATCCGAGAAGATGAAGGACTCTCAGGAGGACTTCATTACCCTCTTTGCCAATGCCTTCTACGAAACTGACCCCAATGCCAAGTTGGCGGCCATATACGCTTACGAGTTTAAAAACAGGGGAATCACTACCACTTCCACCAACGATGAAGTTTTAGAGATTATCCGCAAGGAGACCAAAGGAGCCATCGACCGCTCTTTCGAGATTCTTCGTACTCGTATTGACCGTTTTGGTGTTGCCCAGCCTAACATTCAGAAATTACAACAAACGGGCCGTATCCTTATCGAGCTCCCCGGTATCAAAGAGCCTGAGCGTGTACGTAAGCTTCTCCAGGGTTCTGCAAAACTGGAATTTTGGGAAACATTCAAGTTTAACGAGATACACACCTATTTCACTGATGCAAACGCCCGTCTGCGTCAAATTGAGAAAGAGGAGGCAGCCTATGGTAGCGAAGGAGCAGTAGATGCCGAAAAAGAGGAAGCAACAACGGCTACGGAAAAACCCAAAACTTCACAAGAGGCCAAAGGCAGCGATAAGAAAAATACAACGGAGACCTCCAGCGGAGAAGAACAGTCCCTTGAAGAGTTGATTGAAGACAGTGATATTGATTCAGAAGACCTTGACAAGCAACGTGAAGACTGGGAAGAGAACAACCCTCTTTTCCGTTATCTTCAACCCTCTTTCTACCAAAATGCCAACGGGCAGGTGGTTCCGGGAGAGAGTGCTTCGGTAGGTTCTGCCTTCATCAAAGATACAGCGAAGGTAAACTATATGCTTCGCAAAGTTAAACAATTGATGCCCCGTGACATGATCCTGGTTTGGGCCAACAAACCGGAATCCTATGCGCCAGATCGGTTACAGCTTGTGGCACTGAAAGTCACCTCTCGTGACGGGAAAGCCCCCCTTGGCGGAGACGTGATCGTAGACGCACGTCAAGACTATGACCAAAACGGACGTGTAGAGGTCTCCATGGCCATGAACTCTGAAGGAGCTCGTGTTTGGAAACGCCTTACCGGTGAGAATGTGGGTCGTCAGATTGCCATTGTCCTTGATGACTATGTTTACTCCTTCCCCAATGTACGCGGAGAGATTGCCGGTGGACGTTCCTCTATCTCCGGTGGTGACATGAGTGTGGAAGAGGCACAAGACATTGCAAATATTTTGAAAGCAGGTAAACTTCCTGCTCCAGCCCGTATCGTTCAGGAAGAGATCGTGGGTCCCTCCCTGGGACGCGAAGCGGTTCGTTCGGGAATCAATTCTTTTATCATTGCCTTTATTTTGGTGATGGTTTACATGGTACTCTATTACAATCGGGGTGGTTATGTGGCTGACCTTGCATTGCTCACCAACGTTTTCTTTATCTTTGGAGTACTCTCCTCTTTGGGAGCGGTACTTACCCTGCCCGGTATTGCGGGTATCGTTCTGACCATTGGTATGGCAGTAGATGCCAACGTAATCATCTACGAACGTATCAAAGAGGAGATTCGCGTAGGAAAAGGGATTCGCCTTGCTGTGGAAGATGGTTACAAAAACGCCTATTCAGCCATCATTGATGGTAACATCACAACCCTTTTGACCGCCATCGTACTTTACGTCTTCGGTTCCGGTCCGGTACAAGGTTTTGCTACTACGCTCATCATTGGTATCCTCTCCTCGCTCTTCTCGGCGATCTTTATCTCTCGTTTGATCTTCTCCAGAAGGCTGAGCAAGAACCGTACATTGCAGTTCTCCAACAAGGTAACCGCTAACTGGTTTACCAATATCAATGTAGACTTCATCGCAAAACGGAAAACCTTCTACATCATCTCTGCAGCAGTTATTGCCGTTGGTATTATCTCTCTGGCTACCCGCGGATTGAACCAAGGGGTTGACTTTGCCGGTGGACGAACTTATGTGGTACGCTTCGACAAAGACATCTCCACCGAAGATATTCGCTCCTCTCTGGCTAAAGAGTTTGGTAGTGCCCCCGAGGTGAAGACCTTTGGCCCCTCTCGTCAGGTAAAGGTGACCACCAACTATATGATTGAAGAGATGGGCGTTGACGTAGATTCCATTGTGGAATCCAAGCTTTACAATGGATTGAAGAATTTCTACAAAGAACCTCTCTCCTACAAGGACTTTGCCGGAGATAGCGAAGAGAAGCTAGCAGGTATTTTATCCAGCCAGATGGTTGGACCTACCATTGCCGATGACATCAAGCAGCGTGCAGTATGGGCCATCCTTATCTCTCTAATCGTCATCTTTGCCTACATCGCGGCCCGATTTAGAAGATGGCAGTTTGGTGTGGGTGGTTTGGTTACCCTGGCTCACGATGCCATGATTACGGTTTCTATTTACTCATTGTTCTATGGTGTGCTGCCATTTAACCTGGAGATCGACCAGTCCTTTATCGCGGCTATCCTGACCATCATCGGTTACTCCATTAACGATACGGTGATTATCTTTGACCGAATCCGTGAGTATGTGGGATTACATCCCAAGCATAGCTTTAAAGACAATATTAATGGTGCGGTAAATAGCACCTTAGGACGTACTTTCCTCACTTCAGGGACCACCTTCATTGTACTTCTCAGTATCTTCATCCTGGGTGGTGAGGTGATCCGTGGAATGACCTTTGCCCTGATGGTCGGTATCCTCGTGGGTACGTACTCTTCCGTATTTATCTCTACTCCTGTAGCCTATGACCTCACCAAAAATAAGGGTGCAGCACAGGAGGGACTTGCACGGAAAAAGAAAGAGAAGATAAAACTTAACAATCAATAGTAGTTTTATTAATCGCTTATACCAATTCATAGAGAGGCTGTCTGGATCAGACAGCCTCTTTTGCGATAAATAGAGGCTGTATATAAAGTCCGACTTCTTCGTTACGCTTGTCTTCAAAATGGTCATTTACCTCAGTAAACTCCCATTTCTCAGCCTTCGCAAGCCTCGAATTCGAACTTTCTATACAGCCTCTTCTCAAAACGCTGACTTTATGGACAGACACTATGTAACGTCCGCTATAGAGTCCGACTTCTTCGTTACGCTTGTCTTCAAAATGGTCATTTACCTCAGTAAACTCCCATTTCTCAGCCTTCGCAAGCCTCGATTCGAACATTCTATACAAACGGCATGCCCTCCCTTTCCCCTTTCCTCCTCTTGAAGTCGTCCATTCATCAAGGAATCTACCCTCTTTTCAGAAAGAAAGAATTTTCAAAAGCAAGGAGGGGATGTCGTCAAGTTAACGTTTAATTTTTATTTTTGTATCTTTATAGAGAATTGAATGATACCGAGCGTCTATTTGTTCTTTAACCTCAGCGGAAGTGAGTTGTTGGTCATCGTGGCGGTCATCTTTCTACTGTTTGGCCCCTCCGGGATTCGTGAAATCGGGAAAAAGACCGGTTCAATCCTACAAAAAATGAAAAAAGCCACACAGGATTTCACCCAAGAGTTAACCGCAGAGACCGACCAGATTGCTGAAGAGATCAATAACCTGGAGAAGGATATCAAACAGGCTGTCGGAAAAGATCAAACGGGCAATACCAAAAACTAAGTTATTCAGTTATTATTAAGATGAAAGGTAATCACGCGATGAAAAACAATACGAGGATTCTCCCCCTTTTGCTTCTATTGATCGTTCTAATCCCCACGGTTTCGATACGGGCGCAAAACCGGCAACTGGAAGCGGCGGAATCGCTTTTTAATACCGGGAAATATACGGTGGCCATTGACAAGTACAAAAAGGCCTACTCGAAAGCGCGAAAAAACCGTTCCGAGAAGGCCTATATCTCGTATAAAATTGGCGAGTGTTACCGTTTCACCAACGAGATGAAACGCGCAGAGGCACAATATAAGCGCAGCTATCGATCCAATTACCACAAGGAGGACCCTATCTTACTGATCCGCTATGCGGATGCCCTTCGTTTCAATGAAAAGTATGAGGAGGCCTTGCCCCTTTACCAAGCGTTCCTCGAAATCAAACCCAACGACCCTAAAGCTATCAACGGAAAGAAATCGTGCGAATTGGCCACAAAGTGGCTTGAAAATCCCTCCAACCACCAGATCGAAAATCAGAAAAAGATCAACTCCCGTGAGGATGACTTTGCCCCGGCTTGGGCCGACAATCAGGTATTCAACAGTATTCTCATCACCTCCAACAGGGATGGAGCCACAGGAAAAGATACCGACGACTGGACAGGAAAGGACTTCAGTGACCTTTTCATCACGAAGAAGGATGTCAAAGGGAAGTGGAGCCAACCGGTTCTGATCGATGAAACAGAAGTGATCAACACCGATGCCAATGAGGGAGCGGGAAGCATGAACGCCCAGTCCAATCGGCTCTACTTCACCCGCTGCGCCGAAGCATTGGAAGAGGGCGACGGATTCAAGGGATGCCAGATCTACGTTTCCAAAAGAACGGGAAAAAGCTTTGGCGAACCACGCTATCTAAACCTCGCCGGAGACAGCGCCGATGCCAACGGACAACCTGCACTCTCGGAAGATGAGCTAACCATCTACTTCTCCAGTAACCGCAAAGGAGGAAAAGGTGGAAGAGACCTTTGGTACGCCACCCGCGAGACAAGAACGGGCGACTTTGGACGCCCCATCAACCTGGGAATGGCTGTCAATACCACCGGCGATGAGTACTTCCCCTTCCTGCGAAACGACTCCACCCTCTATTTCGCCTCCGATGGACATCCCGGCCTGGGAGGCCTCGACATCTTTGTCTCGATCAAACGCGACGGGAAATTCACCGAACCCACCAATATCGGTTCTCCCATGAATACCAACTACGATGAGTTTGGCATTATCTTCATCCCCGGCAAGGAAGAAGGTTATTTCACCTCCAACAGAAAAGGGGGCCGTGGAGGCGATGATATCTACTACTTCATTGAACCGCCGGTAGAGTTCTCGCTTTCAGGGGTTGTCACGGATGAGCAGACGCTACAATTCATTGAGAATGCCATTGTAAAATTGGTGGGCTCCGATGGAAGTGCTATCCAATCACGTACCGATCCCAAAGGATACTTTAACTTTAGCTCCTCCCAATTCAAGCCGGAGACCACCTACGATATCACCGTTTCCAAGCCCAACTACTTCAATACCACGGCCAAAGAGACCACTGTAGGCATTGAGAGAAGCCGGGATTTTGTGCATGACTTTATTTTGCAACCTATTCCTGAGGAGCCCATTGCACTTCCAGAGATCCTCTATGATCTGGCCAAGTGGGATCTGAAACCACAATATCAGGATAGCCTGCAAGGACTTATCCAAACCCTGGATGCCAACCCCACACTGGTGGTGGAGCTAGCAGCACACACTGATGCCCGGGGAACCTCAGAGTCCAACGATATCCTGTCGCAGCGCCGTGCCGAATCAGTGGTTAACTACCTTATTGAGCGGGGTATCGATCCTGACCGATTGGTAGCCAAAGGATATGGAGAGCGCACGCCCCTTCGCCTACGAAAAGAGGTCACCCGCGATGGCTTTACCTTCGCAGAGGGAACCCTCCTCACCGAGGAGTTTATCGCCTCGCTCTCCTCAGACCCGGAAAGAGAAGCCGCTCACCAATTGAACCGCCGTACTGAATTCTCGGTAATCAGCAAAGACTTCGTTCCCAAATCCCAGGTTCCCACAGGCGAAGCCACCACCACCATTGCCATCGTGGAGAATCCGGAACAGAACAACATCCCCTTTACAAAAGATGAGCGGGGCATGATCCAGGCAGAAGCAATCCTCAACGGCATCACCATCCCCTTTGTGTATGATAAGCGGGGGACGCATGTGCAAATCAGCCAAGAGAAAGCCCTTGAAATGCTAAAAGCCGGAGTTATCACAAAGGCAGACTTTGAAGGCAATCCCGATGAACTTATTGGTGATGGATTCATTGCTGACAAGGCAAAATTCACCCTCAAGACCATTCGTTTGGGAATCACCACCATTGAAGAGGTTACCGCCACCATCAATTATCGACTTACCAAACCGCTCATTCTGGATAATGCAACCCTCTCAAGATTTGGGGAGTTCCAGATCGACGAAGAGCAACAAATGATCATTTTTAAATAGGATGACTACAGCATCAAGATATCATAAGAGGGGTGTATCGGCAACCAAGGAGGAGGTACACAACGCCATAAAAAACGTGGATAAGGGACTCTTCCCGGGAGCCTTCTGCAAGGTTGTGGAAGACTACCTTACCGGGGATCCCGACTACTGCACCGTAATGCATGCGGATGGAGCCGGAACAAAATCCTCCTTGGCCTACCTCTACTGGAGAGAGACCGGAGACCTCAGTGTGTGGAAAGGAATTGCTCAGGATGCCATTGTGATGAATATCGATGACCTGCTCTGTGTGGGTATCACCGACAAGATCCTGCTCTCTTCAACCATCGGACGCAATAAGCGGCTTATCCCCGGAGAGGTGATTGCAGCGATCATCAATGGTACAGAGGAGTTTTTGCAAGAGATGCGTGATCTGGGCGTGGGCATATGGTCCACCGGAGGGGAAACAGCTGATGTGGGCGACCTGGTACGCACCATTATTGTGGATTCCACTGTCACAGCCAGGGCACGAAGGGAAGAGATCATCTCCAACCACCGTATCGGCGCCGGAGATGTGATCGTGGGGTTGGCGTCATTTGGACAGGCCACCTACGAAACACACTACAATGGGGGAATGGGAAGCAATGGATTAACCTCTGCACGCCATGACCTCTTTACCAAGTACCTGGCCGAAAAGTACCCGGAAAGCTATGATCCTGGCATCAACGAAGAGTTGGTCTACTCCGGAAGCTACAAGCTCACTGACCCCGCCACTGAGGGACTGAACATGGGGCACCTTGTGCTCTCCCCCACCCGCACCTACGCCCCGGTGATTGCAGCCATGCTAAAAACACATCGCAAACAGATCCACGGGATGATTCACTGTAGCGGTGGCGCCCAAACCAAAATCCTCCACTTCACACCTCCAACACTACATGTGGTCAAAGATAACCTCTTCCCCATCCCCTCCCTCTTCTATCATATCCAACAAGAGTCGCAAACCCCCTGGCAAGAGATGTACAAAGTCTTTAACATGGGGCATCGTATGGAATTGTATGTGACTCCGGAAGTGGCAGAAGAGCTCATTGCCATCTCCCGTTCCTTTCACATCGACGCGCAAATTGTCGGGCGTGTGGTTCCATCCCAGGGGAAGCGACTCACCCTCATAGGCGAACAAGGGACTTTTGAGTATGATCGATAGGAAGAAGAGATAAATAGTGTCTGTCCATAAAATCAAGGGGTTGAGAAGAGGCTGTATAGAAAGTTCGAGTTCGAGGCTTGCGAAGACTGAAAGAGGGGAGTTTACTAAGGTAAATGACCATTAGGAAGACAAGCATAACGAAGAAGTCGGACTTTATAGACGGGCTCTGAATCGTGTTTTGCCGCTACGGTGACACATCCTCCAAAACCACCTCTTCCCTAAGGTTGCAGGCATTGATCTTGATTCGGTCAGGGATGTTACAAGAGATCGTACTGTGTTGAAAAGTACTGGCATTGACATAATGAATATGTCCAACCGTGTTGGGATCATTAAATTTCAGGTTTGAAAAATAGAAAGAGTTTGAGGCCATGGTAGGCGGGATAACACCCTCAATATGAACACCACCGGTTTCGGTAAAGAGACCATCCCCCACAGGAAAACCAAGGTTTTGAAACCATCTTATTCCCCCGCCACTGGCACTATGTTCTACCTTGTTAGCAGAAAAAATACCGTGCCCCCAGTTGTCGGTACTCAAGGTTCCGTAGGGCGTTGTTTCAGCAATGGACAAGAAGGGGGTTGCACAGGTAACGAAGGTATTTCCCGTCACATTCCAATTGCCCGAATTACCAAGAAGACCCACCCGGCAACGGGAGAAAAAGCAGGTTGAAACCATCGAGTATTCGTACCTATCGGTATGAGAGATCCCCACAAAACTATTGGAAAAAGAGCAGCCCAACACCATGGCTCGATGCGAATAGGGATCATCGGAAAGAGCCCCCTGAAAGGTCATGCAGGCCCCAGAAAAATTGGAAAAGTGAAGGTTCTGAAACACATTCTGGTAGGCCCGATCTAACTGTATCCCCACATTGGATTTCACAAAAGCCTTATTCACAGCACTTGACGACTGCCCCACAAGATAAAGGTTCTCAAACAGACAGTGATTTACCCCCGGTTGCCATAAAAACATCACAAAATCGGTTCCCACAGCAGCTACCGTGTTGTTGTTACCATTTAAGTGAACCCCTTTTGCCACCTCAATGGTTGAGGTAAGGAGGATATTGGTGTTGGATTTTATCTCCACCGAGGCTCCGGGAATTGCCAATGCTGCTGCTAGCTCTTGCTCATTTTCAACAACAATTCTACGTCCACTGTTCGGGAGAATCTCCGTTTTCAGAGTATCCCTCCCTACAAAAGATTGCCCCCAAACCATGGAAAGAGACAGCAAGCCCAAAAAAAGGAGGATGATATTTTTCATATCTGTTTCTTTTATGAATTCCATACGATAGAAGATGCCCCGCCTTTATCAAATTCCAGATCGACATTAGAGGTGAATTTCCCTCCACGGTATACCTTTTAACTGATAAAAACAGCAAGGCCTTCTCGCCAATCACCAGAGATCATTTCCTGCCCGGAAAAGATCTATCCCCTGATTCCTTGAACGATCTCATTCCCCATCAAAAGGTATTTTGCACTCAAAAAATTTATTTTCTTCCTAAGAGTAGTCTTCCGTCTGAACGTATTCCGTCGTTCAATTTTCTCTTTACGAAATGTTCCACCCACACCCGAAAGTCGTAGTTGTAAAAAGCCCTCAGGACCTTGTATTTTTGCGTTCGACCAAAAACAGGGTAAAAGGGGGAAACTCTTCAACTGAAGCAAAAATAGGCATAAAGCACTTAGCTGACAAGTTATGGATTAAAATACCTTCTCTTCTCCCACACTCCTCGCCCACCCTTAAGAAAGATGATAACAGAGCTACCTCCGGCGCCCTTTCCTCTCTCTCATAAAATATAAAGCACTCATAACAAACATCTTAAATAAGCAAAAAAAAGAAAAAATTTATTTTACAATTTCATAACAACGAACGGATAATTGTTGTACCATTGAAGAGTAAATTGAACGTACAACACCATGAATTCTCTCTTCAAATACTTCATTGTCAAAACGGCAAAACGCCGCCTGAGAACCAAAAGTAAACGAACCTCCGGAAGGCAATTTGAAAAAGAGGTTCGCTACATGCAAGTGGAGGTCTCCCATATCTTGCATGACAGCTTTCTTATTGTACTGGGGATACTATCAGCAAGTTTCGGATTAAAGGGTTTTCTCCTTCCAAACGCATTTCTTGACGGGGGTGTCATGGGGATATCCCTTATCATCACAAAAGTAACCCAACTTCCCCTATCCATTCTTGTGGTGTTATTGAACATTCCCTTTCTGCTTTTGGCCTTCTCCACCATCAGCAAGCAATTTGCCATCAAAAGCATTTTTGCCATCGTTCTTCTGGCGCTAGCACTCTACACCATTCCCTACCCCACCATCACTGCAGACCGGCTCTTAATCTCTGTTTTCGGTGGATTTTTTCTCGGTCTGGGAATTGGCTTGTCTGTGCGGGGTGGCGCTGTCATTGACGGCACGGAAGTTCTGGCTGTTTTTATCAGCCGAAAAACTGCCATGACCATTGGTGATATCATCTTAATCTTCAATATCATCATCTTCTCCATTGCCGCCTATATCTTCTCCGTAGAGATTGCCCTATACGCCGTTCTCACCTACCTGGCAGCCTCCAAAACCGTCGATTACGTGATCACCGGGGTTGAAGAGTATGTAGGGGTCTCCATCCTATCGGAAAAACATGAAGAGATCCGCTTGGCAATCATTGAGAAACTAGGAAGAGGTTGTACGATATACGCCGGAAAAAAAGGGTTTGGCAAGAGAGGAGAGGCCTTAAAGGAGACCGACATCGTCTACACACTGTTAACACGTCTGGAAGTGTCAAAACTACAAACAGAAATCGACAAAATTGACAAAGAAGCCTTCATCGTCATGCATAGTATAAAGGATGCCAAGGGAGGAATGATAAAAAAACGTCGCCTGAAATAGCCCCACCAACAACACAAAACAGGGTTAGCACTTCTTTAAACAATATTGTACCTTTGCAGTTCGGTTTTTATACGAAAACAGGGGAAAAAAGCCAAATGCACCTCAGGAGAAGTCACTTACCCATGGGAAATTCCTGATTGATAGCAATCACACTTCCCATTTTGGCCACCTCTTATAAGAAGTCAAGGCAACGAGGGGTTTTCGTACAACCATTAATAAAACAAGGCAAGATATGTTATTGCAAAAATTGGAAGAGGTTCACCACAAATTTCTGGAGTTGGGGAAACAACTTACAGATCCCGAAGTGGCATCAGATATGAAGAAGTTTGTGAAACTTAATAAAGACTATAAGGAGCTGGAGCCTGTCTCAAAAGCCTATATCACCTACAAAGAGATTTTAGACAACATTGAGGCCACCAAGGAGATTTTACAGACCGAAAAGGATGAAGAGTTTCGCGAGATGGCAAAGGAAGAGCTCAATGAATTCATACAGCGACGCGATGCCATGGAGGAGGATATCAAGGTGTTGCTCATCCCTAAGGATCCTCAAGATGGTAAGAATGCCATCTTTGAGATTCGGGCCGGTACCGGAGGCGATGAGGCAAGTATCTTTGCCGGAGATCTTTTCCGCATGTATGTGAAGTATTGTGAATCCAAAAAATGGAAGGTCGAGACGGTCAGTGAGACCCCTGGAACCGTAGGAGGATACAAGGAGGTGGTCTTCAATGTGGTTGGAGAGGGCATCTATGGCCAACTGAAATACGAATCGGGCGTACATCGGGTTCAACGGGTGCCACAAACGGAGACCCAGGGCAGGGTTCACACCTCTGCGGCCACTGTTGCAGTACTCCCCGAAGCGGAAGAGTTTGACGTAGAGCTGAAACAAGCGGATATCCGAAAGGACACCTACTGTAGCTCCGGCCCGGGAGGACAATCCGTAAACACCACCTACTCCGCCGTCCGCCTCACCCACGTCCCCACAGGGATCGTGGTGACCTGCCAGGATCAGAAATCACAAATCAAAAACCTGGACAAGGCCATGAAGGTACTCCGTACCCGCATCTACGAGATGGAGTATCAAAAATACCTCGACGAGATCTCTTCCAAACGAAAAACCATGGTCTCCACCGGCGACCGCTCCGCGAAGATCCGCACCTACAACTATCCTCAGGGACGGGTGACTGATCATCGTATCAACTTCTCCTCATTTAACCTCTCCACCGTCATGGATGGCGACATTCAAGAGTTTATCGATAAGCTGATTGTGGCGGAGAATGCGGAGCGTCTGAAAGAATCTGTAAGTGAATAGAACACCTAATTTTACACGCATAGCCACCAAATCTTATTGCCATGAAACGTCTTGAGCTTTTTGACCTTATCAAACGGAAAGAGTCCTTCCTCTGCGTCGGATTGGACTCCGACATCCGGAAAATTCCTCCACACCTCCGGGAAAAGGAAGACCCGGTCTTCGAATTCAACAAGCAGATTATCGAGGCAACCCTCCCCTACACCATCGCTTATAAGCCCAACACGGCTTTTTATGAGAGTCGTGGCTCCGCCGGATGGATCTGTCTGGAGAAGACCATCCAGTACCTAAAGCAGTACGAAAAGGAGGTATTTATCATTGCCGATGGCAAGCGGGGAGACATTGGAAATACCTCCAAACAGTACGCCAACGCCTTCTTCCAGCAGATGGATGTGGATGCCCTCACCGTAGCCCCTTACATGGGTGAAGATTCGGTAACCCCCTTCCTAAACTACGAGGAGAAATGGGTTATCCTTTTGGCCCTTACCTCCAACGATGGCGCCTATGATTTTCAGTTCCTGCAACCCCAGTTCTCCTCGATGATGGAGAAAATGGGAATCCGAACCCGAAAGCAAAAAATCCGGAAACTCTTTGAACACGTCTTAGCGGCAAGTTACCGTTGGGGGGGATCTGAAGAGAACATGATGTTCGTGGTGGGCGCAACCAAGGCGGAGATGCTCAAGGGTATCCGCCAGATTGTCCCCCAACACTTCCTCTTGATACCCGGCGTAGGGGCGCAAGGAGGCGACCTGGAACAGGTGGCTGAGTTTGGCATGAACGCACAGTGTGGACTTATTGTCAACTCTTCACGGGGAATCATCTTCGCCTCCAACCAAGAAGATTTTGCCGTCAAAGCCGGTGAAAAAGCACAAGAACTGCAAAAACAGATGAAAGAATTGTTACAAAAAAACGCAATCATATAGCCTCCCCCAAAGACCCAACACCCATGAAAAACCTCAAAGAAGAAGCCTTACGATATCACGCTCACCCCAAGCCGGGGAAATTGGAAGTGATCCCTACCAAAGCCAGCAAAACCCAAAAAGACCTTTCGCTGGCTTACACGCCCGGCGTGGCCATCCCCTGTCTGGAAATAGAGCGAGATCCCCTGTTAGCCTACCAGTATACGGGAAAGGGCAACCTGGTTGCTGTCATTTCCAATGGAACAGCCGTCTTGGGATTGGGCGATATTGGCACCCTGGCAGGAAAGCCGGTCATGGAAGGGAAAGGCCTTCTCTTCAAGGCCTTCGCCGATATTGATGTATTTGATATTGAACTTGACGAAAAAGACCCGGAGAAGTTAGTGGCCATTATCAAAGCCATGGCCCCCACCTTTGGGGGGATCAACCTGGAAGATATTAAAGCACCGGAATGCTTCTACATTGAGGAGGAGTTGAAGAAGACGCTGGACATCCCGGTGATGCACGACGATCAACACGGCACCGCTATTATCACAGCAGCGGGACTACTTAATGCAGCAGAAATTCTGGGAAAAGAGTTGGGCAACATCAAAGTGGTGGTGAACGGTGCCGGGGCTTCTGCCTTCTCCTGTACCAAACTCTATATGGCGCTGGGAGTGAAACCGGAGAATGTGGTGATGCTCGACAGCAAGGGGGTGCTTCACAAAGATCGAACAGACCTAAACAAATACAAAGCACAATTCATCACCCAACGCAACGTCCACACACTGGAAGAGGCCATTGAGGGAGCGGATATGTTCTTAGGACTCTCCGTTGCCGGAGCATTAAAGCCGGAATACCTAAAGAAAATGGCCCCCAACCCCATCGTCTTTGCGTTGGCCAATCCCACCCCGGAAATTCTTCCGGAAGAGGCGCTGGCCGTACGGGATGATCTCCTTATGGCCACCGGGCGTTCCGACTATCCCAATCAGGTAAATAATGTGCTCGGGTTCCCCTTTATCTTTCGGGGAGCATTGGACGTGCGCGCCACTACCATCAATGAGGCCATGAAGGTGGCTGCGGCAAAAGCACTGGCAGCACTGGCTAAAGAGCCTGTCACACAAGATGTCTTAAAGGCTTATAACCTGGATTCCCTAACCTTTGGGAGGGATTATATTATCCCCAAACCGCTGGATCCCCGCCTCAACGAATTTGAATCGTTCGCGGTAGCCAAAGCAGCCTGTGCCACAGGAGTAGCCCAAATCCCTATCGAAGACTGGGATGCCTACAGAGAGCACCTGAGAAGAAAATAACCGTATAAATTACAACCCATTGCCAACCCGGTTATTCAACAACGATTTTCCGGGTGGTGTTTCTTTGGTCAATGATGACCGGGCATAGAGAGAGTCCGTCTATAAAGCCCGACTTCTTTGTGGTGCCTCTCTTCCAAAGGGTTATTTCGGCTTTGCTCAACGCATTACATTTACCCCAACAAATTCCTCCGCTACCCCATCAGAAGCGCACACAAAAACATTATTTTCAGTTAATTAAACACTATAAACTACACAAGGGTATCACCAACTACATCCGCTCCGGAACCTCGATTCCCAAGAGAGCCATGGCACTCTTAATTACCCGTCCCGTCATCAACGCCAAGGACAACCTTAGTGCCGTCTTATCCTCATCTTCTTCCTTCAGCACCGGCACCTCTTGGTAGAACCCGTTAAAGGCCTTCGCCAAATCGTAAGCGTAATTGGCAATCATTGCCGGACTCAGATGTTCCCCGGCACTCTCTACCACCATGGGGTATTCATGCAACATCTTAAGAACCCCCATCTCCCCCTCTTGCAGTAGGGAAAAATCCTCCTCCCCGTGTAGGTCAACACGCTTCTGTTGCTCCCGGGCCTTACGCAAGAGGGAACAGATCCGGGCATAAGTATATTGGATAAAGGGGCCGGTATTACCATTAAAATCGATGGACTCTGCGGGATTGAAGAGGATCTTCTTCTTGGGGTCTACCTTCAGGATGAAATATTTCAATGCACCAAGGCTAACCATCTGGTACAAATCTGCGGCCTCTTCATCACCCTCCTTCACCTTACCCAACGCTTCACCCATCGCCTTTGCCGTATCATACATCCCATCCATCAGATCATCGGCATCTACCACGGTTCCCTCCCGTGATTTCATCTTGCCATCCGGCAACTCCACCATGCCATAAGAGAGGTGATATACTGTATCCGACCACGTCTTCCCCAGCATCTTCAACACACGAGCAAGCACCTCAAAGTGGTAATTCTGCTCATTCCCCACCACATAGACCATCTTCTGGGGATGGTAGTCGTTGTAACGCAGATTGGCCGTACCCAGGTCTTGGGTCATGTAAACCGACGTACCGTCGCTACGAAGCAGGATCTTCTCATCCAGTCCCTGGGAGGTCAAATCGGCCCACACCGACGAGTCCTCTTTTTGCAACAAGCGCCCCTCTTCCAGGCCTTTCATCACGAGCTCCTTCCCCAGCAGGTAGGTCTCCGACTCATAATAAATTTTATCAAAGCTCACGCCCATACGTTGGTAAGTTATGTCGAAGCCTTCGTAGACCCACCCATTCATCTTTTTCCATAGGGCGAGGGTTTCCGGATCCTGAGCCTCCCATTTTCTCAACATACTCCGGGCCTCCTGCATCAGGGGTGCCTTCTCCTTGGCCTCCTCTTCAGTCATACCCTCTTGCATCAGAGTGGCCACCTCCTGCTTATACGCCTTGTCAAAACACACATAGTACTTCCCGATAAGGTGATCCCCCTTCATACCCGAAGATTCCGGTGTTTCACCGTCACCAAACTTCTGCCAGGCCAACATGGACTTGCAGATGTGAATACCACGATCGTTCACAAGGTTCACCTTCACCACCGGATAACCGTTTGCCTCCATAATTTTAGCCACAGAGTAGCCTAACAGGTTATTCCGGATATGGCCGAGATGCAACGGCTTATTGGTATTGGGAGAGGAGTACTCCACCACCACGGGAGGAACCTCTTTTCGAAGAGCCATCCCATAATGTATTGCGGCCATGGCCTCCGTAAAAAAATGTTTCCAGTAATCTGCCTTAAGAGTGAGGTTCAAAAAGCCTTTAATCACCTTAAAATCAGCACACACCTCACTATGCTGCACCAGCCATGCCCCCATATCTTCAGCGGTCTGTACCGGATTCTTCTTACTGATTCGCAACAAGGGAAACATCACAATGGTATAATCCCCTGCTATTTCAGGACGTGTTTTTTGCACGGATATCAAGGCATTATCCGGCTCCACCCCATACAGTTTCGTCACCGCCTGAACGGCCTCCTCCGCTAATTGTTTTTCAATATGTATCATGACACTAAGAGTAAATAAGGGAGCAAAGATAAAAAGAACCATGCCCATTCACCGATCCACCCTCATAAAAAAACAAAAAAGATCCGAAAAATGATTGTCGATTGCACAATTCTTTTTAATTTGCAGGCATAGAATTTTTATCGAAAAAACAATTCATATCAACAACATTAAAATTATGAAAAGAAATGTAGTAATCATTGGAGCTGCGGGAAGAGATTTCCACAACTTCAACACATTCTTCAGAGGGAATGAAAACTATAATGTGGTTGCCTTTACAGCTGCTCAAATTCCTGACATTGAAGGACGTGCCTACCCTGCAGAGTTAGCGGGAGAGGAGCTCTATCCCCAAGGTATTCCTATTGTGGCGGAAGAGGACTTAACCAACCTGATCAAAGAAAAAAATATTCACGACTGTGTCTTCTCTTACAGTGATGTACCCTACAACCGGGTAATGAATGTAAGTGCCATCGTGAATGCTGCAGGAGCCAACTTTATGCTCATCGGCCCGGGAGAGACCATGGTCAAGTCAACCAAGCCGGTCATCTCCGTGGTAGCAACACGGACAGGATGCGGTAAATCGCAAACCTCTCGTAAAGTTATTGAGTATCTGATGGATCAAGGACTGAAAGTGGTTGCCATCCGTCACCCCATGCCCTACGGGGACCTGGTGAAGCAAAAGGTGCAACGTTTTGCCACGGTGGAAGACCTGAAGAAACACGAGTGTACCATCGAAGAGATGGAAGAGTACGAACCCCACGTAGTGCGTGGTAACGTAATCTATGCTGGAGTAGACTATGAAGCCATTCTCCGTGAAGCCGAAGTAGACCCCGATGGATGTGATGTCATTCTTTGGGATGGCGGGAACAATGACTTCTCCTTCTATAAGCCGGATCTCACCATCACTGTAGCAGACCCACACCGCCCCGGCCACGAGCTTAGCTACTACCCCGGAGAGGTAAATATGCGCCTTGCGGATGCCATCGTTATCAACAAAATGGATTCTGCCAGCCCCGAAGGAATCCAAGTGGTACGCGAGAGTATTGCCAAAGTGAACCCTAAGGCGATCGTTGTGGACGGTGCGTCCCCCATCAAGGTGGATAACCCCGAACTGATTAAAGGCAAGCGTTGTTTGATCGTGGAAGATGGCCCAACCCTCACCCATGGTGAGATGAAAATTGGTGCCGGAACCGTAGCTGCCCGTAAATTCGGTTGTGCTGAGGAGGTGGATCCTCGTCCCTATACCGTAGGAAAACTCTCTGAGACCTTCCAGATCTATCCTAAGATAGGAACAATCCTTCCGGCAATGGGATACAGCGAGCAACAGCTTAAAGACCTTGAAACTACCATCAACAACACCGATTGTGACACAGTAGTTATTGGTACTCCCATCGACCTGAACCGTATCGTGAAGATCAACAAGCCCACCACACGTGTCTATTATGATCTTCAAGAGATTGGAGAACCTTCACTGGAAGGAATTCTGAAAGATTTTGTGCAAACACACAAACTTAAATAAAAATCCTTACTTTTGGGGGTGACAGCATCGTCACCCCCTTTTTTATGTCTACTTTTTAAGATTCATTGCCATGAATATGGATCTCAGAAAAAAAATGCCCATGAAAAATAAAAGCCTCATCTCTATCACCGATTACTCCAAAGAGGATATCCTTCGCATCCTTAAGTTAGCTGCTCATTTTGAAAGTCATCCGGAACCCACGCTGCTACAAAACAAGATCATTGCAAGCCTCTTCTTTGAGCCCTCCACCCGAACACGCCTCAGTTTTGAAACGGCAATCCAACGCCTTGGAGGACGAATCATTGGATTCACTGATTCCTCCAGCTCCTCGGTACAAAAGGGCGAATCACTTCGGGATACCATCATGAACATCAGCCTCTACGCCGACCTCATTGTGATGCGCCACCCCTTGGATGGCAGTGCCCGCTTTGCCTCCGAGATAAGCCAGGTGCCCATCATTAACGCCGGGGATGGCGCCAACCAGCACCCCACACAGTGCATGTTAGACCTCTACTCCATCCTCAAAACACAGGGCACCCTGGAGAACTTGAAGATTGCCTTTGTGGGGGATCTGAAGTATGGACGTACGGTACACTCCCTGGTACAGGCCATGACGCAATTTAACTGTACTTACAGACTGGTATCACCGGTAGAATTAAAACTTCCCAGGGCCGTCAAACAACACATCAAGGATGCCAACCTAACCTACACCCAACATCTGGAGCTCAATGAAATCATCCCTGAGGTGGACATTATCTACATGACACGAATCCAACGGGAACGCTTTGCCGATCCACTGGAGTACGAACGGGTTAAAAACAGCTACATTCTAAAGAATGCCATGCTGGCCAACTCGAAGGAGAACCTCAAAGTGATGCACCCCCTTCCCCGGGTCAACGAAATCAGCGAGGATGTGGATACCAACCCCAAAGCCTACTACTTCCAACAAGCGCTCAATGGCGTCTATGTTCGCGAAGCGCTCCTTGCATCAACACTTAACCTTAAATAGCGTCTGTCTATAAAGTCCGACTTTATGGACAGATACTAAATAACCGATATACAAATGGAAACAAAAAAGACACTTAAAGTCTCAGCCTTAGAGAATGGTACAGTAATCGACCATATTCCGGCAGATGCCCTCTTTACGGTAATCAAAATATTGGATCTTGACGACTGTGTGAACCCCATCACCTTCGGCACCAACCTGGATAGCAAGAAATTTGGGAAAAAGGGGATCATCAAGGTTAGCAATCGTTACTTCCGAAAGGAAGAGGTGAACAAAATCGCCCTCGTGGCGCCCACTGCCTCCCTTATTGAGATTCGAAACTTCGAAATCACAAGCAAGCAGCAAGTGGAAATCCCCGATGTGGTGGAAGGCTACGTCAAATGCATCAACCCCAAATGCGTAACCAATCACCAAAACGTTCCCCGGAAGTTTTATGTGGTAAGCCATCAAGATCTTACGCTGAAATGCCACTATTGTGAAAAATTCACCAAAAAGGAGAGCATACAGATTCTTTAACCCTTAGGGCTGAGAAACACCCATGAAAACGGTTTTTATCACCGGCGCATCCAGTGGTATTGGAAAGGCCACGGCACATTATTTCCAAAAAAAGGGATGGAATGTGGTTGCCACCATGCGAACGCCCTCCAGGGAGAAGAGCCTGAACCAACTGAATAACGTCACCATTCTCCCGCTGGACGTAGAAGACCAGACTTCCATAGAGAGGGCCATATCCGATGCCGTGGAGCGGTTTGGCCGAATTGAGGTCTTGGTGAACAATGCAGGCTATGCTGTCACCGGTCCCTTCGAGGCCACTACTGCGGAACAACGCGAGAAGCAATTCAACGTGAATGTCTTTGGACTCATGCGTGTAACAAAAGCACTATTACCGCTCTTCCGTGCACAGCAAGAGGGGGTCATCATCAATATCTCCAGCCTCGGGGGCAGGGTCACTATTCCCCTGTACAGCCTTTACTTCAGCACCAAGTGGGCTATTGAAGGGTTTACCGAGAGCCTGGCCTATGAACTCTCCCCTTTCAATATCCGGGTTAAATTGATTGAACCGGGTGCCACCAAAACAGATTTCACCTCACGAGGTCAGGTTATCGCGAATACCTCCTCGGTACCGGCCTATGCACCATACGTGGAGAAGATCAGACAACGCACCTCCTCGGCAGCGACGAAAAACCTCTCCCCGTCGGAAGTTGTGGCAAAGACCATCTACCGCGCCGCCACCGACGGGAGCCACAAACTACGCTACCCCTGCGCAGGAAAGGCAAAACTGATTCTCTGGATACGCCGACTCCTCGGGTATCGTTTGTACACCCGCATCGTACGGAGGGTGATGGGGTAATGCATCCTCAGCAAACAGCAGTGTAAAAGGAGAAACTTCGGCATAAAAAAGAACAACCCATAAGACTATTTATCCATAAAAGGGTTTATATTTGCGAGAGAAATGCAATATACCAAAGACGATGAAACTAAACAGGTTAATTCAAGAAATTGAAGGAAAAGTCATTACGGGAGAAGCATTATTAGAAAACGAAGTCGAATTTGCTTACTCATCGGATCTAATGAGTGATGTCCTCACCATAGACAAAGAAGATATTCTTCTGATCACCGGACTGAATAATATTCAAACAATTCGTACCGCGGAGATGGGGGATATACGGTTTATTATCTTTGCACGAAACAAAAAGGTGAATAATGATATTAAAACCCTGGCAGAAGAGAATGAAATGCTAATTATTGAATCACCCTGGTCTGTATTCAAAATATCAGGTACACTTTTCAACTTGGGTATAAATCCCTTATTTTAACGTTATTATGCACTTAACATACAACATCGAAGGAGGAAATTTTAGCAAAGCCGGGTATGCCAGTAGCGAGGTGAAGAAAATTCTTAAACAACTCAACATCACCCCCAAAGTCATCAAGCGACTAGTGGTAGCGCTATACGAAGGTGAAGTAAATATTGTGGCACACGCCTATGAAGGCATTATCACAGTCGATATTGATCCGGAAAAGGTATCTATCCTACTAAAAGATAAGGGACCGGGCATCCCGGATATTGAACAGGCGATGGAACAGGGCTATTCCACCGCCTCTCAAAAAGTACGAGAGATGGGGTTCGGAGCTGGTATGGGATTGCCCAACATGAAAAAGAATACAGACGAGATGAATATAAAAAGTATTATAAACGAAGGGACAGAAGTTGCGTTTGTCAACTACATCTAAACCATGAGTAACAACATCTTTCATCATGCATTTGGCGTAGACGAATCAATTTGTACGGGGTGTACACACTGTATGAAGGCATGTCCTACACAGGCCATACGTATTCGACACGGAAAAGCCCAGGTGATGGGAGAGCGTTGTATCGACTGCGGAAGATGTTATAGCGTCTGCCCGGTAGGTGCTTTCAAAGTTGAAGAAGACGATCTGGATGATATTCTGCAATATCCCATAAAAGTAGCCCTCCTACCGGCGGTATTCATTGGTCAATTTCCTGAGGATATTTCAACAGACCAAATCTATCAAGCAGTTCGTGAGTTGGGATTCACTGACGTTCATGAAGTGGAACAATCCGTGGATTTCCTAAAACATAAAACACTACAGTATCAAAAGGAAGAGGAGGAAGATAAACCCCACATCTCCTCATTTTGCCCGGCAGTGGTACGCCTTATGCAGGTCCGATTTCCCTCCCTCATTGAGAATATCATCCGATTAAAGACCCCACATGACCTTACGGCAGAACTTATCAAAGATAAATTTATCAAAGAGGGATATAAGGATGAAGAGATTGGTATCTTTTACATCACCCCTTGTGCCGCAAAAATTGCAGCGGTAAAAAGTCCTGTGGGAGAAGCTAAAAGTGTGATCAATGGGGTAATCAATATGGATCACCTATTCAATAAGGCGATGTACTTCATCAAACAGGCAGACGAGGTTATCCCTGAAAAAACGCGTTCCCACCTGGGAACCGATGCCATCACCTGGAGTCTTACCACGGGAGAGTCTCGACATACCACAGGACGCTCTCTAGCTATCGATGGGATTAACAACGTAACGGACTTTTTGGAGAAGATTGAAAATGAAGAAATTACTGATGTAAGCTACCTTGAACTCCGCGCTTGTAGCGGTTCCTGTTGTGGAGGAATCCTCTGTACCACCAACCGCTTTCTCTCCACAGAGAGGTTGACCAAAAGAGCTGAGATCTCGGCAAAGAATCCACAAAAGGTTGGTCTTACCCACCCTCAAAATCCCAAGACGATGGCTCTTCTAGAGGAAAAGATAAGGGTGAATGAGATAGAACCACGCCCCCTTCGACTGGATACGGATATTGGAAAAGCGCTAAAAAAGATTGAGCGAATCAGGGAACTTATGTGTTTTCTTCCGGGGTTTGACTGTGGAGCATGTGGCTCACCAACCTGTCGGGCACTGGCGGAAGATGTTGTCCAAAAAAAAGCTAACATCTCCCACTGTGTCTTTATGCAACGAAAAAGCCTGTTAGACAAGACACAAAGAAGAAATATTATTCACAAAATATGGGGCAAGGAAGCCCTACACAAGAATTGTTCAAAGAAAGGAGCAAAAAATGAAAGTATCTGATATTTTACAATGGGAACACACCACGTTAGTCTGTGGAGAAGCAGGCCTTGAGAACGAAATCACCAATGGTTATGTGTCAGACTTACTAAGCGACGTTATGGGCAATGCCGAAGAGGGGATGGCATGGATTACCATTCAAACCCACAAAAACCTTGTGGCGGTAGCTTCACTAAAGGAGTTGGCCTGTATTCTTATTACCAGTGGCAATAAACCCACAGAAGAGCTACTGGAGGCGGCACAAGAGGAGGAGATTCCCGTGATCACCACTCCTGCCTCCTCCTTTGAATGCAGTGGAACACTCTACAACGCCTTAAAAAAATAAAATGAGTGCAACCACACCTCTTCGGGAATTTGCAGCCGACTTACACATCCATACGGTGCTAAGTCCTTGCGGGAGCTTGGACATGAGCCCCCTCAATATCGTCAAGGAGGCTGCCCGAAAAGGACTAGACATCATTGGAATCACCGATCATAACGCCTCTGCTCACTGCGAAGTTGTTAGCGAAATAGCAAAGGATTTTGGGATCTTTGTCATGTGTGGAATGGAGGTAACAACCTCCGAGGAGGCTCACTGCCTCACCTTCTTCGATAACCAAGAGTCGCTTAACCAATTTCAGACAGTTTTGGACAGTAGCATCTTAAAAATACCCAACGATCCGGACAAGTTCGGCTACCAGGTGATCGTCAACCGGGAAGAGGAGATCATCGACACGGTAGACTGGCTCCTAATCTCTGCCACATCTTTAAGTATCAACGAACTAGCAGATAAAGCAAGACAATATGGTGGAATTGTTATCCCTGCCCATATTGACCGCTCTGCCTACTCTCTTACCAGCCAGCTGGGATTTGTCCCTCCCGACTTGGAGGTTAACGGCTTTGAAGTTTCAAAATACGCTTCACCAGAAGCAATGATTCAACAATTCCCCTACCTTAAAGCCGCATCATTCATCCAAAGTTCCGATGCCCATTTCATCCCGGATATAGGCACCGTACGCACCCACTTCAAGCTTAAACACCGCTCTTTTGAAGAGATCAAATACGCCTTAAATCATCAAAAGGGGCGAGAAGTCTTCTTGAAATAATGCCCATACGCCATGAAAGAGATCTGTGAACATATTGTGGATATTGTCAACAACTCCATTCGCGCTGAAGCGGATCATGTGGTCATTGCCATTGAAGAGCAACCACAACACAACACCATGACACTCACCATTACGGATAATGGCACGGGAATGGATCAGGAGACCCTAAACCGAATATCCGACCCTTTCTTCACCACGAAGAAAGGAAAAAAGACGGGCATGGGAACCTCGTTGCTAAAGTACCATGCAGAATTAACCGGCGGTACCTTCTCCATTGTCAGCACCCTCTCCAAAGGCACAAGAGTCTCAGCAACCTTCGGGCTTAACCATATCGATCGTCAACCCCTGGGCGATATTATCGGAACACTATTGCTCTTTTTAACCGGACACCCCGAGGTTCACCTTATCTATACGCACTCCACCCCTAATGGATCTTTCACACTGGATTCCAAAGAACTAACAGAAGCTCTTGGGGTCCCTCTAAATAGCAATGGCGTTCGTCCCATTCTCAAAGAGTTTATCAAAAATAACCTGACAGCCCTACAGATATTAGCCTAGCGTCCGTCGTTAAAGTCCGACTTTAGGAACAGACACGAGCCTGGTCTTTTTAGACAATCTCAAAAGGGCTATTTCAGCCCGCCGATACTCACACATACAACTCATTTACAACTACTTAATAAAGAACAACCCATCTTTACTATTTAGACTTTTTCTAAATTTACTGTTAGAGGCCTAACATTGTTAAAATATTCACAGATTCTCTTGGAGGATAGGGTAAAACAAAATAGTTTTGTCACTGAAATTGTAAAAAAAATCAACCATATAAGGAGAATAAGATGAATAAAATCACGTCACTGAACGATCTTCGCAAGATCAAGGATGATCTTCAAGCAAAGATTCGCCTGCGAGAAAATGCCGAGAGTCCGGAATCCATGGCTCAAATCAAAGTGGGAATGGCCACCAGTGGTATTGCCTCTGGAGCCAAAGAGATTTTTAACTATCTCGTTGAAGAGCTGGAAAAACGCAACGTAAGTGCTGTTGTAACACAAACGGGTGACATGGGATACAGTTACGCCGAACCCACCATTGAGGTCACGTTACCCGGTAAAGAACCTGTCGTCTTTGGCTATGTAACAATCCAAAAGGCAGATGAGATCATTGAAAAATACATCCGCAATGAAGAGCTCATTGAAGGGATTATTCCTGCAAACTACAAAACCATTGAGGACTAACATATAAAGAGATTAAACTATGGCTACCTACAAATATCACTTAATGGTCTGTGGAGGTACGGGATGTAAAGCATCTGACAGTGTTGGCATCGTAAAGAACCTCAACGATCGCATTCAGGAAAAAGGGTTGGAAGAGGATGTAAAGGTCGTAACGACGGGTTGCTTTGGCTTCTGTGAAAGAGGGCCCATCGTAAAAGTTCTTCCTGACAACACCTTTTATACACAGGTTACCCCCAAAGATGCCGAGATAATCATTGACGAACACATCGTAAAGGGGAGAAAAGTAGAACGGTTACTATACGAAGATCCGGGGAGCAAAGAGCATATCACAGACTCCAAAAAGATGGGCTTCTATAAGAAGCAAATCCGAATTGCGCTGCGAAACTGTGGTTTTATTGATCCGGAGAATCTTGATGAAGCTATCTCTCGGGATGCCTATATGGCGTTAGGGAAAGCGCTTTCATCAATGACGCCACAAGAGGTCATTGATGAGCTTAAGAAGTCAGGGCTGCGAGGACGTGGTGGTGGAGGTTTCCCCACTGGCTTGAAATGGGAATTTGCCTCAAAAAACAAGGCTGACCAGAAATATGTAGTCTGTAATGCAGACGAAGGAGACCCCGGGGCCTTTATGGATCGCTCTATCCTTGAAGGGGATCCACACACCATCCTGGAAGCGATGGCACTCTGTGGATACTCCATCGGTGCCGACAAAGGACTCATCTATATCCGTGCAGAATACCCCTTGGCCATCAACCGTCTTAAGATTGCCATTAAGCAAGCGCGTGAATACGGCTTATTAGGAAACGATATTCTGGGTTCAGGTTTTAACTTTGACGTGGAGCTTCGTTATGGAGCGGGAGCCTTTGTATGTGGAGAAGAGACCTCACTCATCCACTCCATGGAGGGAGAACGGGGAGAACCAACCTTTAAGCCCCCCTTCCCTGCCGAGTCTGGATACAAAGGAAAGCCCACCAACGTGAACAATGTGGAGACCTTTGCCAACGTTCCGGTCATCCTTCTTAAAGGAGCAGAATGGTTTAGCAGCATTGGAACGGAAAGATCCAAAGGAACCAAAGTCTTTGCATTGGCCGGAAAGATCAATAACGTAGGGCTTATTGAAGTTCCCATGGGAACCACCTTACGGGAGGTGATCTTTGAAATCGGCGGCGGTATCAAAGATGGAAAGAAATTTAAAGCCGTTCAAACCGGAGGTCCCTCCGGAGGATGTCTTACCGAGAAACACCTCGATACGCCCATCGATTTTGACAACCTGATTGCAGAAGGATCCATGATGGGATCCGGAGGAATGATCGTCATGGATGAAGATGACTGTATGGTCTCTGTGGCAAAATTCTATCTTGACTTTACGGTGGAAGAGTCTTGCGGGAAATGTTCCCCCTGCCGTATTGGAAACAAGCGTCTTTATGAACTTCTTGAAAAGATCACCAAAGGAGAAGGAGATATGGAGACCCTTCACAATCTTCGCAACCTCTCCAACGTGATCAAAGATGCCTCCCTCTGTGGACTGGGACAGACTTCTCCTAACCCCGTACTCTCCACACTGGACAACTTCTGGGATGAATACGTGGCACACGTAACCGATAAAAAATGTCCGGCAGGAGCTTGTACTGAACTCTTAATGTACGATATCATCGAAGAGAATTGTGTGGGATGTACCGCATGTGCCAGGGCTTGTCCGGTAAACTGTATCGTCGGAGAACGCAAAATGCCCCATCGCATTGACCAATCAGCCTGCATAAAATGTGGAACATGTATGACTAAATGTAAATTTAAGGCAATTCAACTAATTTAATGGGAGCTTGACTATGGCAAATATCAAATTAACAATCGATCATAAAGAGATAGAAGTTCCCGCAGGAATCACTATTCTCGAAGCAGCAAAAAAATATAATATCCATATTCCTACACTCTGTTACATGAAACTCGATGACATGAACATCGAGAACAAACCGGGAGGTTGTCGTGTGTGTGTGGTAGAGGTCAAAGGAAGAAGAAATCTTGCACCTGCGTGTGTAACTAAGGTTATGGAGGGGATGGAAGTATGCACCAACTCCATCCGCGTACTCAACGCACGTTCAACCGTAGTTGAGTTAATCCTCTCCGATCACCCGGCTGACTGTCTCATCTGTGCAAAAAGTGGAAACTGTACGCTACAGACCTTGGCGCAAGATCTTGGGATTCGCAAAATTGCCTATAAAGGGGAGCAATCAACCTATCGTGAAGATACCTCTCCCTCCATCATTCGTGATGTAAATAAGTGTATCATGTGTCGCCGGTGCGAAACCATGTGTAACACCGTACAAACAGTTGGAGCTCTATCGGCCATCAACAGAGGCTTCGATTCAGTAGTAGCCACCGCCTTTGAGCAAGACCTGGAGAAATCCACCTGTACTTACTGCGGCCAGTGTGTGGCAGTTTGCCCCACCGGTGCACTCACAGAAGTGGATCATACTCACCGTCTTATTCGTGACCTTGCGAATCCTAACAAGACCGTCATCGTCCAAACAGCTCCAGCAGTACGGGCAACCCTGGGAGAAGAGTTCGGAAACGAACCGGGAACCCTCGTTACCGGAAAAATGGCGGCAGCACTACGCCGTCTGGGATTTGACTACGTCTTCGACACCGACTTCGCTGCGGATGTCACCATTATGGAGGAGGGTACGGAACTTCTCAACCGACTGAACAAGTTCTTGGCGGGAGACAAAGAGGTGGCTCTCCCCATTCTTACCTCCTGCTGTCCGGCATGGGTGAACTTCTTCGAGTCCAACTTCCCCGACATGCGCGATATTCCCTCAACAGCTCGCTCACCTCAACAGATCTTCGGCTCTATTGCCAAAACTTACTTTGCCGATAAAATTGGGGTGAAACGAGAGGACCTTATCGTAGTATCTATCATGCCTTGCCTGGCCAAAAAATATGAGTGTCAACGGGATGAATTCTTTGTGGAAAACGATCCCGATGTAAACTACTCCATATCCACAAGAGAGCTGGCACACTTGATTAAACAATCCAACATGGATTTCAACAACCTTCCGGAGGAAGATTTCGATAATCCATTGGGAGAATCAACCGGTGCGGGAGTCATCTTTGGAACTACTGGAGGGGTAATTGAGGCCGCAGCACGTACAGCTTACGAATTACAAACCGGGAAAACCCTTGATAATGTAGACTTTAAAGCGCTTCGAGGTTTTGAGGGAATCCGCTCTGCCACTGTTGACTTTAATGGGCTTCCCATCAACATCGGTATTGCCCACGGATTGGGGAATGCCCGTAAACTTCTCGAAAGTATCAGGGAGGGAAACAATGATTTCCACGCCATTGAAATTATGGCTTGCCCAGGAGGATGTATCGCCGGAGGAGGTCAACCCCTACACCATGGTGACAGCAACATTCTTAGAAAACGAATGGAAGCCCTCTATCGAGAAGATGAAATGAAGACCATACGTAAATCACATGAGAACCCCTACATCAAAAAGATTTACGAAGAGTTCCTTGAGAAGCCTCTCAGTGAGAAAGCACACCACCTGTTGCATACCCACTATTTTGATAAGAGTAAAAAGGATATCTTAATCGACTAAGAAGCCCTGTTAAGTCACATAAAGTAAAGGAGACAAATATTATGTCAAGCATAAAAGTAAAATTAAAAAAAGCGGATATTGCTAAAATAGAAGAGATTTGTACCTCTTTCAACAATGACCCGGGAGAACTTATCAATGTCCTTCATAAAACACAAGAGGTCTTTGGCTATCTACCCCCTGAAGTACAAGAGGTGATTGCGCTAGAGCTCAACATCTCCGTTGCAAAGGTCTATGGTGTCGTCACATTCTACTCATTCTTCACCATGACCCCCAAGGGAAGGTTCCCCATCTCCATCTGTACAGGAACTGCTTGTTACGTTCGTGGTGCAGAGAAGGTTCTAAATGAATTCAAGAAAGAGTTGAACCTTGAAGTGGGAAAGACCAGCGAGGATGGAAAGTTCTCACTCTCATGCCTGCGCTGTGTGGGGGCCTGTGGACTCGCTCCTGTAGTACAAGTAGGAGACAAAACCTATGGCCGCGTGGCTCCTGATGATGTTAAGAAGATCATTAAAGAGTACCGTGATTTATAGGTCATTGACCGCCACCTCTAAACACACAGGAAGAGCCTGTAATTCTATTCTCACAGGCCTTCTTCTCTTGTTTTGAGGATAAAAAAAGGCCCTACTCTTCAAAGAGTAGGGCCTTTTTTATATAAAAACCTTTCCAGCAATAGAATTCCCTCTAGCAACCTCATCCTGCTCAAAACCAACCCCAAAAAAGAGCCGGTCCTCAGCCATCTTACTCGATTACAGGACGTTTTTTATTTAAACATGAGATTAAGCTGCTCTAAACTTCTACTTATTTCAAAATAGAATCCTTCAATTCCAAATTCATTGTCCTGTAGCTTTAAATAATCATAACCGTTTGTTGTAAAACTTTGCTCTCCCCCAAAACCAAATCCTAGAGCATTTAACAAATCATATTCATGCGATATATATATTACATAAAATGCACTTTTCTCACTTATTCCATCACCTGAACTCATAATTGCATCAAGAATCAACAATAATTTATAATTGTAAAGATTTTCAAGCTCTTTGTTTCCAAGTCTATAATAAGCGTAATTCAAATTGTCCAATGCTCTTAAGTCGAATGGGTTTTCATCAAGTAATAATTTTGAAAACTTAATAATTTCATTGAAATCAGACTCAGTTAATGTGTCCTTCTCATAAAATATAGTCAAACTATCACTATATGTTGAAATGCCATATGGAGAATAATCTTCTTGAAATGAAAACCCGTAATATAAATGTCTTTTCTCATTTAAGTTGAATGTTGTATCCCCATTTATATATCGGTCAAATAGTTTTTTATAATAAAGGTTCGATTTTCTCTTTTTTATTTCTCTTCTAATCTTCTTATAGTTTGGTCTCTCAAACTTCATTTCTTGTGAATATGCATTCGATATAATAAATATTGAAGCAATCAAAATTATTAGTCTTTTCATAGGTATTTCTTTATAAAATTCCGACTAATATAAAAATCAGTCCTTAATTTTCAGTTACTTATATGGCATTCAAATTTATCATTTTTCGCCTAATTTCCGCAATCAATCCTAGGTTATCTTGAAAATTTAATCAGCTCTTCAAAAAAGCTTCACTACACCGAATTAGAGATACCCCCTATTCCCTTCGATTTAGCGAACGGCCCCGTATATAAGGCTCATACATACGGCAATAACTCTATCCGCCCTGGGAGGAAAAGGCACATTGAGGGTCAGCCGGCTGTCAGCCATCTACTCAATTATGCAGAGTTCTTTCTAGTTTTTTTACTTCTTGATTAAAGAAATCTTCTAGTTTCTCTTTCCCATATTTTGGTGCTTGCATATCCATCACCATTATCGTCATAAAAAATTCAATAGGTCCATAAATCTTTTGATTGGTAAAAGAACGAAAAAACCAAATAACAAATCTTCGTATCCAATCGGGAAGATGAACTATTTTAACAGGTTTTCTATATGCCTCTAATGCCAATGCGGCAATCTCGTTCTGAGATAACATATCAGGTCCGCCCACATTTATTTCTTGTTTATTTTGATTTATTGAATCAACAACCACTTCTGCTAAATCCTTTCCGTGAATTGGATTCATTTTAAGTTCTCCTTTGCCAAAAAGATATATCCTCCCACCTTTTGCCATTTTAAGAAAATCGCCCATATCAGAGAAAAAGCCATTAGGTCTTATAATGCAATAATCCAAACCAGAATTTTTTAAGTAATCAACTAATTTCTCCTTTGCCTCTCCACCTTTTATATACCTTAATTTATCTCCGTTAAGGAGAGAGATATAAATAAACTTTGTGACACCACTTTTCCTGGCTTCATCTATTAAGTTCACATTTGCCTGATAATCAACATCCATGTAGGTCAATCCATCTTTTTGGCGTGTAATTCCAACAGTGCTTATCACAATATTGAAGCCTTCACATATCCCTTTAAGTGATTCAGGATCTGTTACTTGTGCTTCTACCACTTCTAAATTGGGAGCGTTTATATTTACCTTCTCTTTATTACGCACGACTATCCTTGTCACAAAATCTCTTGCAACTAATTCCTGAGTTATAAAACTTCCTAAATATCCTGTTGCTCCCGCCAATAATACGTTATTCATCATATTTATCTTTATTCAAATTTATCATTTTTTATCACTAGCACCTGAAAGTTTTTAGAAAAATTCAAGAAAACCTCTGTATCCCAATAAAACCATTCTAAAAGTACGGCTTAACCGGAAAATAAGTCTTTCTCAAAAGCAATTTCTTTTTGTTTTTTGAGTTTTATTCTCCTAACGCCCTCTTTAACTTCATTACACACGTATCCCAAAGTAAGGTAGTGATACAGGCAAAACCTTATTTTCTCTGATAAGTTTGAAAACGCTATATTCCCTTTAGCAATTGTACGTTTTACCAGTTCCAAGAGTAAATAGAGTCCGTCTATAAAGTCCGACTTCTTCGTTACGCTTCTCTTCCAAATGGTCATTTACCCTGGTAAACTCACCTATTTCAGCCTTCGCAAGCCTCGAATTCGAACTTTCTAGACAGCCTCTTCTCAAAACGCTGACTCTATAGACAGACACTATTTAGCATTAACTCAAAATCAACATATCCTCTATCTTCTACAATTACAGTGCCTTTGGGAAATATTAACTGTGCTAATCCATAACAGTCGTGAACTTTGGCCTGGCTGATATTAACAACATCAGGAATCATCAATGTGTCGTCCCAGACTGTATGTAATTTAATGCCTCCTTTAGCTGTCCGAAAGTTAAGGCTACAAATTGGTCGTATGTCTTATATTTACTGCAACCTTTATCACTTTTGTAGGTATTGGTACAAGCATTAAATAACCAACGCGGTACTAAATCTAAAATTTGTCTGACAACTGTTTTTTTGTTATTTTTGTTTCACCTGAAGAGTCCCATATTTAAGAGGTTTTTTGTCGAACTCAAAAACACGAGATTCTGAGGGCTTTTTAAAATCTCAACTTTCGGATGCTAGTGTCCGAAAATGAGTTAATTTGTTAGTAACAAAAAAATTAATATCCTTGAAGTCTAATTTATAAGAAAGTTAAAGTTATGAGAAAATTTTCTATTTTATTTGCGATTTTAATTATGTTTGGTTTTGTAAATGCACAAATAGTAATACTAGAACAGGGTTTTGAAGAGACAGCAGGAACTACTTGGCCAGATGGCTGGTCAACTTTTTCTGCTTCTGATTTAATGGGATCAGACCAAACTCCTACTGATTTTAATGCCGGAGACAATACTTGGTTTATTTGTAGTGAAGCAAGCTTTGGAGGAAACGGAGGAGATTATCTTTATGAAGGTGATTTTTCTGCTGCATTAGGTTATACTGCAGGATCGGAAGGTAATCCTTTTAATTATTTGCAAACAAGTGAGTTTAATATTCCTTCTAATGGTACAACTAGTTTAAAATTCTATCATTGGTTTGTAAGTAACGGAGGAGCAGGTTTCTTTTCTACTCATTTTTATGTTCTTTATAATGATGGCACAGAGTGGCACACATTAGAATCTTTCATAGGAGAACAAGGTTCAGGTGATAATGCTTTTGATGAAGAAGTAGTAATTGATCTTGGTGATTACAAAGGAACTGTAGGAAGATTAGCATTTGTTTATGAGTATAGTGATGGTTATCAATACGCATTGGATAATGTAAAAGTGGAAACAGATGGTACTGTTGATATTAAAGATGTTAATAAATCAGAAATTGCTGTATATCCAAATCCTGTAAAAGACGTTTTACATATAGCTAATCAAGCAAACAATGTAAATGTTGAGATTTTTGATAT